>Ga0182742_1000516_pt1 | contig 60974 bp, 43 predicted proteins | sample eDN5th37CBELigMG_FD_128880 | JGI IMG/M metagenome (GOLD analysis project Ga0182742, IMG submission 128880) | Enriched Miracle-Growth compost microbial communities from Emeryville, California, USA - eDNA 5th pass 37_C BE-Lig MG (version 2)... ...
CCTGCCGTTGAGCGAAGATGTGGCCCTGTCGTTATCGGGACTGTCGAAGAAGCGAACCGGCTACCAGCGCGTGCTCGACTTCACGTGCGAGATGAACCGCCGCGGCACACCGGAGCTCGCCGGCAGCCTGCCATACGCAGACCTGAACAATCTGCGTTCGCCGGGAGACTGCACGATCGGGCATCTCGGTGGCGAGGACGTCCAGGCCTCACGGGCTTCGTTGCTCTGGCAAGCCTCGGGCAATCTGCGCTTCATCCTGAGCGGAGACTACACCCACGACACGAGCGAGAATGCGGCTGACAGCATTGTCAGCATCCTCCCCAACGTCGTGACACCGAACGCGAGGTCAGCCGCGAACTATTTCGGCGTAGCGTATGACTCGCGCTTCCTCACGGGTAGCCCCTACACGACGTACGCAACCTACAGCGACCCGATCACGGCCGGTACGGTGATCCCGGGCAACACGTTCTACAACGGGTACACGGTGAACGGCACGGCGGTGCGTGGCGGCAGCCGGTTCGAGCCGTTTACCGACCTTACGAACTGGGGCGTCAGTGCCAAGATGTACTGGGACATCACGCCGGACATCAACTTCCTGACGGTGATCTCCCACCGCGAGCTCGATTCGACGCAGACCTACGACGACGACGGTTCGCCGCTCACTCTCGTGCAGCGCCTGAACACGAACACCGAGAGTTACTGGACGGTGGAACCACGCCTGTCGGGCACGTCTCAGTTCATGGACTGGGTGGTGGGCGCCTTCTACTTCAAGGGTGACGGCCGCCAGAAGGGTCTCTTCATCTCGCCGTCCGGTACGTTCCAGCGGACGATCAACTCGACCTTCGACCCGGACAGCAAGGCCGTGTTCGCGAACGCCACTTTCCGGCCCTTCGGCGAGAAGTGGGGGTTCAACCTCGGCGCGCGGTACTCGGATGACGAGAAGGTCGTCGACTTCGTGAACCTCGTCGACACCACGCCGAATCCCGCCTCGGACACGGTGTTCGCCATCACGCCGGCGCAGACCCGCATCGACTGGAAGGCGGCCGTCAGTTATCAGGCGACCTCCCAGGCGCTGATCTATGCGTCGGCTGCTTCGGGCAATTCCCTGCCGGGTTTCAACTCCCGACCGCTGCAGCGGACGCAGATCTACCAGCTCGACGGCAATGAAAACATCGCCTACGAGCTCGGCAGCAAGCTCGACCTGTTCGGGCGCCGGGTGCGGCTGAACGTCGCTGCGTTCTACACCGACTTCAAGACTCGACCGTCGACGATCTCGGGCTCCGAAGCCTTGCTCGACTCGAACGGCAATCCCTTGCCAGGAAACCGCACGCTGGTGCCGCTGCCTGGCGGTCCGCCCGGATCGACTACTTGCGGGGCTGTGTTGGCGGACAACTCCGGCGTTCAGTGCACAGGTCGCACGTATCCGATCAACCAGCCGGCGGAAGTGCGCGGCGCCGAGGCCGAATTCACGATCAATCCGGTCGAAGGCCTGCTCATCAACGGCTCGGTCGGCTGGTCGGAGCTCAAGGCGCCGGACATCTCGGCGCGCGCCGTGAACCGGCGCCAGAACAACCCCTTCTGGACTGCGAATACGGGCGTTCAGTACACCTGGCCGATCGCACCCCTGCAGGGGAGTCTCGCGCCGCGCATCGACTGGATCTACGAGTCCAGCCAGGTCATTTCCGGCACCTCGACGGTGTTCAACTCGTTGATGCCGGCACGTTCGGTGTTCAACGCGCGCATCACCTACCAGAACGATGAGAACGCCTACTCCATCTCCGCCGGCGCGACCAACCTGTTCGACAAGGAGTACTACCTCAACGTGTTCGATTCGCAGGCGCTGGGCTCCCCCTACACCCAGGCGCAGCCTGCGCCGCCGCGTCAGTGGTACGTCACAATAGCGAAGTACTTCTGACCGTTGCCGGCCCGCGTCCGGGATGGACGCGGGCCGGCAAGGCAAGGATGGCACGCTTAGCGAGGTATTCCATGAACGTGAGCTCGAAACGGACGGTGGGGTTCTGTGCTGCTGTGCTCATCTGCCTGGCGGGATGCGACGGCCAGCCGCGCGACTCCCTCGCTGCCGCAACCGAACGCGCCACTCCTGCCGCGCTGGGCATCGACGTGTCTCGCCTCGAGCAGGAAGCCGAGGCGATGCGCGGCGAGATCGATACTGGCATCGTACCGGGCGCCGTGATGGTCGTGGGCCGCAACGGCAAGGTGGTGTGGGAGAAGATGCTGGGAACGCAGGGTCCCGACGATGCGACACCGATGTCGCTCGACACGATCTTCCGCATCCAGTCGATGACCAAGCCGGTCGTCAGTGTCGCCGTGATGACGCTGGTGGAGGAGGGGCGTATCGGCCTCGACGATCCGGTGTCGAAGTACCTGCCCGAGTACGCCAACCCGACGGTCTATGACAACGGCACGATCCGGCCGGCGAAGACCGTCATGACGATTCGCCACCTCCTGACGCACACCTCGGGACTCATCGCCGTAGTCGGTCCGCCGCGCACGCCACTGCACGAGATCTGGGCGAAGTCAGGAGTGTGGACGCTCGAACGGACGGTGCTCGAAGCTTCGCGAGCCACGGGCGCGTTGCCGCTGCTGGCCGATCCGGGAACGGTGTGGAACTACGGTCGCTCCGTCGACGTGCTGGGCGCGGTGATGGAGGTCGTCACCGGCAAGACCTTCGACCTCGTGCTGAAGGAGCGCATCTTCACTCCGCTCGGCATGAAGGACACGGATTTCTATCTCTCCCCGGCGCAGGTGTCGGGTCGAGTCGCGCAGCCCCCCCGGGGCGGACGCCCGTTCGATCCCACCGCGCGTCACCCGATGATGTACGGCACGAACGGCCTGGCCTCGACCACGCGCGACTATCTGCGTTTCACGATGATGCTCGCGGGCGGCGGCGCGCTCGATGGAGTGCGCATCCTGAAGCCCGAGACATTGCGCCTGATGACCACCGACCAGCTCGGCCCCGGGATCGACCGCTCGAGGTTCCACTACAAGGACGGCGGCGGATTCGGCCTCGGCTTCGGTCTCAAGCCCGAAGGGATCGGCAGTCCCCATGCCACCGAGGTGTGGACGTGGGGAGGATCGGACGGCACGAACTTCTGGATCGACCCGAAGAGCGGCGTCTTCACGGTATTCATGATCCAGAGCCCGGAGGAGCGGGCCCGCTTGCAAGCCCGGTTCAACGAGGCGGTATTCGAATCGCTGATCGCACGCGATACCGGTGAAGCCGATCCGCAGTGAGCCATTGGTCGGACGATTTGAATTTGTCCGACAATAAGCCCCGCAAGTAGTATGCGCAGAAGAACAGGGGGCGGAGGTGACTTCGATGAAGCGACGGAAATTCCTTCAGTCCTCCGCGTCCCTCATGGGAGCTGCGCTCGCAGGGGCGGCGACACCGCGGGATTGGGGAACAGCGGCGCGATATCCCGACCCCGATATCATTGCCCTGGATCCGCGCTTCCGCTTCAACGTCTACACCGGCGGCATCGAGCGCCTGGCCACGGGGTTCCGCTGGTGCGAAGGTCCGGTGTATTTCCGGGACCTGCGTTGCCTCATCTGGAGCGATATTCCGAACAACCGGATGATGCGCTGGAACGAGGAAGACGGAACCGTCAGCGTCTTCCGGCAGCCTTCGAACTATGCGAACGGCAACACCCGGGATCGCGAAGGCCGGCTGATCACCTGTGAGCATGACACGCGACGCGTGACTCGTACCGAGCACGATGGCCGCATCACCGTGATCATCGACCGGTTCGACGGCAAGCCGCTGAACTCGCCCAACGACGTCGTCGTGTCCTCCGACGGCGCCATCTGGTTCACGGATCCGGGTTACGGAATCCAGGGGAACTACGAGTCGTCCGCGCGGCGCGAGTTCGAGCTTCCGACCAACGTCTACCGCGTCGATCCTGGAAGCGGTGCCGCCACCGTGGTCGCAGGGGATTTCGTGCGCCCCAACGGGCTCGCATTCTCTCCGGACGAGAAACGGCTCTACATCGTCGAGTCTGCGGGCGCTGCGCAGGGCAGTCTGATTCGGGTTTTCGATGTGGACGGCAAGCGCCTCGGCAAGGGCCGCGTGTTCGCGCAAATGGGTAAGGGCACCGCCGACGGAGTGCGCACCGACGTGCATGGCAATGTCTGGTGCACGTACGGGTGGGCGGACCCATCCGAGGATGGTGTTCGATGTTACGCGCCCGATGGGGACCTGATCGGCAGGATCCATCTGCCGGAGGTTGCGGGCAATCTCACCTTCGGCGGTCCCAAGCGAAACCGACTTATGGTCTGCGCCAGCACGTCCATCTATTCGGTATATCTCAACGACGTCGGCGCGCAGGTTCCGTAGGTCCGGCATGCGCGTCCGATACGGGATGGTGGCGCTCATTTGTGGCGCGGTGGCGATCAACTACCTCGATCGTGCCTTGCTCGGCGTCGCCTTGCCGAGCCTGCAGCAGGAGTTTGGGTTGCAGGCGACGGCGGCGGGTCTGCTGCTCTCGGCCTTCTCCTGGACCTATTTTCTCGCACAACTCCCGTCGGGAGTCCTGCTCGATCGCGTCGGCGTAAAGGTGACGTACGTCACTTCCATTGCGCTGTGGTCGCTCGTCACTCTCCTGCACGGGCTGACGAGCGGGTTCCGCGCGCTCTTCGGCTTGCGGCTGGCGCTCGGATTGGCGGAGGCGCCTTGCTTCCCGGCCAATAGCAAGATCATCACGATGTGGTGCCCGAGAAACGAGCGCGCCAGGGCAGTCGGCCTTTACACCGCGGCGGAGTACGTAGGGCTCGGCTTTCTCAGTCCCGTCCTGTTCTGGGGAATGAGCGTGGCAGGCTGGCGCAGCCTGTTCATCGTCGCCGGAGCCATCGGGGTCGCCTACAGCCTCTATTTCGCCCGACGCTATTTCGATCCAGGGTCGCATCCGGCCCTGACCGGGGCGGAACGGGCGGAGATCGTGGCGGGCGGTGGGCTCGTCACCCATCAGGCGCCGGTGCGGTTGACCTGGGCGAGCATCCGCCACCTTCTCGCCCAGCGCCAGATCGCCGGGATCTGTCTCGGGCAGTTCGCGGTTCACTCCACGTTGACGTTCTTTCTCACCTGGTTTCCAAGCTATCTCGTGTCCGAACGAGGTATCGACTGGATCAAGGCCGGCTTCATGGCGAGCCTGCCTTATGTGGCTGCATTCGCCGGCGTTCTCGCCGCGGGATTCTGGTCTGACCGCCTGCTCACGCGTGGCGCGTCCATCAGCGTCGCCCGCAAGGTCCCTGTGATCACGGGTCTGCTGGTGGCGACGGTGATTGTTCTCGCGAACTACGTCGACTCCAGTGCGCTCATCATCGCGGTGCTCGCAATCGCGTTCTTCGCGCAAGGGATGTCGGGAACGAGCTGGGCGGCGGTATCCGAAATCGCGCCCCCAGGGCAGCTCGGGCTCGTGGGAGGGCTGTTCAACGCCGCGGGCAACCTCGCCGGCATCGTGACGCCCGTTGCCATCGGCGTCATCGTCGACGTGACCGGCTCGTTCGCGGGCGCGCTCTATTTCGTCGGCGGGGTGGCGCTGCTCGGCGCGTGCTCGTGGATATTCATCATGGGTCCGCTCGAGCCGGCAGAAATCCCCGCGTCCGCTGCTCGGACATGACTGTCCACGAGCTCATGCACCTCGACGATATCGGCGGTGAGGTCGGTCTGCCCGTATGAAGTGACCGTCAGCAGCGCTTCGAAGGACTCAGGCGTGGCGCCCGGAAGGGCGTCCAGCTTGCTCTGGAGTTGCTTCAAGCCGTCCGGCGACGTGAGCATGCGTACCGCGATCAGCATGCCCGAATTCCGGCTTCCAGGCGTGATGAGCACGATGCGGTTGCCGTCGGGACCGATGAAGCGGGCAACGATGGCGTACTCCGTGTGCTGCTCGCTGATGGCGCCTTCGGGCAGGAAGTCCCGGCCCGACACGATGTCCCGGATCGCGAGCATGTCGGGCGTGTACCGGAATCGTGAATGAAGCTGGTAGTGCCCTTCGAGCGGGCCCAGGCGCGCCAGCGGACCGATGTACACGATGTCGTAGGTGTGGATGTCTTCCTTCTGCACCTCCTCGCCGATGCGGACTTCCACGCGCCTGCCCGGATGGCTCACGAGTTGCAGCACGGAGGCCATGCCGAGCGCGGTGCTCTTCTGAATCACGGACATGTACCGCTGGCCGCGGCTCTGAGCGATCGGCGGGTTCTTCGCCAGGAATTCGCGAAGCTCTTCGCTGGAGTTGATGGCGGTATCGCGCACCATCTGCATTCGGCCGGTGCTCGGGTCGAATTGCGTGTACATGAAGAGATCGCCGAGCACGACCATCAAGGGTCGCTTCGAGTCGACGATGCCGGCCCACAGGGGGCTTTCAGCCACCTGCGTCTTGGCGGCCGCTGCCCGATTCGTAACGGCGTTGGGCCAAAGATACAGATTGAGCGCGGCGGAGATGGCGAGAAGCAGCCCTGCCGCGAGGGTCCAGCGGCTGACGGTTCGGCGGCTACGCGGCGTGACTGGTCTGGCTTCCGGCTCTGAAGGAACTGGCGGCTGCGCAGCGGGCGCCGGCTCCTCGTGAATAGTGGAGCGATCCACCGGTGCCGCTTCTCGGGTCTCGAACGTGAGCCGATAGCCACCCTTCGGTAAAGCAAACTCCAGGCAATCGTGCCTGCCGGGCCCCGAATAGTAGTCCGCCAGACGGCGACGCAAGGTCCGCACGGCAACTCGCACCAGCGAGTCTTCGGCTCCGTTGAACGAGGCGTCGCGCTCGAAAACGTCGATCGCGATCTCGCTTTCCTTCGGCGCCTCCTGCCGGAGCATCCGCTCGACGAGATAGCACAGGAGCTTGCGGCTCGCCTCGGACTTCTCCATCTGCTCGGAAGAAAGGAGCTTCTGCAGGTGGTGGCGTATGAGGACGATGTCGGCATCGAGCATTGGAGGCAGCATACCGTCCGCCCGCGGGCAGCGTCGAGAGTCGTTCAGCCAAGGCTCACTCGTTAGCGCCGAGCGTGTTAACGCGAGCTAACCACATGATCCGAGTCGGCTAACGCTCAACTAACCGTTTAACCCTTACGCCCCGACTCCCGTTTGCTATCCCTGCGCTGGGTAGAGGGGGATCAGCGCAATGTACTTAAGAGGAGTCGCTCTCCTGACCGCGTCCGCGGTAGCCGTGGTCGCGTGGGGCGCGACCGCCGAGCGGCCGGCCGGCACGACGACCACCGGTCCCCAACGTTCGGCCGCCGTGACCCAGCGAACTGCTCAGCCTCGGCCGGACGCGGCACCGCTCGCGCACGGGAAGCTGCTCGATCGATATTGCCTCGACTGCCATAACACCGTGGACTGGGCCGGAGGCGTGGCCTTTGACGCCCTGAGTACGGACTCCCTGTCTGAGGATGCCGAGACCTGGGAGAAGGCCATCAGGAAGATGCGCACGGGACTCATGCCTCCTGCCGGCGAGCCCCGCCCGACACGCGCCGAGCTTGAGGCGTTCGCGGGCGAACTCGAGGGACGACTGGATCGAGCCGCACAACGGCACCCTCATCCCGGCCCGAGCTCGCTGCGTCGTCTCAACCGCACCGAGTACGCCAATGCGGTTCGCGACCTGATCGCGTACGACGCCGACGTGCGCACGTTGTTGCCGGCGGACGACGCGGCCGAGGGCTTCGACAACATCGCGGATGTGCTGGGCGTCTCGCCGACACTCCTCCAGGCTTATATCTCCGCGGCGATGAAGATCAGTCGGCGCGCTATCGGCGATCTTGACGAAGCCGCGGCCACCACGAAGTACACCGCGCCTGCGGGCCAGGCTCAGCTTGAGCACATAGAGGGGCTGCCGCTCGGCACGCATGGCGGCACGCGGTTCACTCATTACTTCCCGCTGGACGCGGAGTACGAGATTCGGGTCGTGATGGCGCGGCCGTTCCGGTTCGCCGGGCCGGAGGGCGGGCCGCCCCCACAGGTCGATATCGTTCTCGACGGCAAGCGGCTTGAGGTCCCCGACCCGAGCAAGTTCCGGCTGCGCGTCAACGCCGGACCTCGGGAGATCGGGGTCGGACTTGTGGATCGTATTCACGCCGACGGCGTCGATGGCGTGTATTCCAAGGCGCGCCCGCCGCGGGACACGGTGGCCAACGTGCTGGTCACCGGGCCGTTCGCGCCCACCGGCGCCGGAGACACGCCCAGTCGGCGCGCGATCTTCGTGTGCCGGCCCGCGCAAGCCGCGGATGAAGAACCGTGCGCCCGTCGCATCCTCACTCGCCTTGCTTCGCGAGCGTTCCGGCGTCCGGTGGAGTCGGACGATCCCTCGGTCGAAACGCTCATGGGGTTCTACCGAACGGCCAGCGCGAGCGGCGGTTTCGAGAAGGGCGTCCAGCAAAGCCTCGCGCGGCTTCTCGCCGATCCACGTTTCCTCTACCGGATGGAGTCCGAGCCGTCGCAGCTTGCGAAAGGCGAGATCTACCGGATCAGCGACCTGGATCTCGCCTCGCGACTGTCGTTCTTCCTCTGGAGCAGCATTCCTGACGAGGAGCTGATCGCCGTCGCGGCCGCCGGGAAGCTGGGCAAACCGGCGGAGCTCAGGAAACAGGTGCAACGGATGCTCGCGGATCCGCGATCGCGCGCGCTTGTCGACAACTTCGGTGGCCAATGGCTGCGCCTGCGCGAGCTGCGCAATGCGCAGCCGCTCGACAACGGCTTCGACGATGTGTTGCGCGACGCCTTCGAGCAGGAGACCCGGCTTCTCTTCTCGGACATTGTGCGCGAAGACCTCAGCATCACGCGCCTGCTCGACGCCAACTACACGTACCTGAACGAACGTCTCGCGCGCCATTACGGGATATCCGGCGTGCGGGGCAGCTACATGCGCCGGGTGGCGTTGGCGGATGACTCTCCGCGGCGCGGCCTGCTCGGACACGGAAGCATCCTTACGGTGACATCCGTCGGCAATCGCACCTCGCCCGTGATGCGAGGATCCTGGGTGCTGGAGACGCTTCTCGCCGCGCCGCCGCCCCGGCCGCCGCCGGGTGTCGAAGCCGATCTCAAGGAAGAGGGCGACGCGTCGCTTGCGAAATCGGTGCGGGAGCGGCTGGAACTGCATCGACAGAATCCGACCTGCGCGTCGTGCCACCAGATCATGGATCCGCTCGGCTTCGCGCTTGAGAATTACGACCTCATCGGACGCTGGCGCGAGAAGGACGGTGCCTTGCCGGTAAACGCAAGTGGCACGCTCATGGATGGCACGGAGCTCGCGGGTCCCGCCGACCTGCGGCGCTTCCTGGTGTCGCAGTCAGACCAGTTCGCCATCAGCGCAACCGAAAGGCTGCTGATCTACGCGCTCGGACGCCGCATCGAGGCAGCCGACCAGCCGACCGTGCGAAAGATCGTGCACGAGGCGAAGGCGGACGATTACCGGTTCTCGTCGCTCGTCATGGGCATCGTCAACAGCGTGCCTTTCCAGATGAGGGTCAAGGGATGAGCCGTCGCCCTTCAATACACATCGCAGGGGAAGTGACGCCATGTATTTCCTGACCAAGAAGCACATCTCACGCCGTGCCGTGCTGAGGGGCGCGGGCGCCGCGGTGGCATTGCCTCTGCTCGAATCGATGATCCCGGCCGGAATCGCCAGGGCCGCGGAGTCTGCCGCGTCGCCTCGCGCGCGCCTCGCCTGTATCTACGTCCCGCACGGCGCGGTGATGAGTCGGTGGACTCCGGCACAGGAAGGAACGCAGTTCGAGTTCCCGGAGATCCTCAAGCCGCTGGAACCCTTCCGGGATCGAGTGAACGTAGTGAGCGGGCTCACGTTACCGCTCGCGAGTGGAAAAGACTCCTCCGCTGGCGCAAACCACACGCGGTCATCGGCGGTGTTCCTGACCGGTGCCACGCCTCACGACGGCGCGGAAGCGCAGCTTGGCATCAGCGTCGATCAGGTGGCGGCGAAGCGCATCGGCCAGGATGCACCGTTGCCCTCGCTGGAGCTGTCCATCGAAGATGGCTCGCTGAGCTGCGGCACCGGCCTGTCGTGTGCCTACCGCAACACCATTTCATGGCAGACGCCCACCTCTCCGCTGCCCATGGAGAACAACCCGCAAGTGGTGTTCGAGCGCCTCTTCGGCGATGGCGCGACCGAAAAGCAGCGGATCGAGCGCCGCGCGCAGGCGCAGAGCCTCGTCGACTCCGTGCTGGCGGACGTCCAGAAGCTGCAGAAAACGTTGCCCGCCGCCGACCGCGCGCGCATCGATCGCTATCTCACCGACATGCGGGAGGTCGAGCGTCGTATCGCGCTCGCGGCAAAGCAGACCTCGGCCTCTCTCGATGTGCCAACGGCGCCCACCGGGGTCCCGGACGACTTCGAAACCCATATCAAGCTGATGATCGACCTGCAGGTTCTGGCATGGCAGGCAGACGTCACCCGCGTGACGACGCTCATGTTCGCCAAGGAAGTGAGCAACGCGGTCTATCCGGCGAGCGGCATCCGGGAGCCTTTCCACAATCTCTCGCATCACTCGAACATCCCGGAAAACATCGCCCGGCTCGCGCAGCTCAATCAGTATCACGCGAAGACATTCGCGTACCTTCTGGAGAAGCTGCGCGCGTCGCCGGACGGCGAGGGCAACCTGCTCGATCACTCCCTGGTGCTCTACGGCAGCGGCATGAGCAACAGCAATCAGCATGATCACGCACCATTGCCGATCGTTCTGGCGGGTGGTGCCGCGGGCAAGTTGAAGGGCGGTCGTCATATCCGCGTGAAGCCGGACACACCCTTGTCGAACTTGCAGCTCGCCATGCTTCACAAGCTGGGCCTCGAAGAGAAGTCGTTCGGCGACAGCACCGGAGTCGTGGATCTGTGAGATTGGCGTCCCGCTTCGTTGTTTTGATCGCGGCATGCGTGCTGGGTGCCGCGGCGCCGTGCCTCTCTTTCGGTAGCGACGAGACGACCGCTCTCGCGGATGCGGCCGAGCGCGGCGACGAGGCGGCGGTACGGGCATACATCAAACAGCGAGTCGACGTGAACGACGCCGGAACGCGCGGCACGCCGGCGCTGCACTGGGTGGTACGCAGGCAGAATCAGTCGCTGGCGGACGCGCTCATTCGTGCTGGCGCGGATGTGAACAAGGCGAACCCCTACGGCGTTCGCCCGCTGCACCTGGCCGTCGAGAACGAAGACGTCGAGATGGTGCGCCTTCTCCTCAAGGCCAAGGCCGATCCCGGTGCTACCGATGCAACGGGCGAGACGCCGCTGATCAAGGCCGCGAAAGTCGGGGACCTGCAAATCGTCACCGCGTTGCTGAAGGCGGGTGCCGCGGTGGACACGCCGGACAGCGGGTTCGGACAGACGCCCCTCATGGCCGCGGCGCGCGAAGGTCACACCGCAGTCGTAAAGCTCCTCATCGATCGCGGAGCGCGCGTGAACGCGCAAACGCGAACAGGCAAGACCCCGGAGATCCGCAATCCGGCGGAAAGCAAGGCCTCGCGCGGCGCGGGCATCCAGCGGGGCGGCTGGCCGAATCGCGGCATTCGCGAGTCGATTCCCGGTGCGAAGACCCCGCTGCTTTACGCCGCGCGTGAAGGGCACGTGGACATCGTGCGGCTGCTACTGGATGCCGGTGCGAATCTCGAACAGGCGGATGCGGATGGCGTGACGCCGCTCCTCATCGCGTTGATGAACGAGCATGCGGAGGCGGCCTCATTCCTCGTTGAGCGCGGCGCCAACGTCAATGCGATGGACTGGTACGGCCAGTCGCCGCTCTTCGTTGCCGTGGACGTTCGCAATCTCGATGTGTCCGGTCCGACTCGCGACAACGGCGTCGATCGCGAAGCCTTCTACCGGGTCGCCGAGCTCCTGCTGAATCGGGGTGCCAATCCGAATGCCAGGACGCGTGAGTTTCCGCCGCAACGGCCGTGGGTGACCCGCCTCGGGTCCCTGTCCTGGGTGGACTTCACCGGACAGACGCCTTTCCTGCGAGCGGCGCTCGCAGGAGACGTGAAGATGATGAAGCTGCTCCTGCGGTTCGGTGCCGATCCGAACATTCCGACGACGGAAGGCACTACTCCCCTGATGGCGGCCGCGGGAGTGAACTGGACCGTCTCGCAAACTTTCGATGAAGGCGAGGCCTCGTTGCTCGAGGCGGTCAAGCTCGCCCATTCGCTCGGCAACGACGTCAACGCGCAGAACGCGCTGGGCATCAACGCGCTGCACGGTGCCGCCAATCGCGGCCTCAACGACATCATCCGCTACCTCGTCGAGCAGGGCGCGGATCTGAGCGCGGCGGACAAGGAAGGACGCACGCCTCTCGTATGGGCTCGTGGCGTCTTCCTCGCCACTCATCCACCGGAAGCCAAGCCGGAAACCATTGCGCTTCTGCAGAAGCTGCAGGCGCAGCGATCTCACTGAACCAATCGATTCTGACGAAGGGGGGAGAACTATGAAGGCAGTTCTACAGCAGGCTGTTGCGCGCGCGTTGCGCGGAGCGCTCATGGTGAGCGTGGGAGTGAGCGCCGCTTACGCGCAGGATGCCGCCGAGCCCGCCGCTGCCGATCTCGACGAGGTCAAGGTCACCGGATCGCGCATCCAGCGCGACGGGATGACGACGCCCACACCGGTGACCGCAGTGTCGACCGACGATCTCAAGGTGCTGGCGCCGACAACGTTGGGCGCTGCGGTTTCGCAGTTGCCCCAGTTCATCAACAGCTCGGTGCCCGAGGGGGCGCCCTCGCAGGGGTGGTCGGGCGCCTCGGGCGCGAACATTCTCAATCTGCGTGGCGTGGGACAGAACCGCACGCTAGTGCTGCTCGACGGGCGGCGCGTAGTGCCCTCGAGCCGACGCGGCACGGTCGACGTGAATCTCATGCCCGAGCCGCTCGTCCAGCGCGTCGAGGTCGTGACAGGCGGTGCGTCCGCGGCCTACGGCTCCGATGCGGTCAGCGGCGTCGTCAACTTCATCCTCGACACCGAGTTCACGGGTTTCAAATCCAATCTTCAGGGAGGGACCACGGAGCTGGGCGATAGCGACAGCTACGGTGTGTCGCTCGCCGGTGGCGTGCCGCTCGGAGAGCGGCTGCATCTGCTCGCTTCGGCGGACTACTACCACTCCGATCCCATCGACAACCCGACCCGGCGCGACTGGCAGCGCAGCTGGGGCGTCATTCCGAATCCGCTCGCGGGACAGCCCGGGCAGCCGCAGCGGCTTACGCGGGCGAATGTGCGTTCCACCCAGTTCACCGAAGGCGGCCTGATTCTTTCGGGCCCGCTCGCATTCAACCAGTTCCTGCCGGGCGGCGAGCTGGCGCCTTTCGTGCGCGGCTCGGACTTCACGACCACCGCCCATGTGGATGGCGATGGACAGGATCTCTCCTGGTACAACTACGTCACGCCGAAGCTCACTCGCGGCAGCGGGTTCGCGCAACTCTCGTTCGACCTTTCCGAAGACTCAAACCTCTTCCTGCAAGGGATGTACGGAACGAACGATGTCTCGTATCTCGCGCCGCCCGCGGGCGCGCAGTTCGCCACCTGGGCGCTCACGATCTATCCGGACAACGCATTCCTTTCGGACTCGGTCCGGTCGCAGATGGGAGGCCAGAGCTTCCGGATGGGCCGCGCGGCGGACCTCGACTACGGCGCCGGCAAGCGCGTCCAGCAGATCAACACGAGCCGGTCCTTCACGACCGGAGTGAAGTCCAGGCTGGGTGACTGGAAGCTCGACGCCTACTATCAGTACGGCAAGACCAACTCCACGCTTTTCATGGACTCGGCGTTGCGCCTCGACAGGCTCTACCAGGCCATCGACGCGGTACGCGCACCGGATGGCTCCATCGTGTGCAACTCGACGCTCCTGTATCCGGACAACGGTTGCGTCCCGATGAACGTCTTCGGCGTCGGGTCGCCCTCGGCCGAGGCCATCGACTGGATTACGCAGGACATCTCGCAGAAGCAGGTCGTGCAGGAACACGTGGCCGAGGTCTCGATCTCGGGTTCGGCGTTCGACAACTGGGTGGGGCCAGTGCTCGTGGCGGGCGGCGTCTCCTGGCGAAAAGAGTCCTTCACGCAGAACGTGTATCCCTACGAGCTGCATGAAGGCACGGACATGCCGCAGCTCGGCCCCGATCTGGGATATCGCGGCTTGCCTGCCGTTTACGCAGGCGGTGCGAATATCTTCGAGCGTGGCTTTCTCGCGAGCCCGCGAGGCGGATACACCGTGAAAGAGGCCTTCACGGAAGTCCAGACGCCGCTTCTCGGGGAGACGGCGTTTTCGAAGTCGCTGGACCTGAACACCGCCGTGCGTTTCGCGGATTACGAAGGCAGCGGTGGGGTGTGGGCCTGGAAGGCGGGCCTCGACTGGCAGGTCACGGACGATGTGCGCTTCCGCGTCACACGTTCGCGAGACGTTCGCGCCGGCTCACTGTCCGAGCGTTTCGACACGAGTCGCGGGCCGGGCAACGTGACGGATCCCTTTATCGGCTCCACGCTCCCTTACGCGATCAGCGTCATCGCGGGCGGTAATCCGAACGTGGATCCGGAGAAGGCGGACACCACGACCTTCGGCGTGGTGTACCAGCCGACGTGGCTCGACGGTCTCGCGGTGTCGGTCGATGCGTTCGATATCGCGATCGACGGCGCCATCGGCCAGCTCACCCCGCAGGACATCGTCGATCAGTGCTTCGCGGGTGCCACCCAGCTCTGTGACTTCATCACGCGCGGTACCGACGGCAACATCGCGGTGATCCAGAATCCGTTCATCAACACGGATCAGTCGAAGACGCGCGGCCTGGATATCGAGGCATCGTATGCCCGGCCGATCGATTTCCTGGGCGGCGGAAGAGTCACGGCTCGCGTGCTCGGCACCTACCTCGACGAGCTTTCCACGACCAACGCGGGCGCTGCGAAAGTGGATCGTGTCGGCCAGACCGGATCGGCTGGCGGCGCGCCGAGGTTCCAGGGCTCGCTGATCCTGGGTTACGACCGCGGCCCGATCTCGGTGATGCTGCAGGAACGGTACATCAGCAGCGGCACGTACAACGCCATCTGGGTCGAGGGCGTGGACATCGATGACAACAACATCGACGCCTCGCTCATCACGAACCTGATGCTCGGTTACGAGGGCGAGCTCTCGGAGCGGGGCAAATACCGTGTCTCGCTCAACGTGAGCAATCTCTTCGACGAGGATCCGCCGCTTGCCGCGACGTGGGTGTTCACGGGTTCGACCGCGACGAACTCGAGCCTCTTCGACATCTACGGCCGGCGTTACAACCTCGGCGTACGCTTCGACTTCTGAGCGCCCGGCGCGCTCCCGCCGCCCGTGAGGGTGTGCGGGAGCGCGTGAACGTCGATCATCTCGGCCGCGACGTCCGTCTGGCCGAATGAGGTCAACGAGAGCAGGGCTTCGAAGGAGTCGGGGAGGGCGCCTCCGGAGAACGCGACGAGCCGTTCCTCCAGCTCCTTCAGGCCCTTCGAGGTAGTGGCCATGCGCAGGGTCAGCAGCATGCCGGAGTTGCGGCCGCCCGGCGTGAGGATCACGATGCGATTGCCGCTCGGGCCGACGAAGCGCGCGGCGAGCGCGTACTCGGTGTGCTTCGCCGTCGTTTCGCCGTCCGGCACGAAGGTCTTTCCGGTCACGATGTCACGAATGCCGGCGGTTCCCTGCTCGTACCGATAACGAGACTGCAGCTCGTAATGCCCGGCAAGCGGCCCGAGGCGCGAGAGCGGACCGATGTAGACGATGTCGTATTTCTGGATGTCGTCGACCTGCAGGTCGTCGCGAGCGCGCACTTCGATCTGGCGACCGGGGCGACTCACGAGCCGGAGCACCGAGGCCATTGCGAGTGTGGTGCTCTTCTGCACCATCGACGTGTATCGCTGCCCCTTGCCCTGCGCGATCTCCGGGTTGGCGGCGAGGAAGATCCGCAGCTCCTCGCTCGAATTGATCGCCCGGTCCCGGATGAACTGCGTGCGGCCGGTGAACGGGTCGACATGCGTGTACATGAAGCTGTCCCCGACGACGAGCATCAGCGGCCGGTCCGAATCGACGATGCCCGTCCAGAGCGGGCTGCGAGCGATCTGCGCGACCGCCGGATCGACCATGGGATCCGCGCGCTTCAGCCAGAGATAGGAATTGATCGTCGCGGATACGGCCAGAAGGACCGTCGCGGCTATCGCCCAGGCGCGCAGTAACCTGCTTCGGGATGCTCCAGGGCCCGAGGGTGCCTCGGGCGCAGGCTCGGCCGCGGGCGAAGCCGGGGCAGTGGGTGCTGCCGTGGCGGAATGGCTGGCGTCGGACGCGGAGTCGGCCGGAGGCGAATCCGCCGTCGGAACGGGTTCGCGCGGGACGAAGGTGAGGCGGTATCCGCCCTTGGGGATGTCGATGCGGATCCCGTCTTGCCGCCCGTGGCCTGAGTAGTAGTCCTGCAGCCGCCGACGCAGGGCGCGCACGGCAACGCGCACCAGGGACTCCTCGGCGCTGTTGAACGAAGCGTCGCGGCCGAAGACATCGATCGCGATTTCCGTTTCCTTCGGGGTTTCGCCACGCAGGGCGCGCTCCGCCAGGTAGCGCAGCAGCTTCTGGCTCGCCTCGGACTTCTCCATCTGCTCGGAGGACAGGAGCTGCTGCAGATGCTGGCGAATGGCTGCTGGATCCGCTTCTGCCATGGCGCGATGATCGCTTTCTTCACTCGAACGGCGGCGCTGCAGGATACAGCCGGGTCTGGCGAGCGTCGAGAACGGGGCCTCTCGCAAGAGACGTTACGGACGTCAGCTAACAGAGCCTAAGGCAATGATTCTGGCGAGGTAACAGTCGCCTAACTGTTTCTCTCTTACGAGCGGCTGAGGCTCTGTTATTCCTCGTCCCGCAAGTTGAGGGGGACGATGGGCGATGGTGGTACCGGTCGACGGGGCAGGTGACGTCAATTCGGGCGATCCGGCTCCGCGCCGCGGACGCTGGCCGCGGGGCATCCGTTTCGTCGTACTCGGAGCGACCGCGGCCTTCCTCGCGGGCCTTTCCTTCATCTTCCCGCCTGGCGGCGATGAATCCACCCCCGTGGCGGCGAGCGCGGAGGATGCCCCCCATCCCCTCATCGGCAAGTACTGCATGTCCTGCCATGACGAGGAGGAGCAGGCGGCGAATCTTGCCTTCGAGGCCCTCGACTTCGATCGGGTCGGAGCCGATGCCGAGATCTGGGAGAAGGTCGGGCGCAAGCTGAGCGCGGGCCTCATGCCACCCGCCGGCAATCCCCGCCCTTCGCAAGAGGAGAGCGCGGAGTTCCTCAAGACGCTCACCCTGCGGCTGGACGCGGCCGCTCCAGCGCCGCCTCCCGTTCCCCTGCGTCGCCTCAACCGCACGGAGTACGCGAACGTCATCCGCGACCTCCTGGGGCTCGAAATCGATGCGGCCTCGCTCTTGCCGCCCGACGCGGCCAGCAAGGGGTTCGACAACATCGCGGCGGTGCTCAGCACCTCGCCTGCGCTCATCCAGGGCTATCTCGATGCCGGAATGAAGATCAGCCGGCTCGCCGTGGGCGACATGGGCATCGAGCCGGAGCGCGTCGTGTTCCGGGCTCCGCCCGCGCTCAACCAGGAAACGCAGCTCGAAGGCCTGCCGCTCGGAACTCGCGGCGGAATCCGCGTGAGCCACTTCTTCCCGCTCGACGCCGAGTACGAGATTTCTGTCGATGCGGGGCCCGGAACGTCCGGATTCATGCGGCGCGCGCCGGGTCCGATGCCTGCGGTGGACCTGACCGTGGACGGCCGTGCAGTGCCAGTGAAGTACGACGGGCCCACGAAGGACACGCCCGTCACGTACGGACCGGTACGCATCAAGGTCGGTGCGGGCCTCCGGGTGCTCACCGCCGCGCTCAGCGACCCCACCACTGCGGCCGGCGTCAACGATCTCTACGCGACGTTCCCGCGCAAGGGGATGATCTTCAGCATCGTCGTGAACGGACCGTTCGCGCCAAGCGGGCCAGGAAACACCGCAAGCCGCCAGAAGATATTCACTTGCAGGCCGGGCACCGCCGCCGAGGAGGCGCCGTGCGCTCGCCGGATCGTCACACGACTGGCATCCCGCGCTTTCCGCCAGCCGCTGGCAGCCGATGGCGAGGACGTCGACCGCATCATGCGGTTCTACGAGTCGGGGTATATGAAAGGCGGTTTCGAAGCGGGAGTCGAGCGGGCCCTCGCGTACATCCTGATGGACCCGCGCTTCCTGTATCGCTTCGAACGGGAGCCTGAGTCGCTGCGGCCGGGCGAGCGTTTCAGGATCGACGACATCGACCTGGCCTCGCGCCTCTCGTTCTTCCTCTGGAGCAGCATCCCGGACGACGAGCTTCTGCAGATCGCCGCCGAGCGGCGCCTGAGCGCGCCGGGTGAGCTTCAGCGCCAGGTGAAACGCATGCTCGCGGACCCGAAGGCGCGGGCGCTGGTCGACAACTTTGCGGCCCAATGGCTTTCGTTGCGTGAACTGACCTCCGCGCAGCCGGAGGGCCGCACTTTCGACGACAACCTGCGGCAGGCGTTCGCGCAGGAGATCAAGCTGATGGTCGGCGCCGTCATTGCAGAAGACCGCAGCGTTCTTGATCTGCTCGATGCCGACTACACGTTCCTGAACGAAAGGCTCGCCCGTCACTACGGCATCGAAGGCGTCGTGGGGGATCACTTCCGTCGCGTCAGTCTGCCGAAGGACAGCCCGCGGCGAGGCCTTCTTGGCAAGGGTGCGGTGCTCACTGTCACTTCCGTCGCCAATCGCACGTCACCCGTGATCCGCGGCGCGTGGATTCTGGAGAACGTGCTCGGAAGTCCACCCTCTCCGCCACCCCCCGGCGTCGAGAACAACCTCGACGAGGTCGTTGCACAGCCGACAACGTTGCGCGCCCGGCTGCAGCAGCACCGGGAAAACAAGGTCTGCGCGTCCTGCCACAACATGATGGATCCCCTCGGCCTCGCGCTGGAGAACTACGACCACATCGGTCAATGGCGCACGCTCGATAACGGGCTGCCGATCGACGCCTCCGGCGTGATGGTGGATGGCACGCCGCTCGGGGGGCCCGCCGATCTGCGCAGGGTGATCCTGTCGAGATCCGATGCATTCGTCGAAACGCTGATCGAGAAGCTGATGACCTTTGGTCTCGGCCGGCACGTCACCCACGCAGACATGCCTGCGATTCGTGCGATCGCGCGGCAGGCCGAGGCGAAGGGCCAGCGCTTCTCCGCCCTGGTGCAGGGGATCGTCGCGAGCGAGCCCTTCCAGATGCGCACCAGGACACCCGAAGAGCAAGAGCCAGCGGCCGGGCCGCCGCTGCGCATGACACAGAACGGAGCCGGACAATGACCCATTCGAACGTTTCACGTCGCACGCTGCTCAGCGGTGCCGCGATGCTCGCGCCCGCGATGATGCTGGGTCCGCGGGCGTTTGCGGAGGAGGAGCTCAAGGGGAACGAGCTTCCCCTGCGCACCACCGGGCTTGAGCACATCGGCATGGTGGTGCCGAGCGTCGAAGCGGCGGCGCGCTTCTACAGCAGCGTCTTCAATCCGGACATGCAGAAAGAGAAGGATCCGCCGCTGCGCTACTACGTGATGACAGGGACCGGGTACATCGCACTCGGCAGCCGGCCGAACGTCACCGAAGCGAAAGTCGACCACTACTGCACGCTCGTGCGCGTCTACGACCGCGATCTCATGAACGAGACGCTCGCGAAGAAGGGCATGGCGCCGGCGAGCCGCGGTGTAGTGCCCGATCCGGACGGCATCGGCCTGCAGCTCATCGCGACTCCGGGAGGCCCGGGGCCGACCGCGGTGCCCGGTGGCCGCATCGTCGAAGTGGATCCGCTGGTGACGCCGATCGGCTTCGACAGCATCCTGCTGAAGGTGAGCGACGTTCGACGCAGCTCCGAGTTCTTCAGTCATTTCTTCAACGGTGCGCGTGCTCCGGAGAAGGGGCTGACCGCTTTCCAGGCCGCCGACACGCAGATCCTGATCCGCGCGGTCGCCGCCGGCGAGAAGCCCGGGGTCGAGCGCTACACGATGCGCGTGGCCGCGTTCGATCGCGCGAAAGTCGTGAAGGGGCTCACCGGGCTGGGCGCGAAACCGGAGGAGAAGGGGCCGGCGGGTGTCGTGCGCTTCCTCGATCCCAATGGTCTCGGCGTCGAGCTGAAGGCGGTTTGAGGAGACGGCTCATGATCTTTCTTCGGAACAAGAGACTTTCCAGGCGCACGTTCCTGCAAGGCGCGGGCGTGTGCATTTCCCTGCCGCTGCTGGAGTCGATGGCGGTCGCTGCGACGGCTACACCCCGCAGCCCGCAACAGTTGCGGCTGGGGTTCTACTTCGTTCCGCACGGCGCGGTGCTGAACCAGTGGACTCCGCCGACGGCGGGGGCGCTCGAACTGAGCCCGATCCTGAAACCGCTGGAGCCGTTCCGGCGCTATCTCAATGTGGTCAGCGATCTCGCCCTGCCGCTGGCGTACACCGAGGACGCGTCCGCGGCCGCCAATCACTCCAGCTCTTCCGCCGTGTTCCTGAGCGGCGCGAGGATGCACAAGAACACGAATCTGCTCGGCGTCACCGTCGATCAGGTGGCCGCGAAACACATCGGCCAGGATTCATTGATGCCCTCGCTCGAGCTAGGTATCGAAGACAGCTCGAACTCCTGCGGAGAAGGCTGGAGTTGCGCCTACCGCGACACGATCTCCTGGCTGGACGAGCGCACGCCCTTGCCCGTCGAACGCAATCCGCAGGTGCTCTTCGAACGGCTCTTCGGCACGGGTGCGACGAAGGAAGCTCGAGCGGGAAATCGCGTCGAAGCCCGCAGCATTCTCGACGCGGTCAACGAGCAGACCGCACGGCTCACGAAAGGCCTGCCGGCCTCCGATCGCCGCCGTCTCGACCAGTACCTCACCGACGTGCGCGAGATCGAGCGCCGGATGCAGATCGCCACGCAGGTCTCGGGCGACGTGCAACCGCCGGCAAAGCCCTTCGGAATTCCCAACGACTTCGAGGACCACCTGAAGACGATGTTCGACCTGCAGGTGCTCGCCTGGCAGGCCGGGATGACGCGCGTCTCCACCCTCATGCTCGCGAAGGAAGCCAGCAACGCGGCGTATCCGAAAAGCGGAGTGCGCGATGCGTTCCATCCGCTGTCCCATCATTCGAACGTGCAGGCCAACAAAGACAAACTGGCGCAGATCAATCGCTACCACATCTCGCTGTTCGGGTACCTGCTGAAGAAGATGCAGGAGACGCCGGATGGCGAAGGCACCTTGCTCGACAACTCGATCCTGATGTGGGGCAGCGGCATGGGCGACAGCAACGTCCACAATCACGATCCGCTGCCCATCCTGCTGGCGGGCGGTGGTGCCGGCCTCAAGGGTGGACGGCATATCCGCGCCGCACAGGACGGGAAGAAGGTGCCGCTCGCGAACCTGCACCTCACGCTGCTGCAGAAGGCCGGCATCGACGCGAAGACGTTCGGCGACAGCACGGGGACCGTGGACATCTGAGATGCGGTTCTTCGGTTCACGAATGCTCGTCGTCGGACTCGTGATTGCGGCCGGACTGGGTGCGGTTGGCTATTTCGCATCACGAGCGGAGAAGCTGACCGGCGATGAGGCCGCCGCCGCAGGTCTGGAACTGGTGGAGGCGACCCGCCTTGGCGATGTGGCGAAGGCACGCGACCTGATAGAGCGCGGCGCGGACGTCAATGCGCTGAGCGCGGATGGCACCTCGGCGCTGCACTGGGCGGTACATCTCGGAGACGAGGAGACGGCGCGGCTGTTGCTTCGTCACGAAGCGCATCCCGATCAGCTGAACGGCTACGGACTCGCGCCACTGCACGTGGCAGCGGGGGAGGGGCGCGCGACACTCGTGCAGATTCTCCTGAACGCTGGCGCATCGACGAAGCTGCAAGGCCGGAACGGGGAGACAGCGTTACTGATGGCCTCGCGCAAGGGCTGCGGCCAGTGCGTGAAGTTCCTGCTCGCGAAAGGCTCGGACGTCAATGCGCGGGACGAGACGTTCGATCTCACTTCGCTGATGCTGGCTGCATGGAGCGGGAGCGCGGAAAGCGTCTCGGCGCTCATCGAGGCTGGCGCAGAAATCAACGCAACGACGCGCCTGGGACCCGAACCGAAATTCGTCGAACCGAACGCCGGACGCGCCTCTCATGGCGACGGCATCCTTCGCGGAGGCGTGCCCGAACGAGGCAGCCGGCCGCCGCGCGCGGGCCAGATGACACCGTTGCATTACGCCGCAAGAGAAGGGCACACGGCCGTCGCGAAGTTGCTGGTCGCGCACGGGGCGCGTATCGAGCAACCCGAAGCCAATGGCGTGCGGCCGCTGCTGCTCGCGATCATGAACGATCGTGCCGACACCGCGCGGTATCTCATCGAGCAGGGTGCCGACGTCAACGCCGACGACTGGTACGGTCGCACGCCTCTCTGGGCCGCCGTCGATATCCGCAACGTCGAGCTGGACGGCGAGCTCAACAAGCATTTCGCCGATCGCGAGGGTGCACTGGAGATCATCAAGCTGCTGCTCGCTCGCGGTGCCGATCCGAATGCGCGCACCCGCGAATCCCCGCCGGGAAGGATCTGGCTCATGCAGGGAGGTTCGCTCTCATGGGTCGATTTCACCGGGCAGACGCCATTTCTGCGTGCCGCGCTTGCCGGCGATGTCACAACGATGCGGCTGCTACTGGAGCACAAGGCAGATCCGAACATCCCCACTTTCGGCGGCACCACGCCTCTCATGGCCGCGGCCGGCGTGAACTGGGTGTACTTCCAGACCTTCGACGAAGGACAGGACCGGCTGCTCGAAGCCGTGAAGTTGTGCGTCTCCCTCGGCCAGGACGTGAACGCCGCGAACTCGATGGGCATCCGTGCGATCCACGGTGCAGCCAACCGCGGCTCCGACGCCATCGTGAAGTATCTCGTCGAGCAGGGTGCCGATCTGGCTGCGAAGGACAAGCAGGGCCGCTCGCCGTACACGTGGGCCGAAGGCGTTTTCCTCGCTACGCACGCAGCCGTACCGAAGCCGAGCACGATGCGCCTCATCGAGGAGCTCTGTCGCAGCAAGTCTCACCGCTGCTCCCACCTCGTCGCGGGCACGCGTTGAACGGCGCGGATGGAACAGCTCATCTATTTCGTTGGACGTTTCCACGTGCTCGCCCTGCACGTTCCTGTCGGCGTGCTGATGCTGGCGATTGGCATGGAAGGGCTGTCGCGCTGGCCGCGGCTGTTCGTCGACGGGCGCTCGACTCTGGCACCGGCACTGTCGCTCGTCTGGGGGTTCGGGGCTCTGGCCGCGGTGGCCACCGTTGCACTCGGGTACATGCACGCGAGCGAGCCAGGGTTCTCCGGCGCTGCAGTCGAGAATCATCGTTGGGCGGGGACGGCGCTGGCATTCGTGGCCGTGCTCATCTGGGCATGGCGCGCCGAGGCACCGGCAAGTTTCGCGAGGATCTGGCCGGTGGGGATGCTGGCGGTGGCGGCGTTGCTGATCGCAACTGGCCATTACGGCGGCGCCCTGACGCACGGCCCGGACTACTTGAGCGAGCTCGCACCGGGCTCGCTCCGCTCACGAACGGCGGTCGCCGGTGTTGCGCCCCGTCCGAAGGTGTCGGATCCGGCGCAGGCGGACATCTATCTCGATGTCGTTGCGCCCCTGCTCGGCTCGAAGTGCGGCGCCTGCCACAACGAAGGCAAGCGCCGTGGCGGATTGTCGTTCGCGAGTTACCCGGCGCTTCTCAAGGGTGGCGAATCCGGCGAGGCGGTGATCCCGGGAGATCCGTCGCGCAGCGAGCTGTATCGCCGGATCACGCTGCCTGCCGCCGCGGAAGGCTACATGCCGAAGAACCAGAAGAATCCGCCGAGCGCAGCCGATATCGAGCTGCTGCGCTGGTGGATCGAAATAGGAGCTCCAGAAAGTGGCCGTGTCGGTGAGCTCAAGCCGCCGCAAGCCGTCGCGGGTCATCTCGATAGTCTTCTGAACAGAGACTGAAGGAGCAGGTAAGACGTGCGTTCCGAAGCAACAGGCTCCTGGTGGCAGGCGAAGGGCCCGACATCAGCGGCCGCGCAATGGATCTGCTCCCCGTTGCTGGCTCTGCTCGGCGCGGCCTCGTGTGCCCCCGCGCTGGCCGCCGATCGCTGCGAGCCCGCCGCGTTGATCGCGGCGTCGGAACGCACGCAGGGTGGGCCCATCCACACCCTGCAGATCAGCGGGTCGGGCTCGGACTTCGTGGTGGGTCAGGGATGGCGCCCACGCGGGCCCTGGCCGCAGTTCAATGTCGAGCGCTACGAGCGCGCGATCGACTTCGGCGCATCCACTTCGTCCCTGGTGATGGTGCGGAGTCAGGCGCTCGATCCGCCACGGGGTGGCGCCCGCCAGCCACTTGAGCGCGTGGAGCAGACGACTGCGGTCGCTCCGGGATCGTCGCGTGCGCCGGCCCTTCGGCGTGAGCTCGCCCTGCTGCTGCCAGCGGGTTTTATCGATGCGGCCCGCCGGTCGAAGCAGGTATCCGCCAGGCCGCTTGGCGGCGGATGCGCGCTGACTGTTGAGATGGAAGAGGGCGAGCCCATCACGGCGGAGCTCACTGCGGATGGCCGCATCCGAAGGCTGACCTCCAGGATCGCGGACGACGTGCTCGGCGACGTCACGGTGGAAACGCGCTTCAGTGGAAGGCTGCCGGCCGGCGGCCGGACCGTGCCTGCTCGGATCGTTCAGAGAACCGGCGACTTTCCTGTGCTCGACTTGCGGATCACGACAGCGAGTGTGGGCGTCGAGGTGGCGGTCGCGAAGGATCTCACTCCGCCATTGCCCGACTGGATCGCGCTCTCACGCTTCGAGTCCGAAGCCCTGGACGAGGGGACGTTTCTCATCCCGGCTCGCTATTCGGCACTGGCCGTCGATCTCGGCGAGTACGTCGTGCTGATCGAAAGCCCGCAAAGCGAAGCGCGGGCGAAGGAAGTGATCGCGGAAGCGCGTCGGCTCGTTCCCGGCAAGCCGATCCGATACGTCGTGAATACGCATGCGCACTTCGACCATGCCGCGGGCCTGCGTACGGCGGTGGCCGAGGGCGCCACCATCGTCACTCACAAGAGCAACGTCGGTTTCCTGCGGGAGGTGTTGGAGAAGCCGCGTACATTGCGGCCGGACGCGCTCGCCCGCACGCCCCGCGAGATCGAATTTCTTCCAGTGGACGAACGGCTGTCGCTCAAGGGCGCGGGCCGTGAAGTCCAGCTGTATCATGCGAAAGGTATGGACCATGTCGAGGGAATGCTCATCGTCTACCTGCCGCACGTGAAAACGCTGGTGGAAGCCGATGCATTCAACCCCCCGGCGAGCCGGCGCGACGTGCCGCCCGCCCACATCAATCCCTACACCGTGCAGCTTCTTCAGAACATCGAGCGCCTCGGGCTCGATGTCGACCGTCTCATCCCGATTCACTACGCGGCCGACGGCCGGCGGGTCGGGATGGACGAGCTGCGACTCAACGCCGGAAAAGCCGACCAGGAGCCCTCTCATGCAGAGCGTCGACCGTAGAGCCTTCTTCACCTTCCTCGGCGGTTCCGCCGCTGTCGCGGCCATGAGCCAGGAAGCCAAAGCCGATGCGCTGGAAAACTATCTCACCGCAACGGTGAGCGAGTCGGGCGGCGGGAGCGCGAGCCCGGCGAAGCCGCGTCCGCCCACAGTTGCCGAGCTCGAAGCGCAGATCCCGACGCGCGGTTATCGCCGGGGCGCAGGAAAGCTCTTTGCCGCCGAGAAGGGCAATGTCGAGCGCCTGGCGCCGATGCCGGAGAAGCCGACGCTGGTCGATTTCATCAAGCTGCGCTTCCAGGGAACCTCGGAGCATTGCCTGCAGAGTGCGCGTCTCGCCGCAAAGAAGAACGTGGACGAGGAGATGGTGCTCGCCTGCCTCATCCACGATCTCGCGCTGAACGTCATGCGCACGGAGCATGGTTTCTGGGGCGCGCAGATGTTCGAGCCTTACGTCTCCGAGAAAGTCACGTTCGCCGTGCGCCATCACGCCACGCTTCGGTTCTTTCCGGACAAGGAGGCGGGCTACGAATATCCCGAGCTTTACCGCACGATGTTCGGCTCCGACTACGTCGTGCCCCCTCATCAGCAGGAAGAGTACAAGTGGGTGCGCAAGCATCGCTGGTATGGCGAAGCGCGGCTCGTCACCGTGAACGATCTGTACGCGTTCGAGCCGGGAGTGAAGGTGTCCGTGGACGATTTCGTCGACGTCATTGGCCGGCATTTCAGGCAGCCGAAGGAAGGCCTTGGGTTCGACGGCACACCCGTCGCGCACATCTGGCGCTCGGCGGCCAATCCAGACAGCCCCCTGTAAAGTGAGCACGGCGAATGCCCTTGCGCTGGTGGACAGCCACGCGCATCTCTTCACGCGCGCCATGCCGCTGGTGGATCGCCCGCGGCACCGGCCAACGTACGACTTCACTGTCGAGGATTACATCGCCACGCTGGATAAGCACGGCGTGCGCTATGGCGTGATCGCCGCGGCGAGCCCCTGGGGCGACTACAACGACTACACGCTCGATTCCGTGCGCGGCAATCCGCGCTTGCGTGGAACCGTGATCGTGCGTCCAACGGTCGAGCGCTACATCCTGGAGCTCATGAAGAGGGACGGCATCGTCGGTGTGCGTCTACCGTTCATCGGTCTGTCGAGCCCTCCGGATCTCACCTCGTTCGAGTACCGCAGGCTGCTCAAACGGATCGCGGATCTCGATTGGCACGTCCATCTCCACATCGAAGGCGAGCGGCTGCCGGAGGTGTTGCCGCTGCTGCTCGACAGCGGCGTGAAGATCGTCATCGATCATCTGGGTCGGGTGGCGCGTCGGGACTGCCCGGATGGTGCGGGCTTCCGCGCAATGGTGTCTGCCGTCGCCGGCGGGCGCACATGGATCAAGGCGTCCGGGCCGCATCGAGTGGCGGGGGCTACGGAAGTCCTGCGTTTGCTGGCGGGCGAGATCGGTCCCGACCGGCTGGTGTGGGCGAGCGATTGCCCGTTCGTAGGTGAGGAGTCCCGCATCTCGTATCAGCAAACGATCGACTGGTTGCGGGAGGCGCTGCCCGACCCCGCAACCCAACGCAAGGTGATGTCGGAAAACGCGATCGCGCTGTACGGATTCGACGATGCACGCTGAAACCTCCGCGGACCTCCAGCGCTCCGTCCTGCGCAAGATCCGCAATCGCTGCGTCCTGCCGCTGCTCTTTGCGTTCGTCATCTCGTATCTCGACCGCGTGAACGTGGGTTTCGCGGCGATCACCGCGAACCAGGACCTCGGTCTCACGGCCGCGCAGTACGGATGGGGCGCCGGCCTCCTGTTCCTCGGCTACTCGTTTTTCGAGCTGCCGAGCAACCTCGCGCTGGAGCGGTTCGGCGCACGGCGGTGGCTCGCGCGCATCATGATCACCTGGGGGCTCATCGGCTGTGCCATGGCCGTAGTCCAGGGGCCGCTCTCCTTTTATACGCTCAGATTCCTGCTGGGCGTGGCCGAAGCCGGGCTCTTCCCCGGCGTGATCCTGTACCTCACGTACTGGTTGCCGAAGCATCTTCGTGCGCGCTACCTCGGTCTCTTTGCGTTGGGCATTCCTCTGTCCAACGTGCTCGGCTCACCGATTTCGGGCGTCATCATGAACTCCACGGACGGCCTGCTCGGCATGAGGAACTGGCAGTGGCTGTTCGTCATAGAGGCAATCCCCGCTGTACTCCTCGGCGTCTGGGTGCTCGCGGCACTCGCAGACCGGCCGAGCGAAGCGCGATGGCTGACAGAGAAGGAGCGCTCTTGGTTGCGAGCGGAGTTCGAGCGTGAAGGGCCAGCCGCGCCGGCAGAGAAGCATCGGTTCTCGTGGAGGCTTCTCACCGATCGCACAGTGCTCACGCTGGCTGCGGTGTTCTTTCTCACCGGCGTTCCCAGCTACGGATTGAGCTTGTGGCTGCCCCAGATCGTGAAGAGTTTCGGCGTCAGCCACATCGTCACGGGGCTGTTGGCGGCGGTCCCGTTCATCTTCGGCTGCGTTGCCATGCTGTACTGGGGCCATCGCTCGGACGTTCGGCGCGAAAGGGTGTGGCACACGGTGATGCCCGCCGTGGTTGCGGGTGTTGCGCTCGTCTGCGGCGCGATGCTGACCTCCGGGCTGTTGCAATTGCTTGCGGTCTGCGTGGCTGCTGCCGGCATCTACGCGCTGAAGGGGCCGTTCCTCACGATCGTGAGTGGATCGTTTTCGGATAGCCGGGCCGCGGCGGGCATCGCTCTCGTGACGACGCTCGGCAACCTGAGCGGGTTCGCGGCGCCTTACATGGTCGGTGTGATCATCGAGACGACCGGCGGACACAGGCCCGCGCTCGCCGCGCTCGGCGTGCAATCCGCGATCGGAGCGTTGATTCTCTTTACCTGGCGTGCAGGCGGAAAAGCCTGGCGACAGACGGCAGTGGAAACCTGACGGCGGTATGTCTCGCCGACCTGGCCGCTGCTGGGCGGTCGTCGAGAGCCGCCGCCGACGGCGTTGATCCTATTCGCGCACGGCAAGCGCGCCGGGCGCAATGCTGGGACGGAAGCGGGCGAGGTCGCGATCGAGCTCGGTAACGAAGAACATCGGGCCGGGCCCGTTGCCCGCGGGGCAACCTGGCCGTGGGGCGCGCCGCGCCGCTATATCCGGAAGCGTGCTCGCGCTTCCTCGACGGTGGCTGGCTTCATGCCGTAAATCGCCGCGATCGCGACGGCCGCACGCACCATTTCGCTGTTGTCGCGAGCCACCGCGCCATTGGGGAGGTGAATGCCGTCCTCGAACCCGACGCGAACGAGATCGCAGCCAAGCGACAGGCCGAGCGTGGCGATCCTGAACATGTCGCGTCCCGTGGCGGTGACGCCCCAGATGGCTTTCGGGAATAGCCGCAGCCCCTCGTCGATCGCGAACAGCACGTTTCGCGCTATCGGCGGCGTCGCTCCGAAGCCACCCCCGTGCAGCAGCCACATGTTGTCCCGGTGGCGATCGAAGAGTCCTTCGTTCGCATAGCGCAGGAGCCGGTGGAGGCAGCTCGCCTCGACGACTTCGTACTCCAGCGCGGAACCCTTCGCGTACACCGCCTGGATGGTCTTCCGGAGCAGCGCGGGGGAATTCACATAAGGCGTTTCTTCGGGATAGCCGCCTTCGGGGTTGTAGAAATCCGCCGAGCCCGCGGCGATTCCGAAGAGGTCCTGCGGCGGGTCGAGATCGAGCAGGCCGAGCCGCTCGGCGTCCGTCGGCCAGATGAACTGACCCGTCTGCGGGTCGCGGCGGACGCCGATGCCATTCGTCGTCTGGATCAGAATCGGGCACCGCGCGCGGATCTGGCGGATGATCTCGGCGTAGATCGTGCGGTCGCCCGTATTCTTCCCCTGGGCATCGCGCGCATGGACATGGATCATCGCAGCGCCTGCCTCGTAGCAGCGCGCAGCAGCCTCGCCGATCTCCGCCGGCTGTTTCGGAATGATCGCGCCATCGCGATCCTGCTGCATGCCGCCGTTCACGGCGACTGTGATGATGACCTTGTTTCCAGCGAGCATGCCCTTCTCCAGCATTGGCGAGCCCCACAATCTAGCGTGGACCTGCTGACCGGGCTGTCCTCTGCCGACAGGACAGGGGCAGGACTGGACGCCGGCCGGCGAAGAACGCGACTGGACGGCGCGAAAGGTGCAAGAATCTGCGGCGGGACCGTCGGCAGCGGCGGGTGAGGGGGCAGCATGTCAGATATCCGGCAGATCACATCGTGGCATGGGTCGACCGCGACGGGCGCGGTCTACGAAAGACTCCTGTCAGCCATCGGAACGGATGACTTCGGAACGACTGTGCGCAACTCGGTCATGACGCTGACCGCAGGTGCCCGCCGTATCTATCTCTTCGAAGCCACGGGCCGTGAAGAGTCGTCGCTGCAATACTACTTCGGCGAACCGGGACTCGTGGATCTCTTCCCTACCTACCTCAAGTGGTATCTGCGGCTGGATCCGGTATGCGACGCCTACCGGGCAGCTCCCCAATGCAGCGACGTGGCGCTCCAGCGCGTAAGGCCGGTCGATATCGCTTCGCCAGGTTTCCGCCGCCGCTTTTTCGATGAGCCCCGTATCGTCGAGCGTGTGTCTGTGATCCAGCGCGGCGCGGATACGTGGCGCGTGATGAACGTGGCGAGGCACGCCTCCGACGGCTGCTTTTCGGAAGACGAGCTCAGCACACTGATCGGTCTTGCATGCCTTGTGCTGCCAATGCTGCCGCTCAATCGCAAGCGCCACGCTGCGCCCATGCCGCTCACGGTTCTGCAACTCGAGGAGCGATTTGCGCTCCGCTACGGCAGCCTCACGCTCCGCGAGCGGCAGGTTTGCGCGCGCGCGGCGATCGGCATGAGCGTCGAGGCGACGGCGCTTGATCTCGGAATCGCGAAGACGTCCGTCCTCACCTACCGGCAGCGGGCGTATCAGCGCCTGGGAGTGGCCAGTCCGTTCGAGCTCTGCGCGCTCGTCACCCACTAACGCGAATCTGCGTCACAGGCGCGCTCACGCGCTTGTGACTCATGCAGACGCCTGGCCCGGTCGTGCCTGGACTACTTGCTGCTCGATCACGCCGAAAAGCGGGCCGGAGTCGAGCCTCCGCGCTTCCATCCGGACACTATCGCCGAAACGCATGAATTCCGTGCGGGGTGCGCCGTCTCGAATCATCTCGATGCCGCGCCGCTCGGCGATACAGGTGGATCCGACTTCCTGATGATTGGTGTTCGAGACGGTGCCGGAGCCGATGATCGTTCCCGCGCACAGGGATCTCGTGGCAGCGGCGTGGGCAATCAGATCCTGGAAACCGAAGGCCATCGCTTCGCCGTTCGGATGGCCGAAGGGCTTGCCGTTCCAGCTCACCTCGAGCGGCAGGCAAACCCGGCCGTCGCGCCACGCCGTCCCGAGCTCATCGGGCGTGACCGCGACCGGCGCCATGCTGCACGCGGGCTTCGCCTGAATCCAGCCGAAGCCTGTCTTCATCTCGACGGGTGCGAGCGTGCGCAGCGACCAATCGTTGAGCTGCACGATCAGCCGGATGTGTTTGAACGCATCCGCGGCCGCGACGCCCATCGGAACCGCGTCCGTAATCACTCCGAACTCACCTTCGAAGTCGATGCCGTCGGTTTCGCTCGGCAGCGGCACGTCCTCGCGCGGGCCGAGAAACTGGTGAGACAGGCCCTGGTACATGAGCGGCCGGTCGGTTTCGATCGGCTTCAGCTTGAAGGCCTGCTGCATCAACGCCCCGTGACTCGGGAACGCCGAGCCATCCAGCCATTGCCATGCGCGGGGCAGCGGAGCTCGAAGCTCGCGATCCTGCAGGGGCTCGCCCGTTCCGTTTGCCAGACGCTCGGCCTGGGCCTGAAGCTGCGGTGAGACTTCCTGCCAGTGCTCTATCGCCGCCTGCAGGGTGGGCGCTACGGCCGGAAGGCATCGGGTGTGATCGCGCGAGACGACGACGAGGCGACCGTCCGCGGAACCGTCCGCGATCGTTGCGAGCATCATATGGAGTGTCTTTTCCTCAGGATGGAGGTTGTGCAACTTTTCCAGACGACAGTATCTGATGCCGCGGCCGGCTTTGTGTCCTTCCGGGGAGCGACACGAGCCCCAGGCATCAGTGTCGAAGCGCTGCACGAAGCCGTTATCGCCGCGGTCACGCGCATATCTCAATTGTTATAGCGCGGCCTCGTCTTTGTTATTGGAACTCGGTCCACGTGCTTTCTATCCTGATGCCGGTGCGCCACTGGGCGCTGGCCATCAGTGAGCATCGAGGGGGGAACTGATGACAATGGGTCACAAGGCCGGCCTCAGGGCGATCATCCTTGCGATGGGGGGCGCAAGTCTCGCGATAGCCTTTCAGGCGTGCGCGCAGGAAGTTGGGATGCTCCCGCGTAGCTCTGCCACCGCGGCGGTTCCCGCCGTAACGTCTCCATCCGTAGTCGACGGCAAGGTGACGTTCCGGTTGCGGGCCCCTGAGGCCAGGGCGGTGAACGTGTCGGGCGATTTCGGTCCCGACGTGGCTTTGAGCCGTGATTCCGATGGCGTCTGGAGTCAGACGGTGGGTCCGCTGAAGCCGGACATGTATGTCTATTATTTCACCGTCGATGGCGTGCGGCTTACCGATCCGGCCAACCCGCAGGTCAAGATCGGCTACGTTCCCAGCACTACGACGAGCCTCGTGACCGTTCCCGGCAACGGACCGGATTTCTACGACGTGCAGGACGTGCCACACGGCGAGATCCGCACGCTGCTCTACAAGTCCAGGTCCAACCAGGTGACCCGCGAGCTCAACGTCTATCTGCCGCCGGGCTACGACGCGAACCCGCGTCGGCGGTATCCGGTTCTGTACCTGCTTCACGGCTTTGCCAACGATCACCACTCGTGGCACCGGTACGGGCGCGCGAACGACATCCTCGACAATCTTCTGGCGAAGAAGCTCATCGCTCCGTTCATCGTCGTAATGCCGCTGGGCTACGGCGGCGCTTCCGTGAACGGCGACGGCACGGGTATTCCGCCGGCCGGCGCCGGCGCATTCGGCGGCGATTTCGCGCTGTACGAGCGTGACATCCTGGAGGACGTGATCCCGCTGATCGACGGCAAGTACCGCACGCTCGCCAACCGCGAGAATCGCGCGATCGTTGGATTTTCGATGGGCGGCATGCAGGCCGGCCGCTTCGGGCTCGGCCATCTGGATACGTTCAGCTACGTGGGAATCATGAGCGCCGGTCTCCTCGGCAACCCCGCGTCCGCGGTCGCAGGTCCCGATCCGATCGCTCCGCTGGCGGGGAACCCGGCCGCCGCGAACAAGCAACTCAAATTGCTCTGGATTGCGTGCGGGGTCGAGGACACTGCAATGGCTGGCGCACGCAGCACGCACGAGGCGCTTGAGAAAGCCGGCATCCGGCACGTGTTTCTCGAAACCGAAGGCGCCCACCATTGGCGGGTGTGGCGAACGTACCTGCGGGACCTCGCGCCGCTGCTGTTCCGCTGATTCCGCCGGGCGCGCGGCGAATCGCAGAGACCCGCTTTTTGCGCCCGTGGACGGCATGAATTGCCCGACCCTGCCACCCGGGAATCCCGCCTCCCACTCCTTGTTGCTGGAGCGAGGCCTTTTCCGAATCTGGCCGCGAGTATCACGAGGGGGTGTGGCTCTGCGGTGAGCCTGGTAGCGGGTTCGTGCGAGGTCGTACGCCAGCTCCACGCACCAGATCGATGAGCCCAAGCGAGTCGGAGGGAGCCGCATCGCCGCGCCATGCGATGTGGAAGTCCGGCCGACTCAGAACCAGCGCGTGCCGATAAGGCGCGATGCTTCCGGCGGCCTTACTCACATCCAGCAGAGTCAGTGGAACGCCTCGTTCAGCGGCGGCGTTCGCCAGTGGGCTGGCATCCACACGAGAGTCGAATCGCAGAAGCGTGTAGTCCCGGCCCATTGCATCGTAAAGGGAGCGCCCATCCGCAAGCCACAAGTGGGGAGTGCGGCATCCGGGTACGGTCGAGGGCTGGTAGTCGCGCATCGTCCAGGATGGCGCCGGCTCCCCATCATGCGCAACGAGGGGCGATTCCTTGTAGCAATACCCGTAGTTCAGGCCCGCGCAGGCAAACTGCTGAACATGGAGCTCGTACGCTGCCCGTCCTACGCTTGCACGGGCCGCTGCACCGGCCGGTGTGTCTGCTTCGATTTCAGGTGGAAGGGTGGTCCGCTCGGCGATCGCACTTGCCGCGTGCTTTGCGACGAATCGGGAGACTTCCTCCACTGTCGGCCGTCGTTCCGCTTCGTGCGCATCGAGAAGGCTCGCCGGAGCCCAGCCCTGCAGGTGAGCGGCGAGCATCCATGAGAGATTCATCGCGTCGGCAATGCCGGCATTCATCCCGTATCCGGCATATGGCACCCACAGGTGCGCGGCGTCTCCGCAGATGAATACGCGGCGATCGCGGAAAGTACTGGCGATGAGGCGCCGCCCCACCCAATCCTCTCGTGCAAGAAGCTCGTACCGGAAGGTGGAGTCGACACCAAGCAGGCAGCGGATGGCGTAGTCCCGATCGACTGCATCGAAGTCGGGTTCGTGGGGGAGCAGATAGTTGTGCAGGAGCCAGCGTTCCTTGCCATCGATCGACACCAGATTTCCGGCGCGTTCCTTCGCATACAGGTAACTCATCCACGCAGGCTTCGGGATCATGTGAATGAGATCCGGCGCCCGGAAATAGGTGGACTGCACTCGCTGGATGACGGCATCACCCTGAAGTTCCGCTCCAATCTGCCGGCGCACGTCGGAACGCCCGCCATCGCACCCGACGAGGTACTGGCATTCGATGGTGAGGTCGACGCCGGACGCCTCGTCGTGCGCGGCTATCACGACACGGTCCTCGTGTTGCACGTGTGTCCGGTAGCGCGTGCTGCTGAGGATCTCGATCCCGGGCGTCCGGGCTGCGCGGCGAAAGAGCAGGGGCTCGAAAAAGATCTGGTTGATCCGATGTGCGGGCTCGGGCGTGGGCCATCCGCAATCCGGTCCGTCGGTGGCGGTGTAGCGGCGGTCCCGGCAGGGAATCGGAATGCGCGTGAGCTCGAAGCCCGTCGCGCGCGTTCTCACGACGACATCGTGGGGATAGTCGCCCGGCAGGCCGGCGTTGCGGATCTCCTCCGCGACTCCGAGGCGCCGGAAGATCTCCATCGTGCGCGAGGAGATGTGATTGCACTTCACGCTCGGAGGCTCGAATGCGGGCCGCCGCTCGACGATGACGGTGCTGACGCCACGGGACGCGAGGTCCAGCGCGAAGCTCAGCCCTACCGGTCCTGCGCCCACGATCGCCACGGCACAGGTCATGTGCGATGTCATGCTTTCTCTACTGCCCGCGGCGCGCTTCTCTCAGTGCGAGTCGCGCGGCACGTCTGTGCCGCTTCCTCCGACGAGCACGTCGAGGTCCGCGCCGAGGTGCGCCTGCTGGACGTGATCCGAATACAACTTGTACCAGCCGCGCGTCGGAGCTGGCGCTCCACTCCAGCGCGCGCGTCGCTGCGCCAGCTCGGCTTCGCTCACTTCGAGATGCAGCCTGCGGGCCGGGACATCGAGCTCGATGATGTCCCCGGTCTCAACAAGCGCAAGCGTTCCGCCCGCAGCTGCCTCCGGCGACACGTGCAGCACCACCGTGCCGTACGCGGTCCCGCTCATTCGCGCATCGGAGATGCGAACCATGTCCGTGATCCCTTTGCGCAGCACCTTCGGAGGCAGCGGCATGTTCCCGACTTCGGCCATGCCGGGATAACCGCGAGGTCCGCAGTTCTTGAGCACCATGATGGAATGCTCGTCGATCTCCAGGCTCTCGTCGCCGATGCGAGCCTTGAAGTCTTCGATGTTCTCGAAGACGACCGCGCGACCCCTGTGCTTCAGCAGGTGAGGCGAGGCGGCGGAGGGCTTGATGACCGCACCGTTCACCGCGAGATTCCCGCGCAGGACCGCGATGCCTGCCTCGGGCTTGAAGGGTTCGGCAAAGGGACGTATGACGTCGCGGTTCCAGCAGGGCGCGTCGGCGATGTTCTCGCCAAGCGTTCTGCCATTCACCGTCAAGGCGTCGGTGTGCAGAAGGTGAGCGATCTCTTTCATGACGGCGGGGAGCCCGCCGGCGTAGTAGAAATCCTCCATGAGGTACTTCCCGGAAGGCTGGAGGTCCACCAGGCACGGAAGCTCCGAACCGAGCCGATCCCAGTCATCGAGGTCGAGTTTCACGCCGATGCGTCCCGCGATGGCGAGCAGGTGAATCACCGCATTCGTCGACCCGCCGATCGCGGCGTTGACGCGGATGGCGTTCTCGAAGGCGTTGCGGGTCAGGATCTTCGAAAGGCGCAGGTCTTCATTCACCATCTCGACGATGCGCCGCCCCGTCAGCTGCGCCTGTCGTGCGCGTCTTGCGTCGACCGCGGGAATCGCCGCATTCCCGGGCAATGACACGCCGAGGGCTTCGACCATGCTGGCCATGGTCGACGCCGTGCCCATGGTCATGCAATGGCCCTTCGAGCGATGCATGCAGGCCTCGGCGGAGTTGAACTGTTCGGAGGTCATGCGCCCCGCACGGACTTCCTCCGACATCTTCCACACGGACGTACCGGAGCCGAGATCCTGTCCCTGGAACTTGCCGCTCAGCATGGGGCCGCCGGAGAGACCGATCGTCGGCAGATCGCAGCTCGCCGCGCCCATCAGCAAGGCCGGTGTGGTCTTGTCGCAGCCCATGAGCAGCACCACGCCGTCGATCGGATTCCCCCGGATGGACTCTTCCACGTCCATGCTGGCGAGATTGCGAAAGAGCATGGCGGTCGGCCTGAGCTGGGTTTCGCCGAGCGACATCACGGGAAACTCGAGCGGGAAACCTCCCGCTTCATACACGCCGCGCTTCACGAATTCCGCGAGCTCGCGGAAATGACCGTTGCAGGGCGTGAGCTCCGACCAGGTATTGCAGATGCCGATGACGGGACGTCCGTCGAACAGGTCTTCGGGATAACCCTGACCCTTCATCCAGCTGCGATGCATGAAGCCGTCGCGATCGGCCTTCCCGAACCACTCCTGGCTGCGCAGGCGGCGCGGCTTTTTCCCGGAAACCATGATTGCCTTCGTCCGGCTTTACCGGAAGGCATCGTACTAGGCATAGTGATACACGAATAATCACAATCTGCCCGAAGAGTCATAACCAGTTTCGTATCGTCTCGATCCACGCCGGAGCAACGTCGATGATAGCGATCGCGGCCGAAGCGGGAATGCCGGAAAGCAGCGCGCAGTATCCGAGCTTGCGCGGGAAGCGCGTTTTCATCACGGGCGGAGGCTCCGGAATAGGCGCATGCGTGGTAGAGGCGTTTGCACGCCAGGGTTCGCGAGTCGCGTTCGTCGATATCGCGGCCCCGGAGTCGGAGCGGCTGGTCGAGGTGGTCCGCTCGAAGGGATTCGACGCACCGTGGTTCCGCATATGCGACGTGAGTGACGTCGCGGCGCTCCAGGCGGCCATTCGCGATGCTGCTGCGGCCGTGGGCGACTTCGACGTCCTCGTGAACAACGTTGCGAGCGACGACAGACATGCCATCGCGGACGTTACGCCGGAGTACTGGGATCAACGCATGGCCGTCAATCAGAGGCCGGCATTCTTTGCGATCCAGGCAGTGCTGCCAGGCATGCGCAGGGCAGGCGGCGGCTGCATTGTGAACATCGGTTCGAGGGGCTGGCACGCCAAGACAGGAGGCTATCCCGCGTACGCCGCGGCGAAGGCTTCGGTCATGGGTCTCACACGCGGCCTCGCCAGGGAGCTCGGCGCGCAGCGGATCCGGATCAACGTCGTGTCGCCAGGCTGGGTCATGACGGAGCGGCAATTGCGGCTATGGGCCGTACCGGACATGGAAGCAGAGCTGGCGCGCATTCAGTGCGTGCCGGACCCGATCCAGGCGCATCACGTCGCCGCGATGGTGCTGTTTCTCGCATCGGAAGACGCCGCGGCCTGCACGGCCCAGGAGTTCGTCGTCGACGCGGGCTGGACTTAAGCGCGCTCTCGCGCGCCGCGCGCGCCTGCGCGAGATGTCCGACGCTCGAGTGCCGACTCCGCCGCGTAGTCGTAAGTGCTGATTGCCGCGGTTTTCAGGGCGGCGAGCACCACCTTCGCCGCCGGAGACAGCAGCCAGTCCTTGCGCAGGATGATTCCGAAGGCGTCCATCGTGCATGACAGCTGAACTGGCAGGGTCGCGACCATCCCGAACGAAGCGTAGTAGCGCGCCACCTCTGTCGGCACGACGGCGACGAAGTCGCTCTGCTGCAGCATCTTCGTCGTGAAGAGGAGCGACGAGGTTTCGATCAGGCGCGGCGGAATGTCTAGCCCCGCCTCCTGGAACATCAGCTCGAAGCGGTGTCGCAGAACGCTTCCCATCGGGGGCACGATCCACTGGGCCTGCTCCAGCTCTTCGAGCGTCAGTGCCGGGTTCGCCAGCATCGGATGTCCCGGACGCGCAACGGCACAGATGGGTTCGTCAGCCAGGCGCTCGTACGACAGGTTCGTCTTGTCGTGCCTTTCGAAGAGGCGGCCTACCATGATGTCGAGCTTGCTCTGGCAGAGCCGTTCGAGCAGCACGTCGCTCGATTCGACGACCAGCTGCAGGCGCAAGTCCGGATGTTCGCGCGCGACGATGGCGACCGCATGCGGCAGCAGGCTGAGCGCGGGACCCGTGATCGCGCCGACGCTGACCTCGCCGAGGCGGCCGGTCTTGAGCGCTTCGAGCTCGCTGCCCGCCAGAGTCAGGCTTGAAAGCGCGATCCGCGCGTGGCGGATCATCGTCTCGCCATACCACGTGGGGCGCATGCCACGCGGCAGCCGTTCGAACAGGGAAAGGCCGAGCACGTCTTCGAGGTCCTTCAGAAGCTTCGAAGCCGCGGGCTGCGACATGTTGAGGATCTCGGCCGCGCGATGGATGTTGCCTTCGTCGCCGATCGCGATCAGGAGCATGAGCTGCCGGGTCTTCAGCCGGGCGCGCAGAAACCAGGGTGTGCTGGCCATGGCATCGATCCCCCTCAGTCCCCCCAGATATGCCAACAAGTATATCGATCCCGCCTCAATTTGGATTTGTTTGATATACCTCCCGCCGTCAGAATCGTCCGCAGGGCGGGGGGCTGTCCTCGTGCGATTCGCAAAACGATGCGACTGATTCAATTCCTCGACGAGGCGGCCCGGCCGTGCGTGGGGCAAATCGATGACGCCGGCACACTCGTGTCGGTCGTCGCCGGATACTCGTCGACTTACGAGATGGCGCTCGCGGCCATCGCGGAGAATGTGACGCTCGAACGTCTCCTCGTCCGCGCTGGTACTCGTGCTGAGCTGCGTTATGCGGACTTGCTCGCGTCCGGTCGGCTGCTGCCGCCGCTGACACACCCGGACCCGGCCCATTGTCTCGTCTCGGGAACCGGCCTCACGCATCTGGGTAGCGCCTCGACGCGCGATGCCATGCATATGGCGACCAGATCGAAGCAGCCCGAAAACCCGAGCCTCACCGATTCGATGCGGATGTTCCAGTGGGGTATCGAGGGCGGGCGCCCGCCCGAGGGTCGTTCCGGGGCGCAGCCCGAGTGGTTCTACAAAGGCAACGGCCGAAACGTCGTCGCCTGCGGCAAACCCATCGTGGCACCGGCGTTCGCGCTCGATTTCGGCGAGGAGCCGGAAGTGGTGGGGCTGTACGTCGTGGGGCCTGGCGGTCGCCCGATGCGGCTCGGGTTCGCCATCGGAAACGAGTTCTCGGATCACGTGACCGAGCGCCGCAACTACCTGTATCTCGCGCACTCGAAGCTGCGCCAGTGCGGCGTCGGTCCCGAGCTGCGCACGGGGCCGCTGCCCGCGCATCTGGAAGGCCGCAGCCGCATCCTTCGCGGCGACACCGTCCGGTGGGAGAAGCCGTTCCTGACGGGCGAAGAGAACATGTGCCACTCGCTCGCGAACCTCGAATTCCACCACTTCAAGTATGCCGCTCACCGGGTGCCCGGCGACGTGCATCTGCATTTCTTCGGCACGGCCACGCTGAGCTTTGCGGACGGCATTCGGGTCGAGCCGGGCGATCGGTTCGAGATCGATCTGCCGGCGCTGGGCGCGCCGCTGGTCAACCCGCTGGTCGTGACCGAAGCGGGATTCGAACCGGGTGAGGTGGGCGCGCTCTAGTTTCGTTCTCGTCGCGGAAGGGGGGAAGGTCGATGATGAGAACCGTGTTCCGATTCGCCGCTTGTGGGGTACTCCTCCTGTGTGGCGCGTTCCTGGGCGCCTGCCAGAAGAACGGGGGATCGAGCGGCGGTGCGGACGAGATCGTGCTGGGATTCAGCCAGATCGGCGCCGAGAGCGAGTGGCGAACCGCCAATACCAACTCGATTCGTCACGCGGCAGCCGAAGCCGGCATTCGGCTGAAGTTCTCGGACGCGCAGCAGAAGCAGGAGAACCAGATCAAGGCGCTGCGTTCCTTCATCGCACAGCGCGTGGACGTAATAGCCTTCTCGCCGGTCGTCGAGACAGGCTGGGAGACCGTGCTGCGCGAGGCGAAGGCCGCGGCGATTCCGGTGATCGTGACGGACCGCGCGGTCGACGTCCCGGATGAATCTCTCTATGTGACCCTGATCGGCTCGGACTTCGTCGAAGAGGGACGCAAAGCCGCGCGCTGGCTGCTGGAGAACGCGAAGGATCGCACGGGTGACATCAACATCGTCGAGCTGCAGGGAACGGTCGGTTCGGCACCGGCGAACGATCGCAAGCGCGGCTTCCAGGAGATCATCGCGAGCGACCCGCGCTTCAGGATCATCCGCTCGCAGACCGGCGACTTCACTCGCGCCCGCGGCAAGGAAGTGATGGAGGCGTTCCTGAAAGCCGAAGGCAAGCGGATCGACGTGCTCTATGCCCACAACGACGACATGGCGATAGGCGCGATCCAGGCCATCGAGGAGGCGGGGCTCCGGCCGGGGCAGGATATCGTGATCATTTCCATCGACGGCGTGAAAGGCGCCTTCGAGGCGATGACGGCCGGCAAGCTCAACGTCACGGTGGAATGCAACCCGCTGCTCGGGCCCCAGCTCATGGCCGCGGTGAAGGATGTCGTCTCAGGCAAGCCGCTGCCACGACGCATCGTCACGGAAGAATCCATTTTTCCGATGAAGACCGCGCGCGAGCTGCTTCCCACTCGCAAATACTGAAGGGGCAGGAGTGGTCGATCGCGAGCCCGGCGATTGCGTACTGCGTGCCGACGGGATCTGTCGCTCGTTTCCGGGCGTGCGCGCCCTCGACGATGTGGCCCTGTGCCTGCGCTCCGGAGAGATCCACGCGCTGATGGGACAGAACGGGGCAGGGAAGTCGACGCTCATCAAGGTACTGACAGGTGTCTGCGCACCGGATGCCGGAAGCATCGATCTCGACGGGCACCGGATCCATCCGGCATCCCCGCTGCATGCCCGGCAACTCGGCATCAGCGCCGTGTTCCAGGAGGTCAACCTCTGCACGAACCTCACGGTCGCGGAGAATATCCTTGCCGGAAGATATCCGCGGCGGCCCTGGTGGCGCGGCGGCGGTATCGACTGGGCGGCAGTCGATGCCGAGGCGACGCGCGTGCTCCGCGCTCTGCAACTCGACATCGATGTGACGCGACTGCTTGGAACGTACCCGGTCGCGATTCAGCAAATGGTGGCCGTCGCCCGGGCAACGAGCGTGTCCGCGCGCGTGCTGATTCTCGATGAGCCGACGTCCAGCCTGGACGCGGAGGAGGTCGCGCAGCTCTTCGCGCTGCTGGATCGTCTGCGTCGGCAGGGAATGGCGATCCTGTTCGTCACGCATTTCCTCGAGCAGGTCTATGCCATCAGCAATCGCATCACGGTGCTTCGGAATGGCCGGCTCGTGGGTGAGTACCTGACGAAGGGGCTCGCTCGCGAAGCCCTGATCATGGCGATGGTCGGCCGGAACATCGCGCTTGCGGACACGCAGGCTCCGGGCGAGTGCAAGCCGCCCGACGTTGCAGATCGCCCGGTCCTGCAAGCGAAGGGGCTGGCTCGAAAGAGTCAGCTTCAACCCACGGATCTCAAGCTCCACGCCGGCGAGACGGTGGGCATCGCCGGGTTGCTTGGATCGGGTCGCACAGAGCTCGCGCGGCTGCTGTTCGGCCTGGACGCTGCGGACGCCGGCGACATCCTGGTGAATGGCGAGCGCGTGTCGATGGACAGTCCGGCGAAGGCCGTGGCGCTGGGCCTTGCCCTCTGCCCCGAAGAGAGAAAGACCGAAGGGCTGGTCCTGGATCTTTCCGTGAGGGAGAACATTGTGCTCGCTCTGCAGGCCCGGGCTGGACTCCTCCCCTGTCTGTCCCTCAGGGAACAGGAAGCGCTCGCCCGGGATTTCGTCGAGGCGCTGCAAATCAAGGCGGACGACTTCGAAACGCCCGTCGGGCAGCTCTCGGGCGGCAACCAGCAGAAGGTGCTGCTTGCGCGATGGCTCGCCGCGCGTCCGCAGGTGCTGATCCTCGATGAACCCACGCGCGGCGTCGACGTCGCCTCGAAGCAGGAAATCATGAACGAGATCGTGGGAGTCGCGCGCGGTGGGATGGCGGTCGTGTTCATTTCCGCTGAAATCGACGAGGTGGTGCGCGTCTCGGACCGGGTGATTGTCATGCGCGATCGTTGCAAGGTCGGAGAGCTGCCGCGCGGCCGGGACGAGCACGCGGTCTACGAGCTGATCGCGCGACAGTGATGGAGAGCGCGCTGCTCACGAGTCTGGCCAGGAGCCGGTACGTCTCGCACCAGCTGTTCTGGCCGCTCGTTGCGTTCGGTCTGCTGCTCGTGGTGTGCGTGATCGTTCAACCCGGGTTCCTGCGCGTCAGCTGGGTGAGCGGCCATCTGCAAGGCAACCTGATCGACGTACTGAATCGCGCGGCCCCGCTGATGCTGGTCTCGGCAGGAATGACGCTCGTCATCGCGATCCGCGGATTGGATATCTCCGTAGGCGCGGTCGTGGCGATCTCCGCGGCAGTGACGGCGCTACTGATCGGGGGATCTGTCGATGGCGGGGCAGGCCGGGGCGACGGGTTCACCCTCGGCATCGCGATCGGCGGAGGACTGCTCGCGGCGATGCTGTGTGGGCTGTGGAATGGCTTGCTGGTGGTCAAGGCCGGTATGCAGCCGATCGTGGCGACGCTGATCCTCATGGTCGCGGGCCGTGGTATCGCGCAGCTCATCACCGATGGGCAGATCCTCACGATCTACTACTCGCCGTATTACTTCATCGGGAACGGCTATCTCGCCGGCTTGCCCTTCGCATTGATCGTTGCCGCACTGGTTGCCATTGCCCTGCACCTTCTGCTTACCCGAACGGCGATGGGCCTGTTCATCCGAAGCATCGGCATCAACCCGGTCGCGACGCGTGTGGCGGGCGTGCGTGCGGGACTCATTACCGTGTGTTTGTATACTTTCTGCGGCCTCACGGCAGGGATGGCCGGACTCATCATCAGCTCCAACGTGAAGAGCGCGGACGCCAACAACGCGGGTCAACTCATGGAGCTGGACGCGATCCTGGCTGTTGCACTAGGCGGGACTGCGCTGACCGGCGGCCGCTTCAGCCTTGCGGGTTCGATAGTCGGCGCGCTGATCCTTCAGACACTGACGACGTTGATCTACTCGAGCGGCGTACCGCCAGAGCTGAACATGGTGGCCAAGGCGGTGCTCGTCTTTGCCGTGATGCTCCTGCAGTCCCCTCAGTTTCGTCAGACGGTGTTCCGGGAGCACCCTGGTCGCCGCACGGCGAGGAATGCGTCTTGAGAGAGGACCTTGCAGCCGTCGCGAGCCGCCCGGTGAGGCAGGGTCGACCCGCGATGTCGACACTGCTGAAGCGGCCTCGCATCGACCCTCGTTACGTGCCCCTGGCCGTGACGGTCTCGCTGTTCCTCGCGATGGCCGGGACAGGCTCGGTGTTGTACGACGGCTTCCTTGCGCCACAGGTTTTCCTGAATCTGCTGATCGACAATGCGTTCCTTTGCATCGTCGCCGTCGGGATGACCTTCGTCATCCTGACCGGCGGCATCGATCTTTCCGTCGGAGCGGTGGTCGCGCTCACCACCATGATCTCGGCCCAGCTCGTCCAGCGAAACGGCGTCAGCCCGTGGCTGGTGTTTCCGCTGGTGCTCGCAATCGGTTCCCTGTTCGGGCTGCTGCAGGGTTACCTCGTGCAGCGGTTTCGTCTTCAGCCATTCATCGTGACGCTCGCTGGAATGTTTCTCGCCCGGGGGCTCTGCTATCTCATCAGCACGGAGTCCATCAGCATCGCCAACCCGGTGTACAGCGCCATCGCTCAGGCGCGTGTGCCGATGGGGAGCAACACCTCGCTGTCAGTGAGTGCGATCATCGCCATTGCAGTTGTGCTCGCAGGCATGTGGATCGCGCACAGGACGCAGTTCGGCCGCACTGTGTATGCCATTGGGGGCAGCGAGTCTTCGGCGAGATTGATGGGCTTGCCCACGGACAGCACCGTTATCCGCGTCTATATGCTGAGCGGCCTCTGCGCCGCGCTTGGCGGCGTCACGCTGACGTTCTACATGCAGTCGGGCTACAGCCTGCACGCAGTCGGGCTGGAGCTGGACGCCATTGCGGCTGTCGTGATCGGGGGAACGCTGCTCCGGGGCGGAGTGGGCTACGTCGTCGGGACCTTGTTCGGGGTGCTGATCCTCGGAACCATCCAGACCTTGATCATCTTCGAAGGAACGCTCAGCTCCTGGTGGACGCGCATCGTCGCAGGCGCGCTGTTGCTCGCGTTCTGTCTCCTCCAGCGCGTTCTGGAGGCACAACGGCGCGGCTGAAGAACGGCGCGCCGCCGGTGTGCCTATTGAAGAGAGAGGACGACGACCGACTTTGACGGAAGGTCCACCGTCAACCGGTTCCCATCGACTCTTGCTCCCCTGAACACCTGAGGTTTCACCACGTCAGGCTTTTCGAATGTGTTGATCGAATTGATCGCGGGAGCCGTCAGGATCTGACCTGCGACGTTCCGGGCCTGAAGGCCCGCAAGCGCGACGTCGACTTTCGCGGAGTTTTTCGCGTCGAGGTTCGTGAGCGCGACGTACACCTTTCCGTCCTTGCCGCGTGCCGCGCTCGCATGCACGGCGGGAACCTTGTACTCGCCGAGCTGATACTGGGGAGAGGGCAGCGACAGCGGAAGATACGTCGCGTCCATGAAGGGCTTGTAGATCTCGAACGCGTGGTACGTCGGCGTGAGTACCATCTTCTCATCGCTCGTCAGGATCATCGCCTGAAGGACGTTCACCATCTGCGCGATGTTGGCCATCTTCACCCGGTCGGCATGGTGGCTGAAGATGTTGAAATGAATCGCCGCGACCAGCGCGTCGCGCAGGCTGTTCTGCTGATGCAGGAATCCTGGATTGGAGCCGGGCAGGCCGGTGTACCACGTGCCCCACTCGTCGACCATCAGTGCGACTTTCCGTTCGGGATCGAAGCGGTCCATGATCGCGCTGTGCTTCGTCACCAGCTCTTCCATGAACAGCGCTTTCGAGAGCGTCTCGATCCACTGGTCCTCGCCAAAATCGGTCGACGAACGCTTGGTGTTCCAGTTCGGGCCCGGCGAAGTGTAGTAGTGAATGGACACACCGTCGACGAGCTTGCCGAGCTCGCGCATGAACACCTCGGTCCAGTGGTAGTCGTCGACGTTCGCCCCCGCTGCGATCTTCTGCAGCGACTGGCCTTGCGGAACCTTTACGAAAGTCTGGTATCGGCGCACGAGATCGGCCGCGTACTCCGCGCGCATGTTTCCGCCGCAGCCCCACAGCTCGTTTCCGACACCGAAGAAGGGAAGCTTCCACGGCTTTTCCCGGCCGTTCCTGCGCCGCTCGTTTGCGAGTGTGGAGGTGGTATCGGAGGTGATGTACTCCACCCACTGAGCCATCTCCTCGGGGGTGCCGTTGCCCACGTTTCCGGAGACATAGGCATCCGCGCCGATGAGCTCGGCGAAGTTCATGAATTCGTGGGTACCGAAGGAATTCGGCTCCTCGACTCCGCCCCAATGCGTGTTCACACGCACCGGCCTCTTGTCGCGCGGGCCGATGCCTTCGCGCCAGTGGTACTCGTCCGCGAAACAGCCACCCGGCCAGCGGACCACGGGCACTTCGAGACGCTTCAGCGCGGCGACCACGTCGTTGCGATAGCCGTGCGTGTTTGGAATCCTGGAGTCCTCCCCCACCCAGATGCCGCCGTAGATGCCGAATCCGAGGTGCTCCGCAAACTGACCGAAGATGTAGCGGCTGATGACGGCGCCGGGCTGATCCGCGCGCAACACGCCATGCACCTCGGCTGGTGCGGCAAGCGTGGGGCGGTACGGGCAGAGCGAGATCACTGCCAAAGCGAGTGCCAACCATCGTGCACAGTGCGTCCGCATCGCTCAGCTCTCCTTCTGATGCACGGAAGCGGGGCAGCATAGAAAGAACCATCGCGGAGTTCCAATGCAAAGAAGCGCTCGCGGGATATCCCGAGCAATATCACTGGCATCTCTTCTGGTTTCAGGGGAAGCCGATGCGGCCACTTGGGAGCTGATCGTCCTGCCAGGGCGATCGCCAGGGATCGAATCCGGGCTGTGCCGGCATGCGAGCCGGTGCCGCGTGAGAGCCGGCGCCCGAATGGGGTAGGCGTACCGTCAGCCTGCCGGCCGCCCCGTCACGAGCCCCGCATCCTCTACCGCCGCCGGCCGCCCTTCGCCACGCTGAGTCGCTGCTATGTCAGCGCGGAGCGTACGCGCCGCGAGCAGGAAATGGACGAAGGACCAGAGGTTGAAGACCGCAACGGTCAACATGGCGTACCGCAGCGAATGGCGGCCTGCCACCGGCGCGAGCCCGTCGCTGATGGCGCCGATGATGAGCGGTCCGAGCCCGAGACCAATGATGGTCTTCACGAAAATCAGCACCGACGCAGCAACGGTCCGCGAGCGCTCCGGGGCCAGTGCTTGTGTCGTGGCAAACGACGGACCGAAGAACATTGTGCCGAGCATTCCGCTTATGCAGAAAGCACCCACGACCCACTCCGGGTCGTTGCCGAGATAACACACCAGTTGAACGGCCGGAAGCGCGAGTGATGCGAGCGCGGGCACCCAGAGCAACCAGGCCGGTTCGCGGTATCTCATGCTCAAGCGATCGGCAAGAAACCCGCCGAGGAATGTTCCGACGATCCCGCAGGCGCCGATGAGCGCTACGAGCTTGCCGCTGTCCGTGGCACTCCACTCGTGGGAGCGGCTGAGAAACGGGACGTTGAACGTTACCGCGCCGTACAGGGCGACGGCGTGCAGGGCGCAGGCCAGGCACAAATGGCGAAACGCCGGGCGCGCCCAAAGAAACAGGCAGACGTGCCGGAACGTCGCGGGTGACGAGCGTGCCTGCAGGGCATGCGCGCTCGTCACGGCTTTCGTGTCCGGCTCGGTGATGGTGAGGAAAATGAGCGGTGCGAGGAGCACGCCGGGCAGCCCTGCCAGCACGAAGGTCATGCGCCAGCCGACCGTGTCGCTTCCCAACCCGCCGAGCCAACCGGCCAGCATCGTGCCCGCCGGCGCGCCGAGCGCGAAAATGCCGAGCGCCGTCGCGCGACGCTCGGGCGTGAAGAAGCTCGAGATGAGCGACTGCGAAGTCGGGTTGCCGCCAGCTTCCCCGATTGCCGTACCGATGCGCGCCAGCGCGAGCATCAGGAAGCTTGCAGCGAACCCACACAACACCGTCATCCCGGTCCAGACCAGCACGGACAGGGCGAGCACGTTACGCCGGCTCGAACGATCCGCCCAGAGCGCCACGGGAACTCCGAGCGTCGAATAGAACGCGGCGAAGGCAAGTCCCCCGAGCAGGCCGAGCTGCACGTCGGCGAGAGCGAACTCCGCTTTGATCGGCTCGAGCAGGATGCTGAGGATCGACCGATCGAACGAGTTGAGCGTATAGCCGGCCAGGAGCAGGCCGAGCACATAGTTGCGATAGCGAGGTGTGAAGTTCGTCATGCCCCTCGACTCGCCGCTTTTCTTTATAGTGTGCGACGGCGACTGAGTATGCTCCGGCGGTCCGGAGAATGTCACTCGCGGGAGGGGGCTATGCTTCGGCGATCCCTGCATCCTCTCTGGGGCAGTCTGGCGCTGGATCGGCGCTCGAGCGTGTCCCTGCAGGAACAGATCGCGCGTTTCTTCCGCGCGGCCGTGGCCGAAGGCCGCCTGCGCGGCGGCATGCGCGTGCGCTCTTCCCGACAGTTCGCGGCCGACTTCGGCATTTCCCGAACGACGGCCGTCGAGGCTTACGAACGCCTGGTGGAGGAGGGTTACCTCGTCACCCGGCCCGGCGCGGGTGTTTTCGTCGCCGAGGAGCCTCCGGACGACTTTCGGCTGACGGCAGCCCGGCGAGGGGCGCCCGCAACTGCGGCTGCGGGCAGCAGCGACGTTTCCACCGCCACCTTCGCCAAGGTGGACATGCGCAAGTATGAGCTGCCGCTCGCGCCCGGCATGCCGGCGCTCGATCGTTTCCCCTGGCCGGTCTGGACGAAGCTCACCAACCGGGTGTGCCGTGAACGCCCGCTCAACGCGCTCGGCTACGGTGACCCGCAAGGGGAGCGGGCTCTTCGCGAGGCCATCTGCGAATACCTCGCGACCGCGCGCGGAATCGTGTGCACGCCCGATCAGATCTTTGTCATGAGCGGCACGGAGCAGACCATCACCTTCGCCGCCGGGCAGCTCGCGGCGAGCGGCGAGTCCGTGTGGTTCGAGAACCCGGGCTATCCGTTTCTGCGTCACGTGTTGCGGGGGATCGGCTTGAGTCCGGTGCCTGTCACGGTCGATTCGCAGGGTCTGAGCGTCGTGGATGGCCTGCGCGAGGCGCCCACCGCGCGACTCGCCGTCGTGTCGCCGACCTTTCAGTATCCGCTCGGCATTTCGATGTCGCTCGAGCGCCGCATGGAGCTCATCGACTGGGCGCATCGCTTGCAGGGCTGGATCCTGGAGAACGAGATCGACGGAGATTACCGATACAGCACGCATCCCATCGCGCCGATCTATGCGCTCGCCAAGGCGAAGCGCGTCATCTATTGCGGCAGCCTCAGCAAGCCTCTCGCTCCCGGCCTGCGGGTGAATTATCTCGTGGTGCCGCCGGATCTGGTCGGTTCGCTCACCATCCGCTCGACGCTCGTGCCCATGCTCACGCAGCTCGTCCTCGCGCGCTTCAATTCCGAGGGCTATCTCGCCTCACACATGAACAAGATGCGCGGACTCTATGCGAGGAGGCGCGCCTTGCTGATCGAAGCACTGCATAGTGAAGCGGCGGGATTGCTTCAGATCGACAGCGTGCCGCAAGCCGGCCTGCGCCTGGCCGCCGGTCTGCTCGCGGACGTGAACGACGTGCACATCGCCGCTGCATGCGTGAAGTCGGGCATCTACACTGATCCGCTTTCGCACTGCTACGCGCGGGACTGGCGCCGATCCGGCCTCATCATCGGCTTTGCTTCGACGCCCGAGGACGTCATTCGTCCGTCGGTGCGCAAGCTCGTCGAGGTCATTCGACGGGCGAGCACCACTCATTCCGCGGACTGAAACAGAACTGGTCTTATAGACGCTGCACGGACTGGCTCTACAAGAGGGCGCCCCGCGCTTCGTACGCTCCCCGGCCTTACTAGAACGAACAGGCCTGAGGGGGCGGTGTGGGCGTTTCCATCAATCGTGGATCCATTGCATTGATCGGTGCGGGGTTGCTGCTGGGGCTGACGCCTGTGAAGGCGGTATTCGGGGCGGAGCCGGATCGAGCAGATACCCAGAAGAGTGACAACAGCATCAGCGAAGTGGTCGTCACCGGCACGCGCATCACCAACGCGACCGGTATGAGCACGCCGACGCCGGTCACGGCCGTCTCGTCGGATGAGCTCCAGCAGATGTCGCCGGGCACGCTGGTCTCCGCGCTCAGCAAGCTGCCACAGTTCTACGGCAACACCACGAACGACGTGGTCAGCGGCTTCTTCGGGTCGCCCGGTGCGGGCAATCTCAACCTGCGCGGGCTGAATACCGGCGGGGCTTCCAGCCGCACGCTGACGCTGCTCGACGGCCGGCGCGTCGTGCCAGCAACGGCCAAGGGTGGCGTGGACACGAACATCCTGCCGGAGTCGCTTATCAAGCGCGTGGATACCGTGACGGGCGGCGCCTCGGCGGCTTACGGCACCGATGCCGTGGCCGGCGTCGTGAACTTCATTCTCGACACGAAGTACACCGGCTGGCAGATGCACGCGCAGACCGGTGCGACCAGCCGCGAGGATCATGAAAACTCCGAGTTCTCGGCCACGTACGGCACCGCTCTCGGGGAGCGCGCGCACCTCCTGCTCAGCGCCGAGTACTACCACGCCAACGGCGTCTTCGGTTATGACGGCCGCGACTGGTACAACGCCTACGGGACGATCACCGGATCCGACCCCACGGGGCCGCGGCTGCTCATCCGGCCGAACGTGGTGTCCGCGATTTCCACATTTGGCGGCCTCATCAACGGCGGCGTGCCGACGAGCTCGGCGCTGTATCGAAGGCAGTTCATGCCGGACGGATCGCTCGCGCCTTTCGTGCTGGGCGAGGGCACGCTCTCGGGTGGCGGGACGTCTCACTCGATTACCAATGGAGGCAGCGGCGATTACATTGGCGCGGACATCCAGACGATTTCGCCCGATGCTCGCCGCGGCAACGGCTTCCTGTACGTGGACTACGACGCTACGCCGAATCTGAATGTCTACTTTCAGGGGCTGGCAGGCCTTAGCACCGTCAATCAACCCGACCATGGCGGGCGCTTCAACGGCGGCCTCAGCGGCGGTGGTACGTCGCTCACGATCTATCGCGAGAACGCATTCCTGCCTGCCGCAGTGCGGCAGATCATGGTCGACGAGAACCTGAGCTCCTTCCAGTTGAGCATCACCGGCGACCGGGAGGGCCTGGGCCGGGAAAGTCGCCTGAAGCAGGACAATCACACGTATGCCGGCACGTTGGGCTTCAAGTGGAACATTGCGCAGGCAGGTTTCCTGCAGGGCTGGAACGTGGACGGCTACGTTCAATACGGCACCGCGGACAACAAGGGCTACCAGCAGGGCATCATCCTGGATCGCGTCGAGGCAGCGGTTGACGCGGTGGTTGATCCGAACACCGGCAACGTCGTCTGCCGTGCGGCGCTGATCAACCCGGCGAAATGGAGCGGGTGCGTGCCGCTCAACCTCTTTGGTCGAGGCAACGCATCCGACGCGGCGATCGCCTACGTGACTCGTTTCGACGCGGGGAAGCAGATCTCTACGCCGCTGTACTTCAATCCTGATGGTTACGCGCGGGGCAAGACGATTACGTACACCAGCGGCGTCGGGAAGGTCTACAACACGACGACCACGCAGCGAGTGGCTGAGTTGTCCGCAAGCGGCGAAGTGGCGAAAGGCTGGGGTGCAGGGCCCATCGCGACTGCGCTGGGTATCGCGTGGCGCCGGGAGGGTATCGAACAGATTGTCTACGACCCGAGCAATCCGGCGAGCGACCCGAATTTCTTCCCGGCGGCGGATCCGGCGTTGCGTGGGGTCTCCCAGAACATCGCCACTCGCAGCTCGGCGATCCAGAACTCGACCGTGCCGAATATCTACGGACACTACGATGTGAAGGAGGCATTCAACGAGTGGCAGGTCCCGCTGCTTTCGGACATGCCCTTCGCGCGCCAGCTGAATCTGCTCGCCTCGGGGCGCTATGCGGACTACGAGGGCAGCGGTGGCATCTGGGCGTGGAAGTACGGCCTCGACTGGCAAGTGATTCGGGACGTGCGATTGCGCGGCACTGTTTCACGCGACGTGCGGGCCGCGACGCTCTCCGAGCGCTTCGACCAGACGGGCGGCATCGGCTCCGTGAACCCCGATCCGAACTTCCCCAACGACGGCGCGCAGACGTTCACTATTCGCTCGGGCGGCAACCCTGGTCTTGCGCCGGAGAAGGCCGACACGCGCACGTTCGGTGTCATCTACCAGCCAGGATGGCTCGAGGGATTCTCCGCGTCGGTCGACTACTGGGATATCGACATCGCCGGTGCGATCGGCACGCTCGGCCTGCAGCGCATCGTTGACGATTGCGCGCGAGGAGCGCAGGACATGTGCGCGCTGATCAGGCGCGACCCCGCGACACAGCGGCTCACACAGGTCATCAATGTGTCGCAGAACATCGCGGCGGCGGCGGGGCGCGGACTGGACGTGGAAATGAGCTTCCGCCGGTCGCTCCATCTGTTTGGGTCCGGGAGGGAGACATTGGGTCTTCGGGCGTTCTATTCGCACCTGATGGAGAACTCGACGACCAGCGATCCCTCGAACCCGTCGACCCGGGTGAACATCGCCGGACAGACGGGCGTCGGTGTGTTGCCCAAGGACTCCGCCACTGCGAACCTGAGCTACACGAACGGACCGTTCAACCTGTTCCTCCAGGGGCGCTACATCGGCCCGGGCGTCTACAACGTGCGCTTCAACCTGCCCACGGCGGCTCGCCCCGATATCGACGACAACAGCATCGGTTCCATGGTCTACACCGATATCACGCTCGGCTATTCCTGGGACCTTTCGGGCGGCCGCCTGGAGTTGTACGGGAACGCGCTCAACGTCTTCGATCGGGCGCCGCCGGTCGTCGCGTCCTGGGATGGCGCGCTCGCGCAGACATCGAGTCAGGTGAACTCAGCGCTCTTCGATCCGCTGGGAAGGCGGTACACGATCGGCTTCAACTTCCGCTACTGATGCGTACTCCCGGCAGAACCATTCACGTCCTCGCGATCGTGGCGTTGCTGCTAATGACGGGCTGCGCCGGGAACCACGGCCGCTCTGGCAGTGAGCGAACGTATTCGGTCGCGTCGACGTTTGACGCCACCCGGATGCTGCCACCGCCACCCACGGATGAGGCCGCCGTAGCCCGGGATCTGGAGGGCGTACGCGCCGCGCAGCGTGCACGCACACCCGAGCAGGCGGCCCAGGCCGAAGCGACCAGCACGGTGGACGTGTTCCTGTTCGCTTCGGTGCTCGGCCCACGCTTCACACCGGAGCGCGTGCCGAAGACCGCGGCGTTCCTGCAACGGGTCTTTGTCAGTAGCCTGCCGTATCTGCAGGCAACCAAGAACTGCTGGAATCGGCTGCGGCCGTTCGTTGTCGATCCAACACTCGCACCGCTGGCTCGCTCACTTGCCAGCACCCAAACACGTTCCGCACCGACGCCGTTGGCGGCTTCGTCACTCCCCTCGGATTCGCCGTGCACGGCGTCGGTGGCGGACGCCACTCACGCGCCCTCGTATCCCAGCGGTCATGCAGCCGTCGGCGCAATGATGGCGATCCTGCTCGCCGAGATCGTCCCCGAGCGGCGGCCGCAGCTATTTGAGTTTGGGTGGCAGTACGGCGATGCGCGCGTGGTGAGCGGGGTGCATTTTCCATCGGACGTGGAAGCGGGGCGCATCCTGGGGACGATGTTGATAGAGATGATGCAGCAGGATGCACAGTTCCGAGCGGATCTGGGGGTGGCGCGGAAGGAACTGCGGGGAGTGTTGGGGCTGGAATAGGGTGGTGGTAAAGCCCTACGCCGCGCCCAACGCCTCCGTCGGCGCCAGCCGCGCCGCTCGCATCGCCGGGTACAGACCCCCCAGCCCCCCGATGATCACAGTCGTCACCATTGCCCCGATCACCGCCCACAGCGGCACGGCGACCGGCCAGTCCTGCAGCGCTGAGTACACAGCAGTAACTGACGCACCAATCACAGCGCCAGCGGCCCCACCAATCGAGGACAACACCAACGCTTCGCTCAGAAACTGCAGGCGAATGTGACTGCGCGTCGCGCCTTGCGAGCGCCTGAGACCGATCTCTGAACGGCGTTCGAGCACCGAGATCACCATCGTATTCACCACGCCTATCCCTCCAACGAGCAGTGCCACTGCGCCCAGTCCGACGAGCAGCCCGGTGAAGGCGAGATTGGCGGCGGCCTTCGCGGCCAGCATGTCCGAGGGTCTGGAGACCTGGACTTCATGCGGATTCTCGGGATTCGCGGTGCTCCCGAGCAGCGACGCCACATCCTCCACCTTCGCCGGGTCGGCACGCACGAAGACAGTCGTGATGTCTGCTTCCACGTTGAAGTATCGGGCGGCCGCCGGCCAGCCCATGAATACGCCGAAATCGAGAGAGGGCGCCAGCGTGACGGGCGCCAGTACGCCCACCACCGTGACCCAGCGGCGGCCAACCCATATCTGCTGACCCAATTCGGCCGGCCCCATTCCGAGGCGCGCGGCCGCGCGATCCCCCAGCACGACAACCGGATACTCGCTGAGTGCAGCATCGAGCCACCGGCCGGCTAGCACGACGGCGCCGAGCGTGTCCGGCAGATCAGGTCTTGTCGCGTACACCGCCATGCCTCCTGTTTCGATGGCGGGAATACGGTCATGGCGGTACGTTTTGAGCCCACTGAGCTGGCCTATTACGCTGACGGCCAGCACATCCGGCATCCGCCTGATCATTGTTGGTGCTTCATCGGGCAGCGTAGCCTGCTCGCCGGAAAAGCTGCTGCCAGGCTGCACGGTGAGCAGGTTGGTGCCAAGCGCTTCGAGCTTGCGATTCAGCTCAGCACGACTGGACGCTGAAATGCCGACCACCGCCAGCATCGCGCCGATGCCGATCGCGATCCCAAGCGCGGACAGCACGACGCGCAGCGGACGGGCGCGAAGACCGTGTATCGCCAGACGAAGCAGATCTGGCACTGCCAACCGCACTGGAGCGAAAGTCCTCACTGCCGGCGCTGCCGCTGATCCGCGACGATGCGGCCATCGCGCATGCTCACCTGCCGGTGGCACTGTGCAGCGATCGCAAGGTCGTGCGTGATAACGACGACAGCCGTCCCGCTCTCATGCAGCCGGAACAGCAACTCCATGACGCTGGCGCCGGTTCGCGTGTCGAGCGCGCCAGTGGGTTCGTCCGCGAGGAGCAACGCGGGCTCCCGTGCCACCGCGCGCGCGATGGCGACGCGCTGTTTTTCTCCACCGGAGAGTTGGTGCGGAAAGTGCGCGAGTCGCGCAGCAAGCCCCACGCGCTTCAGCGCCATCTCGGCGCGCTTGCGCCGCTCGCGCAATCCGATACCGGTGTAGAGCATTCCGTCGGCTACGTTATCCAGCGCGGAAACGCCCGCGGCGAGATGGAAATGCTGAAACACGAATCCGATTCGATGCGCGCGCAGTGCCGAGAGGTCATCGTCACTCATCTCGGCGATATCGTAGCCGTCTATGACCGCGCGGCCTTCCGTCGCGCGGTCGAGCGTTCCCACAATGTTGAGGAGCGTGGTCTTCCCGGAGCCGGAAGGTCCGACGATCGCCACGAAGTCATCACGCCGGATGTCCAGGTCGACCATATCCAGCGCGCGCAGGCCGCCTTCGTAGACGCGTGAGAGTCCCCTCAAGGAAACGACATTGCCTGAGGCATAGGCGCTCATTTCGGAACCCGCACCATGACGCCTTCGGCAATGTCCTCGCCGCTGATCTCGACATTGCCGCTCGCAAACAGGCCGGTGGTAACGGGCACCACGCGGGAGACGCCTCCCTGCACGACCTCCACGCCATATCCGCCCCCCGCCAGCGCCAGCAGCGCGGTGACCGGCACGGCAAGCACGTCAGCGCGTTCGCCGATCACGAACTCGACGTCTACCGATGCCGCCTCCAGAGATCCGAGCGCCGACTGATCGGGAATACCGATTTCGGTATCGGCCTTCCCGTCCTTGTCGAAGAGCGTGCTGACCTTGCTGATGACACCCGGCACCTTCGCGTTGTTCGGCAACGTGACGATCACGGCATCGCCGGGCCGGGCATAGTCATGATCCGCAAGTTCCAGGGAAACGGTTACGATTTTCTCGATGCCCGTATAGCGCACGATCTGGTTGGAGGTGTTGTTCGTCGGGATGGCGCCGCTCTGACTGTCCAGCCTGCTGTAGACAACGGCGCCCACCTCGGCGAGATGTGCCGCCACCCGAACGGGACCGGGCGCCACGACGATCTGCCCGGGCTCGATCAATCCCGTCGGAGAGCGACCTGTCTTCGTCTGCCAGCTGCGGATCGACTCGGCCGCGCCACCCTCGAATCCCAGTGCGGCGAGATTCGTCCGTAACAGATCGATGTCCGAGTTCTCCTTGGCGCTGGAGCGCAACGCTTCGGTGGCATCGTGCGCATCACGTAGTGCTCGTTCAGCGCTTTGTACTGCGAGCCTAGCTTCCGCCACGGCAGTTTCCGCGGCAGCGAGTTGCTGCGTTTTGTCGCGCCTGCTCGCATCGAGCTCGGCGCGCGCCGCCGCGAGGTCATATTCAGCCTGCTGTACCTCTGCGGGCGAAGCATATCTGGACTCGGCAAGCTCCTTGATCCGCCGAAGGCGGTCGCTGGCCGCCGCAACCGCTTGTGACAGGCGCACGAATTGCGGCGTGACCGGATCCTCCCGCCCGCTGTCGGCCAGGTGAGCACGCGCCTCATGCAGACGCAGTTGGGCTTCGGCGAGGCGGGCTCGCTGCGCCGAGAGGTTCAGCTCGGCTTTCCGCTCGTCGTCACGGGCGTTGTTCAGTTCCAGCCATTCGAAGTCGGTGAAGTGCTTTCCGTGAAAGCGCAGGCTCCTGAAGAACGGCAGCTCTCCATAGAAGAGCACGACGGGCTGGCCATCGATGGCGAACAGGGGTTCGCCGCGCGAGACCACCGTGCCCTCCGGTGCAATCCACGTAACGATGCCGGACCGGGCGCGGCTGATGAATTGCGCATCGACGGGCGTACTGAATCCCAGCATGCCGGTTGCGGTACGCGAATCGCGAAGCGTCGTCCTGACCACTTTGGCCGTAGTCGTCGCTCCCGATTCGCTGCTGACGGTTGAGCCTCGCAACCCGCTTGCGAGGCTCAGGGCAGTGAGAAGGCACACGAGCGCGATCGCCGGGATACCGAGCCTGCGCGCTCGCGTGCCCGCCGGCGGCCATCTCACTGCGGGCGCACCTTGCGGATCATCAGCCCGCCGATGGGGTTCGACGCCATGCAGGCCCTGGTCGCCTGCTCAGCTTGCGGGGTCGAAAGATCCAGCGTGGAGCTCGTGATCTCGAATACGCCCGTCGATGAGGGATCGGGGAACTCGCTCAGGCCTTTGCCGCGCATGCACTGCGCGAAGCCCAGCATGGCTTGCAGGCGCTCCGGGGTGACCTCCTGATTCATGGCGGCGAGGCCGCTCGGAAGCTGGTCCTTGCAGGCGCGCTGGGCGGCCTCGAACTGGGCGCCGCTCTTCGGATCGAGCCGCAGCTGCATGCGACCGTCCGGCCCCGGATCGGGAAACTGGGGATAGCCGTTGGCGCGAATGCATTGCGCGTACTTCACCAGTTTCTCGACTTCGGCCGGCGGCACCTGCGCGCCCGCATCGACGGCAACGGCCAGGGCTATCGCCATCGATGCCGCGGCCAGCAGAACGCGGGCGTCCGCGATCGCGCCTCGATTCCAGTTCTTCATGCCTGCCACTCCTCTTGCTGATGATGGTGTGCCCATCATGAGGAGCGAGGCGTTGGCGTGGCGTTAGCGCTTGCGCGCGGGCAGGTTCACGTGAACGGCAAGGCCTCCTTCCGGTCGCGCCGTCGCGCTCACCGAACCGCCGTGTGAGGTCACGATGGCTCGAACGATGGACAGGCCGAGGCCCGCGCCGCGACGTCCCATGCTTTGCGAGCCATCGGCGAGCCGCTCTGTGGAAGCCAGCCTGCGAAACGGCTCGAAGAGGCGTGGCACTTCATACGATGGAATGAGGGGGCCGGAATTTTCCACATCGATGCAGGGGTTGCCGTTCGCGTCGAGGCTCGTCACAACGCTGATCCAGCCCTCTATGGGGATGTTGTAGCGGATGGCGTTGTCCACCAGGTTCTGGAACAGCCGCTCGAGCAGCACCGCGTCCCCTCGAGACGGCGCGGGTTCGATCCGGGAGCGCACCTCCACACCGGCTTTGCGCGCCGTGACCGCCGCCTCCACCAGGACGTGGCGGGCGATCTCGTCGAGCTCGACGTCGTGCGGATCGGCGATTTCCTGCTCGCCGCTGGCCAGCATGAGCAACCCCTCGATCAGACGCTCATGGCGCTCATTGACCGCCAGCAAGTTCGACCCGAGCTGGGCGACAGCGGACTCCTGCCGGGGCTCCTTCAACATGGCGACTTCGATCAGCGTGCGATTGATCGCAAGGGGCGTCCGCAACTCGTGCGAGGCGTTTGCGATGAACCGCTGCTGGCTGTCGAAGACCCGATCGAGGCGGGCGAGCATGTCGTCCAGCGTATCGGAGAGATCCTTGATCTCGTCCTGCGGGCCTTCCATCGCGATGCGCTGATGCAGATTGCGGTCCGCGATGTTGCGGACCGTGGCCGTGATCTGACGCAGCGGCTGCAGCGCGCGCCCCGCCATCAACCAGCCCAGCGCGACGGCGAGAATCCCGGTGCCCACCAGCGAGACCACCGAAATCACCATGACTCGCTTCAACGCGGCCGCCCGTGCGTCTCGCATCTGGTCCTGCAAATCAGCCAGCACGCCGGCTCCGGGAGGAGGGAGGCCTGCCACAGATGGCTCCACTCCGGGAGGCAGCTGCAGCCTGAAGTCCGTGCGAGCATGCGGCTCGGTCGGCGTCGGTCCGACGATGACACTCTTGAGAACCAGCTGCTGGCCAATCGCCTGGGTCAGCTGCAGGTACATCACGCCGATCAGGACGAATCCCGCCAGGAAGAACGCTCCTCCGTACAGCAGCGTGAGGCGCACCCGGATCGTTGAGTTCCACTTCTTCCGCAGGACATTCACGGGATGCGGTACCCGACGCCGGCCAGCGTCTCGATGACGGCCGGGTCCCCGAGCTTGCGGCGAACCTTCATGATGGTGAATCGCACGACGTTGGTGAACGGATCGATCTGCTCATCCCAGGCTTTCTCCAGCAACTGCTCCGTCGAGACGACGCCGCCATCCGCTCGCATCAACTCGAGCAGAACGGCAAATTCCTTGCGGGACAGCGGCACGGCCCTTCCGTCACGATGCACCGTCCCCTTGTGAGGGTCGAGGCGGATTCCGCGGCGTTCGATGACAGGGGGCAGGGCGGGTCGCGAGCGTCGGCCGAGCGCTTGAACTCGCGCGACGAGCTCCGCGAACGCGAATGGCTTTACGAGATAGTCGTCCGCTCCCAACCCCAGACCGGCAACGCGTTCCTTCACGGCGCTGGCGGCGGTGAGCATGAGGATGCGGGTTTCCACGCTGGAGGAGATGAGGTTCGTGCAGACTTCGTCGCCCGAGACCCTGGGCAGGTCCCGATCGAGGATGACGACGTCGTAATCGTTGACGGCCGCTTTCTCCAGGGCGTCGGCGCCGTCGTAGGCCAGGTCGACGGCGAGGGCGTACTGGCGCAGGCCCTCGGCGATGGCGTCCGCGAGCTCCCGCTCGTCTTCGACGATGAGTACCCTCATTCGGCGTTGTCCCCGGCGGTGGAACCTGGCATGGTCGCCCAGGCCGGACTGAAGTCTAGGGAATTCGTGTTAGCGCGGCGTTAGCGGCCGAGTTTCCTGTCGCTATCCCTCGGCGGTTACTTCGCGCCGGTCTGGGGGCGTGCGTTAACGGCCGCGGAACTAGTTTTCGATCATCGGTTGCTGGAGGTCCTCAGGGAGGATAGCGAGAAAGGCTTCGTCAATGCCGAACAGGCCGACACCCTTCACATACACCTTGTACTTCATCGTGACATTCGTCTTTCCAACAAAGTTGAAGGGGATGTTGAAGCGTACCGGTGTCCAGTAGGTGTTAGGGAGACGGACTCTCAGCTTCTCGGTCTGGCTTCCACCGCTCCACGACACCGTCACCTCCACAACCACTTGACGGGTGGCGGGGCCCCGCACAAGCAATCCTCCTTGTATTACGGAGTGGCTGTAGAGGATCTTCGGAGTGACTGTCTGGTAAACACTTGAAGTGTATACGGCGCCGGTCTTGTTCAGGAACATGTACTGGTTGCCGTAGTCACTGGCGTCAGTCGACATCCCATAGACCATCTCGTCGTTCGTAATCGCCGTCCAATGCTCGGCGGAATACTTCCAGAAATCGCCATTCACGAGCAGGTTCGGTGAAGTGGTAAAGACGTGGGACAAGGGTTCGGTGCCATTTCGCCAGGGGACATCGTAAGGATGCAGGGGGCGATCATGGGCCCTGAAAAACGACCAGTCGACGCACATGGTTCGATAGTACGTACGGCCGAAACGCACCATTACGGTGTAGTCCGCGGCCGTTTCGCCGCTCCCGCTACACAAGTTATTCGAAGGCGGCAGTTGCTCAGTCTTCCACGCCTCCCAACGAACGACCCCCAATACGTCGGAGATGTAGTACAACTCGATCTGGTCCATCCCGCCGGCGTAGTGCACCGACTTCATCACCGGAATCGTGATTCCCGAAGCAAACATTCGATTCGACTTGAACCCCCACTCGGTGAGAGTCACATCCGTCGGAGTGCAGCTGGCGTAGTCGCCACCCAGGATGCTGAACGTTCCACTGCCGTACGATCCTGGAGTGTTGAGGTGGGCATTCAGGTAGCTCATCCAGCCCCCGCCTTGCGACCCGAAATCGCCACACCAGATATAGCTATAGATTTTCTTCGCCGGATCCGGATCGCGTGTCCCGTATATGAATGTGTATCCGTTCAGGCTGTCGTATACATCGTAACTATCGTCCTCGCCGAAATGCCGAAACCGGCGCGTTCCGGTCGGGTTGAGAGCGGCGCCGGTACGATAGTTGAGAGCGCGTACTCGATTTCCGAAAAGAATGGGTACGTTGTAGCCGGTGATGTTGTCTGCGTTCGAGATTCTCTTTGCGATTCTCGAATAGGGGATGTCCTCTCCGATGCGGAGGTTACGTCGCGAGTTGGGGCAGGTCAGTGGATCCTGTGGAAGGGGTCGATCCTGGGCGTCGACACAGACATCCATCAGGATATGGTCATAGTCAGCTGTGGAAGGCACAGGCAGACTGGTCAGGCCGAGATTCAAGCCGCTCGTGTATGAGTCGATGATCGGGTCGTTGAAATAGGGCTGCTGAGCGAACGCAGCGCCCGTCAGTATCGACCAGAGCGCAGTCGTCAAGCCTGCGCAGATTAGCGATGACCTTCTCACGAATGCCCCCCCGATATTGACGATTGGCGTGCGCAACCGCAGACGGTCTGCGGCTATTGCGGAGATGTCCTGTCCGACCGATACCGCGGCTTGCGGGTTACTGGGCCGATCGACTCATTTATCTCACGCCTTACATCGTCGATCGCCTGTTCGCTTTGCCAGGCGGCAGATCACCCGGTCTACCCTTTTTCTGGACACGCATTTGGGCCAAATTACCGGCCGAAAGGGTGTCCTATGCGAAGGAAGAACGAGACGAGCACTGACGAACGGGGCCGCTGGTCCTCGAAGAAGAAGATGGACGCGGTAC
>Ga0182742_1000517_pt1 | contig 60957 bp, 61 predicted proteins | sample eDN5th37CBELigMG_FD_128880 | JGI IMG/M metagenome (GOLD analysis project Ga0182742, IMG submission 128880) | Enriched Miracle-Growth compost microbial communities from Emeryville, California, USA - eDNA 5th pass 37_C BE-Lig MG (version 2)... ...
CGCCGCCATCAGCGTCTATGCCCGCAACAAGGACTACCACGACATCGTCAAGAAGCGCCTGAAGGCGCTGGCGCGCTGGATGGTCGATCGCTGGCGCGGCAGCGAGCTGAAGGTCTTCGTGGACACCGCGCCGGTGGCCGAGAAGCCGCTGGCCCAGGCGGCAGGTCTCGGCTGGCAGGGCAAGCACAGCAACCTCGTCTCGCGCGAGTTCGGTTCCTGGCTGTTCCTGGGCGAGATCTACACCACCCTCGACCTCGCCCCCTCCGGCGCCGAGCGCGACCATTGCGGCCGCTGCACGCGCTGCCTCACCGCCTGCCCGACGAGCGCCTTCACCGGTCCCTACCGGCTCGATGCGCGGCGCTGCATCTCCTACCTGACCATCGAGCACAAGGGGCCGATCCCCGAGGAGTTCCGCGCCGCCATGGGCAACCGCATCTATGGCTGCGATGACTGCCTGGCCGTCTGCCCCTGGAACAAGTTTGCCCAAGCCACGCAGGAGCCGGGGCTGATTCCGCGCGAGGAGCTGACCGCGCCACGCCTGGCCGAGCTGGCGGCGCTGGATGATGCCGCCTTTCGCGCGCTGTTCAGCGGCTCGCCGATCAAGCGCATCGGGCGGGACCGCTTCGTGCGCAATGTTCTGATCGCCATCGGCAATTCCGGCGAGGGCGGGCTGCGCCCGGTGGCCGAGGCCCTGCGCGCCGACCCCTCACCCTTGGTGGCCGAGTCCGCCGGCTGGGCGGCCACGCGGCTAGCTGGAGCTTTGCCCTGATTTGGGCGCAAGTCGTTCATGATTTTGTAAATTTTGTCCCGGATTATGCGCCGCATCACACCACGTGCGGCACCTCCTTCCGCACGGTCCTGACAACTCTCGGATGATGGGCGGATCGGGAATGATCTCTGAAATTCTTGGTTTTCAGTCGGACAACCGTCCTGTCATGGGCTTCGCCTGGTACGATTCCGGCAGCTTCGACAAGCTGCGCGAGGCCATGCCCGATATGAGCGAAAGCTATGACGACTGGCGCCTGGGCGCGCAGAAGGACCTGAAGAAAGCCGAGCAGGAAGGCTACCGCGTCATCCGCATCGCCATGCGGCCGGACGACTTCTTCGCCTGGTGCCGGCAACGCGGCATCGGCGCGCCCGGCCTTTCGGCCCGCCGCGCCTTCGCCGCCGATCAGGCGCGGCTGGTGGTGCAGGCCGAGCGTTCGCGCAAGAAGGCCTTCTCCTTCTTCTGAGCCGCTCCCGCAGCCGCCATCCTCCGCTTGACCTTCAGCGCCCCAGGCAGGAAGCCCTGGGCGGGCGAAGGAGAGCGAGCGATGAGCGAAGGCGCACTGGTTCTGTTCAGCGGCGGGCAGGATTCCGCCACCTGCCTCGCCTGGGCGCTGGAGCGTTTCGAGCGGGTGGAAACCTTGGGCTTCGACTACGGCCAGCGGCACCGCATCGAGCTGGAGTGCCGTGCCGAGTTCCGCGCCGCCCTGCCGGAGCGCTGGCAGGCCCGCCTCGGCCCCGACCACACGCTCGCGCTGGAGGCGCTCGGCGCCGTCTCGGACACCGCGCTGACCCGCGAGACCGAGATCGCCATGACGGATAGCGGCCTGCCCAATACCTTCGTCCCCGGGCGCAACATCGTCTTCCTCACCTTCGCCGCCGCCCTCGCCTACCGGCGCGGGCTGCGCCACATCGTCGGCGGCATGTGCGAGACGGACTACTCCGGCTACCCGGACTGCCGGGACGACACCATCAAGGCCCTCCAGGTGGCGCTGAACCTCGGCATGGAGCGCCGCTTCGTCCTGCACACGCCGCTGATGTGGCTGGACAAGGGGCAAACCTGGGAACTGGCCGAAAGCCTCGGGGGCGAGCCCTTGGTGCGGGACATCGTGGAAAAGACCCACACCTGCTATCTCGGCGAGCGCGGCGCGCTGCATGCCTGGGGGCATGGCTGCGGTGAATGTCCGGCCTGCGCGTTGCGCGCCAAGGGGTGGATGGCGTACCAGTCGCGCCGCTTACGCGCGGATGCACCCGCCCCTTAAGGGAAAACTCGCAGATGACCGGAACTCGCCGCCTGGAGGGCCTGCTGGCCCTCATCGCCTTTGGCCTGACCATTCCCGCGGCGAACTGGCTCATCGGCAATGCCGGCACCGTCTGCGTGCCGCAGGGCCCCTGCCTCATCCCGGTGGCGCCGGGCGTCATGGCGCCCTCCGGCGTGCTGATGATCGGCCTCGCGCTGGTGCTGCGCGACCTGGTGCAGCGGCGGCTCGGCCTGGGCTTCGCCTGGCTTGCCATCCTGGGCGGCACGGTGCTCTCCGCCCTGCTGGCGCCGCCCTCGCTGGTGCTGGCCTCCGCCGTCGCCTTCCTGATCAGCGAGACGGTGGACCTCGCCGTTTACACGCCGCTGCAGCGGCGCAACCTGGTGCTTGCCGTCCTGGCCTCAGGCCTGGCCGGCCTGGTGGTGGACAGCATCTTTTTTCTGCTGATCGCCTTCGGCGACCTCAGCTTCCTGCCCGGCCAGGTGCTGGGCAAGCTCTGGATGGTGTTGCTTGCCCTGCCGCTGACAGCTTGGCTGCGCCGCTCCGACGCCCGGCGCGGCATCCTGCCCGCCTGAGCCAGGCTGGATCGGCGTCCGTTCGCTCTGGCTCGCGTCAGCCGGTCCAGCTTATTGTCAAGGCAAGCCTCTTGTCTTGACCCGATCAGGTGCTTCCAACCGATCGGGAACCGCTCTAGCGGCCGGAGAGGCAGGACTTCATGAAGTCCTGACGGCTTGTGCCGCTCATCTTGCGCTCTGCAGCGGTGGCGTTGCAGCTTGCCATGCGCTGGCGTTGCGCGGCTTGAGCCGGGCTGCCGCCCTGGGCGGAGCCGCCCTGCGGAACCCGCCCGGCTAGGCAATCGCTCATGAACTGGCGGCGCGCATCGCCACTCAGCTTCTGTGTTCCGGCGGTCGCGTTGCATTCCTTCATACGGTTCTGCTGCGTCGTCGGAGCGGTGCCCTGCGCGGATGCGCAAAGCGGTGTCAGCATGGCCGCCAGGGCCAGGGTGGCCAGAACGATCCTCATGCGGCGTCCTCCTTTCACGGCAGTTCAGCACGCCGCGCCGCCATGCTCCGATCACGAAAGGTCGTGGCGCACCGCCCGCTGCCGGGCTTGGCAACCTTCCGCACGCTGCGGCATAGATCACGACAATGGATGCGCTGACCCCTGACCCGCGGCAGGCCGAATTCCCCGGGGAGGACCCCGGCTGGGATAGCCTTCTGCGCCTGCGCGACGGAGGCGACGCCGCGGCCATCGCCGCCCATCCCTTGGCACCGCTCTTCGCACCGATCCTCGCGCCATCAGGCGCGCCGGATGGCTGCATGGTGCTGGGCCGGCTGGCGCAGACGCTGGACGGGCGCATCGCCACCGCCTCGGGATCCAGCCAGTGGATCGGCGGCCGGGGCGACATCCTGCACACCCATCGCCTGCGCGCGCTCTGCGACGCGGTGGTGATCGGCGCCGGTACGGTGCGGCACGACAATCCTCGCCTGACCACGCGCGAGGTGCGCGGCCCCAGCCCCGTGCGCGTGGTGCTGGACACCGACCGGCGCCTCGGCACGGAATACGGCGTCTTCTCCGCGGGCGGGCCGCCGACCATGCTGGTTTGCGCCGAGGATGCGGAAGGGCCGGATCACCACGGAGCGGCCGAGGTGCTGCGGGCACCGCGCGCCGTCATCGGCGGGCTTGATCTCTGCGCGCTGCTGCCGCTGCTGGCGACACGCGGCCTGAAGCGGCTCTTCGTCGAGGGTGGCGGGCTGACCGTCTCTCGCTTCCTGGCCAGCGGTTGCCTGGACCGGCTGCATGTCACCGTCGCGCCGGTGCTGCTCGGCTCCGGCATTCCCGCATTCACCCTGCCGGAGGCGGCCCGCATCGCCGACGGGTTGCGCTTCGACTGGCAGGTACACAAGCTCGGCCAGGACGTGCTGTTCGACATCGCCCTGCACCGCGCCCGCCCGGCGGTCTGCGCGTGATCGCACACGGCTTCTGGACCATCGCCCCTGGCCGGGGCGAGATCCGCACCCAGCCCCTGCCGACGCCCGCGCCGGATCAGGCGCTGGTGCGCGCTGTTGCCAGCGGCATCTCCCGCGGGACGGAGCGCCTGGTCTTCCATAACCATGTGCCGGAGAGCCAGTGGGGGGTCATGCAGGCGCCCCTCCAGCAGGGAAATTTCCCCTTTCCCGTGCAGTATGGCTATGCCGCTGTCGGCATGGTCGAGGAAGGCCCACAGGATCTGGTCGGGCGCCGCATCTTCTGCCTCCATCCACACCAGGACTGGTTCCTCGCGCCCGCGGCCATGTGCATCCCGCTTCCCGATTCTGTGCCCAGCCGCCGCGCGGTGCTCGGCGCCAACATGGAAACGGCGCTGAACATCGTCTGGGACGCGGCTCCGCTGCCCGGCGAGCGGGTGCTGGTGATCGGCGCCGGCGTGGTCGGGCTGCTCGCCGCCTGGCTCATGGCACGCATTCCGGGAACCACCGTCACCCTGCTGGATACGGAGCCGGCTCGCCGCAGCGTGGCCGAGGCACTAGGCGCGCGCTTCGCTGCGCCGGAGGATTGCCCCGGCGATCAGGAAGTCATCGTCCACGCCTCAGCCAGTCCGGAAGGCCTGTGCAATGCGCTCAGTCATGCGGCATTCGAGGCGCGCATCATCGAAGCCTCCTGGTATGGCGACAAGCCGGTGACGCTGCCGCTGGGGGAGGCGTTCCACGCGAAGCGACTGACGCTGCGCTCCAGTCAGGTGGGTGCCGTTGCGCCGACGCTGCGCGGGCGGCGCAGCCATGCCGAGCGGCTTGCGCTTGCCCTCTCCCTTCTGAACGATCCGACGCTCGACACGCTCCTCGGCCCTGATATTCCCTTCGCCGAACTGCCCGCGCGGATGCCTGCGGTGCTCGACGCCCCGCCAGGGACGGTTGCGCCGCTCTGCCCCGTCATCACTTACTGACATCATCCGCAAACCGCACCGGAGACCTGCCGCCCGATGTTCAGCCTCACGGTCGCCGACCATATCATGGTCGCGCACAGCTTTCGCGGCGAGGGCTTCGGCCCGGCACAGCGCGTGCACGGCGCCACCTTCGTGGTGGAGGCGGAGTTCCGCGCCGCTGCGCTGGACGAGGCCAACCTGCTGGTGGACATCGCTGCCGCCCGCACCGAGCTGCGCCGGCTGCTGGACGCGATCGACTACCGCAACCTCGACACCGTGCCCGATTTCGCCGGGCAGAACACCAGCACTGAGTTCCTCTGCCACTACATCCATGGCCGGCTCTGCGCCGCGGTGAAGGAAGGCCGCCTCGGCGAAAGCGGCCGAAAGGTGGAGGCCATCAAGGTGCTGCTGCGCGAGAGCCCGCTCGCCTGGGCCGCCTATGACGCGAAGGTCGCCTGACATGAAGATCGCCTTGCTCGTCCCCGGCCCCTTCAGCACCATCTCCGGTGGCTACGGCTATGACCGCCGGCTGGTTGAGGGTTTCCGGGCGGCCGGCCATGACATCGACGTGGTCGAACTCGACGGGCGGCATCCCCTTCCCGACGCCGCCGCCCAGGCCTCGGCCCGCACCGCGCTGGACGCGGTGCCTGAGGACACGCGGCTGGTCATCGACGGCCTCGGCCTGCCCGCCTTCGCCCCTTTCGTGGACGAGCTGGAGGCGCGGCAGGCGGTGGGGCTGATCCACCACCCCACCGCCATCGAGCCCGGCTACGACGAGGAGGACCGCGAGGAGCTGAAGCAGCGCGAGAGCCTGCTCTTCCCGCGCCTGGCGCGGCTGGTCGCCACATCGCGCCTCACGGCCGATCGGCTGCCGCTGGAATTCGGTGCCGAGAAAGAGCGCATCGGCGTGGTCGAGCCCGGCACCGACCCCGCGCCGCGCAGCCAGGGCTCGGGCGGACCGGGCTGCGCCATCCTTGCCGTCGGCGTGCTGGTGCCGCGCAAGGGGCATGACGTGCTGCTGCACGCGCTCGCCCGCCTGACCGACCTCGAATGGAGCCTGACCATCGCCGGCGCACCGCGCGACCCGGTACATGCCAAGAGCCTTGTCGCGCTCGCCGAAAAGCTGAACATCGCCCAGCGCGTTACCTTCGCCGGCGAGGTGCAGCAGGAGGCGCTGGATGACCTCTATGCCCGCGCCGACCTCTTCGCCCTGGCGACGCATTGGGAAGGCTACGGTATGGCGGCGGCGGAGGCGCTGGCACGCGGCCTGCCAGTGGCCATCACCGCCGGCGGTGCCATCGCCGATCTCGTGCCCAAGGAAGCCGGGGTGATCGCCGCACCGGGGGACGCCAACTCGCTCTCCCGCGCCATGCGCCGCGTCATCTACGACCGCGGCCTGCGCGCCGAGATGTCCGAGGCCGCCTGGGCAGCTGGCCAGAAGCTGCCGCGCTGGACGGACCGCGCCCAGGCCTTCGCCGCCGAACTGGACGCCGCACTGGCATGAGCGAAGGCTTCGACGCCGGCTGGCTCGCCCTGCGCGAGCCCTTCGACGCGCGCGCGCGCAACCTCGATCTCGCTCTCACCCTGGCCGAGGCGTTGCCGCCGCGTCCGCATCTCGTGGATCTCGGCGCCGGCACCGGCGCGCTGCTGCGCTGGCTGGCCCCGCTGCTCGCCCGCTCCCAGCGCTGGACGCTGGTGGACGCCGACGCCGCCCTGCTGGAGGAGGCGGTCACCCTCATCGAGGAGCGCGCCATCCTCGCCGGCTGGACCACCACCTGGCCGAAGAAGCACACCCTGCTCGTGCACACGCCGCGAGGCGTCTGGCGCGTGGAGGCGGTGGTCGCCGACCTCGCCGCCGAGCCGCACGCCCTGCCGCTGGAAGGCGCTGACGCGGTGGTCAGCACCGCCCTCTGTGACCTCGTCTCCCGCTCCTGGGTGGAAGCCATGGCCGCGGCGCTGCGCGTGCCCTTCTACGCCGCCCTGAATGTGGACGGGCGCGAGCGCTTCTTTCCGCCGCACCCCGCCGACCGTCTCGTCGCGCGCGGATTCCGGCGCGATCAGTTGCGCGACAAGGGCTTCGGCGGCGCTGCGCTTGGTCCCGCAGCGCCCGCCGCCATGGCCGCAGCCTTCCGCAAGCACGGCTTCACCGTGCGGACCGCGCCCAGCCCCTGGAAGATCAGCGCCAATACGCCGGCCATGGCGGACGCGCTGGCGGAAGGGCATGCGCACGCGGCGGCGGCGGCTCTGCCGCGGAGCCTGGCCCCTGCGCTGCGGGGCTGGGCAACGGCTCGGCAGACCCAGGCCATGCGCGGGCGACTCTCGGCGCACATTGGGCATACCGACCTGCTTGCCCTGCCCGGGGGAACCAGATCGGGGGAATGAATTCCCCCGAACCCCCTTCTTCTTTCTGTCCATTGGGCGAAGAATGGGGTCAAAGGACGCGCCTCAGGACAGGATAAGGGAGAGAAGCATGCCTCTGCTTGGCTGCATCGCGGATGATTCAACCGGCGCGACCGACCTCGCCGCCATGCTGGTGGCCAATGGCATGACCACGGTGCAGGTCATCGGCGTGCCGCAGGGGCCGATGCCGAAGGCAGACGCCATCGTCGTCGCGCTCAAGTCGCGCACAGCGCCGGTGGCCGAGGCCGTGGCCGAAAGCCTCGCTGCCTGCGAGGCGCTGCTGGCCGCCGGGGCGAAGCAGATCTTCTTCAAGTACTGCTCGACCTTCGACAGCACGGACGAAGGCAATATCGGCCCCGTGGCCGATGCGCTGCTCAAGCGGCTGCAATCCGGCTTCGCCATCGCCTGCCCCGCCTTTCCGGCCAATAACCGCTCCATCTACATGGGCCATCTCTTCGTGGGGCAGGCGCTGCTGAACGAGAGCGGCATGGAGAACCACCCGCTGACGCCGATGAAGGACGCCAATCTCGTGCGCGTCCTCTCCCGCCAGACCGAGGGCGGCGTCGGGCTGGTGCCCTTCCCCGTCGTCGAGCAGGGCGCGGCCGCCATCCGCCGCGAGTTCACCCGCCTGAAGGAGGGGGGGCGCCGATACGCCATCACCGATGCGGTGACGGATGCGCATCTCCGTATGCTGGGCGAGGCCTGCGCCGAGCACGCGCTGATCACCGGCGGCTCCGGCATCGCCATGGGCCTGCCGGACAACTTCCGCGCCAAGGGCCTGCTGCCCGAGCGCGGCGACGCCGCCAGCCTGCCGCCGCCGCGCGGCGCCATGGCCGTGGTCGCCGGTTCCTGCTCCCGCGCGACGCTGGGCCAGATCGGCCTGGCGCGCGACCATGTGCCGACGCTGGAACTGGACGCGCTCGCCAACCCCGACGCGGATGCGCTGATCGCGGAGGCGCTCGGCTGGGTCGAGGGCAAGCTCTCCGAGGAGCGGCCGGTGGTGATCGCCGCCTCCGCACCGCCGGAGAAGGTGGTGGCGCTGCAGCAGAAGCTGGGGCGCGAGGCGGCGGGCATGCTGGTGGAACATGCCATCGCCGGCATCGCGCAGGCGCTGGTGGAGCGTGGTGTCGGCCGTCTCGTGGTGGCCGGCGGGGAGACTTCGGGGGCGGTGGTGCAGAAGCTTGGCGTGACCAGCCTGCGCATCGGCCCGCAGATCGACCCCGGCGTCCCCTGGACCTATGCCGAACCGGGCGGGCTGCACCTGGCGCTGAAGTCCGGCAATTTCGGCGCGCGTGACTTCTTCCTGAAGGCCTTCGCGGCATGACCGAGAGCGACCTGCGCGACCTCCTCTGCGAGCTTGGCGCCAGCCTCTTCGCCCGCGGCTACTCCGTCGGCAGCGCCGGCAACATCAGCGTGCGCCTGCCCGACGGCTATCTGATGACGCCGACCAACTCCTCGCTGGGCCGACTGAAGGCTGAGCGCATCAGCAAGCTGGATGCCGCCTGGAACCATGTCGGCGGCGACAAGCCCTCCAAGGAGGTCTTCATGCATCGCGCCGTGCTGACGGCGCGGCCGGAGGCGGGCGCGGTGGTGCATCTGCACTCCACCCATGCCACCGCCATCGGCTGCCTGGCCAAGCCCGGCGAGACGGCGCCGATCCCGCCGCTGACGCCCTATTTCGTCATGCGGGTGGGCCGCAGCCTCCCGGTGATCCCTTACTACCGCCCCGGCGACGCCGCGATGGAGCCGGCGATCCACGAGGCGGCGAAATCGGCGCGCGCCATGCTGCTGGCGAACCACGGCCCGGTGGTTTCCGGCAAGACGCTGGCCGATGCCGTCTATGCCGCCGAGGAACTGGAGGAGTCGGCACGCCTCGCGCTGATGCTGCGCGGTGCCGGCGCGCGGGAACTGACGCCGGCCCAGGTGGACGACCTGCTCGCCACCTTCGGCTGAACGAATGGCGGTGTCCGGGGGGGACACTATTCCCCCGGCGAGGGTTCAGGGGGCGGTGCCCCCTGCTCCACCGGCGCAAAGACGCGCAGTGCCCCCGGCCAGCTCCGGCATTGCAAAGGCGGGCGCATCTTCAGCACCTCGCCATCCAGGGTGACGTTGAGCTGCGGCCGGTGCGAACGGATCTCCACCTCCGGGATGGCACGCATCTCGAAATCCCGATCCTCCCGCAGGCGCCCCGCCAGGGCGCGGAGGAACATGCGCACGATCGCGAGGCGGCTGGGATGCCGAGCAATGCAGAGGCATAGCTCGCCCTTGTCGAGCGCGCAGCGCCGGCCCGGATTGGGCAGGCTGGTGCTGTAGAGATTGTTTCCGATGAAGACCAGCGGCGTGCGCAGCCGCTCCCCCCAGCCCTCCGCGCGGACGATGAGGCGGTGCCGGGTGAAGTGCCAGAGGGCGCGCAGCGTGGCCAGCACCGTGGCCGGGTTCTTGGGCAGACCGTGCTGCTCCTGCTCGTACTCGCGGCCGCGCACGATGTCGGCATAAAGGCCCACGGTGGCGTTGTTGATGAACACGCGGTCGTTGATGCGGACCACATCGATGGGGCGCAGATGGCCTGCTGCGATCACGGCGATCGCCTCCTCCACCTCCAGGGGCAGGCCGAGATCCTTGGCGAAGTGGTTGCGGGTGCCGAGCGGCAGCACGCCGAAAGCCCGGTCCGTGCCCGCCACCAGGCCCGCGGCCGTGCCGATGGTGCCGTCGCCCCCGCCAACCACGATGCCGTCCCAGGGCTCCTGCAACGCCGCCTTCACCGTCTCCGGCAGCGCCGCACCCTCCACCTCCGCCACACTGGCCTCGACGCCGTGCTTCGCGAAGGCCTCGGTGAGTTGCTGGGTGATATCCTCGCCGCGCACTGAGCCGCCGCCGGCATTGATGATGACCTTGATGCGCATGGCCGACGCCTCCAAACCCGCCGGGAGAAAGCGCCAAGGCAGCGGTGGTTGCCCGGTGAGGTTGCCCTCACCCGAACGGGAAGATGCGCCGCTGAAAAGGGGCTTGCCGCCAGGTCCAGCACCATCCCCGCGTCACAGCGAGGCGGCCGGGTCAAGCCGCTGGATGTAGCTGCGCCACGGCGCCTGCTCAGCAATGCGCTGGTAGAGGGCGATGGCGGCGTGGTCACCTTCGGGGACGAACCAACGGAGATGGCTCCAGCCGCGCGTGCGCCCGGCTTCGCCCACCGCCTCCACCAGTTTGCGGGCTATGCCCTGGCCGCGCGCCGTCGGCAGCACGAAGAGGTCGTCGAGCTGGCCACAGCGGCGGGCGAAGACGATCTCCGGCAGGTCGTAGAAAAGGGCGAAGCCTTGCGGCGCGCCCTCCTGCCACGCGACCAGAAGCTCCGTGCGGGCATCGGCGGCGAGCAGGGCGGCGATGGCCTCGCCGCTTGCCGCCGCCTCCCCGTGAAGGACGCCACGCATCTCCGCCGCATAGGCATCCAGCAACGGTGCCAGCGCAACGCGCTCCGCTGGGGCAGCAGGACGGATGCTCAGGGGCATGCCGCGAGATCGATCTCATCCGCCAGCGGCTCGCCACGGAAGAAGCGGCCGAGATTGGCGGTGGCGCCCTGCACCTTCGCCTGCATGGCGTCCAGCGTGCCGGCGGCGATGTGCGGCGTCAGCACAACGTTGGGCAAGCCGAAGAGCGGGTTGTCGGGACGCGGCGGCTCCGGCTCGAAAACGTCGATGGCGGCGGCGCGGATGGTGCCGGCCTGAAGTGCGCGGGCCAGCGCGGCCTCGTCCAACACCGCGCCGCGGGCACAGTTCACCAGCACGGCATCGGAGCGCATTTGCCCGAAGGCGTCGTCGCTGAACATGTGGTGGGTTTCGGCGGTCGCCGGCAGGTGCAAGGAGATCACCTCGGACTCGCGCAGCAGTTCGTCCAGCTCCACGCGGCGGAAGTTCAAAGCCAGTTCCAGTCCCTCCGGCAAGCGCTGATAGGGGTCAGCATAGAGCCCGCGCACCTTGAAGGGCTGCAGCAGCGCGGCCAGTGCGGAGCCGATACGCCCCATGCCGACGATGCCCACGGTGCGGCCGCGCAGGTTGCGCGAGACCGGCCGCAGCGCCGTGCCCAGCCACTCGCCGCGCCGGATGGCCGCGTCGGTGCGCGGGATGTGGCGGAGGCAGGCGAAGATCAGCGCCAGGGCATGCTCGCTGACGACGTCGGCCGTGCCGGAAGGATTGATGGCGAGGCGGATGCCACGCTCGCGCAGCTCGGCGATCGGCGTCTCGCCCTGCCAGCCGACACCCTGGTGCTGTACCAGCTTCAAGCGCGGCGCCTGCGCCACCCATTCGGGCCGCAGCACGGCGGGCGCGACGATCACCGCATCGGCAACGGCCAGCTTCTCCAGCCGCTCCGCGTCGTCATTGGCCGAGAGGGTCAGCAGCTCGCAGCCTTCCGGCATGCTGGCGCGCCACAGTGCATAAACCGCCTCCGGTGCATGGCTCAGATACAGGACGCGGCGGATATTCTCAGACATAGCATTCCCTCTCCGGATGCCGCTTTGCGGCACGCTCCAGAGAAGCTAGGGCAGAGCGCAGGCGGCGCAAAGCCGTTGTGCGGAGGGCGGCGCCGCAACGCCGCCCTCCAGCCATTCAGTTGCCCGGCGCCGCGTCGTGCGGAGTATCCTCGGTCACCGTCAGCACGGTCACCTCCGGCAGCGGCTCCGCCTCAGGCGCGGGCTCCGGAGCGGTGTCCTCTGCCTTCTTGCGCGCGCGGGTCGTCGTCGCCTTCTTCGCCGCACCGGCGCGCGCTCCGGAGGAGCGCTTCGGCTTCGCCTCGGCCGCAGTCTCCGGTGCCGTCTCCATGGCGGCTTCCGGCGCGGTCATCGGCGCTATCTCCGTCTCCGCGGCAGGAGCGCGGGTACGGCGCGGCGTCGCGGCTTTCTTAGGCGTGGACGTCGTCTTTGGCGTCGCGGTGCGCCGCGCCGTGGCCGCCTTCCGCGTGGTCGCCGTGGCCGTCCGGCTGGCCGCCGGCTTACGGGCAGGGGTCGCCGTCTTGCGCGTGCTGGCAGCCTTGGTCGCCGCCGGCTTGCGCGTGGTCGCCGCCGCCTTCGTGCCGCGCGTGGCAGTCGTCTTGCGGGCCGTCGTCGCCGTCTTCGTGCCGCGCGTGCCGGTCGTCTTGCGGGCCGTCGTCGCCGCCTTCGTGCCGCGCGTGGCAGTCGTCTTGCGGGCGGGGGCCGCAGCCTTCGCGGTGCGCGTGCCGGTCGCCTTGCGGGCCGTCGTCGCCGTCTTCGTGCCGCGCGTGCCGGTCGTCTTGCGGGCCGTCGTCGCCGCCTTCGTGCCGCGCGTGCTGGTCGCCTTGCGGGCCGGGGCCGCAGCCTTCGTGCCGCGCGTGCTGGCGGTCTTGCGGGCCGGGGCCGCAGCCTTCGTGCCGCGCGTGCCGGTCGTCTTGCGGGCCGGGGCCGCAGCCTTCGTGCCGCGCGTGGCAGTCGTCTTGCGGGCCGGGGCCGCAGTCTTCGTGCCGCGCGTGCCGGTCGCCTTGCGGGCCGTCGTCGCCGCCTTCGTGCCGCGCGTGCCGGCCGTCTTGCGGGCAGGGGCCGCAGCCTTCGCGGTGCGCGTGCCGGTCGCCTTGCGGGCCGTCGTCGCCGCCTTCGTGCCGCGCGTGCCGGCCGTCGTCTTGGCCGTGCGGCTGGTGGTCGCCGCCTTCTTTGGCGCGGCGCTGGCGCTCTTCCGCGCCGCCGGCTTCTTCGCCGCCGGCGCCTTGGCAGCCGTCTTGCGGCCCGCCGTGCTCGCCTTACGCGTCGCGGCGCTGCGGCGAGTGGTGCTCATCGCCATCGGCTGTGCCCGGGACGGGCCGCTCTCGTTGTTGTCGCTCACGTGCTGGATCTCCTTACCCACTTAAACTGCGGCAACGGTTGCCGTCATGCGGCAGCTGCTCCGCTGCGCTGGCGCGGGGCGAAAGGGAGGCATTGCCCTCGGCCTCCTGGCCCGATTGATCAGGCTCCCCGAACTGCGCTGCGTCGCCGCGGACATGACACGCACGGCGCCCTTGACAGTCGCTCGTGCGAATCGCGCTCAACCGGTGCGCGCCTGCAACACGCTATCTTCACGCGCAATCTGCTTGTCAACGAAATCCGCCGGAACCCGTTGCAAATTCGCGATGCCATGTTCCGCTGCGTCGCTTTCCAAAGCCTGAAAGCAAGAACGCGGTGCCAGCCGGCACCGCGTTCTCCTGCAACCTCGGAGCCTTTGCCCCGCGTCTAGCCACGTGCGCTCATCGCCGGCACCGCCCGCTGCGCCGCGCCGGTATAGTGTGACAGCGGCCGGATCAGCCGGTTGTCGGCGGCCTGCTCGATGACGTGCGCCGCCCAGCCGGTGATGCGGCTGGCCACGAAGATCGGGGTGAAGAGCGGGATGTCGAAGCCCATGAGGTGGTAGGCAGGGCCTGCGGGGAAGTCGAGGTTGGGGTGGATGTTCTTCTTCTCCAGCATCTCGGCGGCCAGGATGCGGCTCATCTCCATCCAGCGCCGGTCACCCACCACCTCGGCCATCTTCTCGGCGTACTTGGTCATGGTCGGCACGCGGCTGTCGCCGTGCTTGTAGACGCGGTGGCCGAAGCCCATCACGAGCGCCTTGTGGTCGAACCGGCCTTGCAGCCAGGCGGCCGCCTTCGTCGGGTCACCGATTTCCGACAGCATATGCATCACCGCCTCGTTGGCGCCGCCATGCAGCGGCCCTTTCAGCGCGGCGATGGCGGCGGTGACGGCGCCGTGCAGGTCAGCCCCGGTACTCGTGACGGTGCGTGCGGTGAAGGTTGAGGCGTTGAAGCCATGCTCGGCATAGAGGATGAGGGAGACGTCGAAGGCCTTCACCACCTCGGGCTGCGGCACCTTGCCGAGCACGACGTGGAAGAAGTTCTCGGCGAAGCTGAGCTTCGGGTCGGGCGCCACCGGCTCCAGCCCCTTCGCGGCGCGATGCGCGGCGGCAATGGCGGTCGGGATCTTCGCCAGCAGCCGCATCGCCTTACGCCGTGTCGCCGGCTCGGCGGTGTCGGCAGTCTCCGGATCCTCCAGTCCCATGAAGCTCACCGCGGTGCGGATCGCATCCATCGGATGAGCATCGTGCGGGAAAGCCTTGATCGCCTGATGCAACGCCGGGCTGATGGCGCGGTTGGCGGCCTCCTCGCGGCGGAACTCGGCGAGTTGCGTGGCGGACGGCAACTCGCCGTTCCAGAGCAGGTAGGCAACCTCCTCGAAGCTGCACTGCTCCGCCAGATCCTGCACGGCATAGCCGCGATAGGTCAGGCTGTTGGTCTCCGGCATCACCTTGGAAACGGCGGAGACGTCGGCGACGACGCCGACCAGGCCCTTGCGGATCTCGGGCTGGGTTTCGCTCATGGACTGTCTTCCCTGTCGTTGAACGCGGTGGAGAGGGTGTCGCGGCGGAGGAGGAGGTCGGGCTCCCCCTCCTCCGTCCCGGCGCCGTCGCTGCGGGCGATGACGCGGAATCCCTGACGCTCGTAGAAGCGTAGGGCGGCGGCGTTGCGGGCGATGCAGTGAAGGCTGAGGCGCGGACCGAGCGCCGCGCTGGCGGCCTCCAACAGGCGCGCCCCAATCCCCTGCCCGCACCACGCCGGCGCCAGATAGAGGTGGAGCACCATGGGCCCGTGCCGCGCATCCTCGCCGAAGCCGATATAGCCGACCGGCGTATCGTCCTGTTCGGCCACCATCACCCAATGCGTCCGCATCAGCGTGGTGGCGATCCAGCGCGCCACCTCGGCCTCGCTGTGCGCCTCGCGCAGGCCGGGCAAGGCGGCCTGCCGGGCGCGCCGGTGGATCGCCGCCAGCGCGGGCGCGTCCTCCGCACGCCCCTCCCGGACCACGATGCCACCGGCACGGGGCATCAGAAGATGCCCGGCTTGCCCTCCGCCAGCGCGCCGCGCGGCAGGGCAATGTTGAGCAGGTGCAGTTCGCCTGCCGCCAGACGCGGCAGGTCCTGCACAACCTCCAGGAAGCGATTGCTCTCGCGGGGGGAGAGGATGCCGTCGGTCAGGATCTCGAACTTCCGGATGTAGTCCGCCCGCACGAAGGGCTTCGCGCCCAGCGGGTGGGCATTGGCCACCGCCATCTCGTCCACCAGCGTGCTTCCATCCTTCATCAGGATCTCGACGCGGGCACCGAAGGCCTTCTCGTTTGGATCGGTGGAGTGGTAGCGGCGGGTCCACTCCTCCTCCTCCCGGGTCTCGATCTTGTGCCAGAGCCGTACCGTGTCGGGGCGCCCGGCGCGCTTCGGGGCGTAGCTGTCCACATGATGCCAGCGCCCGTCCTGCAGGGCCACGGCGAAGATGTACATGATGGAGTGGTCGAGCGTCTCGCGGCTCGCCTTGGGATCCATCTTCTGCGGGTCGTTCGCCCCGGTGCCGATGACGTAGTGGGTGTGGTGGCTGGTGTGGATGATGATCTTCTCGATCGCCTCCAGGTCGGCGATCTGCTCCCGCATCCGGAAGGCGAGGTCGATCAGCGCCTGGGACTGGTACTCGGCCGAGTGCTCCTTGGTATAGGTATCGAGGATAGCGCGCTTCGGCTCGCCCTTTTCCGGCAGCGGCACCTGATAGAAGGCCTGGTCATAGACCACCTCGCGGTGGCTGCGCCCGTCCAGCACCCAGGCGATGACGGAATCCTCACCCTCGTAGATCGGGCTGGGTGCGCCCTCACCGCGCATCGCCCGATCCACCGCCTCGACCGCCAGCTTGCCGGCATGGGCGGGCGCGAAAGCTTTCCAGGAGGAGATCTCGCCCTTCCGGCTCTGGCGGAAGGTGACGGTGGTGTGCAGCGCCTGCTGCACCGCCTGGTAGATCACCTCCTGCTTCAGCCCGAGCAGCGTGCCGATGCCCGCCGCCGCCGAGGGGCCGAGATGGGCGATGTGGTCCACCTTGTGCTCGTGCAGGCAGATGGCGCGGACGAGGTCCACCTGGATCTCGTAGCCGGTCGCGATGCCGCGGATCAGCTCCCGCCCGGAGCGCTCCATGCTCTGCGCCACCGCCAGGATGGGCGGGATGTTGTCGCCGGGATGGGAGTAGTCGGCGGCGAGGAAGGTGTCGTGCATGTCGAGCTCGCGCACCGCCGTGCCGTTCGCCCAGGCCGCCCATTCCGGCGAGACGCCCTTGCTCGCCGGCAGGCCGAAGACCGCCGCGCCACCCTTGCGCGGGTGGCCGAGCGCCATGGCGCGCGCCGTGGTCGGCGCCGAGCGGTTGATGGCGGCGATGGCGACGGAGGCGTTGTCGATGATGCGGTTGATGATCATCTCCGCCACCGCCTTCTCGACCGCCACGCGGTCGGCGGCGACGCCGGCGATCTTCCAGGCGAGTTGCTCCTCGCGCGGCAGAAGCGCCTTGGACGGATGGACCTTCACCGGATGCAACTTCATGGGTCGGCGTTCTCCCTCACCCTATTTGAACGGATGCGAAGTTGTGCGCCGCGCCGGAGGGATCGTCCATTCCGATTGACGGGCGCGCAGGATAGCTTTTCCGTATCGCCACCATGGATTTCCGTCTCCTGCGCCGTCTCGGCCACTTCCTCGCCGTCGCCGAGGAAGGGCATTTCGGTCGCGCCGCCGCGCGGCTTGGCCTGTCTCAGCCGCCGCTGACCGCGCAGATCCAGGCGCTGGAGGCGGAGCTGGGCGTCAGGCTGCTGGAGCGCACCCGCAAGGGCGCGCGGCCGACGCGCGAGGGCGAGGCACTGCTTCCCCTCGCCCGCCGCCTCGCCGAGGATGCCGGCACGCTGGAGGCGCTGGCGCGCGAGCTGCGCGCCGGGCGGCATGCGCCGCTTGCCATCGCCTGTGTCACTTCGGCCATGTTCGACTACCTGCCGCCTCTGGTCCGCGCGCTGCGGGCGGCGCGGCCCGAAGCAGCGGTGACCGTGCGCGAGTTGGACACCACCGACGCGCTGGAGGCGCTTCGCCGCGGCGAAGTGGACATCGCGTTGCTCCGCCTCGACCGCGACCGCCCGCCGGTGCGCGTGCTGCCGCTCGGCGAGGATCATCTCGTCGCCGCGCTGCCGGAGGACCATCCCCTGCTGGCGCGGCCAGGCCCTTTGCCGCTCGCCGCGCTGGCGGAAGAGCCGCTGCTGACCCTGCCCCGCGCCATCAGCCCCGCCTATTTCGATTCGCTGGTCGCCGCGTGCCGCTCCGCCGGTTTCGAGCCGCGCGGCGTGCGCGAGGCCGGCTCCGCGATGGCGCAACTGAGCTTCGTCGCCTCCGGTCTTGGCATCGCGCTGGTCTCTTCGGGCATGGCGCGGATGCATCCGAACGGCGTGGTGTTCCGTCCGCTGCAAGGCCCGATCCGCGCGGTCTCCGTCGCGCTGGCCTGGGGCGAGGAGCGCCAGACCGAGGCGGCACGCGGTGCCATCGCGGTCGCACGGCGTGTCTTTGGGTTGCCGCCACGCTGAAGGCGTATCGCCGCACACGCGCATTTTCTCGGCAGATCAGTCGATAAGCGCTTTCTTCTCATGCGGTATCTCGGCATGTTGCGGCTTGGCCCGGTTCCGCAGGGGAACCTGATCGCCGCATGCGCAGGGTAAGGGCGTACCACGTCCATGGCCCGCGCGCGGGGGCAGGTGCGGACCCGGGTGCGGCCCGGCCGGCGGCCGCCAGTCGGGCAATGGGGGATGTGCGGCGTGCGTCGGGGGCGATGGCGCGCCGTGCCGAGGGGGGATGCCCATCATGCTGCAGAACGGCCTTATCGCCGTATGCCGCGCGGCCGCGTTCGCGTTGACTGCCGCGCTCCTGCTGTTCCAGTCCGTTCCATCCGCATATGCGCAGATCGGCAGCAGCCGCTACGCGGCGGTCGTCATGGACGCCAGCACTGGCCAGGAACTCTACGCCGTCAATGCCGATGAGCCGCGCTACCCGGCCTCGCTGACCAAGATGATGACACTCTACCTGACCTTCGAGGCGCTGGAGCAAGGACGATACCAGCTCAACTCGCGCATCCGCGTCTCGCGCCACGCGGCCGGGCAGGAGCCGTCGAAGCTGGGGCTGAAGCCGGGCAGCAGCATCACCGTCCGCGACGCCATCCTGGCATTGGTGACCAAGTCGGCCAATGATGTCGCCTCGGCGCTCGGCGAGAACATTGCCGGCGGCAGCGAGGTGGCCTTCGGCCGCATCATGACCCGAAAAGCGCGCCAGCTCGGCATGCGCAACACCAGCTTCCGCAATGCCTCCGGCCTGCCGGACGCCAACCAGGTGACCACGGCACGAGACATCGCCATCCTCAGCCGCGCCCTGGTCCGCGACTTCCCGAAGCGCTACGCCTATTTCAGTGCGCGCCGCTTCACCTGGCACGGCCAGACCATCGGCAGCCACAACAACGTGCTGGCCGAGTATGACGGGGCGGACGGCATCAAGACCGGCTACATCCGCGCCAGCGGCTTCAACCTGGCGGCCAGCGCGGTGCGCGACGGCACGCGGCTTATCGCGGTCGTCTTCGGCGGCGCCACCACCGCCGAGCGGGACAACCACGTGATGGCCCTGCTCGACCGAGGCTTCGCCCGGCGCGACCGCTCCACCGACATGCTGGTGGCCAGCAATGGCCCGCAATTGATCGGCACGGCCCACGCCGCGGCGCTCGCCGCCCCGCCGCTACCGAAGCCGCGGCCGGTGAAGCGACCCGCGCCGCGCAAGCGGCAGACCGCCGCGACCACGAAGGGCGACTGGGCGGTGCAGGTCGGCGCCTTCGTCCGCTCCGCCGATGCGCGGCGCGCCGCGCAGCGCGCCGCTCGCAGTCTCGGCGCGGCGCATGTCGAGCGGGTGCGGGTGGACGGCAAGTGGTTCTACCGCGCGCAGGTCACCGGCCTCTCGGCCAGCGCCGCGCAGCGCACCTGCAAGGCGCGGCGCGGACCCTGCATGGTGGTCTCTCCCTGAGCATACGCGCCGGGGGCCGGGTTGAGGCCGGACGGAGGCGGGCTTAGTGTCGCTCTCCTGACCGGCCACCGACACTGGACCCACGGACCATGCAGCTTCCCTACGACCGCGTCCTGCGCGGCGACCTCGTGCTCCCCGAAGGCATCCTGCGCGACGGCTATGTGGCGGTGCGCGGCGAGACCATCGCCGCGATCGGCCAGGGGGAGCTGCCGCCGGCCAAGGCGGTGGACGACTTCTCTGGCAAGCTGATCCTGCCGGGCCTGGTGGATGGCCACATGCACACCGGCAGCGCCATCGGCTGGCCGGGCATCGAGGGTGCCACCATGTCGGCCGCCGCCGGCGGCGTCACCACCGTCTGCGACATGCCCTATGACGTGCCCCGCCCCGTCACCAATGCGGGCATCTTCCACGAGAAGATGGAGGCGGTGAACCAGCTCTCCCATGTGGACGTGGCGCTCTACGGCACCATCACCAAGACCGGCGGCGTGGATGCCATCGCGGGGCTGGCGGAGGCCGGCGCCTCGGCCTTCAAGCTCTCCACCTATGAATATGACGCCACGCGCTTCCCGCGCATCGACCACCCGACCATGGTCGCGGCCTTCAAGGAGATCGCGAAAACCGGCCTGATGGTCGCGGTGCACAACGAGGACCAGGAGCTGGTCGAGCGCCTGACCGCCGAGGCGAAGGCGACCGGCCGGGTGGATCCGATCATGCATGCCCGCACCCGCCCGCCGCTGGCCGAGACCATGGCGGACCTGGAAATCTTCGAGATCGGTCTGGAGACCGGGGCGCATGTCCATATCGCCCATTCCTCGGTCGCGCGTGGCTTCGACATCGCGGAAAGCTTCCGCGGCATGGGCGGCAAGGCCAGCGGCGAGGCCTGCATCCAGTATCTCTGCATGACCGAGGAGGACCTCGTCCGTCTCAAGGGCTTCGGCAAGTGCAACCCGCCCTTCCGCACCGCCGAGGAGGTGGAGCGCATGTGGGGCGCGCTGGTGGCCGGCAAGGTGGCCTATGTCTCCACCGACCACGCCCCTTGGCCGCGCGAGAAGAAGCTCGGCGACGACATCTTCGCCTGCGGCGCCGGCCTGACCGGCATGCAGTCCTACGCGCCGCTGATGTACAGCCTGCTCGCCGAGCGCGGCCTGCCGCTGACCTTGATGGCGAAGTACTGTGCCGAGCGCACCGCCCGCTTCCACGGCCTCTACCCGAAGAAGGGCGCCATCCGCGTCGGTTCGGACGCCGACTTCGCGGTGATGGAGCCCGGTGAGTTCACGTTCGACGAGTCCACCATCCAGGACCGCGAGGATGCCCGCTGGTCTCCCTATAATGGCCGGCCGATGAAGGCGCGCGTCGCCGCCACCTTCCTTCGCGGCGCCTGCATCTGGGACGGCGGCTCGGTGCTGGCGCGGCCGGGCCAGGGCCGCTTCGTGCCCCGGCAGCACCGCGAGGACTATCTCGGCTGATGCGCATGGTGGTGGTGGCGGGGGTGGCAGTAGCCGCCTTCGCCCTTTGGATCTGGCTCACCGGCCCTGGCACCAGCTTGCCGCTGGCGCTGATCGGCGGCCTGATCGCTGTGCTCGCCGGCCGCCTTGCCTACCGGCTGCTGATGCCACGTTCCGCCGATACCGACACCGCGCCACCAGCCGTGGCGCCCGCGCCAGAAAAAGGAAACCGCCATGATTGAAATGCGCGAGGAGAAGGACGGCACCTTTTCACTCTGGGTGGGCGGCCAGGAGCGCGTCGCCATGCTGAAGAGCCAGGCCGCCGCCGAGGCGCTGATGGACGCGCTGGAGGATGCCTGGGACGACGCCTTCCTGCGCGCCGTCTCCGAGGTGCAGGAAGACTACGGCGCCGACTTCATCGATCCCCTGCCGCCGGGTGGCGGCCACTGATCTGGCATCCGGCTTGCTAGCTTCGCCGCCAGTTTGAAGGAGTGACTGCCCCGATGGCCCGCAACCTGACCCTTGCCGCCGCTCAGCTCGGCCCGATCCAGAAGGCGGAGGGGCGCGACGTCGTCGTCGGCCGCATGCTCCGGCTGATGGAGACCGCGCACAAGCGCGGCGCCGAGGTCGTCGTCTTCCCCGAGCTGGCGCTGACCACCTTCTTTCCGCGCTGGTACGAGGAGGACATCGCGAAGGCCGATCACTGGTTCGAGGCGGCGATGCCCTCGAACGAGACGGCACCCCTCTTCGAGGCCGCGCGCAAATACGGCATCGGCTTCCACCTGGGCTATGCCGAGATTGCCCATGAGGCGGACGAGACCGGGCAGGTCCGCAAGCGCCGCTTCAATACCGCCATCTATGTCCACCCGACGGGCGAGATCGTGCTGAAGTACCGCAAGGTGCACCTGCCCGGGCACGCCGAGTTCGACCCCCGTCGCAAGGTGCAGCACCTGGAGAAGCGCTACTTTGAGGTCGGCAACCTCGGCTTTCCCGTGGTGCGGGCGCCGATCGGGCAGGCCGGGCCGGTGAACATCGGCATGATGATCTGCAACGACCGCCGCTGGCCAGAGGCCTGGCGCGTGATGGGGCTGCAGCAGGTCGAGCTGGTCATGCTCGGCTACAACACGCCCTCCATCAACCAGGACGCCAAGGGCTTCGAGGCGCACCACCTGCGGGTGCTGCACTCGCATCTCTCCATCCAGGCGGGCTGCTACCAGAACGCCTGCTTCGGCGCGGGCGTGGCCAAGGCAGGGGTGGAGGATGGCTGCGAGCTGTTCGGCCATTCCATCATCGTCAACCCGCAGGGCGAGATCATGGCCCAGGCAACGAGCTGGGACGACGAGCTGATCGTGGCGGACTGCAACCTCGACATGTGCACGCTCGGCCGCACCAGTATCTTCAACTTCGCCGCCCATCGCCGGCCGGAAGCCTATGGCCGGATCGTCGAGCAGGTCGGCAGCGTGGCGCCGCCGGAGTGGCAGCCGGCGGCCCGGGCGGCGGAATAAGCAAGGCTGGGGGAAGGATTTCCCCCAGACCCCCATCTTCTTTTTGTCAGTTCGGGCGAACGCTCCCCGCCAGCGCGGAAAACTCGAAGGAAAAAGATGAGGGTTCGGGGGAATTCCTTCCCCCGATCTTTTTCCCTGGGGGTTGCCAGCGCCGCCACCCGGGTCAAGGCTACCGGCCGCACCGAGACAGCCGGAGCCTGCCGAATGCCTTCCGAGACCGAATCCCGCATTGCCGCCGTCGCCACCGAGGCGACGGAGTGGCGTCGCGACATCCACGCCCATCCCGAACTCGCCTTCCAGGAGCACCGCACCAGCGATCTCGTCGCCGGCCTGCTGCAGTCCTGGGGCATCGAGGTGACGCGCGGCATCGCCGGCACCGGGCTGGTGGGCACGCTGCGCGGTGGCAAGGCGGCGAAGGGCGGTGCCAATGCCGGCCGCGCCATCGGGCTGCGCGCCGACATGGACGCGTTGCCGATGCAGGAGATCACCGGCCTCCCCTATGCCTCCACCGTGCCGGGCAAGATGCACGCCTGCGGGCATGACGGGCACACCGCCATGCTGCTCGGCGCCGCCAAGTACCTCGCCGAGACGAAGAACTTCGACGGCACCGTGCACTTCATCTTCCAGCCCGCCGAGGAGGATGGCGGCGGCGGCCGGGTGATGGTGGAGGAAGGGCTGTTCACCCGCTTCCCCTGCGACTCCGTCTTCGGCATCCACAACGATTCGCGCAGCGAGGCCGGGCAGTTCATCATCACCCGCGGCACCACCAACGCGGCCGCGGATTCCATCAGCATCCGGGTGCTTGGCCTCGGCGGCCATGCGGCGCGGCCGCACCAGGCGGTGGACCCGGTGGTCGCGGCGGCGCATGTCATCGTCGCGGCGCAGACCGTCGTCAGCCGACATACCGATCCGCTGGATTCCGCGGTGGTCTCGCTCTGCATGATCCACGGCGGCACGGCGCGCAACGTCATTCCCGAGGAGGTGACGATCGAGGGCACGGTCCGCACCCTGAAGGCGGAGACGCGGGACGCCGTCGAGCGGCAGCTCAGGGAGGTGATCACCGCCACCGCCGCCGCGCACGGCGCCAAGGTGGAGATCACCTATGAGCGCGGCTATCCCTCGGTGGTGAACAGCGACGCGCCGGTGGAGCGCGCCCGCCTTGCCGCGGCGAAGCTGGCCGGTGAGGACCGGCTGGTGCGCGAGCGGCCGCCGACCATGGGAGGCGAGGACTTCTCTTATATGGCGCAGGCGGTGCCGGGCTGCTTCATCCGGCTCGGGCAGGCGGACCCGTCGAAGGAGAATTTCTCCACCCACCATCCGCGCTACAACTTCAACGACGCGATCCTGCCCACCGGCATCGCCTTCTGGGCCAGCCTCGTCGAGCAGGAGTTGGCACCAGAGGGCTGAACGGCTTCGCTCAGGCCGTCGCCAGCAATGCCTGCACGGCGGCGGCCTGACAGGGTTCGATGACCGGCACGCCGGCGGCATCCTGAACCGCCGCGCGATGGCCTGCCATCCCCGCGCAGCCCAGGATCACCGTCTCGGCACCACGGGCCACCAGTTGCCGGGCGGTGTCGCAGAGCGCGGCACGCGCGGCCTGGGGGTCGGTCAGGGTTTCCATCGGCAGGTTCAGGGCGATGCTGGCGGCCAGCCGCCCTTCCGCTCCCATGGCCTGCAGGGCCCTCCGCTGCCGCGCCTTGGACGCCTCGACGAAGGCGATCACGCCGAACCGTTCCGCCCGCGCCAGCGCCGCCGCCACCGCGGCGCGGAAGGGTCCGAAGACCGGCTGCTGGGTCGCCGTCCGCACCGCCTCCAGCCCGGGATCGGAAACGCAGGCAATGATGTAGGCCAGCGCCGGCTCGGCCTCGACCATGCGGCAAAGCGGCTCGGCCACGCTGAACCAGTCGCGCCAGGTCACGATCGCCGGAGGACCTTCCACCAGTGAGACGACCTCGAACGGCGGCCGGCCGGGCGCGGCAAAGGGCGCCAAGCTCTCGGCGATCCCCTGCGTGCAGCTTCGCGAAGAGTTCGGGTTGATGACAAGGATACGGTTGCCCATCTGGTCAGCATCCTCGCCCCGGCCTGCCCATGCAAGCCAGCCGGCGCCGCGCCTCCCTTGATCGGAAGAGCGGGACATGCCGTAGTGTGCGCCGCACACGGAAACGACCCGGTCACGGGGCCCAGAACGATAAAGCCAGGATAAAAGCCCATGGACCGCCCCACCCAGCGCTGGGAACCAGACCGCAGCGCGGCGCCGCAACAGCCTTTCCCGCCGATGACCACCATGCTGGGCCGTGGCGCCATGAACCGCTGCCCGATCTGCGGCGAGGGCAAGGTGTTCCAGGGTTTTCTGCGGCTGGCTCCGGAATGCACCCACTGCCACACCCGCTTCGCCGGCCTGCGCGCCGATGATGCGCCGCCCTACTTCACCATCTTCATCGCCGGGCACCTTCTGCTGCCGCCGGTCTTCTGGGTGGAGAGCGCCTATCAGCCGCCGATGTGGGTGCATATGGCGGTCTGGCTGCCGCTCTTCGCGGTGGTCTGCACGCTCATGCTGCGGCCGGTGAAGGGTGCGGTGGTCGGCTGGATGCTGCGCCTCGGCTTCACCGGAGAGGACCAGGACATGCCCGCGCTGCCGCTGAGCGGCCCGCGCGATCGTCAGTCCTCGTCAGGGTCGCATGACGGCTGAGCAGCGCCTGCTCCGGATCGATCTGCCGGGCAGCGCGCCTCTCCCCAGCCCCTATGCGGAGGCCGACCGGACCCAGGCGGTGGCCGACCTCCTCGCGGGCAACCGGTTCGACCCGGCCGGCCTGCCCCCCGGTCCCTACGCGCTGTGCCTGGAGGTGCGGGACGGTCGGCTGATCCTCGACATCCGCGACGCGGCGGACCGGCCGCTGCGGATCATCGCCCTCGCCCTCGGGCCCTTCCGCCGACTCATCAAGGACTACCACATGGTTGTGTCCAGCCATGAGGAGGCGGTGATGGAGGGCAGTTCGGACGCTCGCATCCAGGCCATCGACATGGGCCGGCGCGGGCTGCACAACGAAGGTGCGGAACTGCTGCGGGAGCGGCTGAAAGGCCGCATCGCCATGGATTTCGAGACCGCCCGGCGGCTCTTCACCCTGGTCTGCGCGCTGCACCAGCGCATCTGACCCGGCGGCGCATCCCTCCCCTCCGCAGCCAGCATGACGCAGGCCCGTGCGAGGGCCTATATGCGCGTCTCACCGCATTCTCCCGCCCGCGTGCGGCCCCACGGACGGAGCCTTGCCCCCATGAAGATCGACGGCGTTCCCTATCGCAGCGTCTGGGTTGACCCGGAGGATGGCTGGTCGGTGCGCATCTTCGACCAGACCCGCCTGCCCTGGATGGTCGAGATCCTGCGCCTGACCGACGAGAAGCAGGTGGCGCAGGCCATCAAGTCGATGCAGGTGCGTGGGGCGCCGCTGATCGGAGCCGTGGCCGCCTATGGCTTGGCGCTGGCGCTGCGGCGGGATGCCTCCGACGTGGCCCTGGAAGCCGTCGCCGCCATGCTCGGCAAAACCCGACCGACCGCGATCAACCTGCGCTGGGCGCTTGACCGCATGCTGCGCGCCCTGCGCCCGGTGCCGGCGGAGAACCGCGCCGCTGCCGCCTATGCCGCCGCCGGCGAGATCGCCGAGGACGATGTCGAGACCTGCCGCCGCATCGGCCAGCACGGGCTGCCGCTTCTGCAGGCGATCGCCGCCCGCAAGCCGGGCAAGCCGATCAACATCCTGACGCACTGCAACACGGGCTGGATCGCCACCGTGGACTACGGCACGGCACTTTCCGTCGTGTACCAGGCGCATGACGCCGGGCTGCCGGTGCATGTCTGGGTGGACGAGACCCGCCCGCGCAACCAGGGCGCTGCGCTGACGGCCTGGGAACTGGGCAAGCACGGCGTGCCGCACACCGTCGTCGCCGACAATGCCGGCGGCCATCTGATGCAGCATGGCGAGGTGGACATTGTGCTGGTCGGCACCGACCGGGTGACGCGCCAGGGCGACGTGGCCAACAAGATCGGCACCTATCTCAAGGCGCTGGCCGCGCAGGACAACGGCGTGCCCTTTTGGGTGGCGCTGCCGCACTCCACCCTCGACATGACGGTGCGGGACGGGGTGAAGGAGATCCCGATCGAGGAGCGCGACGCCCGCGAGGTGCTGGAGACCACCGGCCAGACCTGGGACGGGCGGGTGGAGACGGTGCGCGTCGCCGCCCCCGGCAGCGCCGGCGCCAACCCGGCCTTCGACGTGACGCCTGCGCGGCTGGTCACCGGGCTGATCACCGAGCGCGGGCGTTGTGAGGCCTCCGAGGCGGGGTTGCTTAGGCTTTATCCGGAGTTCGCCGCCGCCGCGGCGTGAGCCGGCCGGCCGCGCCACCCCGTTCAAGCGGCGCGGCCGCAGGCTGGTGTCCCGGACGTTGCACACTTCTTGCAGACCTGTACGGTCTTTTCCGGCCGAAACCCCGGCCGCAGGGAGTGTTCTGTCTGATGCGTTCCTTCGCCTTCGCCCTCCTGCTCGCTGCGCCGCTGGCGCTGGGCGGCGCGCGCCCCACTGCGGCCCAGGAGCCGCTGCGCACAGCCGTGGACGGCACCTTCGCCCCGCACGCCTTCCCCAAGCTCGGCGGCGGCACGCAGGGCTTCAACGTCGATCTGTTCACCGAGGTGGCGAAGCGGCTCGGCCGCCCCATCACCATCGACAGCGCCAGCTTCTCCGGCCTGGTCCCAGCGCTGAACGCCGGCCGCTACGACTTCCTTGCCGCCCCGGTGACGGTGACGAAGGAGCGCGCCGAGAACCTGCTCTTCGCCGAGGGCTACCTCTACACCGCCTATCAGTTCGGCATCCGCAAGGGCTCGGCGCCGATCAAGGGCCTGGAAGACATCCGCGGCAAGGCCATCGCGGTGAACAAGGGCTCCGCTTACGATGCCTGGGCGCAACAGAACGCCGAGAAGTACGGCTTCACCGTCCAGACCTTCGACACCCAGCCCGATGCGGTGCAGGCGGTGGTCTCGGGCCGCGCCTATGCCACGCTCGGCGGCAACACCACCGTGCGCTACGCCGCCACCCGCACGCCGATGCTGGTGCCGGACTTTGTCATCAAGGAAACCCGCGCGCACTGGGCCGCCCCCTTCCGCAAGGACAATGTAGAACTGCGGAACAAGGTGGAGGACGTGCTGGAGTGCATGAAGAAGGACGGCACCGTCGCCGCCCTTTCCGAGAAGTGGTTCGGCGACAAGCCGGCGGCGGATGACGCCGAGAACACCGTCTTCCCCGGTTATGGCGTGCCGGGTATGCCCGGCTACGACCCGACCCCGCATGAGCTGAACTGCAAGTAGCCGGGCACCGGGGAGCTGTGCTGCTCCCCGGAACCCTTCAGGTGCGGGAGCGGCCCATCAGCGCTGGCGCCAGGGCAATCCCTCAGCCTTCCAGCCCGCCACCGTGCCGCGATGCCCTTCCGCATCGGGCGGCCCCTCGAAGCCATCCGCGACGTTGAAGGCATGCGCGAAGCCGGCTGCCTGGGCCGCCTGCGCGGCGGCCAGGCTGCGCGCGCCGGAACGGCACAGGAAGTAAAGCTTGTTCAGCGGCGTCAGCCCGGCCTTGCGCAAATGGTCGGCGAAGGCACTGTTCACCTGCATGGACGGATAGACCTGCCAGGGAATGAGCACCGGCTGCTTGCCGGCTTCGCTCAGGTCGGTGAGGCCGACGAAGTTCCACTCGGCATCGGTGCGCACGTCGATCAGGACAGCGTCGGAATCGCTGCGCAGCACCTCCCAGGCGTCACGGGGGGGAATATCTTCAACGCTCATGGTGGCTCCTCCTCAGGCAGGCTGCCCGCGCACAATGTGGAACGGCAGGCGCGCCTCGTCCATGCCGCTGGCCCTTCGCGGCGAGGGCAGGCAGGATGGCGGTCAGGCGGCGAGAGAGGCAGGCATGGCATTCGTGGTCGCGGTCGCGCAGCGCAAGGGCGGTGCCGGGAAGTCAACGGTGGCGGCAACGCTAGCCACCACGCTTGCCCTGGCCGGCCGGCGCGTGGCGCTGCTCGACACCGACCCGCAGCGGACTCTGAGCCACTGGCATCAGGCACGCCAGGACCAGAGCGCGGCGGCGGCGCTGCATTTCGAGGCGCCCTCGGGCTGGCGCATTCCCGCCACCCTCGGCCGCGTGGCGGCTGAGAACGAGGTGGTGGTGCTCGACACCCCACCCCATGCCGACACCGACTCCCGCATCGCCATTCGCGCCGCCGACCTCGTGCTGGTGCCCCTGCAGCCCTCGCCGGCCGATCTCTGGGCCATGGAGGCGACGCTGGAGCAGGCCGCCGCCGAGCGCCGCCCGGTGGCGCTGCTGCTGAACCGCGTGCCGCCGAGCGGCCGGCTGCGCGAGGAGATCGCGGCCGAGCTGGCGCGGAGAAAGCTGCCGCTGCTCGAGCCGACACTCGGCAACCGCACCGCCTTCGCCACGGCGTTTGGCCAGGGCCTGGGGGTGGCGGAAGCCGCGCCCCGTGGTACCGCAGCAGCGGAGGCCCGCGCCCTTGCGCAGGCCATCGAAAACTTGGCAGGGAAATAGAGACGGATGACGCTGCTTTTCGTGCTGCACCTCGTCGGCGCGGCGCTGTGGGTCGGAGGCATGGCCTTTGGTATCCTGGCGATGCGCCCGGCCCTTGCGACACTGCCGGCGCCGCAGCGGCTTGAGGCGAGCGCCGCCGCCCATCGCCGCTTCTTCCTGCTGGTATGGCATGTGATGCCGGTGATGCTGGCCACCGGCTACGCGCTGCTCTTCGGCTGGTTCGGCGGCTTCGCCGGCGTGGGCTGGCATGTGCACGTGATGAACCTGACCGGGCTGCTGATGTCCGTCGTCTTCCTGGCGGTGTTCTTCGGCCCCTGGCGCCGCATGCGCGCGGCCCTCGCCGCTGGCCAGACCGCCGAGGCGGCGGCGGCGAACGACAAGGTGCGGCAGCTTGTCATGGCCAACCTGGTGCTGGGGCTGCTCACGGTGGTCGTCGCGGGCTGGGGCCGCTTCGGCGGGTGAGACCCGCCATCGACTTCACGGCCGACGCCAAAGGGCCGGAGGCCGAAGCCATCCAGCGCGGGCTGCGGCGGCACCGCGCCGCCGCCCTCCCCGGCCGCGCCGACGGCACGGCCACCCAGCCACTCTGCTTCTTCCACCGGGACAATGCGGGCGAGATCTGCGCCGGGCTGGTGGCGGAACTGGCGCTGGACTGGCTGCTGATCGACAAGTTCTGGGTAGATAAGGAGCTGCGAGGCCAGGGTCTCGGCACCGCGCTGCTGCAAGCCGCGGAGGCCGAGGCGAAGCAGCGCGGCGCCGTGGGGGCGCATCTCTACACCAGTTCCTTCCAGGCGCCGGATTTCTACCGGCGGCATGGCTTTCGCGAGATCGGGCGGCTGGAGGGCCGCCCGGCGGGGCATGACCGCTTCTGGTTCGCGAAGCGGTTCTGAGACTGGCGGCCTCCGGTGATCAGCCGGTCGCGGGCCGCGCGGAGGGCACAGGCGCCACCAGCGCCGCCTGGATGGCCTGCCGCATCGAGGCGGAATCCGGCTCGGTGTTGCTGGGGAAAGCCTGCAACAGGCGGCCATCCCGCGCTACCAGGTATTTGTAGAAGTTCCAGCGGGGTGCCACGCCCTGTGCCGCCGCCCAGGCGAAGAAGGGATGCGCCTCCGGCCCCTTCACGTGGGCCGGTGCCGCCATCGGGAACTGCACGCCCCAGGTCGCCTCGCAAAAATCCTTGATGGCGTTGGCGTCAGGATTCTCCTGATTGAAATCGTTCGAGGGCACCGCCAGCACCAGCAGCCCGCGCGGGCCGTATCGTTCGTGCAGTTCCTGCAATCCGCTGAACTGCTTGGCATATCCGCAGAAGCTGGCGGTGTTCACCACCAGCATCGGCTTGCCGCGCCATTCGGCGAGGTCGATCACCCCGCCCTCGATGTTGTCTAAGCGGAAGTCATGCCCCCGTGCCGCCGGAGCGGCCGCCAGCAGCAGCGGCGTGGCCAGCAGCAGGGCGCGGCGCGTTGTCCTAGCCATAGCGCTCCTCCAGCCAAGGGTCGCCGCGGTCGTGATAACCGCGGACCTCCCAGAAGCCGGGTTTATTCTGCGCCAGAAAGGTGATGCGCTTCACCCACTTCGTGCTCTTCCAGAAGTAAAGGTGCGGCACGACAACCCGCAGCGGTCCACCATGCTGCCGCGCCAGGCGCTCGCCTTCCCAGCTATGCGCCAGCAGGTTCTCCGGCCGGGCGAAGTCCTCCATCGTCAGGTTTGTGGTGTAGCCGTCATAGCCCTCGAAGCCGACGAACTTCGCCTCCGGCTTGGGCTTCGCCAGATCGAGCAGCGTCGTCACCGACACGCCATGCCAGGTGTTGTCGTAGCGCGACCACTGGGTGACGCAGTGGATGTCGTTGAAGCGCTCCTCCTGCGGCAGGGCGGTGAAGCCGGCCCAGTCCAGAGTGGCGGGGTTCTCCACCAGCCCGTCCAGCGTCAGTCGGAAGGTGCCCTCCGGCACGTTCGGCTGAATGCCGAGGTCGAGCACTGGATAGTCCTTCACCAGCCGCTGGCCCGGTGGCAGGCGCTGCTCCGGCGTGGCGTGCTGGCCGGTCAGCAGCCGCCCGGCCTTGGCCCAGGCTTGCTTGGTCTCCACAAGCTTCTGCCGAATGCCGCCCGAGTCCGGCTTGTCGTCCTGATCCATCGCTTCGCGTCCTGCCGAATGGGTAAGGTTTCCGTCCCATAGGTGACGCATGGCCGCCGGGATGCAAGAGCGCCTATCCTGCCGGCCGCAACAGGGAATCGCCGAATGCGACGCCTGCTCCTCTCCTTCTGCCTGGCCCTGGCGGCGGCGCCGGTGGCGGCGCAGGACATCACCTCCACCCCCGGTGCGCTGGAGGGCCTTCGCCCGCCCGCCCGGGCGGCGCGGCAGATGGTCGCCGCCGCGCATCCGCTGGCTGCCGAGGCGGGGCTGGCGATGCTGCGCGCCGGCGGCTCGGCGGTGGATGCCGCCATCGCCGTGCAGGCCGTCCTGACCCTGGTGGAGCCGCAATCCTCCGGCCTAGGTGGCGGCGCGCTGCTGATGCATTGGAACCGGGAGGCCGGCCGCGTCACCGCCTGGGACGGGCGCGAGACCGCACCGGCCGCCGCGACCCCTTCCCTCTTCCTGCGGCCCGACGGCACGCCCCTCACCTTCTATGAGGCCGTGCTCTCCGGCCGCAGCATTGGCGTGCCGGGCGTGATGCCGATGCTGGAGACCGCCCATCGCACCGAGGGGCGCCTGCCCTGGGCCGATCTGTTCCAGCCGGCCATCCGCCTCGCCGAGGAGGGTTTCCCGGTTTCCGAGCGGCTCGCCCGCTCGATTGCCACCGAGGCCGAGCGCCTGCGCCAGGATCCCGGCGCCGCCGCCTATTTTTTCACCCCCGACGGCGCGCCCCTGCCCGCCGGCCACCTTCTGCGCAACGCGGCTTTGGCCGAGACCCTGCGCCGCGTTGCCCAAGGGGGCGCCCGGGCGCTCCAGGCCGGACCTATCGCGCAGGACATCGTCTCCGCCGTGGCGCAGCATGGCGACAAGGGCAACGGCATGACCGCCGAGGACCTCGCCGCCTATACCCCGCAGCAGCGCGAGCCGGTTTGCACGCCGTACCGGATCTGGCGCATCTGCGGCTTCCCGCCGCCGAGTTCCGGCGGCGTCGCGGTGGCGCAGATCCTCGGCGTGCTGGAGCATTTCGACGTCGCACGGCTGGAGCCACTGGGCGCCGACGCGGCCCATCTGCTGACGGAAGCCAGCCGACTCGCCTTCGCCGACCGCAACCTCTATTTGGCCGACAGTGACTTCGTTCCTGTCCCCGTGCAGGGGCTTACGGAGGAGGTCTACCTGACCCTGCGCGCCCAGTTGGTGGACCGCGACCGCGCCAATCCCGCGCCTCGCGCCGGCAATCCACGCTGGCGCATCCCGGCCCTCGCGCCGCAGCCGGCGCAGCCGGAGCACGGCACCAGCCAAGTGGCCATCGTGGATGCCGCGGGCAACGCGATTTCCATGACCACCACCGTGGAGGACGCCTTCGGCGCGCGGCTGATGGTGGACGGCTTCATGCTCAACAACGAGCTGACCGACTTCTCCTTCCGCCCGGAGGTGGATGGCCGGCCGGTGGCGAACCGCGTCGAGGGCGGCAAGCGGCCGCGCTCCTCCATGGCGCCGACGCTGGTCTTTGACGCCGAGGGGCGGCTGCTGGCGGCGCTGGGCTCGCCGGGCGGCGCGCGCATCATCGGCTATGTCGCGCAGACGCTGCTCGGGCTGCTGGACTGGGGGCTCGATCCGCAGGCGGCGGTCTCGCTGCCGCGCATCGGCAGCCTGGGGAACACCGTGGAACTGGAGGAGGGCACGCCGGCCGTCGCCCTGGCGCCGGCCCTGCAGGCGCGCGGGCAGAAGACCGACATCCGCGCCTCGCCCTCCGGGCTGCAGGCCATCGTGGTGACGCGGGAAGGCTTGGTGGGGGGCGCCGATCCGCGGCGGGAAGGCGTGGCGGTGGGGGATTGAGGGAGAAAGGCCACGAACTCCGGGCCTGCTCTCCGATGCTGCGCCGAAGCGGGCGGGTGGTCGAGCATCCCCTTCTTACTGGCAGGGCCGATCCCGCCGAAGAAACGGGGGGAGCATTTCTGCTCCCCTTTTCCTGTGGCTGGATGTCAGTAGCGGTTGCGGGGTGCGGTGAGTGCACCGCCAGCCGCGCCGATGCCGCCGCCCACCAGCGCACCCGTGCCCGCGTTGCCGCCGGTCAGAGCACCCACACCGGCACCGGCACCCGCCCCCAGCAGTCCACCGGAGACAGCACGTCCGCCAGGGCTATCGCCGCAGGCTGCGAGCCCAAGAGCCAACATGCCAACCCCAACAAGCTTCATGACGCCGCGCATCGTGCTGATCCTCCCTTGGTGCGTGTCAGCGCACGAATAACAGCGCCCCTCAAGCTGAGTTGCTGGGACAATGCCAAAAAAAGATGCGTCGCGCGCACGCCGACCCGTGCATGAAACACGTGTGGGGGGGGAGAGCGGCGACAGCGCCATGCCCGGCCAAAATGGGGTTCCGATCAGCTAGACGGTCCATCGTGCCAGTGACCCCTTTCGGGCGGTCTCCTCGAAGGTACGCGGAGCAACGGGAGGAACCGGATGCCAAGGACCGAGACGCAGCATGGCGCCGTCCTTGCCTGGGGCAGTCGCAAGAACGGTTCCGATACGGCGCGGACACATGCCGGAAGCGCGACCAATTTGGCAGAAAAAAGAAGATGTGGTCCGGGGGAGAATTCATTCTCCCCCGGGTGCTTTGTGCAACTGAGACCCGTCGGTCAGCCGCGCCGGCCGGTGCGGCTCAGTGCTTCTTGCCGCCGCCCGCCTGGGCGCGCAGGTCGGCGATGGTGGCGCGATTCGTCACCTGCTCCGGGTTCACCCGCACCTCGATGAGGGCCGGCTTGCCGCTAGCCACCGCCCGCTGGAAGGCCGGCACCAGCTCGCCGTCCTTCTCCACCACCTCGCCATGGCCGCCGAAGCTCTCGATGAACTTGGCGAAATCCGGGTTCGTCAGCTTGGTGCCGGAGACGCGGCCGGGATAGGCGCGCTCCTGGTACATGCGGATGGTGCCGTACATGCCGTTGTTGAACACCATCACGACCGGCGCCACGCCGGCCTGGAAGGCCGTCGCGATCTCCTGCCCCGTCATGAGCGCGCCGCCGTCGCCGACGAGGCCGATCACGGTGCGGTCGGGATAGGTGATCTTGGCGCCGATGGCGGCCGGCACGGCGTAGCCCATGGCGCCATTGGTCGGGCCGAGGAACTCCTGCTCCGCCGTCACGTGCATGAAGCGGTTGGGCCAGGTGGCGAAGTTGCCGGCGTCGCAGGTGAAGATGGTGTCCTTCGGCAGCACCTTCTCCAGCGCCTGCAGCTCGCGGGCGAGGTTCAACGGGCCGGCATAGTCCGGCGCCTCGGCCTGCTTCACGCGGGCGGCGTGCACCTCCTTCGTCCAGGCCGACCAGCGCGCCGCGCCCTTGGCCGCCGGCAGCTTGGCCAGCGCCGCGGCGAAAGCGTTGATCTCGGCGGTGATGCCGAGCGCCGGGCGGTAGACGCGGCCGATCTCGGCCTGCTCGGGATAGACGTGCACGATCTTCTGGCGGCCCTGGCCGGCCATGTCGAACAGCGTGTAGCCCTGGCTGACCGGCTCGCCGATGCGGGTGCCGATGGCGAGAATCAGGTCGGCCTGCTTCGCCTTGGCCACCAGCCCGGCATCGGCACCGACGCCGAGATCGCCGGCGAAGTTCGGCAGGGTGCAGTCATAGAGGCTCTGGCGGCGGAAGCCCACGGCCACCGGCAGGTCCCGCCCCACGCAGAACTCGCGCACCTGGCGGCGCGCCTCCTGCGTCCAGCGCGAGCCACCCAGCACCACCAGCGGGCGCTCGGCGGCGTCGAGCATGGCGAGCATCTTCTCCATCGCGGCCGGCGAGGGAGAGGCCGGCGCCACGTCGGCGGGGCCAATGTCGGGCACCGCCACGCGGGCCTTCTGCATCTCCTCCGAGATCGCCACCACCACCGGGCCGGGGCGGCCGGAGGTCGCCACGTCAAAGGCATGCGCCATCAGCTCGGGGATGCGGGTGGCATCATCGATCTGCGTCACCCACTTGGCCACCGAGCCGAACATCCGGCGGTAGTCCACCTCCTGGAAGCTCTCGCGATCGGTCTCCGAGAAGGGGATCTGGCCGACAATCAGCACGAGCGGCGTGCTGTCCTGCATGGCGATGTGCACGCCGATGGCAGCATGGCAGGCGCCGGGACCGCGCGTTACCAGCGCCACGCCGGGGCGGCCGGTCAGCTTGCCATGCGCCTCGGCCATGTTCACCGCACCCGCCTCGAAGCGGCAGGTGATCAGCTCGATCTTCTCCTGGTTGGCATAGAGCCCGTCCAGCAGGTCGAGATAGGATTCGCCGGGCACGCAGAAGGCATGGGTCACGCCCTGGGCCACCAGCGCGTCGGCCAGGAGCTGGCCGCCGGTTCGTGTTGCTGTGCTCATCCCGTCCATGACGCGTGCATTCCCTCCGGTGGCCGTCAGACAAGTGGCGGCACGCTACCCGAGCCGGCGATGCGCGGCTACCCCCCGGCGCCGGCGTGCCGCGCCCCTTCCCTGGCCGCCCGCGACGGGCCATGGTGCGCGGCATTCCCGAACCCCGGAGGCCCAGCGATGCGAGCGATCTTCGTCATGATCAAGTGCGAGATGGGTCAGGCCTATCAGGTGGCGCGCGAAATGGCCGACACCATCGAGGAGCTGTCGGAGATGCACTCCATCTCCGGCCAGTACGACCTGCTCGGCAAGTTCTACCTGGAGGGCGACCGCGACATCGGGCTCTTCGTCGTGGAGCGGGTGCAGACGGTGCCCGGCGTGAAGGACACCTACACCGTGCAGACCTTCAACGCCTTCTCACGCGCCGCCGGCTAAGGGCGGCCCCCTGCCCGATCGCCGCCGCGATCTCGCCGCAGGGTTGCCTTGTCATAGCATCAGATTGAGTCGCATCGGAGGAGACAGGACCATGCGACGCATTCTTTCCGCCTTGGCCCTGGCTGGCGGCCTGCTGGTCGCCGGCTGCCAGAACCCGGACGGCACGACCGATTGGGGCAGCACGCTGGCGCTCGGCGCCGGAGCTGGCTTGGCCACCGGCCTTCTCATCGGCTCGCTGAGCGACGATGGGGACCGGCACCGGCATCACTACCGGCGCCCACCGCCGCATCGGGGTTACGGATATGGCTACGGCCGGTCCTACGGCCATCGCGGCTATTACGGGCGGGGCTGGTAGCGGCCACGCCCACGCCAAGTCTCAGTCCTTGAGGGAGTCCGGCACCTTGCCGCCGTTCTCCGCCAGCTTCTGCATGACCTGCTTGTGCAGCCAGATGTTCATGGCCGCGGAATCGCCCGTGTCGCCGCTGTAGTTCAGCTCCTTCGCCAGTTCCTTGCGGTTCTCCAGGCTGCTGTCCAGGCCGAGCAGCTTCATGAGATCCACAATGGAGCGGCGCCAGTCGAGTTTCTGCGGGTTCTTCCCCGCCATCTCCGTCAGGACCGCCTCCACATCCACGGACTGCTGCCCCGCCGCTCCGGGGGTTGGGGTCGCGGCCCCGGCGCCGCTGGGCATGGGCGCCGCGCCAGGCGGCACGGGCGTTGCCGAACCCGGCATCGTCCCCGGCACGCTGGCCGGCGAAATCTTGGGCGCCTCATCCGCGGCGCTGGCCGTGCCGCCCGCCGGAGCGGCGGGCGCAGCCCCGGTGCCGCTTCCCGTGGCGGGAGAAGCGCCGGTGGGGGTCGCGGCGGCGCTGGCCTGACGGTGGCCAAAGATCTTGGACATGATGGAACCGAAAACGCTCATCCGACTCTCCCTAACAGAGCGGTCCCTGGCGGGACCCCGCCTTTCAACGCCCTGTCCGCAGGGAAGTTTTTGAACGCCGGGCCACTCCAGCCTCAGCCGGGCTGGCAGGTTTGCCCGGGGCCACCCTTGCCCCGCCCTGCCGGCGATGCGATTGTCCGCTCCGACCCTGCCGCCAGTGGGCCAGCGGGCGCGCCTCCGCGTCGCCCGGACCAGGCGCCCCCTGGCGGAGAACCGAAGGCGTCCATACGAGGATCAGCATGGCCAAGATCAAGGTGAAGAATCCCGTCGTCGAGCTCGACGGCGATGAGATGACCCGCATCATCTGGGGGTTCATCAAGGACAAGCTGATCACGCCCTATCTCGACATCGATCTGAAGTACTACGACCTCGGCATTCAGTACCGCGACCAGACCGATGACCAGGTGACGGTCGACGCGGCCAATGCCATCAAGCAGTACGGCGTCGGCGTGAAGTGCGCCACCATCACCCCGGACGAGGCGCGGGTGAAGGAGTTCGGCCTGAAGAAGATGTGGCGCTCCCCCAACGGGACGATCCGCAACATCCTCGACGGCACCATCTTCCGCGAGCCGATCATCTGCCAGAACGTGCCCCGCCTGGTGCCGCACTGGTCGAAGCCGATCGTCGTCGGCCGCCACGCTTATGGCGACATCTACCGCGCGGTCGAGATGAAGGTGCCGGGCGCCGGCACCGTGAAGATGACCTTCACCCCGGAAGGCGGTCAGCCGCAGGAGATCGGCGAGTTCGTCTTCAAGGGCGCCGGTGCTGCGATGATGCAGCACAACCTGAACAAGTCGATCGAGGGCTTCGCCCGCGCCTCCTTCAACTACGGCCTGGCGCGCAACTACTCGGTCTATTTCAGCCACAAGAACACGATCCTGAAGGCCTATGACGGCAACTTCAAGGACATCTTCCGCGCGATCTACGACGCCGAGTTCAAGGCCGAGTTCGAGAAGCGCGGCCTGACCTACGAGGACCGCCTGATCGACGACATGGTGGCCTCCGCCCTGAAGTGGGAAGGCGGCTATATCTGGGCCTGCAAGAACTACGATGGCGATGTGCAGTCCGACATCGTGGCGCAGGGCTTCGGCTCGCTCGGCCTGATGACCTCCGTGCTGCTCTCCCCGGACGGCAACACCGTCGAGTCCGAGGCGGCGCACGGCACCGTCACCCGCCACTACCGCGAGCACCAGAAGGGCCGCGAGACTTCGACCAACCCGATCGCCTCGATCTTCGCCTGGACCCGTGGCCTGGCCTATCGCGGCAAGTTCGACGGCACGCAGGACGTGGTGGACTTCGCCAACGCCCTGGAGCAGGTCTGCATCGAGACCGTCGAGAGCGGCTACATGACGAAGGATCTGGCCGTTCTGATCGGCAAGGGCCAGTCCTGGCTGAACACCCAGAACTTCCTCGCCAAGCTGGACGAGAACCTGAAGAAGAAGATGGGCTGATCCCCCTTCGCTTCCGTGACCGGCGGGCGCCCTCCTGGGGCGCCCGCTTTTTTTATGCCGCTCCGGCAGGCTAGCCTTGGCCCATCGCCACCACCGGGGGCCGCCATGATCGCCTTCCGCCATGCTGTCCCCGCCGATGCATCGGCCATCGCCGCCGTGCACAGCGAGGCGCACCGCGCCGCCTACGCCCCTCTGCTCGGTGACGCTTACCAGCCGCGTCCGCCGGAGACGCTTCAGACGCTCTGGGCGGGCGTGCTGGCGCAGGGCCAGGCGGTCTGGCTGGCCGAGGCGCCGAGTGGGCTGGTGGGCTTTGGTCACGCCGTGGATGACCGACTCACGACGCTCTACCTCCTGCCCTCGCATCACCGGCAAGGCATTGGCCGCCGTCTGCTGGCCCTGTTGCTGGCGGATGCCCATGAGCGGGGCGAGGTCGAGCTGCGTTTTGAGGTGTTGGCCGGCAATAGCGGCGCCGCAGCCTTCTACGAGGCACAGGGAGCGCAGCGCCGAGGCGAGCAGCCAAGGGAAGGCAGGCCCCCGCAATGGCTGTACCGCATTCCCACTGCCCCTGCCGGTTGAGATCGCTTCTCATCACTTCCCCGGGAAGCAGGACGCCCGATCAGGGAGCTTCGGCCACCCGGCCGGTTGGTTAACGAGGCCCGGACGAGCGGGACTCCACACGAGACCCAACCGAACAGGGACGTCGAAGACCGATGACCGAAGACCGCAAGATGCTCACCACGCGTCAGGGACACCCCGTCTACGACAACCAGAGCCTGCGCAGCGTTGGCGAGCGTGGCCCGGCGACGCTTGAGAACTACCAGTTCATCGAGAAGATCACGCATTTCGACCGCGAGCGCATCCCGGAGCGGGTGGTGCATGCGCGCGGTGCCGGCGCGCATGGCTACTTCGAGGCCTATGGCAAGATCGGCGACGAGCCCGCCAGCAAGTACACGCGTGCCCGCGTGCTGAACGAAACGGGCGTGAAGACGCCGGTCTTCGTCCGCTTCTCCACCGTCATCGGCTCTAAGGACAGCCCGGAGACGGCGCGGGACCCGCGCGGCTTCGCGGTGAAGTTCAAGACCGTGGAGGGCAACTGGGACCTCGTCGGCAACAACCTCAAAATCTTCTTCATCCGGGATGCCATCAAGTTCCCGGACATGATCCATGCCTTCAAGCCCGACCCGGTGACCAACCGGCAGGAGGCCTGGCGCTTCTATGACTTCGTGGCGCACCATCCCGAGGCGCTGCACATGGTCACCTGGGTGAAAAGCCCCTGGGGCATCCCGGCGAGCTATCGCGAGATGCAGGGTTCCAGCGTAAACACCTACAAGCTGGTCAATGCCGAGGGCGTGGCGCATCTGGCGAAGTTCAGCTGGGAGCCCAAGCAGGGCGTGCGCAACCTGACCAGCCAGCAGGCCGCCGAGATCCAGGCCCGGGATGTTGGTCACGCCACACGGGACCTCTACGACGCCATCGAGCGCGGCGACCACCCGGAATGGGAGTTCTGCGTGCAGCTGATGAGCGACGACGCGCATGACGAGCTCGATTTCGATCCACTCGACGACACCAAGCGCTGGCCGGAGGACAAGTTCCCCTTGCGACCGGTGGGCCGGATGGTGCTGGACCGCGCACCCGACAACTTCTTCGCCGAGACCGAGCAGTCTGCCTTCGGTACAGGTGTGCTGGTGGACGGCATCGACTTCTCGGACGACAAGATGCTGCAGGGCCGCACCCTCTCCTACTCCGATACCCAGCGCTACCGCGTCGGCCCCAACTACCTGCAACTGCCGGTCAATGCGCCGCAGCAAGCGGCCCGTGCCCACACCAACCAGCGGGACGGCCTCATGACCTATCGCGTGGACGGCGGCGGCGAGAACAAGCACGTCAACTACGAGCCCAGTATGATGGGCGGGTTGCGGGAGGCGCCGAAGCCACAGAAGGAATACCACCAGTGGGTGGAGGGCCATCTCGGCCGTTACCAGACCACCCGCACCACCGACGACTACCGCCAGGCCGGCGAGCGCTACCGTTCCTTCGAGGAGTGGGAGCGCGAGGATCTCGTCGCCAACATGGTGGCGGACATGAAGGAGTGCCCGGAGCCGATCGCGCTGCGCATGGTCTGGCACTGGTGGCATTGCGATGAGGATTACGGTCGCCGCGTCGCCGAGGGGGCGGGCATCGACCTGAAGAAGGCTCTCGCCCTGCCGCCGCTGCCGAACCGCCCGCCACCGGGCGAGAAGCTGGAGCGCGCGACCTACACCAGCGGCCGGCCAGAGAAAGGCGGCCAGCGCGACGCGGCCGACTGACCGGAATGCAGGGAGCCGGGAGAGGTGGAGCCCCTTCCGGCTTTCAGCGCCGCACCTGCCCCGCGGCGGCCGCCACGCCGAGGAGCAGCAGCCCGACACAGCCCAAAGCCACCGGCAGGCTGATGGCCTGCGCCACAAAGCCGATCAGTGCCGGTCCGCCGAGCAGGCCGGAATAGCCGAGCGTCGCCACCGCCGCGATGGCGGCGCCCGGCGCAATGCCAGGCAGGCGCCCCGCCGCGCTGAACAGCAGCGGCACGGCATTGGCGAGGCCCAGCCCGATCAGCACGAAGCCGGCCAGCGCCGCCCAGGCCCAGGGCAGCAACGCCGCGCCCAGGAAGCCGGCCGCCGCCAGGAGCGCCCCGCCGCGCAGCAGGGCAACGGGACCGAGATGCTGGTTCAGGGCATCCCCGAGGAGCCGCGCCACTGCCATCGCCACCGAGAAGGCGGCGAAGCCGATGCCCGCCAGCCGCAGATCCTGCCCGCGCTCCTGCGCGAGGAAAATGCCGCTCCAGTCGATCATGCTGCCCTCCGCCATCAGCGCCATCACGGCCAGCAATCCGAGCCCCACCACCGGACCGCGCGGCAGGGTGAAGGCATGACCTTCGCCGGGGCGGTCGGCGCTGCGCGGCAGCAACGCGGGACTCTGCGCCACCAGCAGCAGCGCTCCGCCGGCCGCGACGGACAGCGCCGTCAGCACGGGCGAGAGGCCCAGGGCGAGCAATGCGGTGGCCAGCCCCGCCCCGAGCAGCCCGCCCAGGCTGAACTGGCCGTGGATGGAGGACATGATCGGCCGACGGCCATGCGCCTCCACCGCCACGGCCTGCGCGTTCATCGAGACGTCCATCAGCCCGCCGGTGGCACCGAAGAGGAACAGCGCCCCGGCGAGCAAGGGCCCCGAAGGCGCCAGCGGCAGAACGGGCAACATCAGCGCGAAGCCAAGGCCGGCGGTGACAGCCACCGTCCGGCTGCCATGCCGCTCCACGAACCCGCCGGCCAGCGGCATGGCCAGGATGCCGCCCGCGCCGAGCGCCAGCAGGATGAGGCCGAGCGTCGCCTCGGCAAGTCCGAGCCGCTCGCGCACGACGGGCACCAGAGGCGCCCAGGCCGCGAAGATGGTGCCGTTGGCGAGGAACACCAGGCGGATGGCGCGTTGTGCGGCGCGCGGTTCGGCGGCGGTCAGAATCGCTTCCGGGCTCATGCCGCCCGGCTTGGACGGCCCGCACGGATGGCGCAAGCGGCACCCCATGAAGACTGCCGACCTCCCGGCCTTGTGCTATGCAATAAGGCATGGACCTGCCGCTCAATACGCTGGACTGGATTGCCCTCGCCGTCTTCGTGGCTTGCTGGATCGGCTATGCCACGGTGGTGGACCGCGTGCCTTCCATCCGCGCTCGCAGCGTGATCGCCGCGATGGACGAGCACCGCCGCCGCTGGATGCGGATGGCGCCCGGGCGGGAGAACCGCATCGCCGATATTAGCATCATCGGCAATCTGATGACCTCCACCTCCTTCCTGGCCAACACCAGCATCTTCATCCTGGGCGGGCTGGTGGCGATGCTGGGCGCCCCGGATCTCGGCCGCCGCATCTTCGGGGCGGTGCCATTCGTCCATGTACCGACCGATGATGCGGGCTGGGAAATCCGCATCTTCCTGCTGATCTTCATCTTCGTGCGTGCCTTCTTCGAGCTGACCTGGGCGCTGCGGCAGTTCAACTACTGCTCCATCTGCGTCGGCGCGCTGGGCAAGCCGCCGGAGGCCCTGCCGCAGGCCGAAGTGGCGGCCGAGGTCGCCAACCGCGCGGCCCGCCACTTCAACACCGGCTTGCGCGCCTATTACTTCGGCCTCGCCGCGCTGGCCTGGATCCTGCACCCCGTCGCGCTGATCCTCAGCAGCCTGCTGGTGCTGCGGGAGTTGCACCGCCGCGAGTTCCGCTCGGTGGTGCGCGACGCGCTCAAGCTGCCGCAGGACGCTTCCTGAGCCACCCCTCGCGCGGCCGTGTTGCGGCCGACGGATAGCGCGGCTTGCCGTTCCGGCAGTGCAAAGGCTAGTTTCCCGGCGCAACCTTCAGCCCGGGAGAGCCGCATGAGCGCATTGCCTCGTCCGACCGTGCCGCTCCCACCGCCCGGCGGCACTCCCCGCCTGCGCGGAGTGGCGTGACCCGCGGCGGCCACGCGCCGCCGGTTGCCCCTCACCCAGTCCTTCTCCTCCGGTTCCGGCAAGGGCGCCCGCCTGCGATGGCGTGACGCGCGCCCTGACGGTTCCCCGATCCAGGGTCGCCCGCGCATGGCGGGCGGAGCATCGCGTGTCCTCCTCGTCCGGTCCGGGCGCATCGCCCGTTCGTGCCGTGCTGGCTTTCCTGTTCCGGCACTGGCTGCACCACCCCCTCCTGCTCGCCGCCGTGGTCGGCGGCATGCTGCTGGCCACCATCGCCGAGATCCTGGTGCCGATCTTCGCCGGCCGGCTCGTCGATGCCGTCGCGCAGGCGGACGCCATTGGCCGCGCGACGGCGCGCGACGCGGCGCTGCAGGCTCTGGGCATCCTCGCTCTGCTTGGGCTCGCCGTGCTCGCCTGCCGCATCGTCGCGATCCTCGGCATCATCGAACTGACGCTGGCGCTAATGGCGCGGATCGGCGGCGAGGCCTTCCACCGCGTGCAGCGCTTCTCGGCCGAGTGGCATGCCAACACATTCGCCGGCTCCACTGTGCGGCGCATCAGCCGCGGCATGTGGGCGCTCGACCTGCTGGACGACACGCTGCTGCTGGCGCTGCTGCCCTCCGCCACCGTGCTGGTCGGCGCCACCGTCATGCTGGGCTGGCGTTGGCCGCTGATGGGCGCGCTGGTGGCCTTCGGCGGCGCGGCCTACATCACCGTGACGGTGGTGCTGTCGCTGAACTGGGTGGCGCCCGCCGCGCGGCTTTCCAACGCCTGGGACACGCGCATCGGCGGCGCCATGGCCGACGCCATCGGCGCCAATGCGGTGGTGAAGGCCTTCGGCAGCGAGGCGCGTGAGGATGCCCGGCTCGCCGCGCTGCTCGCCAAGTGGCAACGGCGCACGCGGCGGGATTGGCAGCGTGGCACCGTCTCCGAGGCGCTGCGGCTCGCCATGCTGGTGCTGCTGCGCGTCGCGACCATCGGCTGCGCGCTGTGGCTGTGGTGGCAGGGCGCCGCCACGGCGGGTGACCTCACCTATGTGCTGACGCTGTTCTTCACCTTGCAGGGCTATCTGCGCGAGGTCGGCTTCCACATCAGCAACCTCCAGCGCAGCGTCAACGAGATGGAGGAACTGGTCGCGCTGCATGACACCCCTCTCGGCATCGAGGACCGGCCCGGCGCGCAGCCGATCCGCATCAGCCGCGGCGCGATCGAGGTGGAGCGCGTCACCTTCGGCTATGGCGGCCATGCCGTGCCGCTCTATCGCGGGCTTTCCGTCTCGATCCGCGCCGGCGAGCGGGTGGGGCTGGTCGGCCCCTCCGGCTCGGGCAAGACCAGCTTCGTCAAGCTGATCCAGCGGCTGCACGACGTGCAGGGCGGCCAAGTGCGCATCGACGGGCAGGACATCGCGGCGGCGACGCAGGCCTCGCTGCGCGCGCAGATCGCCATCGTGCAGCAGGAGCCGGTGCTGTTCCACCGCTCCCTGGCGGAGAACATCGCCTATGCCCGGCCCGGCGCCAGCATGGCGGAGATCCGTCGTGCCGCGGAACTCGGCAATGCCGAGGGCTTCATCACGCGCCTGCCGCGCGGCTATGCCACGCTGGTCGGGGAGCGGGGCGTGAAGCTTTCGGGCGGCGAGCGGCAGCGGGTGGCGCTCGCCCGCGCCTTCCTGGCGGACGCGCCCATCCTGATCCTCGACGAGGCCACCTCCGCCCTCGATTCCGAAAGCGAGGCGGCGATCCAGCAAGCCATGGACCGGCTGATGCGGGGCCGCACCGCCATCGTCATCGCGCACCGCCTTTCCACGGTGCGGGCGATGGACCGCATCCTGGTCTTCGACCGCGGCGAGGTGGTGGAGGAAGGCGACCACGCCGCCCTGCTGGCGCGGCCGGGCGGCCTCTACCGGCGGCTGTTCGAGCGGCAGGCGCTGGAGTTGATGGCACCACCTGCGGGCAACTGAACGCCGGCCCGCCCTTTGCTTGACGCAGCCGAATGAAGGGTCTTCAACCCGCCCCATCAGGAGTTCCAGCGACCATGCATCGCCGCTCGCTTCTCGCCGCCGCCGGCCTCTCCTGGCCCGCCCTCCGCACCGCCCGTGCACAGGGCGCCACGCCGCTGCGCTTCGCGCTGGACTGGGCGCTGCAGGGCAACCACGCCATGTTCACCATCGCCGAGGAGCGCGGGCTTTTCCGCGATGCCGGGCTGGCACCCCGCATCGACCGCGGCTTCGGCTCGGGCGACACGGTGGTGAAGGTGGCCTCAGGCGCCTACGACCTGGGCTATGCCGAGGTTTCTGCGGCGGTGAAGTTCAATGCGGAGAACCCCGAGCGGCGCGTCGTCTGCATCTATCCTGTGCTCGACCGCACGGCGGCGGCTGTCATTACCGTCAAGGGACGCGGCATCGCGGCGCTCCAGGATGTCGCCGGCAAGCGCCTCGGCGCGCCGGAGGGCGAGGCCTCGCGCGTGCTCTTCCCCACCTTCGCCCGTGCCGCCGGCATCGACACCGGCAGCATCCAGTGGACCAGCATGGCCGCCAACCTGCGCGACACCATGCTCGCCCGCGGCCAGGTGGATGCGGTGACAGGCTTCCTTTTCACCACCCATTTCAACCTGCTGGCCGCCGGGGTGAAGGAGGAGAACATCCTCGCCTGGCCCTATGCCGAGAACGGGCTGGACCTCTACGGCAGCGGCATCATCGCGCGCGCCGACTGGCTGGAGAAGAACCCGCAGGTGGCATCCGGCTTCGTGCGCGGCTGCGTCGGCGGGCTGAAGCTGCTGCTGGCGGAGCCGGACGCGGCCATGGAATCGGTGAGGAAGCGTGAGGCGCTCTTCGACGTGGCGCTGGAGAAGCGCCGCTGGGCCATGACGCGCGACCGCAGCATCCTGACGCCCATGGTGCGCGAGCATGGCACCGGTCATCTCGACATGGCCCGCGCCGAGACGCTGGTGCGCGCCAATGCCGACGCCTATGGCCTGCAGAACCCGCTCAGCGCCGAGAGCCTCTTCACCGACCGCTTCCTGCCGCCCGCCGCCGAGCGGCGGCTCGCCTGATGCGGCGCTGCGGAGGCAGGTTCCACCCCGCCGCGCTTCTCTCCGCGCTGGCCCTGCTCGGCCTGGGCTTCCCTGTCCAGGCCGAGCCGCTGCGGGACGCGGCCAGCGGGCTGGCCGTGAGCCCGCCACCCGGCTATGTCGCCACCGCCTCGTCGCCGAGCGGGGCGCAGACCGCGCGTTTCACCCTCCGGCGGCCGCAGGACCAGGATACCGGCTGCACCCTGGCCTATGTCCCGGCGCCGCAGAACGCGCTCTACACCCAGACGCAAATCAACGGCCGGACCCGCCTTCCCGGCTGGCAAACCCTTGAGCGCACCCGTCTGGCCGCGGTCTATGAGCTTAAGGAACAAACGCTTTTCGAGCAGCGTGGCGTCGCGGGCGTGCGGATCATTGCCGATCTGCGCCCCAGGTCCGGCCTGCCGGCCCGTGCGCAGGAACTGCGCTCCTTCTTCGCCATCATGGAGACGCCACGCGGCCGCACCACTCTGGTCTGCGTCGCCGAGAAGGACGCGTTCGACACGCGCCGAGCGGAGTTCGAGGCGGCCCTGCGCGGCGTTGCCCCGCCGGGCTGAAGGCAGGCTTGGCCCCTTACACGCGATAGCGATGCCTTTGCGAGCATCCGTCGCCCTCTTTTCCGGTTGCCTCCGCATCACTGTCATTCGAGAGGCCCCCGGCATGATCCCGACCCGTCTGCATGGCGTGATCGACTACGCCGTTTCCGCCGCACTGCTCGGCCTTTCCGCATCGCGCTCCCTTCCCGTGCCGGTGCGACGGGTGCTGGCCACGGCGGGCGCAGGCCATACCAGCTACTCCGTGCTGACGGACTATGAAGGCGGCTTCCATCCGGCGCTCACCATGCGCGAGCATCTGGCGCTCGACACCGCCGGCGCCCTGGCCATCTGCGGCGCCGGCCTGCTGATGCGCAATCAGCCCACCGGGGCGCGGGCGCTGCTCGTCGGCATCGGACTGGCGGAGCTGGCGGTGATCGCGGCGAGCAGTGCCACCCCCGTCAGCGGCCCCGGCCAGGACGCCAGCCTCCGCGGGAATGAGGCGGTTGCCGCCCGGCAGGTCGGCTATCCCCCGCTCGATACGCCCAAGTCGGTGGCGGAGGATGTCTTCGTCGTGGACAGCCTCCTGCCGGGCATGCTGGGCGCGGTGCTGCCGGTGCGCATGACGGTGATCCGCCTGCCCGATGGCAGCCTGCTCCTCCATTCGCCGACGCGGTTCAGCCCTTCCCTGAAGCAGAAGCTGGAGGAGATCGGCCCCATCCTGCATCTGGTGGCGCCCAGCATCGCGCACTGGCAGTTCCTGGAGGACTGGCAGCGCGCCTGCCCCGGCGCCATCACCTGGGCCGCGCCAGGCCTGCGCGAGCGTTCGCAGGTGCGGCAGAGCGGCGTGCGGCTGGACCACGACCTGCACAATACGCCGCCGCTCACCTGGGGCGACGCCATCACGCTCGTCACGGTCGAGGGCGGCATGGGGTTCCACGAGGTCGCCCTCTTCCACCGCCCCACGCGCACGCTTCTGCTGACCGACCTTGCCATGCGGCTGGAGGCGCCGAAGGTGCCCGGGCCATTGCGGCCGCTGATCCGGATGTTCGGCACGATGGCGCCGGATTCCATGCCGCCGCCCTATTTGCGGGCAGTGGTGAAGCTCCGGCGGCCAGAGGCGGTCAGGGCGGCCTGGCGGCTGCTCGACCTGCAGCCCGAGCGCGTCATCTTCGCGCATGGGCGTTGGTTCGACCGCGACGGCGCCGCCGAACTGCGGCACTCGCTGCGCTGGCTGCTCGGCTGAGGCGGCCTCAGGCGAGAGGGGCGCTGGGATCGCCCGGCGCCGTCTCGTGGCCCAGCTCCACCAGCGCCACGATGCGGCGGCCGGCGGCGTCCGGCCGGCAGACGATGGCGCCCTGCTCCTCCATATAGGCCAGCAGGCGCCGTGCCCGCCCGACCGAGCGGGTGCCATAGGCCTGGGCAATGGTGGCGTCCGACGGACAGGGCAGCCGTTCCAGCGCCGCGCGGGCAAGCAACAGGTAGACGCCCTGCGCATCCTCCGGCAAGGCAGTGGCGCGGGCCTCGATCTGCCGCCATTCGTCGCCTTCCGCCGCCTCGGCGCTGACGCCGGCGCGCGCCACCGCCAGCATCCGGCGGAAGGCCGGGATCTCCGGCGGCTTGCCGGGAATGGCATGGATGCGCAGCCGCACCAGGAAATCCTGGTAGAGCACGCTGACGGAACGGAAGGCGGCCTCCGGCTCGGCCAGGATCTGCCGCAGAATGTCTTCCAGGCGCCGCTTGCGGGCGGCGCGCTCCTCTGGCGTCGGCTCCGGCTCCGCGCGGGGGACAGCGACGGCGGGGCGTGCCTGGGCAAGCTGCGTCAGGATGTCCGGCGGCGGAGGCGCAGGGGCCCGACGCGGCGGTAGGCGCAATGCCGGCTCGGGCTCCGATGCCGCGGCCATGACAAGTTCCTTCGCCTCCTCCGGCGCCGTCTGCGGCAGCGGGATCAGCCCGGGATTGGTGCCGCGCGATTCGGTCTCCACCGCGCCGATGCGAATAGCCAGCGGCCGGCGCGACAGGGCCGGGCCAAGCGCCACGAAGGAGCCGCGCGGCAGGTCGCGGAACATTTCGGCCTGCCGCCGCTCCATGCCCAGCAGATCGGCGGCGCGGGCCATGTCGATGTCGAGGAAGGTGCGGCCCATCAGGAAGTTGCTGGCCTCGGCGGCAACGTTCTTCGCCAGCTTCGCCAGGCGCTGGGTGGCGATCACGCCGGCCAGCCCGCGCTTACGCCCGCGCGACATCAGGTTGGCCATGGCGCCGAGCGAGGCACGCCGGGCCTCGTCCGACACCTCGCCCGCGGCAGCGGGGGCGAAGAGCTGCGCCTCGTCCACCACCACCAGCATGGGCGACCAGTGGTCCCGTTCCGCATCGAACAGGCCACCGAGGAAGGCGGCGGCGTGCCGCATCTGCCCGTCGGCATCCAGGCCTTCCAGGTTCAGCACGACGGAGACGCGGTGCACCCGCACACGGTCCGCGGCGCGCTGCAACGCGGCCTCGGTGTGCTGGGCGGCATCGATGACGAGATGACCGAAGCGGTCCGCCAGTGTGACGAAATCGCCCTCGGGGTCGATCACCGCCTGCTGCACCCAGGGGGCGGACTGCTCCATCAGCCGGCGCAGCAGGTGCGACTTGCCGGAGCCGGAATTGCCCTGAACCAGCAGCCGCGTGGCCAGCAGCTCCTCCAGGTCCAGGGTTGCCGCCTGCCCGGCCGTCGTCTGGCCCATCTCGATGCCGACCGTCATCCACCTCTCCGCCGCGTTCGGGCGGACCTAATAGCGGATCAGGGCGAAGGTTCCAGGCCGGTCGGGACGGTCACACCCCTGCCCTGCGGCCAGTGCGCGCGTCCCCGTAGGGCCGGGCACCCCTTGCCACGAGGGGCGTCAGGAAAATTTCTCTGCGAAATTCGCTAATAGCAGACAGTTCTTCCGCGAACTCCAGGGAAGGCGGGGTGCAGGGCCGCCCTTCCCCCTCCGGCTCAGCCGAAGCGTGCGGCGATCTGCGCCAGGGCCCAGTCGATCCAGGGTAGGACGGCGCGCAGGTCGCTGGTCTCCACCGTGGCGCCACCCCAGAGGCGCAGGCCGGGCGGTGCATCACGATAGGGCGCCACGTCGAGTGCCACCCCCTCCTGCTCCAGCAGCGCGACGAGCGCCTTGGCGGTCGTTGCCTGCCCGGTGGCGTCCAGCGCGGTGAACCAGGGCGCCACGATGCGCAGGCAGATGGAGGTGCAGGAGCGCGTCTCCGGCCGCTCCGCCAGGAAGGCCACCTGCGGCTGCCCCGCCACCCACTCCGCCACCGCGGCGAGATTGGCCTCGGAGCGGGCGATCAGCGCCGGCAGGCCACCGATCGATTCGGCCCAGCGCAGTCCGTCCAGCGCGTCCTCCACCACCAGCATCGAAGGGGTGTTGATGGTGTCGCCCTGGAAGATGCCCTCGATCAGCTTGCCGCCCTTGGTGAGGCGAAAAATCTTCGGCAGCGGCCAGGAGGGACTGTGGGATTCAAGCCGCTCCACGGCGCGCGGCGAGAGGGCGAGCATGCCATGCGCCGCCTCGCCGCCCAGCACCTTCTGCCAGGACCAGGTGACGACATCGAGCTTGTCCCAGGGCAGATCCATGGCGAAGGCGGCCGAGGTGGCGTCGCAGATCGCCAGCCCCTCACGGTCGGCCGCAATCCATTCGGCATCGGGCAGACGCACACCCGAGGTGGTGCCGTTCCAGACGAAGACGAGGTCGCGTTTCGGGTCGGCCTGGGCGAGGTCGGGAAGCTGGCCGTAGGGCGCCTGGAGCAACCGCACGTCGGGCAGGCGGAGCTGCTTGGTGATATCGGTGGCCCATTCGCCGGAGAAGCTCTCCCAGGCCAGCACATCCACGCCTCGTGGGCCGAGCAGCGACCACAGCGCCATTTCCACCGCGCCGGTGTCGGAGGCCGGCACGATGCCAAGGCGCCAGCCCTCCGGCATGCCCAGCACCGCCTTGGAGCGCGTGATCACCTCCGCCAGCCGCGCCTTGGCGATCGGCGCGCGGTGGCTGCGGCCGAGCAGTGCGCCCTCCAGCGCCGCCAGCGACCAGCCCGGCCGCTTGGCACAGGGTCCAGAGGAGAAGCAGGTGTTGGCCGGGCGCTGGCGGGGCCGGGGATTGTCTTGCGCCATGGCAGGTCATACTCGCGGTTCGGAACGGATGGCAGGGGTTTGCGCCGGCTGACCCGCGCGATCAAGCGGCGGCTCGCAGCCGCACGCTGCGGGTCACGGCCGCTGTGCCCTTTCAGGCAAGCGCCGCGAGCCGCTCCGGGTCCACCGTGACGGCATGGTCGAGCGGTCCATGCCCTTTCCCGAAGCCCGGCGCCGCGCGCAGCGCCGCCTGCACATAGGCGCGTGCACGCAACACCGCGCCGCGTAGCCCCAACCCCTGCGCCAAGCCCGCCGCGACCGCCGAGGCCAGCGTGCAGCCGGTACCATGTGTGTGGCGGGTCTCAATGCGCTCGCTCTCGAAGGCCTCAATGCCCTCGGCGGTCGCCAGCAGGTCCACCAGCCGCGCACCTGACAGATGGCCTCCCTTCAGCAGCACCGCCGGCACCCCAAGCGCCAGCAGCTTCGCCGCCGCCTCGCGCATCGCCGCGACGTCGCCGATCGGCATGCCCGTCAGCACCTCCGCCTCGGGAAGGTTGGGGGTGATGATGCTGGCAAAAGGCAGCAGGCGGCGCTTCAGCGTCGACACCGCCGCCTCTGCCAGCAGGTGATGGCCGCCCTTGGCGACCATGACCGGGTCCACCACCACTGGCAGGCGGGTGCCATGCGCCTCCAGCGCGTCGCAGACAGCCGCGATGGTGCCGGTGTCGCCGAGCATGCCAGTCTTGATGGCATCGGCGCCGATATCCTCCAGGCTGAGCCGGATCTGCTGCCGGATGAAGTCCGGCGGCACGGGGTGGACGCCGTGCACGCCGAGCGTGTCCTGCGCCGTCAGCGCCGTGATGGCGGTGGCGGCATAGGCGCCGAGTGCCGTGCAAGCCTTGATGTCGGCCTGGATGCCCGCCCCGCCGCCGGAATCCGAGCCGGCGATGATCAGCACGCGTCCGCGCATCAGCCGGCCTCGCCGAGCTGGCTGGCCAGGATCCGCTCGGGGCCGGCGGCCGCCCGCGCGCGGATCAGAGCGGCCAACTCGTCCACCGTTCGCTCGACAAGAGACTCCTCCTCCGCCTCGGCCATGACGCGGATGACCGGCTCGGTACCGCTTGCACGGATCAGCACCCGGCCACGCGCGCCCAGCCGCGCCTCGGCGGAGGCGATGGCCTCCGTCACCCCGGCATCCTCCAACGGACTGACGCCGGCGTAGCGGACATTGACCAGCCGTTGCGGCAGCGGCGTGAAGCGGCGGCAGACCCGACTGGCCGGGCCGCCCTCCTCCACCAGCACCGCCAGCACCTGCAGGGCGGCTACCAGCCCGTCCCCCGTTGTGCCGAAGTCGCTGAGGATCATGTGCCCGGACTGCTCCCCGCCGAGATTGCAACCGGTTTCGCGCATCCGCTCGGCGACATAGCGGTCACCGACCTTGGTGCGCAGCAGCCGGAGGCCCTGCGCCTTCAGGAAACGCTCCAGTCCGAGATTGGACATGACGGTGGCGACCACCGCATCGCCGCGCAGCCGCCCCTGCACCGCCCAGGACTCCGCCACCAGCGCCAGGATCTGGTCGCCATCGACGATCTGCCCCTGCTCGTCGGCCAGCACCAGCCGGTCGGCGTCGCCATCCAGCGCGATGCCGAGATCGGCCCGGCGCTCGCGCACCAGCTCGGCCAGCCGCTCCGGCGCGGTGGAGCCGCATTCCCGGTTGATGTTGAAGCCATCCGGCGAGACGCCGACCGGCACCACCTCGGCGCCCAGCTCCCACAGCACGGTGGGCGCCACCTTGTAGGCCGCGCCATGGGCGCAATCGACCACGATGCGCTTGCCGGCCAGGCTGAGGCCCTTGGGGAAGCTGGCCTTCACCGCCTCGATGTAGCGACCCGGCGCGTCCTCCAGTCGACTCGCGCGGCCAAGGCGGGAGGGTGGGACGAGCTGGGCGCTCAGGTCGCCCGCCATCAGTTCCTCAATCTCCGCCTCCTCGGCATCCGAGAGCTTCAGCCCGTCCGGGCCGAACAGCTTGATGCCGTTGTCTTCGAAGGGATTGTGGCTGGCGGAGATCATCACGCCGAGATCGGCGCGCAGCGAGCGCGTCAGCATGGCGATGGCCGGCGTCGGCAGCGGCCCGACCAGCACCACGTCCATTCCCGCGCTGACGAAGCCTGCCGTCAGCGCCGGCTCCAGCATGTAGCCGGAGAGCCGCGTGTCCTTCCCGATCACCACCCGGTGCCGGTGCACCCCGCGCGCGAAGAAACGCCCTGCCGCCTGGCCCAGCCGCAGGGCGGTGGAGGCATCCATCGGGGCGCGGTTCGCCACCCCGCGAATCCCATCCGTGCCGAACAGACGGCGCACCGCATCAGCCATGCCGGGCTTCCTTTTCCTCAAGCGCTGAATGCGGGCTGTAGCGCAGAACCACCCGCCGGATGAATTCCTCCAAGGGGGAGGCACCCGAAAAACCTCATTCCAGATCCACCGAGCCCGGCTCGGCGCAGGCCCGCCACATGCGCAGCGCCTGCACCGTCTCCGCCACATCGTGCACGCGCAGGATGGCGGCCCCCGCTGTGGCGGCGGCCAGGGCCACGGCAAGGCTGCCGGGGACGCGCTCGGCGGCTGTCTCCACCCCCGTCACCCTGCCGATGAAGCGCTTGCGGGAGGCTCCCACCAGGATGCGGCAGCCGATGCCGGCGAGCAGCGGCAGGCGGTTCAGCAGCAGCAGGTTCTGCGCGCCCGTCTTGCCGAAGCCGAGGCCGGGGTCCACGACGATGCGGCCACGCGGGATGCCGAGCGCCTCCGCCGTCTCGACCCGCTGGCGGAGGAAGCGCGCGACGTCGAGCACCACGTCGTCATAGTCGGTGGCCTCCTGCATGCGGCGCGGGTCGAGCACGGGCATGTGCATCAGCACCACCGGCGCCCGCGTCTCCCGCACCACGCGGAGGGATGCCGGGTCCTGCCGCAGCGCCGTGATGTCGTTGATGATCTCGGCGCCCGCCTCCAGCACCGCCCGCATGGTGGCGGGGTGGCGGGTATCGACGCTCACAACCGCCGCCTTGGCCAGTTCCCGCACGACGGGCAGGACGCGGGCGATCTCCTCCTCCGGCGGGACGGGATCGGCCCCGGGGCGCGTGCTCTCGCCGCCGATGTCCAGGATGTCCGCCCCCGCCTCCAGCATCGCATGGCCGGCGGCGATGGCGGCGGCGGGGTCCAGGTGCTGGCCGCCATTCGAGAAGCTGTCGGGCGTGGTGTTGAGGATGCCCATGACCAGCGGGCGGTCGGTGGGCAGGTCGCCCAGCGGCAGGGGCCGGCGGGTCAACGGCGGCAGCAGGTCGTCCCAGCCTTCCGGCAGGGCGCGGGCCGGATGGATGCCGAGGTCGCGCCCCTCCTCGATCAGCCGCACCAGTGCGAAGGCGGTGGGCCCGCCCGCCAGCGGCAGGGCATGACCGTCCCGGATGGCCTGCAACGCTGTCGGCCCGTGCAGCAGGCCGGCCGGCTCCACCCAGCGTTCACCCATCCAGACCTCCAACGAAAAAGGGCCCCGATTCCCGGGGCCCTTCCTTAACGCAGATGACGGGGCGGAATGAAGCCGCCTCAGGTGCCCGAATCAGGTACCGGGCTGGGGCGCCGGGCTGCCGAAGCCGCCACCTGGCCGCGTCGGGCGGCCAGAGCTGGGCACGCTGCCGCGCCCCGCGGGCACCGGCTCGTCCGGACGGTTGCGCACCACCGGCTCGCCGCGGATCACCTGCCGGATCTCGTCGCCCGAGAGGGTCTCGTGCTCCAGCAGGCCCTTTGCCAGGGCGTGCAGCTCGTCGATATGCGTCTGCAGCGTGTGCTTGGCGCGCGCATAGGAGTCGTCGATGATCGACCGGATCTCGGCGTCGATCTCGCGCGCCGTCGCCTCGGAGAGGTTCTTCGACTGCGTCACGGAATGACCGAGGAAGACCTCCTGGTCGTTCGAGCCATAGGCGATCATGCCGAGCTTCTCGCTCATGCCCCACTCGGTGACCATGCGACGGGCCTGATCGGTCGCCATCTTGATGTCGCCCGAGGCGCCATTGGAGACGTTGTCCGGGCCGAAGATCAGCTCCTCCGCGACGCGGCCGCCCATCGCCATGGCGAGTTCCGCCTTCAGCTTGGACTTGTGCTTGGAGTAGCGGTCACCGGCCGGCAGCGACATCACCAGGCCAAGTGCGCGCCCACGCGGGATGATGGTGGCCTTGTGGACCGGGTCGCATTCCGGCTCGTGCAGGGCGACGAGGGCATGGCCGGCCTCGTGATAGGCGGTCATCTTCTTCTCGTCGTCCGACATGACCAGCGAGCGGCGCTCGGCGCCCATCAACACCTTGTCCTTGGCCATCTCGAACTCGTGCATGCCGACGGTGCGGCGACCGCCGCGGGCTGCCAGCAACGCCGCCTCGTTCACGAGGTTGGCGAGGTCGGCGCCCGAGAAGCCGGGGGTGCCGCGCGCGATGGTCTTCGGGTCCACGTCCGAGGCCAGCGGCACCTTGCGCATGTGCACGCGGAGGATCTTCTCGCGCCCCTGCACGTCCGGGTTCGGCACCACCACCTGGCGGTCGAAGCGGCCGGGGCGCAGCAGCGCCGGGTCCAGCACGTCCGGCCGGTTGGTGGCGGCAATGAGGATGACGCCCTCATTCGCCTCGAAGCCGTCCATCTCCACGAGCATCTGGTTCAGGGTCTGCTCGCGCTCGTCATTGCCGCCGCCGAGGCCGGCGCCGCGATGGCGGCCGACCGCGTCGATCTCGTCGATGAAGATGATGCAGGGAGCGTTCTTCTTGCCCTGCTCGAACATGTCGCGCACGCGGCTGGCGCCGACGCCCACGAACATCTCGACGAAGTCGGAGCCCGAGATGGTGAAGAAGGGCACGTTCGCCTCGCCGGCGATGGCGCGGGCGAGCAGCGTCTTACCGGTACCCGGCGGGCCGACCAGCAGCACGCCCTTAGGGATCTTGCCGCCGAGGCGCTGGAACTTCTGCGGGTCGCGCAGGAAGTCCACGATCTCCTCCAGCTCGCCCTTGGCCTCGTCGATGCCGGCGACGTCCTCGAAGGTGACGCGGCCCTGCTTCTCCGTCAGCAGCCGGGCGCGGGACTTGCCGAAGCCCATGGCCCGGCCGCCGCCGCCCTGCATCTGGCGCATGAAGAAGATCCAGACGCCGATCAGCAGCAGCATCGGGAACCAGGAAAGAATGTAGTGGAAGAGCGGGTTGACGTCGCTCTCCTCCGGGCGCGCCACGACGCGGACGCCCTTGTCGGTCAGCTTGCCGACCAGGCTAGGGTCCTCGGGCGTGTAGGTGCTGAAGGTGCGCCCATCGGAGAGCTGACCCGTCAGGGTACGGCCCTGGATGGTGACGTCCCGGACGCGGCCGGAATTCACCTCGTTCAGGAAGTCGCTGTAGGCGACCTGCTGGCCGGTCTGGCGGGTGGAGGACGATGGCTGGAAGAGGTTGAACAGCGCCACCAGCAGCAGCGCGACAATCACCCAGAGAGCCAGATTGCGGCCGAAATTGTTCACCGTGCGGTTCCCATCCGTGTGCCGGCCAAGGGGGTGCCCCCGCCCGGCGCATTGACAAGATAGGACGCCGGAGGCGGTTCTGAAACCTTGCCGGGCGCGCCATCTTGCTCCGTTTTCATATTTAGAGGCACAATGGGCCGCCTGCGGGAGCAAAAACCGCATCCGCGGCGACGCCGAGCCCCAAAGCGGGCACGCCGGCCAGTCCCTCCCCCTGCCAAAGCGCGGGAAGGCCCGCCAGAACCCGCGCCGGCAGTTCATGCCGCACCTTGCGGTCCAGCCGGATCGCAGCCGTGCCAAGGGCGCCCCAGCGCAGTCCCTCCTCGGGCGGTGCGCTGAGCAGACGCCAACGGCCGTCCCATAGCGCACCGGCCTGCGCGGGAACAGGCGGCGCGCAGGCGGCAGGCTCGCGGCAGAGCAGGTCGTCCTTCCAGACTACGCCGTGCAGCGTCCCCTGCCCGCGCTCCAGCAGCGCCGCGACGGCCGCGCTGGCGGGCGCATGCTCCGCGCCGGCGAGCAGCCGCAGCAGGGCCGCCAGTGCCGTCCGCGCCACTTCGTCCTGCCCGAGGGCCGCGCGGTCCAGCCGCGCCCAGCCCGCCGGGTGCAGCGCGACCGCAGCGGCCAGCCGGTGGACCATCGCCTCCTCTTGCCGCGCCCGCCGACGCGCGAAACCGGCCGCGGCGGTGGCCAGGGCAGCCGTACCGGGGCCGGTGCCGTCCGGGTCATGCAAGGCCATGCGAAGGCGGACCCGGGTGAAGCGCGGATCGGCGTTCGAGGGGTCGCGCAGCGGCTCCAGGCCGCGCTGGCGCAGCAGCGCCTCCAGGCGTGCCGGGGGCATGTCGAGCAACGGGCGCAGGATCAGCGCCTCGGCGGCCGGCCGCAGCGCGGACATCGCCGCCAGCCCAGCCGGCCCGCTGCCACGCAGCGCACGGAAGAGCAGCGTCTCCGCCTGATCCAGCCGGTGCTGGCCGAGCAGCAGCCAGGGACGTCCCCGCGTGGCGCAGGCAGCCAGCAGTGCCGCCAACCGCTCCCTGCGCGCGCGTTCCTGGATGGCCGCGCCAAGCGGCAAGGTGAGCGTAAGCTTTTCAGCCGCGATGCCTTGTGCCGCCAGGATACGGAGGGTCCATCCCGCCTCCGCCGCGCTCTCCGGGCGCAGCCCGTGGTCCACCACGAGCGCCAGCGCGTCGCCCCCGCGGGCGCGGGCAAAATCCTGCGCCAGCAGCGCGAGGGCGAGTGAGTGTGGGCCACCGGAGACGCCAATGGCCAGGCGCGGCGCCTCCCCGAACGGCCCAAGCGGCGCCATCAGCGCCGCGAACTCCGCCTGGTCGGGCGGGATGTCAGGCGTCAGCGGCAGCCGCCGCGCTGGCGGGCATCGGCGGCGCGCTGCGCCAGGTTGCCGGACAGCTTCGGAAACTGGCTGCGCAGGTCATCCAGCGTGGCGCAGGCCTCGCGCTTGGCGCCGAAGCCCAGGAAGGAGTTGCTCAGCCCAACCAGCGCCTCGGGCGCGCGGGCGCCGCTGCGGTTGCGGCGGTAGGCGTCGTCGAAGGCCAGTGCGGCATTCTGGTACTCGCGCTGGCCGAGCAGCGCCTCGCCAAGCAGCAGCTGCGCGTCCTGCATGCGGGCCGTGCTACGGGCGGCGATCACTTCGCGCGCCGCGGCCTCGGCGGTGTTGTAGTCGCGGCGGCCGAGCGCAGCCTGCCCGTCGGCCAGGGCACGCTCGGCGGTGCGCGGTGCCGCACTGGCGGCAGGGGTGGCGGGGCCCTCGGCCTCGCCGCGCTGCTGGGGGCGCGGGGCCGGAGCCTGGCCCGAGGGCCGCGCACCGCCGCCGCCCTGCTCGAGCTGCTGAAGCCGGTAGTCGATGTCGCCCTGCAGCTTCTCCAGCGCCTGCTGGTTGGTGCGGACGCGGTAGTCGGATTCCTCGGCCCGGCCACGCAGGCGCCGCACCTCGTCCTCCAGCGCGCTGACGCGGTCCAGCAACTGGGTCAGCAACTCGGAGGATCCGGCGGCCGGCGCACCGCCGCGCATGGGTGGCGCCATCGGCACAGGCGCCGGATAGCCCCCGCCACCCTGCTGGCGCAGCGATTCAACTTCCTGCCGCAGCTGCAGGATCTGGTTCTGCAGCGCGATGCCTTCACGGCTTTCCATCTGCGCCATGGCGGGCGCGGCGCCCAGCAGGGGCAGCAGCGGCGCGAGGCGGAGGAGCGTGCGGAGCATGGCGAAGTCCTTCCGGTGGCGAGTCGGGGGGCCGCAAAGAAAAAGGAGACAAAAACAAAGCGGCGGCTCCCACTCCTTCGAGCGGGGGCCGCCGCTTCTCTCAGCCTGTCAGCCCTGCGTCAATGCAAGGTCCCGTTGGGCAAAGCCGCGTGGTGCGCCTCAGCGCACCACGGTCACGGCGCGGCGGTTCTGCGCCCAGGCGTCCTCGGTGGAGCCGAGCGCCGCCGGGCGGTCCTTGCCGTAGGAGATGGTGCTGATGCGGCCGCCGGCGACGCCGTTGGCCACCAGCACGTCGCGCGCCGAGTTGGCACGGCGCTGGCCGAGGGCCAGGTTGTACTCGCGGGTGCCGCGCTCGTCGGCATGGCCCTCGACGGTCACCTGCGCCTGCGGGTACTGCGCGAGCCACTGCGACTGGCGCTCCAGCGTCGGGCGCTGGTCGGCGCTCACGCTGCTGCTGTCGGTGGCGAAGAAGACGCGGTCGCCGACATTGGCGACCAGATCCTCCTGGCTGCCCGGGCGGATGGTGCCGGCGCCGAAGCCGCTGGCACCGGCTCCGCCGGCCGCACCGGCGCCGCTGGCGGCACCGGAGGTGTCCTCGCTGGCGCAGGCCGCGAGGAGCGCGACGGCGGCAAGAGCGCCAAGGAGTTTGGTCTGCATGCGTTCGATTCCTGATGTCAGAACGAATTAAAGCGGCGGTTACGCTGCGATTGAGGCAGGTTCAAGGCAACCAACCTTCGCGCGAGGAATGGTTGCCCCTCCGAAACTGCAAAGCTTCCGCCACCTTGTTTCAGGATGACAACAAGGGCGACCAGTTCGGGTCGGTCGCATCGGTCGGGGTGAGGATCTGCCGCTCGTTGAAGCCCGCGATGTCGATCATGGCCAGCCGCGCCGAGTAGCCACCGCCCCGCGCGTCCCGCGCCGGGGTCTCGCGGTAGAAGGCGAGCACCCGGCCGTTCGGCGCGAAGGTCGGCGCTTCCATGCCCCAGCCCTCGGAGAGGATGCGTTCGCCCGAGCCGTCGGGCCGCATCACGCCGATGGAGAAGCGCCCACCCGACATGCGGGTGAAGGCGATCAGGTCGCCACGCGGCGACCAGACCGGAGTCGCGTAGCGCCCATTGCCGAAGGAGATACGCCGGGCGCCGCCGCCATTGGCGTCCATGACATAGATCTGCTGGTCGCCGCCGCGGTCGGAGTTGAAGACGATCTGCGAGCCGTCCGGGGAGTAGCAGGGGGAGACATCGAGTCCGCCGCCCGAGGTGAGCTGCCGCTCGCGGCGGCTGGCCAGGTCCACGACATAGATGTTGGCGTCGCCGCCGCGCGCGGAGGAGAGCACCACGCTACGGCCATCCGGGCTGAAGCGCGGCGAGAGCGTCATGCCCTGGAAGTTGCCCAGCACCTCCTGCCGGCCGCTGTTCAGGTCGAACAGGTAAACCCGGGGCTGGTTGTTGTAGTAGGACATGAAGGCGATCTGCCGCGCATTCGGATGGAAGCGCGGCGTCAGCGCCTGGAAGGAGCCGTCGGTCAGCATGCGGTTGTTCTCGCCATCCTGGTCCATGATGGCGAGGCGACGGACGCGCCGGTCACGCGGACCGCTCTCGGCGATGTAGACGATTCGGGTGTCGAAATAGCCCTTCTCGCCCAGCATCCGCTCGTAGATCACGTCGGAGATGACATGGGCGATCTGCCGCCAGTTGTTGGCGGCGGCGGTATAGGCGGTGCCCTGGAGCTGCTGCTCGGAATTCACTTCCCAGAGCCGGAACTCGATGCGGGCGCGGTCGCCCTGCGGCTCGGCGCGGCCGGTCACCAGCGCCTGGGCGCCGATGACGCGCCAGTCCTGGAAGCGCGGCGCGGCGGCGGCGGCCTCCGGGGTCTGGATGTAGGCGGCCTGCTCAACCGGGCGGAACAGGCCGGAATTGCGCAGGTTGTTGGCGATGACCTTGGTGATGTTCTGGCCGAGCTGCTGCGCCGCCGGGGAGGAGCCGGCGAAGTTGGGCAGCGCGATCGGAATCGGATCGGTGCGCGCGCGGGTGATGTCGATCACCTGCCCCCCGGCGGCGGTGCCGCCTGGCGCCGGCGCCTGCGCGCGCGCCAGCGAGGGCGCCGCGAGCAGGCCGGCGCCACCGAGCAGCGCAAGGCGGCGGGAGAACAGCGGGTTCGGCTGGGTCATCGGACGAGGCCCTTCGGATTGAAACGGAAGGTCGAGGCGTTCAGCGACTGGATCTTCTCGCGGGGGACGGGCAAGGGGCTGCATTTCTGGTCCAGCAGGGCGCGGCGCGCGCTCTCGTACACCGCGCGGGCGCGCGGGTCCGAGGGAACGCCGCTCGCAGGGCGGACGTTGCGTATGATCCCCGAGGGGTCCATGTCCACCTTCAGCTCGACCACAATCTGGTCAAGCCCGAGCATCCCCGCGTCCACCGACCAGCATTCGCTGATCCGTTCCGCCACACCACGCACCTCCCCGGCCGTCAGCAACGCCGTGCCGGTCGGAGCACCACCACCCTGGGCCGGGCGGCCGGAGGCCTCGGAGGGCCGGGCACGCGGCGGCTGGTTCTGCTGCTGCGCCGCGCGCAGGCGCTCCAGCGTGCTCAGCACGGAGGAACTGCGCTCGGCGGTGCGCGGCGGCGGCGGGGTCTGGCCCGTGCCGGCCTCCTTGCTCGGCTCCGGCGCGGGCGGCGCGGTCGAGGGTTTGGTCGGCGTCGGGCGCGGCGGGGCCGGCGGCGGCGCAGAGGCCTGCTTCTGCGGCTGCGGGCGCTCCGCCTCCTTGGTCGGCTGCGGCGGCGCGGGCGGCGCCGGTGGCGCGGGGGCCGGCGGCGGCGGCATCGGCAAAGGTGGCTGCGGCGGCGTGGCGGCCTGCTGCTGTTGCGGCTGCGGCTTTGGCGTCTCCGGCGCGGGCGCAATCTCGCCCTGCTCGGCCGGCGGCGCCGGAGCGGGCGGCGGCGGCATGGGCAGCGGCGGCTGCGGCGCGGGCGGTTGGGGCGCCGGCGGCGTGGGCGCAGGCGGGGCGGGCGGCGCGGGTGGAGGCGGGGC
>Ga0182742_1000519_pt1 | contig 60560 bp, 50 predicted proteins | sample eDN5th37CBELigMG_FD_128880 | JGI IMG/M metagenome (GOLD analysis project Ga0182742, IMG submission 128880) | Enriched Miracle-Growth compost microbial communities from Emeryville, California, USA - eDNA 5th pass 37_C BE-Lig MG (version 2)... ...
TGCAAGGCCAGCGCATAACCGGCCCTCTTCCGTCGGAGCTTCCACCCGAGCGCGAGCAGTACGACGCCACCGGCGGCTACTCCCGCGAGGCGCAGCTGAATGGGGATGTTTGTGTGCTCGGCGATGTATCGAAGCAGGAAGGCCACGCCGATGAACAGAATGACCACGCCGACACGAACGAGCGTGTTGCCGCCCGTGAAGTACTCACGGATGGCGCGAATGACGGGGTTCTCCGGCGGCACGACGATGCGCGGCGGGGGCCGCGAACCAGCCCCCGACGCCCCCGCCGAGCCTGCCGCTGCCGAACTCGCCGCCGCTCCTGCACGCGATGCTGATGCCGAGCCTGCTGCCGCCGAACCAGGCGTCGCTTCCCAGCCTGGAGCTGCAGAACCTGCGGCGGCTCTGGAACCTGTAGCAGTCGCCGAACCCGCTGGCGTTGTGGAGCCTGAGGGATCGCCGGCGCCCGCGGAGAACGCGCGCTCGGCAGCCGAAGGTGCGTATGCCGGCGGGAGTCTGCGTCCCCGAGGCGACGAGTCAGACGCCGATGCAGGCGCCGGCTCGCCAGCTCCCGAAGCCCGTCGCGCCGCAGCTCCCTCGTGCGCCTGCTCCGTGCCACCGGCAGCGCCCGCGTCGAAATACTCCGCCGCGGGCCGCAGCTCAGGCCGGTCGGCAGGTCGCGCTTCGCCGCGTCTCAAAAGCTGTCGCAGCTCATCTTCGAGCGACTCCGCCCGCCTGCGCAGCGCGATGACTTCCGTCACGAGATAACCGGCGAGCGCGCCCATCAGCGCGCCAAACAGCTCGCGCGATGCGCTGCCAAACGTCACGCCCAACAGGATGCCGACGAGGATCAGGACAATACGCACCGCGCCCTCACGTGAGCTTGAGCTCGGAAATAATGCGGCGCACTTGTACCGGGAAGGCCCCGCCCCGTAAAGCGATCCACCTCGCGAGCAGCCCGACTACCCGTGGCGTATCACCTGCCGATGCCGCCGGTCGCGATGCTACGTAATCGGGCTTCAGGAGGCCGGCGTCGACAGCAGCCGGTGGAAGGCGCGCCCCATTTCTTCGATGGTGGTCGGTTTGAGGATGATCTCCCGCACGCCGATCTCGCGCGCCTCCGCGAGGTCCTTGGGATCGATGTACCCCGTCGTGAGCACCACCGGAATGTCGGGCCGGATGGCGAGCACGGCGCGCGCGAACTCGAGCCCGCTCGCGCCAGGCATCGAAAGATCCGTGAGCACGAGATCGAAGCTCTCCGGCTCGCGGCGGAAAGACTCCATCGCGTGGGACGCGTTCGTGTGCGTTTCCACCTGGAACCCGAGGCGTTTGAGCATGCGGCTGGCGAGCAGAACGATGGGCTCCTCATCGTCGAGGAACAGCACGCGCTCGCCGTTTGCCCGGAAAGAGTCGAGCCCACGATCTTCCCGGCCGCGAGGCTCGCTGCCAGGTTCCGTGGGGTGGGATGGCTCCCGGGTGATCATCAAGCTGGCTCGATCAGGATTCGTCCAAGAATTCGAGGCGGACTGTTGTACCGCATGCCGCCGGCGAACGGGAGACTAACCGCTGCGAGGGCTGCGCAATAGCTTGCGGCGCTGCAATCGTGAAGAACCCCTCAAACAGGAGGGCCCTCAATCGCCGGGCGGCTCGGATGAGACCGGATCTAAAACGAAACCTGCGCGGGCGAGTCACCGAGGCGGCGGTGAGGCGTGCAAAGCGCGATGGCGACCGAAACCCTCATCGCCGCGCGAGCGGGCGCATCGCCAGCGGCTGCGTCGAGTGAGCGTTCGCGAGCGCTCGCGCCCCAGAGCGAAACACAAGCGACGGCGCGCGGCGTCAGCGTCGGATGGCCACGAATGCGGCCCAGTTGAACCAGCGGAAGCAGGTATCCACCGCGTCGAATCCGCATCGCTTCAGGAGCTCGACGTTCTCGTCCACGCGATACGGCACCAGCACGTTTTCGAGCGATTCGCGCTTCCGCTGGATCTCCTCGGCCGTGTACCCCTGCTTCGCCTTGTATCGGTAATACAGCTCGATGTACATGCGGTTGAGCAGGGAGTCTTCCACGAGCACCTTCTCCGCGAGAAGGAGTGCCCCGCCCGGCCGCAGGCTCGCGTGAATGCGCCGGAGCAGCGCCTCGCGATGAATGGGCCGCACGAACTGCAGCGTCCAGTTCATCAGCACGACATTCACGCTCGGCAGCTGCAGATCCCCATCGAGATCCGCCTTCACGAGCGTGACCCGATGCGCGCGAAGATGCGTCGCCAGTTTCTCCCTCGCCTGATCCAGCATCGCCGGCGCATTGTCGATCCCCCACGCGTGGGCACTCGCCGGACACGACGGGTTCGAAAGAATGAGATCGATCGTCGTGCCCGTGGAGCATCCGAGATCGCAGATCCGCCCGTCCTGCGACGGGATGAACTGCAGCGTGAGCTCCGACAACATCCGCTGCACTTCGGCATAGAACGGCACGCTGCGCCCGACCATGTCGTCGAACACTTCCGCCACTTTCGTATCGAAGGTGAAGTCGCGAGCGGCGCTCTCTTGCTGGAACAGGATGTCGCGGGCCATCAGGTTTCCTTCCTCAGGTGCCGGAAGCACTCGCCGTCGCGGAGGACGCACGGTTGATCTGTCGGGCAGCGAACCAGAGAACGAATCGAAGGGCGATCACGATGACCATCACGGCGGCGAGCCCTTCGTGGTCGTCCAGCACGTCGTCGGCCCACAGCTTGATGAGCACGACGAGCGCGACGGCGGAAAACCAGTCGAACGTCGCGGCGTACTCCTTCGACACGACCCGGCGCCAGTCGAACTGCATCCCCCGGACGGTGCTGACGATGCCCGAGAGGCGCGGCACCCAGCGGGGCACACGGGCGCAGTACTCGTCGAACTGTGCCCCGAACTTGTTCCGCAGGAAGTGCTCCTCGGCGGCCACGATGGCCTTGTGCATACCGAGGGCGAGCGGCACGCCCACCAGGGCGAAGACCCATGAGTTCGAGGCGATCGCGAGGCCGAGGATGAGGAAGAAATTTCCCACGTACATGGGATTCCGCACGTGGGAATACAGGCCGGAGGTGACGAGGTCCTCCGCGTAGACCTTGTGGTCCTTGCCGCCGCGGATGATGTAGGCGAGCCCGATGGTGGTGATGCGGGCGGCCTGGCCGACGACCGCCAGCAGGAAGCCGAGCAGCCCGGCATCCGCCGGATCCCCTGTGATCCGCGCGCTCGGGACGAGAAGGAGGATGACCGCGACCGGCAGCATGTAGCCCCGGTATTTGAACGAGAAGTTTCCGAGCTCTACGAGCTTTCTGCCCACTGGTTCTTTCGCTACTGCTGGCCCTTTGTGATCCCCCCGTGCCTGATTCGACCGCTGGGCGGCACGGTGCGAGCACGGGCGCGCATCGTGCCGTATCCCGGCATGTCACGCCACAGCGGTGAGACGTCCTTAGCGTTAAGGATCAACCGTGGCCATGAGGGAGCGAGAGCCGGCAAGCACGCGGCCCTGTGGTAGCGCTCCGTGGTACAGCGCCCCGCTCTGGTCGCAGCGCCCGATTGAAGGAGCCGAGGTCGTGGCGATCCCCGCCGCGCGTGAACCCTCGTGCCGTGGGCTTCCCCTTTGGATCGAGCCGCCCGGCGATTGAGGGCCTCTTGAGAAGCCCTCAATCGCGGGGGGCCTGGAAAAGAAAGCAGGGGGTTGGCGGGCGGGGTCGGGCCGCCGCGTTTCAGCGCTTGTTGCGCCCGAAACTGCCCGGATACGGATCCCCGGGCTTCGGCGGCGAAAGAATCGCCTTGGCCGGCTGCAACGGCCCCGGCGGGGCCGGAGGCTTCACGGCAGCGGCGACGCCTGGAGCCGCGGGTGCTCCCGCGGCCGGCCGCGCCAAACCAGGCTGCGCAGCCGCCGGCTTCTGAACCGGCACGACAGGCCGTGGCGGCATGACGTCCACGGCCAGGGTGACCACCCGTTCCTCGACCTTGTCCAGCGCGCCCACGTTGATGACGTGGCGAGCCACCTCCTCGCCCCGCTCGTTCCGAACGTAGACGACGACGCAGTACTCCCACGGCTCTTCGCCGGGCGGATGCTTGATCCGCCCTTCGATCTGCAACGCATTGCGCACCTCCACCCTGGCGGCATCGGAGCCGAACCGAAGGTGGTGCTGACAGCCCGGGCAGACGCTCGCGCTTTCGAGAATGACTGCCTTGCAGTGAGGACAGGTGCGCGTCTTGCCCGGCGAGACCGGGCGGACGGAGCTCATGTAGCGGTGCCGAACCCTTTGGTCTCAAGGGAGGACTTCTTCTCGTCTTCCCAGCCGAATTCGACCTGGCCACGCATGCGCGAACCGGCGGCGACCGTGAGCGAGCCCGCCTTGACGTCGCCCGTGATGATACCGCCCTCGAGCAGCTCCACGCGCTTGGCGTTCTCGATGTTGCCCTTGAGCTCGCCGCCGACGACCACCGTCTGCGCGCGAACCTGGCCGTCCACCGTGGCGCCGGCGTCGATGGTGAGGTTGCCGTCCACCTGCACGTCGCCCTTGAAGCGGCCGGCGAGGCGCACGTGACCGGAGCCGACGATCTTGCCCTCAATGGTCAGGTCCGAAGCAATGACAGACTCTTTCATCTCGGGACGCTCCCGCGTCGAACGCGTGGTGGTGCTGGGGTTCAGGGACGCCACGTTCGTCACGGGCCGCTCCGGCTCGCGCGTGAAGTCCTTCGCAGGTGGCGCGGGCGGTTGAGCGGGAGTGCCGGGAGTCGTGTCCTTCCAGAGTGCCATTGGGTCACCTGCTGTACGTTGAAAAGAGCGTGAAAGTTACCCGTTGTCGACACGGGCTCGCCAGTGTCGGTCACGGGCGACATTACGCCCGCCCGCAAAAAATTTCGAGCGTGGACGTGAAGTTGTATCGCCGTCGAGCTTACGGCCCCGCGCGACTGCGGAATACCGAAGTGTGAGTTGCCGCGCAGTGGCAACGGATCGCGCGTTCGGAAAAAGGACGTTCGGAGGGCTCGGAAGAGCGACGGATGAATTCTCGGCGAACGCTGGCCGAGCGTGCGCGCTGGCTGAGGCGCTACGCGGCGGCTGAAGCCTTGCGCTGGCTCCGGCAGGTGTTCGTGCGGGGCTACGCTCTTTTGGCTCAGCCGTTCGCGACGTTGGGTGTCGAGCTTGCGCCCCGGCGGAGCGCGCCGAGGAGCACGTTGAAGTCGCAGCCCTTGGATACGAATTCGGCCGCCCCGCGGCGCTTGATCTCGCGTTCGGCCTCTTCCGCATTCGCGAGCCCGCTGAACACCACGATGTGGAGGCCCGGGATGTCCTGCACGAGCTCCTCGATGAGCTGCAGGCTGCTGCCGCCGGTGAGCGAAAGGTCCAGGACGAGAGCTTGAGCGGACAACTGGCGCGCAACCGGCAGCACGTCCGCCACGTTCGCCACCTGCCCGACACAACGCATGTCCGGCTCGGTGTCGACAATGCGTGCCACCGCTTCGCTCAAGTCCGGATGATTTTCAGCGATCAATACTCGCAACGGATTCCCCACGGCGCCGTGCCTCGCTCGCTTCCGCGCGCCTCTCCATTCGTTCCCTCAGGTCCCCACAAGAACCCGCGAACGGCGACGCTTCATCAGCAACACATGTACCCGGACGGATTGTTCCGTCCGATTGTGTGATCCCTGTCGAAAATTGCAACTTCGGCCCGGCGGGCCTCAGCTGTCCAGCTGCGCGAGCAGCTCCGCCGTTTTCTCGCGCATGAGCGCCTCGTTGCCGCGAGACTCGACGTTGAGGCGCACGAGCGGCTCGGTGTTCGAGCCGCGCAGGTTGAAGCGCCAGTCGGCGAACTCGATGGAGAGACCGTCCGTGAAATCCACGGACTGCGCATTTTTCTCGTACAACTTCTGCACGCGCGACAGCACACTTTTCGCATCTGTCTTGAGGTGCCGGTTGATCTCACCGCTCGCCGGGAAAAGCCGCATGCGTTCGCCGACGAGTTGCGAGAGCGTCTTGCCCTGTTCGCAAAGAATCTGCAGCACGAGAAGCCACGGGATCATTCCGCTGTCGCAGTACGCGAAGTCGCGGAAGTAGTGATGCGCGCTCATCTCGCCGCCATAGGCGCCGTCCACCTCGCGCATTTTCGCCTTGATGAACGCGTGGCCGGACTTGCACAGCACGGGCTCGCCGCCGTGGCGGCGGACGATGTCGATGGTGTTCCAGGTGAGGCGCGGGTCGTGAACGATGCGCGCGCCGGGTTCGCGACGCAGGAATTCTTCAGCGAGAAGGCCGACGAGGTAGTAGCCCTCGATGAACGTGCCCTCTTCGTCGAAGAAGAAGCAGCGGTCGTAGTCGCCGTCCCAGGCAAGACCGACGTCGGCGCCGGAGCGGCGCACTGCATCCGCAGTCGCCGCGCGGTTTTCTTCGAGCATCGGGTTCGGGATGCCGTTCGGGAAGGTGCCGTCCGGATCGTGATTCACCTTGATGAACTCGAACGGCAAGTGCGGCTCCAGCATGTCCACCACGAGCCCGGCGCCGCCGTTGCCGGCATTCACGACGACCTTCAGCTTGCGAAGCTTGCTGCGGTCCACGTAACCGAGGAGATGGTCGAGGTAGTCCTTGCGGATGTCGTGCTTCTTCTCGGTGCCGCGGGCTGCGGCGGCAGCCGGGGGCGGCAGGCGGCCCGACTCGATGAGCGTGGCGATGTCCTTGAGGCCCGTGTCGGCGCTGATGGGGCGCGATTCCTCGCGCACGAATTTCATGCCGTTGTAATCGGGGGGATTGTGGCTCGCGGTCACCATGATGCCGCCGTCGAGCTTGCCGGCGAACGTGGCGTAGTAGACGGCTTCGGTCCCCCAGAGGCCGATATCCAGCACGTCGCAGCCGCCGTCCTTCAGGCCTTCCTTCAGCGCGTCCGCAAGAGCGGGACTGGAAAGGCGGATGTCGTAGCCCACCGCAACGCGACGCGCCTTGACGAAGGCGGCGTAGGCGCGACCGATGTCCCGCGCAAGGCCTTCGTTGATTTCGTCGGGCATGCGCCCGCGCACGTCGTAGGCCTTGAAGGCGGTCAGCTTCGGCATTGGGTGGGGTCTTTCAGGAATTTTGGGGGGCGCAAGGATTGCAGGGTGAGGTGGATGCAGCAAGCGTGCCCGGGAAGGGGCTGCGACGGGGCGGACGGCGCGTGGCGGGTGGCACATGCCGGGTGGCACATGCCGGGTGGCGCGTGCCGGGTGGCGCGTGCCGGGTGGCGCGTGCCGGGTGGCGCGTGCCGGGTGGCACGTGCCGGGTGGCACGTGCCGGGTGGCGCGTGCCGGGTGGCGCGTGCCGGGGACGGCCGGGCCGGCCGCGGGCCGGCGATGCGGCGGTCGGCGACCGGTGTTGCGGATTGGGGGCTTCGTAGTCGGGGGACTTGCCGGTCCCCCTCCTATGGCGGCGCCAACTCTCTCTCGGCGCCGCCAACTCTCTACTCAGCCGCGCCAACTCTCTCTCAGCGCCGCCAACTCTCTCTCGGCGCCGCCGACTCTCTCTCGGCGCCGCCAACTCTCTCTCGGCGCGGCTGACTCTCTCTCGGCGCCGCCAACTCTCTCTCAGCGCCGCCGAGTCTCTCTCAGCGGCGCCAACTGTCTCTCAGAGCGGCCAACTCTCTCTGGGCCGCGCCGACTCTCTCTCAGCGCCGCTGACTGCCCTTAGGCGCCGCGGACTCTCTCTGCGAGGCAGGCGGGGAAGCCCTCAATCGCCGGGCGGCTCGGAATCGGAACCCGGAAGATTCCGCGCCGCCGACGATTGAAGGCTTCCCTTGCAGAGCCACCCGACGATTGAAGGTTCCCTTCCAGGCCACCGTACGACTGAGGGCTCTTCCCTCCAAGCCGCCCGCTGATTGAAGCCACCCTTCTTAGCCGCCCCGGCGATTGAGGGCTCTTCCTCCGAGCCGCGCGGCGGTGCGAGCGCGCTCCGCTCCAAGCCGCCCGCCGATTGAAGGCTCCCTTTCTTAGCCGCCCGGCGATTGAGGGCTCTTCCTCCGAGCCGCGCGACGGTGCGAGCGCGCTCCGCTCCAAGCCGCCCGCTGATTGAAGCTCCCTTTCTTAGCCGCCCGGCGATTGAGGGCCCTTCCTGGTCCTATTCGCAGTTCGCCCCCATCCCCGCGATCCACTGCTGGATGAGCGCCACGCCCTCGGCGTCGACGAGGTGGCTGCCGACGGGCGGCATCTGGCCCGCTCCGCGAACATTCATTCGGAGGTGCAGCACCGAGCGAGCCGGATCTCCAGGCAGGATGTTTCGCGCACCAGACACCCCGAGATTGCCCGCCGTCGGCTCGACGTTGCACGCGGCGGTCGCGCTCATCGCAGTGGAGTACCGCAAATCCAGCGTCACCGGCGTGCCGCCATTGGGCCGGTGGCACTGCGCGCAGTTCGTATGCAGGTACGATCGCGCCCGATTCGCGAGGGGCTGTGTCGTGTCCGCCGGGTTCGGATAAGCATCCATGGCTGCCGGCGCAGCTTCGAACATCCCGATCGCCTGAAGCGTCGCCACCTGGTTCCCCACACGCCCCGTCGAGGGATACGTGATCGTCGAGCTCAGCTGTCTGGTCTCCAGGCCAAGCGTCCGCCCCGCCCCCGACGTGTGACATTGCAGACACTGCGCCTCGCTGGGATAGGTCCACGTCTGCCCGCCGATGGTCGTCTGCAGCCCGCCGCTAACGAGCGTCGCCTCCGTATGCGCGGCATTCCAGCGATACGTATACCCGCCCCAGTTGCCCGTATCCGTATGCCGCATGAACAGCCGCGTCTCGATGAGCTCGCCGTTCAGCGTGAAGTTCTTCATGAGCACCGTGCCGTTCGGGAACGACCAGTCCCCGTCCGCCGCGACGGAAATCCTCCCGTCGTCGGGCAGCGCCATCCACCGCGTCTTCGCCGCCCCATCCGACCAGAAAGGCGCGACAGGTTCGAACGGAATCAGCCCCGCCGCAGGCTGAGTGGGATTGGTGGGATCGACACACCCCGTCTCGGTCAGCCGAGTGCGAATGGGATTGGGCGCCGCCGTGGCGGGCACGAGCTTGTGAAGCGTTCCACCGTAATGCAGGACGTAAATCTCGCCGTCACTGCCTTCCGCGAAGGAACTGATGTTCAGCCCGCTCGCAAGAATCGTCTGGACGCGCAGCGCGCCGTTGGCATCCGGCAGAAGCGCGAAAATGTTGCCGCTGCCGAAATCGCCGAAGACGTATCGGCCCACGAGCGCGGGGATGGCCGTCCCTCGATATACGAACCCTCCCGTGATCGAATTGCCGAGCGAGCGCGGATAGTCCGCGACGGGATCGATGAGCGGCGCCCCGTTGTTCGACGTCGGGCACGTGGTCCCGCTCGAGCACTGCGTGCCTTCGCGAATGCGCCAACCGTAGTTGCCGCCACTCACGATCCGGTCCACCTCTTCCCGCGCGCCCTGGCCCACGTCGCCCAGCCACATGTCCGGCGTGGTGGCCGCGCGGTCGAAGCTCCATCGCCACGGGTTTCGGAGGCCGTACGCGTAGATCTCCGAGCAGATCGCGCCGCCGCTCGCCGCGCCGGTCTCGCACCGCGCGCCGCCGGCGACGAACGGGTTGCTCGTGGGAACCGCGTATGCGCCCGCGCCGCTCACATCGATGCGGATGATCTTGCCGAGCAGGTTGCTGCGATTCTGCGCGTTGTTCTGCGGGTCGCCGCCGCTGCCGCCGTCGCCGAATCCGGCGTAGAGGAGATTGTCCGGCCCGAAGGCGATGTGCCCGCCGTTGTGGTTCGTGAAGGGTTGCGCGATCCGCAGCAGGACGGATTCGCTCGCCGGATTCAGCACGCCGCCGGAGGCGGTAAATCGTGAGATCCGCGACTGCAGAACCGACCCGGGAAAAGCAGGGTCAGGATCCGCCGTGTACGAGAGATACACGCGACCGTTGCTCGCAAAGGCTGGATCGAACGCAATGCCCAGGAGGCCCGCTTCACCGCCACTCGTGACCGGACCCTGAAGGTCGATGAACTGAGCGACCGACGCGGGCGGTGTGGAGTCCACATTCGGGAAGGACTGCACGGTGCCTCGTTGCTCGACGACGTACCAGCGGCTCGTGTCTCCGGGTGCTTGCACCATCTGCACCGGCTGCGAGAACGTGAGATTCGGGAAAACGCGGGTGATGCCGACGGAGACACCGAACGTCGCTTGGGTCGTCGCCAGGCACGAAGTGTTGGACGGCCTCGCGTCGAGACCGATCGGCGGCGGAGTCGGCGTTGGCGTCGGTGTGGGCGTCGGAGTCGGCGTCGGCGTGGGAGTCGGCGTCGGGGTTGGAGTCGGTGTTGGCGTGGGAGTGGGCGTTGGCGCCGGGGGCGGCGAATTCACCACCGTATCCGGTCCACCGCTGCAGGCCGAGAGCCACGCACCGAGAACCAGCGGGCCAGCGGCGCGAAGCACGCGCGAAGCGGAAGAAGTCGTGCGAGGCATGAATCACACTCTAACCGAGCGCCCTCGGAGGGCGCGCTCTGTCGTACCCGGGAGACAACCCACGGGAATCGGAACGAGCGGACAGACGGCTGAGTTCCCCACCGTTCCCGCAAGGGAATCGCGACCGCTCGGAGAAAGACTTGCCCTCGGTGTCGCGCAGCATGCCGCGGATCACGACATGTCGTACCTGCGCGAATCCCTCGAATGGCGCTCCCCTCGCCGCCCGGCAGAATGACGAACGCGGTGAAGCCCGCGCCATCTGTCGAGGAGGCAGGCTCCAGGTAGCTCGTACGAAGGCAGCGCCCGAGCGAGCGCGCTACTTGTTCGTGCCCTCGCGCCCGTACCGGTCCTCGAAGCGCACGATGTCGTCTTCGCCGAGATACGAGCCCGACTGCACTTCGATGACCTGCAGCGGGATCTTTCCCGGATTCTCGATCCGGTGCCGCACGCCGATGGGGATGTACGTCGACTGGTTCTCTTCGAGCAGGAAGGTCTCGTCGCCACGCGTGATGCGAGCCGTGCCGGACACGACCACCCAGTGCTCCGCGCGATGGTGGTGGAGCTGCAGGGACAGCTGCGCGCCCGGCTTCACGCACAGGCGCTTCACCTGGAAGCGCGTGCCGTTCTCCAGGCTATCGTAGCTCCCCCAAGGCCGGAACACTTCGCGATGGAGCGAATGCTCGTACCGCCCGAGCTCCTTCAGCTTGCCGACGAGCCCTTTCACGTCCTGCACGCGATCCCGCGGAGCCACGAGCACGGCGTCCTTCGTCTCGATGACCACGTGGTCCTTGAGGCCTACCGCGGCGACGAGGCGGCTTTCCGAGTACAGGTAGGAGTCCGAGCAGTCCTCGGTGATGACATCGCCCCGGGCGACATTGCCGTTCTCATCGGCATCCGATGCGGCATGCAGCGAGGCCCACGAACCCACGTCGCTCCAGCCGGCGTCGAGCGGCACGACCACGGCGTCGGAGGTCTTCTCCATCACGGCATAGTCGATGGAGTCACTGGGGCACGCCGCGAAGCGCTCCGCGTCGATGCGGGTGAAATCCAGATCCGCCTTCGCGGTCTCGAAGGACTCGCGGGCGGCCTTCGCGATCTCCGGCGCGAACTTCTGAAGCTCCTCGAGATAACGGCTGGCGCGGAACACGAACATTCCGCTGTTCCAGTAATGATCGCCGGCCGAGACGAACGCCTGCGCCCGCGTGAGGCTCGGCTTCTCGACGAACTGAGCAATGCGCTGCACGTCCCCAAGCGATTCGCCACGACGGATGTAGCCGTACCCCGTCTCGGGCGTCCGCGCGACGATGCCGAAGGCCACGAGCTTGCCCTCCTCCGCGGCCTTCGCCGCCTTGAGGGCCGCCGCCTGGAAAGCCGACACGTCACGGATGACGTGATCCGCCGGGAGAACGAGAAGCACGGGGTCTTCGCCCTTCGAGGCGGTCTTCAGCGCGGCATGTGCGGCGAGCGCGATGGCAGGCGCCGTATTTCGGCCGCAGGGTTCGAGGACGATAGCCCGCGGCGCGCGGTCTATGAGGCGTAGCTGCTCGGCGACGAGGAATCGGTGCGAGTCATTGCAGACGACGATGGGGGCGGATGCGGCAAGGCCGTCCAGGCGCTTCGCCGTGTCCTGAAGCATGGTGTGCTCGCCCATGAGGGGCAGCAGCTGCTTCGGGTAAAGCTCCCGAGAGAGGGGCCAAAGTCGCGTGCCGGCACCGCCGGAGAGGATCACAGGTACGAGCATATGAAAGCCTTGTCATCGAACCTGGGACTGCGCAGCAAGCAACGGCCCCGGCCTGTTCCCCAATCCCCCAAAGCCGCCCGCCTGCGAGGGCGGCCCTTCATCAGCCCGAAGGCAGGGACTTGCCGCGGCCGATAGCGTAGTACGTGAAGCCGAAACGCCCCAGCATGCCGGGGTCGTAGATATTGCGGCCGTCGAAGATGAGCGGGGATTTCAGCTCTTCCTTCAGGCGGTCGAAGTCGGGGCTCCGGAATTCTTTCCACTCGGTCACGATCACGAGGGCGTCGGCGCCCTTCGCTGCCTCGTAGGCGTTCTTGCACAGGGTGAGATCGTCACGCTGGCCGTAGATCCGGCGAGCCTCTTCCGCGGCGACGGGATCGTACGCCTGAACCTTGACGCCGTCCTTCGTGAGAAGGTCGATGATCGTGCGGGACGGCGCTTCGCGCATGTCGTCCGTATTCGGCTTGAAGGCGAGGCCCCAGAGCGCGACGGTGAGCCCCTTCATGCGCCCGCCGAAATGCGCGCGCAGCTTGCTGACGAGCAGCTCCTTCTGGCGCTTGTTCACGGCCTCGACGGCCTCGAGCACCGCCGGCTGGTGTCCCACTTCCTTAGAGGAGCGCACGAGAGCCTGCACGTCCTTCGGGAAGCAGGAACCGCCATACCCGGCGCCCGGGTAGATGAAGCTGTATCCGATGCGCGGATCCGAACCGATGCCTACGCGGACCTTCTCGATGTCCGCGCCGACCCGCTCGGCGATGTTCGCGAGCTCGTTCATGAAGCTGATCTTCGTGGCCAGCATGGCGTTGGCCGCGTACTTCGTGAGCTCGGAGGAGCGGATGTCCATGACGATGAGGCGGTCGTGCTGGCGCGTGAACGGCTCGTACAGGGCCCGCATGAGCTCCTGGGTGCGCGGGTTGTCCGTGCCGATGACCACGCGATCGGGCTTCATGAAGTCCTCGATCGCCGCGCCCTCCTTCAGGAATTCGGGGTTGGAGACGACGTCGAATTCGATGTTCGCGTCGCGCTTCTTAAGGGTGGCTACGAGCTCTGCGCGGACCTTGTCCGCGGTTCCCACGGGCACCGTCGACTTCGTGATGACGATGCAGTAGCGGGACATGTGGGTGGCGATGGTTCTTGCCACCGCGAGGACGTAGCGGAGGTCGGCCGAGCCGTCCTCATCGGGGGGCGTGCCGACGGCGATGATCTGGAACAGGCCGTGCTCGACGCCCTTCGCCGCGTCCGTGGTGAACTCCAGGCGGCCGGCGGCGGCGTTGCGCTTGATGAGGGTGTCGAGGCCGGGCTCGTGAATCGGGACCTCGCCCTGGTTCAGCCGCTCGATCTTTTTCGCGTCGACATCGACGCAAATGACGTGGTTGCCGGCTTCGGCCAGGCAGGCACCGGTGACGAGGCCCACGTAGCCGGAGCCGAAGATGGTGACGCGCATTTTTGGGGGATTTTGTCTGAGCGGTGGTTTTCCGGGGCGCAAAGCCTAGGTGAAGGGCCCCTGTGGCTCAAGCCGAGCAAGGCTCGTGCCGCGGAGGGAGTTGTGTGACGGGGGTCTCAGTCGGGCCCAGAGGTGCCCTAATGGTCCCGTCAGGGGCGCCGGATTCGCCCCCAACTAACTTCTGAAAAGGCTAGTTGGGCTTGGACACGGCGTCGGACTGCCTCCGCTTCGCCGCGAGGTCCGCGATCTTTTGCCCTTCCGCTGCTGCCGAAAGGACTCTTCGCGTCCAGACATGATCGCTGATGGGATGGACAAGCCGGTACTCAGCAACGGCATCCTCCAGGAGCGATAGCGCCCTTCGGCAATCGGACGCGTTAAGGGTGACGAGAATGTCGTTCAGTAGCTGCTGCATTCTCGGCCAAGGCAGCGAGTGCTCGATGGCACGCATGATCATCGGATGATCCGTACCCGTTACATTCGTGCCGATCAGTAGCTCTTCGAAGAGCTTCTCCGCCGTGCGCAAACCGGTGTACTCGATTTCGATATCGCCGTCCGGGTTTTTCGCGTCCCGAACCGTAAGCCCCATGAGACCGATCATGCGCCGCGCGAGGTCGTCGATCCGAACCGGACGGCCCATGTCCAGAACGAATACATCGCCACCCTTGGCCATGGAGCCTGCCTGGATGACGAGCTGCGCCGCTTCCGGAATCGTCATGAAGTAACGTATGACATCTGGATGCGTCACGGTTACCGGCCCGCCCCGTCGGATCTGCTCACGGAAGAGAGGTACGACAGATCCAGATGATGCAAGGACGTTTCCGAACCGAACCATGCAGAAACGAGTCCCTGCGGAGCGCTCTTGCAGTGCCTGCAAGACCAGTTCCGCGAGACGCTTCGTGGCGCCCATCACGTTTGCAGGGTTCACCGCCTTGTCCGTCGAGATGAGGACAAACGTCTCCACACCAGCCTCCAAGGCGGCTTCCGCCGTGTACCAGGTGCCGATGACGTTGTTGTGCACGCCCTCGATAACGTTGTGCTCGACGATAGGGACATGCTTGTAAGCTGCGGCGTGATAGACCGTTTGAACGCCGCAAGTGCCGAGCACTTCGCGCACACGCTGCCGGTGGTGTGCGCTGCCCAAGAGCGGAAGGAGTTCAACACTGTACCGCTCGCGCTGGGCAAGCTCCTCCAGCTCGCGCTGGATGTTGTAAAGAGCGATCTCGGACATCTCGAGCAGAACGAGCCGGCGTGGTCCCAGCCTCATGATTTGGCGAGACAGCTCCGAGCCAATGGAGCCTCCAGCTCCCGTAACCAGGACACATTTGCCACGGATGCAGGACTCGAGCAGCTTCGGATTGGGGGGCACGGGGTCGCGCCCGAGCAGATCACTCACATCCACGTCGCGCAGTTCGTCGATGCTTGCCTTGCCGGTGATGATGTCGGAAAGGTCCGGAAGAGACTGGACGTGAATACCCAGTGGCTCAAGCGATGTCAGGATCTCACGGCGACGCCGGCGCGACGCGGACGGCATTGCGAGCAGGATGCGCTCGATGCCCTGATCCCGAATCAAACTTGGAAGGGCGCGCGAGTCCCAAACACGAATGCCATTGATGTGGCTGCCCTGCAGCGACTTCTTGTCGTCGACGAACACCACCGGCTCAAAATCGGGCCCACCCAACAGCACCGACGACAAGCGAGCACCAGCATCGCCAGCCCCATAGATCGCCACGCGCGCCGGAGGGTGACCGTTACGCGTGCGGGAGAACAGATACCGGATAAAGAAGCGGCTTCCAACAACGTACAGAAGCGCCAGCGACCAATAGATCGCGAGAGCCGAGGCTGGCAGTTGCGCGCCCGAATCGAACCCGTCGTATCCAGCCAGGATGAGCACCGAAAGGGTGACTCCTCCCACGATCGTCAGCATCGTCTTCGGACCGATGAAACGTATTACCGCCCGGTAGAGCCCCAAGCTGGAAAAGACCACCCATACGGACGCGACTGCGACCAGGAAGTAGCGCGTGTGACTATTGAGAGGGAGATCGAAACGGTCGAACTTCAGGACCAGGGAAGCCCAAAGCGCGAGGGGTATGGCTACCGCATCGGCGATGAGCATGATCGCGCGCTTGGCGCCGCGTGGAAGCTCGACGAGTGAGTTAGCGAATGCAGGTACCCGATGAATTCCAGTTTTGCCTTTTACGCGCTCGTCCGTCATCGACCACCCCTGAGCGGGACAGCACGTGAGGGCAATCCATGGCTGCGTGCGTCGCTCATATCCCCTGATAAATCGATCCTGATTGTTCGGCCGCGCGGGATTCTATAGTAAGGCGGCAGTGTATTCGACACTAAATTCAGTGAGTTGGCCGACAAAACTGTCTCCTGGTGTCCGCCAGAGCATGTTCTGGGTCACAGTCTTTACCTGTCGCCAACAGACCAGTTACACACCCTTTACAAAGCCCTTCGTCGCAAAGCGGCGCACGGCAGTTAACCATGAGCTAAATGGAGGCAACGGAACCAATACGTGCCGTCCGGAGATGTCTCAGCCGTCACACATCCCTTCAACTCACCACCCGCTCTAATTCCCGGCGGCCAACTGACCGGCTTCCCTCAGGGCGGTGAGCAGGGCACCAGGGCGTCCTTGCGCGACGACACCCTCACCAGATCGGCGTCAGCCCCCCGCCTCACCAGCATCTTGTTCACGCCTCGAAGAGCCGCATCTCGCGAGAGGATCGCCACGGCTGTGAGGAAAAGCAGACGCACGTCAAGCCACAGGGAGCGGTTATCGATGTAGAAAAGTCCCAAGCGACTCTTCCACGGTCGTATCAGAACATCGTAGGCATGATCTGCGTCGGGATGGCCGGCAAGTATCTCGCCTTCGTCCGAGAAGACGATCGAAGCGAAGTCCGTGATCCCCGGCGAAACGCTCAACAGACGTTGCTCGGTGGGCGTATAGACAGCCACACCCGACGGAACGTTGGGCCGGGGGCCTACCAGCGACATGTCTCCCATGACCACGTTCCACAGCTGCACAAGCTCATCCACTTTGAACTTGCGCACGAAGCGCCCCACAGGCGTGATGCGTCGATCGGTCGCGGAAGTGGAGCTCACACCGCTCTTATCGGCGTTCACAACCATCGACCGGAACTTGATCATCCGAAATCCGACACCCCCCTTTCCCACGCGCGTAGAGACATACAGAGGGTTGTGGAAGTCGTAGAGGAAAATCGCCGCCGCTATCGGCAGCAGAATGGGAAGCACCAGGAGAAGTAGCGCAGACCCCAGCAGGACATCAAAAACGCGCTTTGCGATCACGCCTCTTTCCGCACTCCGAGCAACTCCTGAACCGCTTCCACGATTCCCCCACGATCGATCCCGGTCACGCGCCGAAGATAGTCTTGATCTCCGACCGCACTCGTGTAGCAGTCGCGAATTCCGAGGCGCCTGAACCCGCGCGGTGGAGTTGGCAACTCGATACAGAACTCCGCGACTGCCCCGCCCAGACCGCCCAGAATCGTGTTCTCCTCGACAGTGCAGATCGCGCCGGTCTCGGCCACCGCACGCGAAAGTGCCTCAGTATCGAGCGGCTTGATCGTATGCATATTCAGTACGCGGCAGTGGATGCCGCGCTCGCGGAGCGCATCGGCCGCAGGCAATACTTCCGAAAGTACCCCACCGGTTGTGACCAGCGTACAATCCGTTCCATCCCTGAGCTGCCGCGCCTTACCCAGCACGCATGGGATCGTCGGATCGTCCACAAAGCTAGCCCCGACTCTCTCGAGTCGAAAGTAAGCTGGCCCACTCGTCCGTACCAAGGCATCCAGAAGGCAGGTCGTCTCGAAGGGACTGCCAGGAGCGCACACCACGACACCGGGTAGCGCGCGAAGGATGCTCAGATCCTCCGTCGCATGATGAGACATGCCTAGCTGGCCGTAGCTGAAGCCACCACCTACGCTCACGACCTTGACGTTTGCTTCGTGATAGAAGGTGTCGTTGCGCAACTGCTCCAGGCAGCGCAAGGTCGGGAAATTCCCGATCGAATAGGTGAAGACCTGAAAGCCCTCAAGTGCCATGCCGGTCGCGACGGCTGTCATGTTCTGCTCTGCGACGCCAGCATTCAGGTATTGCGCCGGCAAAGTCCGCTCGAACTCGTCCAGAACCCCGAAGCCCAGGTCACCGGTTACGAGAACAATGCGAGGATCGTCCTTGGCGAGCTCCAACAGCCGGCGCAGAAAAGCAGATCTCACTTCGAGGCCTCAAGCTCTGCGAGCGCTGCCGCGAATTCCTCACCCTGTGCGCTTCGATAGTGCCAGAGCACTGAATTCTCCATAAAAGATACACCCTTGCCTTTGGTAGTGTGTGCGAGCACGCAGACAGGAGGTGCATTCGGCTCCGAGGGCTGGTCAAGCACGCTGATGAGAGCCTCGTGGTCATGGCCGTCGACCTCGCGCACGGCCCATCGGAAGCTGCGCCACTTGTCCACGAATGGCTCCAGTCCCAGAGTTTCTTCGGTGGCCTTCAGGCTCTGTATCTTGTTGTAGTCGACGATCGCCACGAGGCGGCCCAACCTGTGATGTCCGGCGAACTGGATCGCCTCCCAGTTCGAACCCTCGTCGCACTCGCCATCGCTCATCATCACGAACACACGATGTGCCTGTCCGGCGAGGCGAGCGGCGTACGCCATACCGCAAGCCACCCCCAGCCCATGGCCGAGGGAACCCGTGGACAGTTCCACGCCTGGCACTCCCTTATGCGACACGTGCCCGCTGAATACCGACCCATTGCAGTAGTGCTGGTCGAGGCGCGAAGCATCGAAGAAACCTACTTCGGCCAGCGCAGCGTAAACGCAGGAACCGGCGTGACCTTTGCTGAGGATGAAGCGGTCGCGAAGTGACCATCGCGGCGCACTAGGATCCACACGCAACACGCGTCCGTACAGAACCGCGATGATGTCCGCCATCGAAAATGCAGACCCAATGTGCGATGTCTTGCCACGACTCGTCATGTTCAGAACATGTTTGCGAAGTCGCTTTGCAAGTTCGCGTGTCGATTGTGGCGACAAGGCTGTCACTCTCCTACTCGACGCGCGCAAAACCGACGTATGGATCGAACGGCAGGCGCTGTATACGCAACTTGTAACGCTCGAGGAATTCGAGCATCGCTACTGTCTCGCCGGGCCACAGGGGATTGTCGAGCTCGTCGAATGCGACGATGGCGCCTTTCGGCATCCGGGGCATGAACGCTTCGAGCGCGGCACGAGTAGGTTCGTACAGATCGAAATCCAGATACAGCAGGCTCACCACTACGTGCGGATTCTCGGCGATAAAGGCCGGGATGGTCTGGCGAGCGTCGCCTCTGATCAGTTTTACCTTGGGAACGTGCCCGAGGAACCGTGTTGAATCATGGATCTCGACGAGCTTCAGGATCTCGTCGTACGAGTCCGCGTAAAGATCGCCAGGCTTCACATGCTGGCTCGATTGAGACCGATCAGCCGCCGAAACACTGGGGAAACCCGCAAAAGTATCGAACCCGTAGATCCGGCGGGTGAGGTTCACGGGCTCGAGGATTGCGGAAAGTTTTGCCCAGGTCATTACACCGAAGCCGTGGTTCACACCGCACTCGATGATCGAACCCTTTACCTCGAGAACCTGCTTGAAGATCTCGTAGAGCGCCAGGAATCGTGTCAGATTCTGTCGCCGAACGTACTTCGGAAAATTCTCGATCTTCGACTCCCAGCTGCTGGGATTGCGCTCGAAGCACTCGCGATTCAGTCCTGCCTCGGCCTGCTCCGCACCGGTTCGCAAACCTCCCGAAACGGCAATCTGAGTGTCTTTGCTCATGCGCGATAGAACTCTTCGATGCAATCACAGATGTAGTGAACGTCCTCGTCCTTGAGAGCGGTGTTCATGGGCAGCAGCATGAACTTCTTCACCATCGCCTCGGTGTATGGCAGGTTGACCTTAAAGCCCAGTTTCGCGTTTTGATGGATGGCTTTCCCGCCCCACTGCAGGATCGTGCGCACGCCTCGTTTTTCGAGGTGCGCACGCAAGGCGTCGCGCTGTTCGGCCTCGATCTCGTAGTTCTGGAAGATGTCGAAATGATCGGGCTCGGAGTCGGGCGCAGGAGGCAGCAGCAGCTGCTCAAGGTGCCCGAGTCTCGCCTGATAAAGCGAAGCTATTGCACGACGCCTCGCAACATATGAATCGTACTTGCGCAGCTTGATCCGCAGAATTGCGGCCTGCAGGTTGTCGAGCCGCGAGTTGTATCCCCAGCTCCACACGTCGCCATCCGGCCCACGACCATGGTCGCGGAGCATCCGCACATCCTCGGCCAACTTGTCATCGTTGGTGATGATCGCGCCACCGTCGCCGAACGCACCCAGCGTTTTCGACGGGTAGAAGCTGATCGAGCCGGCGATCCCAAACGTGCCGGCGAATCGGCCTTTGTAACTCGAACCAAGCGCCTGACAGGAGTCTTCGACAATGAACAGGTTGTGGCGCCGTGCGAGCTCCAGGATCGGGTCCATTGCAGCCGTTCGGCCGTTCAGCTGGACTGGCATGATTCCTCGGGTCGCGGGCGTGATTGCCCTCTCGACCGACTTCGCATCGATCAGATGATCGCGCCCGCAATCGACCAGGACAGGCGTCCCGCCAGCATGGCGGATCGCCGCGGCAGACGCTACGAACGTGTGGGACGGCACGATGACCTCGTCCCCCGGCTGCAGCTTCGTGGCGAGCAGAGGAAGCAATAGCCCCATGGTCCCGTCGGCGACGCCGATCGCGTGCTTCACACCGAGATATTGCGCGAGCTCCCGCTCGAAGTCCGCCAGATCTCTTTGCATGATGTACGCGCCCCTGGACAGGACATCCCGGACGCTGGCCATCACTTCCTGTTCGATTTCCGCGAACAGGGCGGGATAGTCGAAGAAGGGTATCGTACGTTGTTCAAGCATTCTCTGGTGCTCTTTGAAGAACCGCGGCTATATCAGCCCTTGGTCAAGCGGGCTGCGCAATAGATGATCTTGTGGCGGCGATCGGCCTTGCCGCTTTCAATTTTCTCGGGCGGTGCGTATGTCATCGCGTCTTCGCGCAGTTCAGCAGGCATTGGCAGCTCCGGCCCGAACACTATCCTCTTCAGCCAGCGCTTACCGGCCATCGTCTTCGGCATGAGCCCCGCGGCAACCGCAAACTTCTTGACTGGACGCAGAACCCGCTGACGGAGGCTGCTCCGGTCCGCCGGCTGGATGGCGAAGAACTCGCAGGCGAATCCGTGAGCGGCGAGCAGTTCCTGCAATTCGAGCACCCCGAAATAACGATAACTGTAAGCACTCGGATGAAAATCCCACAGATCCTTGTTGGCAGTCACGATAAGGACCTGACCGTCAGGTCGCAGGACGCGAACACACTCACGCAGGAACGCGTCTGGGTCGGGAATGTAGTAAAGCGCTTCGAACAGAAGGACGACGTCCACCGAGCGATCCGCGTAGGGCATCTCTTGCGCGTCGAAACGGGTTACATTCACCCTCCCGGCGTAAGTCCTCTGCGCGATCTTGACAATCGGATCACTGACGTCACCTGCCTGGAGGGTACGTGCCGCCCTGGACAGGATCCCGAGTCCGGGCCCCACTCCGCACGCCGCTTCGACCACGTCTTTGCCGGCGCACCGAGACGCCGCCCACATGTAGCGGTGGTGGAGCCTGTACAGCTGCTCAGCGGAAATCGGTTCCCCGGCGATTTCAGTGACTTCAACGTAGCAAGTTGTCATCGAAGGAGTTCGGGAAAGCCGATTACCCGCCGGCCAAGCTGTGGCGCGGAATATATCAAAGCGCCTGCCTCTTTCGTGGGCGGCTGTAGCGCTGTCCAGTCGGCTCTTCGGAAGCAGCCTCTCACGCTAGACCCCTTCTAGGGGCGGCAAGCGCATGGCTTCGCACGACCTCCTGAAGGTACTCGACCATGGACTCGTAGACGACACCGGCATCGAACTTTTCCCGGAAGACCTCGCGTGCATTAACAGACGCGCGCTGAAGGGCCTCCCGCTCCCGGTCGAGCCGTCTCAGCAACTGAACTAGCGCGTCCGCATCCTCTTCAGGGTAGTGATACCCGCACGCGTGCCGCTCGAGAAAGTCGCTCAGATAGCCTGAGAGACAGGTCACGACGGGCAATCCCCCGGCAATGTACTCGATCGGCTTGTTGGGCAGGTTGCCGATATATCCGGAGTGGTTCCGGTACGGCGCGATACCAAATTGCGACATCTCCATGAGCGCCAGGATCTCCGGCTGTTCCACCCACCCCGTGAACAGTATCTCCGGGACGTCCCGCGCTCTCCTCTTGAGATCTTCGAGGCGATCTCCCTCCCCACAGAAGACCACCCGCACTGCCACGTCGGATCCTCGCAGCCTTCGTACCGCCTCGATCACGGTGTCGAAGTCCGACTGGAAACCGACGGATCCGAAGTAGCAGCCCAGAAGCTCCTTGTGATCTCTCCTGATGCCATGCCCTTCCCAATACTTCTCGGCGGCGAGCCGACGCTCGGGACTCACGGGAGGAATCGAATAGCCGAACGGAAAGAACCTGTCGAACGTACTGGCTGCTCTCCCGGCCAACGCGAGGCCCCACTCTACGAAGTTAGGTGCATTCCCGATGATCGCGAACGCCTGACGGCATGCGTTTCGTACCTGCCGACGCGGCATCTGGATCACTACGTCGGCAACGTGGCGTAGCCATTTCGGCAGCATTTCCACGTAGATGTCAGGCCAGAGGTCCCGAATGTCCACGACGACAGGAACGTTGAAATGCAGACCGATCTGAGTCGACGCCAGCGCAAGGTCGATTGTTGGCATCGAGGCGAGGATCACATCGGGCTTTTCCGAAGCGAGCGCAAGCTGTTCGAACCGTTTGGCGACACGCGCATGATCAATCGCCCGTGCGAGCGACACATTTCGCGTATAGCCAGGAGCCTGCACCAGGCGCAGCGTTACATTACTGCCCCACTGGACCTCGGCATCGGATTTGGCGAGATGCTGCTTACGAATGTGGTCGAACGCGGAAGTCCACCACGTCACGCGGTGTCCACCAGCGGCCAAGTGCTTTGCGAGCATTCCAGCTCGCATGAGGCGCCGATCTACGCCTTCCATCGGCAAGGGTTCGCCGGTCGTAACCAACCAGACTCTTATGGCTGCGTCCTCGGAATGGAAGGTGCCCCGGTCCTCGGCGGACCCGATCCTCGCTAGCGGGCCGCCTTCTTGAGCTCGAAGGTAAAAATCCAGGCAAGCAGCTTCACTGCCGGCAACATCGTCAGGAAACGGTCCATCGCCGTAAGCAGCGGCATGAGCGGACGCAAGTGTGGGCCAGCAATGCTGGTGATGTGCCAGTACTTCACCTCACCGAGATCGAAAAAACGGCTCGCGAAGCGAAGGTCCTTGAGACTCAGGATGTGCGCGGTCTCCCACTCCGTCCTCATCGCCGGGGTCATTGCCCGGTAGAGCTTGATCAAGGGGTTGTAGTCGAGTGCTTCGACCGCGAGGATCTTGCCCCCCGGCGCAAGAATGCGGCGCAGCTCCGGGAACGCGTAGGAAAGGTCCAGGTGATGGAGCATGCCGCGGCAGAGCACGTAATCCACGGACCCGTCTGGCAACTTCGTATTCTCTGCATCGGCCTGCACGAACGCCGTATTGCCGGAGACACCGGCGGCCGCCGCATCGGCACGTGCATTCCCCACGGAGACCGAACTGATATCTATGCCAATGGCCAGCCCGGCACCGGCTTTAGCCGCCTTGATAGCCCCGTCGCCGTTGCCACACGCGTAATCCAGAAAGACCTTGCCGGGCGCATGGGTCTTGATCCAGTTGTCGACGTAGTCTTTGGAGTCCTGCGTCGCGTCGTAGTACTTCTTGTTGCCGTAAAACCGCTCGTAAGTGTCCTGATCCAGATTCTTGATCGCCTTGCGGTCACGATCCCGGTCGTGAAACTCGAGCTCGCGACGCTTGCGGTCGTCGAGGCTGGCCATCCACTCCGCATCTGTGATGGCGCTCATTTGGGCCAGATGATCTCTCAACGCACCGAACGCAAGTCCCACCGAGTAAGTCCCCCGCATATAAGCTGATGTGATGCCGAGCGGGCGGTATTCTAACAATGATGCGCTTGAGAGCTAGACTTATGACGCGAATTTTGGGAGGCAGCGCTCTGATTGCCGCGCTCGCGATCCTCGGCCTTGCGATGACCGGCCCGAACGCCCCCGCTCAACGAAACCCATTTTCCTGGTACGCCGAATCCGTCGACTACCTTCGCCATCCGGCTGAAGTCTCGCCCCAATCCCGTTGGTACAGCCTTGCGGAACTCGGCCTTGCGGAGAATGCAGCGCAGGAGGATTTCGAAGTCGGGACTCCCCCTTCCGATGGCAACTCGGGCATCGTGGACCTGAGTGACTTCAGCTGTCCGCCGCGGCTTCAGCAGCTGTGGGACCGGGAGATCCTGACTCGTACGGAGGCATGGGAAGGAGGAATCGAAACCGGGCGCGACGCGGTGGGCTTCCCGAGCGTCGTCCAGAACATCCACGGCAAATCGCCTGACGGCAAGTTCTACCTCTTTTATGCCATCCACGACCCCTACGCTGGCATAGCGCTAGCCGTCGCAGACAAGATAGACGGCCCGTTTCGAAAGCTGCACGAAATCTCCCGTTTTCGCCCCGACAGCCGCGTGCTGCGCGCACCGAAGCGGCCGCGGAAAACGTCGCATTTCTCATCGCCAGTGGTGCACTGGAACCCGGCAGAGCAGAAGTGGTTCCTCTACTTCCATTTTTATGCCAACGAATGGGACAAAGGGGGTGGCCACCAACGCACTGCCCTCGCGGTTACCGACTCCCTGAGCAGTCACTCGTGGACACCCTGGACGGATTCGGAGGGCCGCCTGATCGCCGTGCTTCCAACAACGAGCGAGCGGTGGATGAACAGTCAATCGAGCTATCACAGTATTCACCGTCTCAGGAACGGACATTGGCTGGCGTTCCTGCGCGGCGTCGGTGGCGAATACGACTCCAACGGCGAATGGCAACAAGACGTCGGGAAGCTTGGATTCGCCATCTCTCCCGACGGCCGGCGCTGGGCCGAGCTCGGACCCAACCCGGTGATCCACGCCGATGACGGTCGTAACGGTCGCAAGGGCGTCTATCGGCCCTACTTCGTCGCGCGCCTTGCAGACAGCTTCCTGCTCGGATGGGGTGAAAGCGAGTTTTATGATGCCGAGCCTCGCCTGATCCTCGGAACAAGCCGCGATCTGCGGCATGTATCAACTACTGCAGCACCGCAGCCCGTCTTGTCGCCCGCGGATGGCGCGATGTCCCTGTGGAGGCGTGAGGACACCCTCTACGCATTCTACGGCGCGAGGCAGCGAGCCTGGAAACTGATCGACGACTGCCCAAGGGCCCGGAACCGATCACATCCGCGATTTCTCAGGAAAAATAGGTATTAGCCACATGTGTGGCTGCCTCACTGATGAACTTGTGCTGTGCGCGCCCCGGCAGCCTGCTCATGCTCGCGTGCTCTTCGTGCTCTACCTTGATCGAAGGCACGAATTCAACTGGTAGCCCGAGACTTCGTGCGCGTTCTCCTATCGTGATCTCTTCGCCGTAGAGGAACGGTGGGTGCGCCAGCGAACCTCCTCTGTCGAAAAACTCGCGACTGAAAATGATGAGCGAACCGTGAGGAGCGTAAATCTGCATATCAGCTGACGGTGCGGACTCTTTGTCGCCGCTTCGCTTCAATCGGCGCGCCAACGTGGAGAGCGTACTGTACGTCGCGTAGCCCCAGTAGCTCCGGAACAGCACCTTGTACAAGTGCATTCGCAACACGGTTGGGCGATTGACCATGAACGGATTCAACTGCGCGCCGGTAGACGTCGAGACGATTGAGGGCGCGATAACTCCGCTCGTACGCCCCTGTCTGGCACGCAAAGAACGATGGACCTCGGACGGCCCAAGACGAACATCCACGTTTGAAACAACAATCCAGTCGGGACTGCAGCCGTCGGCGAGTGCCTTCTCGAGCCCGAATCTCGCTCCGCCGAAGTATCCCAGGTTGCCGGGCGATGGGATGCATGCAACCCATTTCGCCTGATCCGAACTGAGATTGGGCGGTGTGCGCAACGCGGGCTCGGTGTTATCGACTATAAGCACACGCGTACCGTCAGGCGGAGACCGGAAACAATCCACGAAGCCCCGGACATGCTCCGGGGTGCGATAGTTGATCGCAACGTAGAGGACTCTCATGGGGACTCCAGCGACGGCGCACAGCGCTGAACACCGACAGAGACGGCTTCAATCGACCGCGTGGCCAGCAGCAAAATGATCGCGGAAACTACAATCGCCAAAAGCAGCACGTTATAGGAGAGCACGCTGACGATCGGACTCCAGGCCGCAAATGCGTAATAAACCAGCAAGCCCAAGCGCGAGAGGGCTGTTCCCTTGCCCGCTCGCAGGCGCGAGTAGGCGTGACCGCTAAGGGCGCCTGCCAGGGCAGTCACAAGCCAGGCGCCGAACAGACCGAAGTCGATGATCGCTCCGCGCAATGCCGAGAAAACGTTCGACTCGGCGGACCACTCATTTAGCCCAATCGGTTCATAGAGGCCCGCTGAGCGCGTGGAAAGCCCGAGGAACTCGAACAGTCCGGCGAATGTAAACGTGCCCCACGTGGGCTCAAGCAGATTCCAGTTCTCTGTCGCAAGCCACGCACTGAGCGCAACCATGTGACCGAAAACATAGCCCGCGATTCGCTCTGTCAGCAGCGCCGCGTCCGTCGTCTCCGGGCCGTATCTGAGGGCAAGAGAGGCCGTTCCGATGGCACCCATCAGGATGACGGCGACTCCAATCGCAATTGAACGACCTGTCGATATGCGCACCGCCGTATTCGGCGGCATGCTCGCCCTTTGCGCGAGCCATCCCGAGAGCAGGAAGACTCCGGCCAGCAGCATGGGACTCTTGGCGGTGGTTATGATCGTAATGAGCGCGCCTGACAGCGCAGGCAACCCCGCAACGATTCGAACAGGGGCTGTGCGAGCGACCGCGAGAAGAACGCCACCGACCATCGCCCCAACGAAATTGGACGCCAGGAAGAACCGCACAATCAACGGCTCAACATAGTCACCGTGGTACCGCGCAGCCGAGTAGTGAACGGCCATGTCCAGCCATGTCTGAGGCTCGCCGAGTTCCAGTAGCGAGTACCCGGCGTCCCAGACGTAACCTACACAAGCGGCGATCCCGCCCAGTGAAAAGACGAAAACGGCCGCGGCCAGCGCACGCAATCGCGGCATCGGCTGCCCGGAATACGGAGCGCTCACGGGCGGCGCAGCACGCATGTCGCGATTAAGCGTTAGTTGCGAGCCCGCGAGCATCGCACCCACGAAGCTTGCAACCAGAAGCATCGTGGACGCGGAAACGTAGCGCGGCAGAAAAGCGATTGCCGGAACGCTCGCTATCAGCCAGATCAGCCCAAAGAAAGCACCCGGCGCTCGCCATGAGCCCTGCGCAAGCCGGCCCGCCAGGATGATGACGATGAGAAATGCTGTGGACAGTGCAAGCGACATGACGCTACTCAGCTTGCTCTCGTGCCGGGGGGCGAATACTGAATCCAAGCACCCCTGCAGCGACCGTATAAAACACACCAGCCAGTAAGAGTGAATACGCCGCTGCAACCAATCCGTACGCTGGGAGGAAGATGATGTCGAGCGTGATGTTGAGTATCAGCGCGACCAGCAAGAGCATCAGCATCGTGCGCGTGCGCTGCTCGGCTTCCAGAAGCTTCTGCGCGACCAGTGCCACCTGCCAGATACAGCCAGCGGCCGCGAGCGGCAGCACAAGGTGCAGGAGGTCAGCCGATTCCATCAGCCCGGTCGCGCGCACGACCTGCCGCGCAAGCAACGCTAGTGACAGGGTGACGACCAGCGCGACCGCTGACTGTATCAGTAAAGCGACGCCCCACAGCCTTCTGACTCCATTCGCGGCACTACGCCTATGTTCGCTCATGATGCGTGGATGTACTGCAAGCACTATCGGCATGAGCACAAATGCACTACTTCGAAACACGAGATCATACATTGCTGCATATTGCCCTGTGCTCGCAGTTCCGAGGAAGCGATCGATGAGCACCCGCTCCGCAAAAGGCATGAAGAGGGTGACACCGAGCCACACGGATATTGGCCACCCGAACTGAAAGAGCTGACGCGCAAGCCGACCTGCCGCCGCCTTGTCAGTGCCTTGGGGGATCGATCGGCGGCTGAGGCGATGGGCGTACAGGCTGGAAAGTGCATATGAGATCGCTGCGCCGAGCACAGCGCCGAGGAAAGCGGGTTCGACGAGGAACACACCGGCAAGACTGAGAGGCAGGGCCGCCACCGCGCGTGCCACCTCCAGCGCCGCGACAGCGCGCGCCCGCAACGCAGCCTGCAGGCTCGCGGCGTAGACGGCGTGAGCGCTCAGCCCCACGGCCAGAAGCCCCGTCACCGCCATGGCCTCAAAATTGTGAGGACCGATATCACCGACGAGGGGAACTGCGGCGGAGAGCAGCAGGGCCACGCCCGCAACCCACCACAGACTGATGGACAGTGCGTGCCCAAAGGGCTCTTCTTTATGTGCCGCCGCCTGAAACCTCAGCACACCCTGTGACAGCCAGCCGACGACGACAACAGAAACGAGGTTCGCGCCGGAGAACAGGATGGCATAGGAACCATACCCCGCGTCTCCGAGCAGGCGAACAAATATCAGCACTCCAACAAAGCCGATTGCAGCAGGTATTGCGCGCCCGATGAAATAGATCAGGGCATCGGACACGAAGTCACGCATGGCTTATTTCAACATCGAGCTTCGCTCGTCGCCCTGGAACGCGGCAGTTCGCAGATCGCGAAGCGCACGTTACCGCAGTCTTCGCCGCTCATGAGTAGTTCGAAGATACGCGGCGTAGTGCACCGATATTGTCGTAGCCCAGGAAAAGCAATCCACCGACCAAACCACCGATGAGAATGCCGAGGCAGATCAGGAACACTGGACGAGGCCAGATAAAATCCCTGACGTCTGGAACGAGGGGCCGATCGACGTATTTCAGCGCATATTCTCCCTGGCCGCTCGCAAGCGCAGCCTGCTTCATCTGATTTTCCACGAGACGGAAAATTGCTTCGCGCACCTGGACTGATTGGGTCCGCTCCGATTCTGCGGTCAGGAACTCGATGCTCCGGCGGCTTTCGTCGAGAGCCTGCTGGCGCAGACGCGAGTTGACCTTTTCCACCATGGCGGTGAGCCACCGGACGGCTGCGTCTCGATCCTTCCAGTCGATCTGGACAGTCACAAGGCCGGACTTGCGGTCTTCAATCACCTTGCGAATTCCACCTCGGTCGAACATGTCCACTGCCTGAAGCATCGTGGGAGGAGTTCCTTTCCAGCGTCCGGCTGTGCTGTCCCAACGATCAGGAAACAGCAAGGGCATAAGCTTGTGATCGTTGATGAAGGCGGCGGTGAACTCCTTGCCGCGCAACGTTGCAAGCGCGACCCGTACGGTCGAATCACTCTCCAGGCTGATTCCTGCCAGGGCGGCGAGACCTCCGAAGTCTCCCATCGCTTCGAGCGGACCACGGTCGCGCGTGCTCACAGGCACCAGGACTGCCTCCGCCCGATAGACGCGCTCGGTGTCGGCGACTACCCATCCCGCCGCCAAGCCGCCTGCCAGGGCACCACCAATGAGCCACCACTTAGCGCGCCACAGAAGTCGAATGGCCAGCACGATAGGCCCGCCATGTGCTGCCGATGCAATAACCTGGTTCATGCCTTGTCACGATCTGCGTCAGGAATTAGGTCACCGTAGCGACCGGCGGCGATTGTAGCCGAGGATCCCCGCATGCCCTATGGCTGATTTGGGGGCGCACAAGTGCGGTCACGCGGCCTTGCCGGATAGTGAACTTGCGGCCCGTAAGATATAAGCACCCCCTATTGACAGCCTGAACGCCTCTAGGGGCGGTCAACTCCTGTGCCAGTCCCGACGGCCAATTCCGGTGATCCATCATTCCCGCTGTACCTCTCGACCAGATTCTCAAGATGGGAGCTGTACGCTTCATAGATCCTCTCCGCATTTCCCTCACGCGCAAAGAATGCGGCCGCGTTCTTCGCCCATGCGTCTCTCAGCGCCGGTCTGCTGAGTACTTGGTCCAGGACGCGAGTGAGATCTGCGTAATCGCCTGCCCTGTAGCTCATTCCGAGTTGTTGCTCCTCGAGTAACGACTGCATCTCCCCCTCAAGAGACGAGATTACCGGTACTCCAGCAGCAAAGTAGTCGAATGCTTTGTTGGGCACCGATTGGGGAGATCCTCTTCGGAATGGCGCCAAGCCCACGTATGCCTGGCTTACAAGCGCGGCAAGCTGTGGGCCAGGCAACCAGCCCACGGCAAGTGCCGACGGATGGTGCGCCATCGCCTCCTTCAAGGTTGCCTCCTGGTCGCCAGCGCCTGCAAAGACCACCATGAAATCTGTCCGTCGCTTTGCAAGCTCCCGAGCGGCATTGGCTACCAGCAGGAGCTCGTACGACAGGCCATACGAACCCGCATAGACGAACAACTTCTTGTCCTGCGCACCAGGCAAGCACGGAGGCAACGCCGGCATCGCTTCCGGAATAGGCGGAGCCCCAAGATAGAAGTACCGATCATGAGGAGACGACGCACGACCGGCTCGCTCGACCGCGAGCGACACATAGCCCGGCGATATGCCGAGCAACGCGTCCGCGTTACGCAAAGCCCGGCGAAGCACGCGAAACTCGCTGGCGAGCACAATCTTCGAAAGCCATTTGGGGAAGATCTGCCCGAACACATCCGGCCATAGATCCCGCAGATCCACGGCGCATGGAATTCGCCGCTCACGCGCATACTCCACGCCGGCCGCCGCAAGGTGATGGCACGGCACGGACGCCAGGATCAGGTCTGGCGGTGACTGCCGAGGAGCGATCGCCCGAAATGCGGATGCGACACGACGGTGGTCCAGGTAGCGCCGCGCGGAAACGTTTCTGGAATAGCCAAGGGCAGGCAGCGCAATGACCTTGATCCCCCTATGGTCGATGCATTCGCCCGCGCTGGCACGCATTCGTTTCGATTGATGCTCGAATGCGCTTGTCCACCAAGTGATGGCGTGCCCCTTGCGAAGCATTGCTTCGCACAGGAGCCCCGTCCTGAGTTGCCGAGTCGATCTGTCGAGAGGCCAAGGCTCACCGATCTGCAACATCCAGACGTGCATCGGCCGCTGTTCAGCGCAGCCGCGCGTTATCGCGCACACGCGAGAGTGCTGTGTGCCAATCGTCCATCGCTTTAGCCAGAAACGCTGTGTACGTACGAAGTAGGGGCGACACGGTGTGCGCGCGGCGAGCGATACCCTCCCGAAGGTCGCCCATCATCTGAAGGTAGTCGGCCACGCGAACCTCTTCGGCTGAACCGAGGAGGAGTTCGATGAACTCACGATTCACGAGGTGACAGATATGCTCCTGCCACGTATTCCGCTCCTGATCCCCCGGCTTGCGATGCGCGATGACGGGCTCGCCCACGCTCATCACATCCCCTCGCCTGTCCATCAGCAGCTTCAGCGCAAATCCGCCCCAGATGTCCCCGTAACGGTCAATAACCCAGTTCGGCAGCACTTCGAAATGCATCGGGAACTGGTACACCGCCGGGATAATTGAACGGCGAAACTGCATGTTCATCGAGCAGACCGAGACAAGCGCGCGTGGCGGCACGACAACCGAGGGACACTTCAGTCGCGCGTCGGGGTGTCGCCATGGCGGGCCCGAAATCTTGTCAATGCCATTTACGTCGAATGCGTCGGTCCATAGGCCCAGATTGAAGGAAGCCTTCGCCTCGGTCTCTTCCCCGATGTGCCAGGGACGATAGTCCACACGCTCCTCATACGGGAATCCGCGGGGATAAAGTCCAGATGGTGTATTGGGGTAAAGATCCAGAATATTTGCGTGCCTGGAATGACCTCGCCAGACGGCGTGCGTCTTCCGCGACAACGCCGACTCCACGGCCGCCGCAAAGTCTGCACGCATGATCTCGCAGTCATCGTCCAGGGCTATGACGATTTCGTCTTCATCGGCCTCACGCCATGCGATGTAGAAGCCGAAATCACGGCATGCTCCATTGCGGCGCGGAAAACTCGCGTCCAGATCGCCCAGGATGCGGCGGCGATCTTCCCAGTTGTAGATCGTGAACGAAGGATGATCCACCTTCACGGTACTAGGTGAATCATCGACCACCACGAACCGTGCCCCTGCGTCAATCAGGGGCCGAAGATAGGCCAGATTGACAGTTCGGTTGGTTGGAATAACGACGATCATCGTATACCCCCCCTTCTGACTCATTGTCGCAGCCCGCCCTCGCCGGACCGCGACAGGCGAATCGCTCGCTTCTTCTATTTTCGTAACAAATCAGCCAGTGCGTCGCACGGCCAAGTGTCTAGATTGTCGGGGAGGGACTTCAGACCTTCAAGCGAATTAGTGTGTTTTCGTACGGCGCAATGAGCAGGCAAAGAAGTTCAGCATCAACCCAACCAAGGTAAACAAGGTCAGGGCATCCAGAAATCCGCCGCCCCCTCGCGGCTGATTCTGGGACGTCTGGGGCGAGGGAGAGGTAACGGTAATGGTCACCGTCGCGGCGGCAAGCGCCTGCAATCCCTGGCGATCCGCGGCGATGTAGCTGAAAGTGTCCGTGCCCGTAAAACCACTATCAGGCGTGTAGATCAGTCGGCCATCCGGCAACACGGATGTCGTACCGTGGGCCGGGTTACTGGTGACCGTCACGGAACTGGTGTTGAGCCATCCTTCCGGATCGTCGTCGTTCGCCAGCACGTCGACGGTAGCCGGACTGGATGCAGCGGTGGATACATGGTCGGCGTGCAGCACCGGACGATCGTTCTCGAGGATATACAGTTCCCTACCGAGCTCCGGCGTCCAGTGCTGAAGAAGTACTTGCTCCCCCACCGGCGTCCAGGAAAAGCGCTCGTACAGGTTCGGACTGTCGAGGTCGCGCGGCCCGAGCTGCGCCGTAAACCACAGCTTCGTTCCCTCCGGAGTGCCGTCAGTCCCCCAGAGCCGATACGGCGCAGCCCCTCGTCACCCACCGGGCCTGATCATCCTGGAACCAGAACACCATACGCTCTCCGGCACGCGCGAAGGTGCCGTACGACTGTGGAAACTGCGTGTGTCCAAAGTTGCTCAGCGCGAAGGTGCCCGCAGAGGTTCCGTCGGAGCGCCACAGCTGCCATCCATTGCCAAAGGGAATAGAGAACAGAACCAGTGGATTCAAAGTCTCGATGCGGGCAACCCCGCGATCGCTGAACTGAGTAACCGGCTGTGAGATAACGCTGCCGTGCGCGATCCGCCAGAGCTGCGCGTGGAGTTCGTCGGAAAGGAAATACACGCCGTCTTCAAGCACGACCCATTGCAGGTTTCCTTCGCGACTCCACAACGGGCGATCGACCTCGCGCGTTCCCGTGGTGGGATTCGCACGTCGCAAGCTCACAGGTAAAAGCCCGCGAAATTGAGGAACCCTAAGGACATCTGCTCAAAGTTCTTCCGCCGATTCCACTCGCACGCGGCCAACTTCCAGCGGCATCAATGCCGTGCGATTAAGCAATACGTTTCCAGAGAAGGCCGGGGTCAAAGAACCGAGCTCGGCACGCTCTCGCGAGGGCTTAGCACATTGAACGCTCGCGAATCAAATGCTCGGAGCTCGGCATGGCTGCTTGCTGACTCGCAGTGAGCAACCCTGAATCGTCTCCTCCCTGTTGCCCAGCCGGCTCACTGCGAGTTCGGATAAACGAGTACGGATAAAGAAACATTCGACTGAGGAAGGTTCATTGTGATGAACCCTGCATGAGTCGCACTGAACGCGACGAACCTGCCCACTCTTCCCCACCAACTCCGCGGCGCGCCTCGGACATGCAACGCCTGCTACGACTTGAAGCCGAGAATCGCCGTTGGCCCAGTCGACTGTCCAACGCGACAGCTCGGAACCTGACCTGCGGGCCCGCGACTTGCTACGAGCAGAGCGGCGACCGGACAAATGCTCCGCTCAATTCGAACGGAGCCGGGCGCGCAAGCGGCACCCACGCGTATTTGCGTGCGTTTTTGCTGAACGGCTTCACACGCGACTGCTTCACATCGTTGGAGTCGCCAGCCTGCGACACATCCGTCACTTGGGTTTGAAAGGAGCTTGAAATTTGTCGAGCTACGGGGCGAATGAGGCGGCAAGCTCACGTTTCAGGTCGGAGCGCGCGCACGTCCGCGTCTCGAGACCTCACCTCGTCGGAGCAGTCGACAAAGAAAAGCGGGCCAGGTCAGAGCCGGGCGCTGAAGCGGGCGAGAGGGCCGGTACGCTCGAGCTGAGCTTGGCCACTGAGCAAGCCGAAGCGCACTCCTGGAAAGTTCCGGCGCGCCGTTCGTCTCGCCTCTCCAGCTCGCTCGGCAGAGTCGCCAAGCGAGCCTTCGATATCAGTGGCGCCCTGCTCCTGGGGATCGTTTTCTTGCCGCTCATGCTTGTGATCGTCCTCTTCACGCTCTGGGAAACGGGCTCCGTCATCTATCGCCATCGCCGCGTCGGCTGCGACGGCCGGACGTTCGAATGCCTCAAGTTCAGAACCATGATTCCGAACGCCGATCAGGCCCTGCGGGAAGTGCTTGAGCACGATCAGGAGCTGAAGGCCGAATGGGTAAGGGATCACAAACTCCGCAATGACCCCCGTATTACGCGCTTTGGCAGGTTTCTCCGGCGGACGAGTCTTGATGAGTTGCCGCAGATCTGGAATGTAATCCGCGGCGACATGAGCCTCGTCGGACCGAGACCTGTCGTCAGAGAGGAACTCCTGAGATACGGCCGCAATGTGTGGGCTTACTTCGCCGCCAAGCCGGGGATCACGGGGCTCTGGCAGGTAAGCGGCCGGAATGATACGGACTACCACCGTCGCGTAGTCTTGGATACCTACTACGTACGCCACCAGAATCTTTTGCTTGACCTTTACATCCTCCTGAAGACGACTCGCGTCGTGCTGGGTGGAAGCGGGGCGTACTAAAGGCGGCGGCGCAGGTCCGCACCCACGCTCGGGGCACACCAGCCCGCGAGGACAACAGAGGGTCTAGCTTGATCACCCTGCCCGCAACCGACTTCGATGTAGTCGGTTCAATCGTTACCTACAAGACCAGTCCGGAAGAGGTTGCGCGCGCAATCCAGCAATTCCTCTCCGTTCCGTTGAAGGTGCATCTCTGCATCATCGACAACTCGCCGAAGCCGCTGCCCCTTGGAGACCTGCAGGATCGCAGGATTTCCTATCATCACGCTGGCGCAAACCTAGGCTACGGCCGCGCCCACAACATCGCCCTTCGCGCCTCCGCCGGCCGCGCCCGCTACAACCTGGTGATGAACACCGACATCACCTACTCCCCCGACGTGGTGTGCCGACTCAAACAGTTCCTCGACGCGCATCCCCAAGCCGGCCTCGCCGGCCCGCAAGTACGCAATCCCGACGGCTCGCTTCAATACGTCTGCCGCATGCTGCCGACGCCGTTGAACATGATCCTTCGCCGCTTCCTCCCCCGCTCCGCCTGGACCGAGCGTTCCGATTCGCTGTACGAGCTGCGGTGGTGGGATCACGAGACCGTCGCGAACGTCCCCTACTTCCAGGGCTCGTTCATGATGCTGCGAACGGATCTCTGTAATGCCCTCGGCGGCTTCGATGAACGCTTCTTCCTTTACGGCGAGGACATCGACCTCACCCGGCGCATCCACCAGGTCGCCGAGACGCTGTACGTCCCCGACGTACACATCACTCACGAGTACCGCCGATACAGCAACAGCTCGCTGCTCGGCACCTGGTACGGCATTCAGAACAACTGCCGCTACTTCAACAAGTGGGGATGGTTCTTCGACCCCGAACGCCGGGCCTTCAACCACAAACTCGTGGAATCGCTCCGTGCGCACGCAGTGAAGCGCGAGGAAGCCTGGGAGCCCGGAACGACGCAGGTCAGCGACTGAGAATCGGAAGACCCCGGACGCGCCCTCCCCGCCTCCCCGGGCCGGCCAGTCCCCCGGGTCTGCCACTTGCTACGGCTTGGCAGTGGAGACGGTGCTCGACGCTTTGCCGATCAAGAAAAGCCGGGGTCGCGAGGCGCCCACGGATGCCTGGGCACGCAACGCGTAATCGGGTGAACGCAGCCCACGGTTTACAGGCCCTCAACCCGGGACGACCCATGCATCGTCGTGATCTTCCGAGGCTTCTGCTCACCTCGTCTGCCGCCGCGGCGTTTCTTGCCCCGGCCGCGAAGGCGAGCCCGGAGCGCGCTGCCCCGCGTATTCCGCGGACCCAGGCCGAAAAGGACGCAGGCATCATGCCTGAAGACGAAACCCACCCGGTGGGAGACGTCCGCCGGTACGGGGCGGCGGCCAACGGCATGGCCGACGACACCACTGCCCTTCAGGCCGCCCTGGACACCGGGCAATCCGTTTTTCTTCCAAAGGGGACGTATCGGGTCACCCGGACCCTGCGCTTCAGGGCGTCCGGCCAGATTTTCTCGGGCGAAGGCACCGGGTCGATCGACAGCCCCGCGATCGCCAGGATCGTCTACACGGGCGAGCCGAAAGGGAAAGTCCTGTCGGTTTCCACGGGCAGCGCGCACCTCCAGCAATGCACGATTCGTAACCTCGTGGTCGACGGCAACAACCGCGCGAACATGGGCATCGAGCTATATGACTCGGCGGTCCCTGGAGGGGCCTGGAGGAACAGGGTCTATGACACCGCCGTGCTCAACTGCACCCAGGGCGAGAATCCAACCGGCATCTATCTGGGGGCGCGCGACTTTCCCAATTTCGCCCACGACTCCATCCTCTTCGGCTGCTACATCCACAACTGCGCGCGCGGCGTGTGGGGGCACGGCGCGAAGTATCAGGTCTACAGCACCACGATCTTTGCATCGAGCGAAGCGGGCATCTGTGCCGGGCCGGGATCGGCGTGGACGATCCAGGGGTCGATCTTCACCGCCAACGGCCGCGATTTCGACGGCAAGAACATCCAGCAGGCCGACTTCAGCGGCTGCTGGTTCGAAAATTCAGCGCACGGAATCTATCGTGCGTCGAAGGCCCACTCCGTAAGTTTTACGGGCTGCTTCCTGCATACGAACAGTCGCGAAACGATGATGGATTTCGGCTCCGCCGCCGGCTATCACTTCATCGGCGGGCATTTCGTTCCGACGAATACGCGCTCGTTCAAGGTCGTCAACGTCAATCCGGATGCGACCGGCGCGGTGCTCGGTCAATCGCTCTCGCTTAGCTACGCGGGCAGCGGGCGCGACGTTCCGCTGATGCTGCTCCCTAACCAGGCCGGCACGGGCGCCGTGCGATCTGCCTCAGCGCAATTGCGCAAGGGTCAGAAGCTGGTTCTCCCACTGGGCCGCGGCGTGTTCTTCATAGGCGTGAACGTGTGGAATGTCGCCTCCTCCGGCCAGCGCGAGCAAGGCAGCTACACCGCATTTCTTTTCGACGGGGACAACGAGGCGGTCGTCGAAAACGCTTCGCGAAAGGGAAGCGGCGGCGGCCAGTCGTTCACTCTCACGCCGTCACGGAACAGCGTGACGCTGACTTACACGGGAACGGACACGGTAAACGCCTACATGTCAGGCACGGGAACGATCGGATGACCCACGGCGCCGCCGACTGGCTGAAGAGGTGACTTACCAATGGATTCGCTCAACATGACTCCAGTCCGACAGGACGAGATCAGCCTTGCGGAGCTCCTCGAAGTCGTACGGCGCTGGAAGTGGGGCATATTGTCCTTCGCGCTGGTGTGCACGTTCGCCGTAGGCGTCGTCGCCTGGCTGATGCCGAAGACCTACAAGGCCGTCATCGTGATCTCGCCGGTGACGGACGATGCGCGCGGCGCGCAGCTCGGAGGGTTGGGCTCGCTCATCTCCGAGTTCGGCGGCCTTGCGTCGCTTGCGGGGCTTTCGATGAGAGGCGATACAAAGCGCGCCGAGTCGCTCACCGTGCTCCAGTCCGAAGCGCTGACCGAACGGTATATCGAGCAGAACAACCTCCTCCCCGTCCTCTTCGAGAGCAAATGGGATGCGCAGAAGCAGGCGTGGAAAGAGACGGACCCGAGCAAGATCCCCACGCTGTGGAAGGCGAACGAGTACTTCAAGAAGAAGGTCCGCAGCATCACGAGCGACAGCAAAACAGGAATCGTGACGCTCGGGATCGCCTGGAAGGATGCGGAAGTGGCCGCCAAATGGGCCAACGAGCTCGTGTCCATCACGAACGACTATTTGCGCCGAAAGGCGATCGATGAATCGCAGCGGAACATCGCTTACCTGAACCAGCAGGCAGCGAAGACGGACGTGGTCCAGGCGAAGCAGGCCATCTACGCGATCCTTCAGACAGAGATCAACCGGGAGATGCTCGCTCGCGGCAGCGACGAGTACGCGTTCAAGATCCTGGATCCCGCGCGGCCTCCAGAACGGCCCTCTTCCCCGAAGCCGTTGCTCTGGATTGCCATCGCATTCTTCGGCAGCCTTCTCCTGGCGCTCCTGGCCGCCTTTGCGCGAGTGGTCTGGAGCAGGGCCTAGTGCCCTGAAGGCTTCGCATGATCACCTTGCCACCCTGGCTGCTCGTCGCTGTGGTGGCTTGGCTCGTCACGGCTGCCGTCACGTACGGCATGCTCCGGCGAGCGATCTACAACCTCCTCGACCCCGTAATCGTCGTCGCCGTGTCGATGCCGTTCAGCGCGGCATTGCTCACGTCTCTTTGCTCCCTCGGCCTCGTTTCCTGGGACAAGCTCGCCCTCTTCACCGTCGTAGTGCTCGGCTACCTCGCCGGTGCGCGGACCATCAGCACCTTCTTTGGACGCGAGACGTTTCGCGAGCTCCTGGCGCGCGTGACGTCGGGATTTCCGCGCGTAGAAGTCCAGTCCATTCTCATCGCGACCCTGTGCATCACGCTCGTACTCGCGATCCTTGGCCTCGGCGTCGGAGCTCAAGGAGACGCCCGGCAGGCGTTCGGCCGCGCGTTTCGCCCGCTCATCGTGCTTCAAAGCGGGCTTTTTCTGTTCTCGCTCGTGCTGCTCCTGAACAGCTCAATGCCAAGAACGAAAACAGCGCTCTGGCTGATCGCGTTGCTCGTGCTCTCGATCCCGTTTTCCGGCAAATCGGTGGTGGTTCCGCTGCTCTACTGGTACGGCCTGAAACTCTTCCTTGAGCACCGAAAGGTCCCGCTCCGGACGGGTATCGGCCTCGTTCTTCTTGTCCTGCTGGCGGCGAGCCTGATGACCCTGCTCGCTTACGGGGCCTCAGGTCCCCTCGACGCGGTGCTGCTGATCGTGAACAGGCTCGCCCTCTTCGGCGACGTTTATATCTACGCCTACCAGTCCGATGCGCTCGCATCCATCCGGGGCAATCAGTCCGTGTCGTTCCTCGCCTACGTCCTGCACCCGATTACCTCGCTCGTGGGAATCCGCGGGTACGACAAGCCGCTCGGTTCCGCGCTCGCATCGGAGGTCACAGGTGAAGACGTTTTGACTGGACCGAACCCCCAGCTGCCGATCGTGCTCGATTACTTCTTCCCTGACGCACTGGTGACGGCCCTGGTGATCGCTTTCGTGTTCGGGCTCGCGGTGATGGTCCTTCGTCCCCTCGGCATCGCGCTCGCGAGGAGTCGCAGCCGCTACCTGCGCCTCGGTGGGCTCGTGGCCGCTATTTTTGCCCCAGCCGGAGGGTTCATCGATACCTCGCAGGTGCTCATCGCACTGATCGGCATAGCGGCGGCCACGGGTTGCGGCGTGATGATCGAGCTTGCCCTCTCGAGTCGAACCCAGCGACCTCCCGCGACTGCAGAGAGGCTGCAAACTCCTCAGTAACTGGTTTGCGGCGAAGGGCATACCGGGACGTGCGACATGTTCGGACGGATCTCGATCGGGAGCAGGAGAACCTGCGTAAGCAAGCTCAGGCAATGAGCTTCGCCACCACGTCCCGGAGATCTTCCTCCGCGCCAAGCAGGTAAGTGCGTAGCCCCGCGGCCGCGCCGGCCTGGACGTCGCGCTCCCGATCCCCCACAAGGAAGCTGCCTTCCCGTTCGACCGGCCACTCGCGCATCGCGAGCTCGATCATGCCGGCGGCCGGCTTGCGGCAATCACAGATGCGGCGGTACTCGGGCACACTGCCTTCGGGATGGTGCGGGCAGTAGTAGAAGGCATCGATGTGCACTCCCTCGGCGGCAAGCTGCTCCGTCATCCATCGATGCAGCTCCCGCACGTCATCTTCGCGATAGAACCCTTGCGCAACGCCCGACTGGTTCGTAATCACGAACACGAGATATCCCGCGCGATTCAGCAAACGCAGAGACTCGATCGCCCCGCTCCGCCAGCGGATATGCTCCCGCCGCCAGGCGTAACCCGTGTCTTCGTTCAGCACTCCGTCCCGATCCAGAAAAGCAGCCGGGCGCAGCAACGCATCCGGCTCGCGGTGGACTGCGCGCTGGAGCGTTTCAGACGGTGTTCGTCGGCAGTTCATCCGAACACCGTCGCTGGAGCACCCGCCGGAACAGCGCCGCGGATCGAGCTCAGAAGCTCGGTTGCGGCCGCGAACACTGCATCCACTTGGATGGATGTGATGCAGTGGGCGTGGGACATCACGCACTCTGTGCGGCACGGTGCGAGCGCATCCGCCGGTTGCAAAACTCGATGCGGTACCTTCCACGGCGAAAATCTCAGGGGAGAATTCGCGCCCAACGGGTTGCCATCGGCGGGATGGCAAGATACCTCGACACACGGGGTGCACATGCCCGCCGCCATGTGCATGGGCCCGGAGTCGTTGCCGACGAAAAGCGTGCAACGAGCCAGAACCGCTGCTGTCACACTCAGGCTCGTGCGACCGGCGAGATTAAGGACGTGCGAGGACTCACCGCCCAGGCGCGACACAATTTCCCTGCCCAGAGACTCGTCGGCGGGGCCACCGACAATCACGATTTGCGCCCCGATCCTGCTGACGAGGCGCACGCCCAACTCGGCGAAAGATGCCACTGGCCATTGCCGCCGCTGGATCCCCGCGCCGGGACCGAAGGCGACCAGCGGCCTCACTGGTTCGCGGAATGGCTTCAACAGCACGTCAGCCGAAGCCTCGTCTGCATCAGAGGGCCACAGCTCCAGCCGGGTATCGCGAACATCGGCTCCGAGCGCACGTGCGAGATCCAGCGTTCTTGGCACTTCATGCAACAGCTCGCCCGGAGAAAGCGCATGCGTCAGGAACCTGTCATAGCCCCGGTTCTTCCCAGCTTTCAGAGGATACGCGTGCTCCGTGAACCCGATCCGGTGGGGAATACCGGCGTGGTATGCCATCGCAAGTGCGCCGGCGTTGTCGATGTCAGCACGAGGGATCAGCGCACAGTCGAAGCCCTTGTTTCGCAGACTTTGATGCGCGAACTGACGTGCCGAACGATACACGCCCGCTTGATCGAAAGGCGGCCTCCGTCGTTTCACCGGAAACACCACGAGCTCGTCGATGTAGGGGCAGGACTTTGCCAGCGCCTGCACACTGGAGTTGACAAGCAGCGTGATGCGCGCAGTCGGGAAACGCTTCCTGATCGCCCGCAGGAAAGGCGTCGTCAGGATGAAGTCGCCAATCTCGTCCAGCCGAAGGATCAGTATCCGCTGCGGAGAAAAGTCCGGGGGCAACGGGGAATCGCGCAACGGCGAGCGTACGAAAAGGCGTAGATAGCCGGCGAAGATCCAGTGACGCAGGTTCAGAACGTGCCATGCGAACCGATGGACGGCCGTTCCCATCACCGCGCTCGTCCGGCTAGGCATCGCGTTCATCCATGCTGACGCATTCGCGTGATCGTGCCTGTCGTGCTCTGTCCTGCCGACAGGGGGACGAGAAACACTTCACCGCCGTATCCCCGCACGAAGTCGGCGCCGACCACCTGGTCGATCCTGTAATCGGCCCCTTTGATCAGCACGTCGGGCCGGAGTGCGGTAATGAGCTCGATCGGCGTATCCGCGTCGAACGATACGACGAGATCGACTGCCGCCATCGAAGCCAGCACGAGCGATCGAGCGGACTCGTTCTGCACCGGGCGGCCCTCACCTTTCAGCCGCTGCACGGAAGAGTCCGTATTGAGCCCCACGATCAGGCGATCGCACTTCGCGCGCGCCTGTGCGAGGAGCGAGACATGCCCCGGATGAATCAGATCGAAACAGCCGTTGGTGAAGCCGATACGCGCGCCGCCCGCGCGCCATTCAGCCACGCATCTCAAGGCGGTCGCCAGCGTCGCGATCTTCCGGGTGGCGAACTGAAGGTCGCCCGACTGGAATGCACCAAGTAGCTCCTGCGGCGTCACGCTCGCCGTACCGACCTTCGTGACGGCAACGCCGGCCGCAAGGTTGGCGGCATATACAGCACCAGCGATGTCGAGCCCCGATGCGAGACCCAGTGCAAGAGTCGCAACGACGGTATCGCCCGCGCCCGAGACATCGAAGACTTCACGTGCCGTTGCAGGGAAGTGCCGAACCGGGCGCCCCCGTTCGAGCAGCGTCATTCCCAGCGGCCCGCGCGTGATCAAAACGGCCGAAGTATTCGGAGCATCCGACAGGATTGCCTGTGCCGCCTCAGCGGTCTGCGCATCGCCCTCGCCCGTGATCCGGGTCGCGGCGGCTGCTTCGCCGCGGTTTGGCGTGACAAGGGTCGCTCCGTCGTATCTGCGCATGATCGCGCTTTTCGGGTCCGCGATCGTGGGCTTGCCGGCCGCCCGCGCAAGCGCGATCGCCTCGGCGATCACACGATCGGACAGGACGCCCTTCGCATAGTCCGAAAGCACCACGGCATCGGCGTTCCGCAACTGGTTACGAAACGCTTCGATCAGGGCCTCCTCGGCAACCGAAGACCTTTCTTCGATATCGGCGCGCAGAATCTGTTGTCGGCCGGCGGAATAGCGGACCTTGCATGTAGTCGGCCTCGACGGCACCACCACGAGGTGCGAGGTGACGTCCTTTATCTCCTCGAGCCGCGCTGACAGCACCTTGCCCCACGCGTCGTCACCGATCACTCCGACGACCGTCGCCTTCCCGCCAAGCGAGGCGATATTGCATGCGACGTTCGCGGCTCCGCCGGGCACATCGAGCTCCCTCTCGACTTCCAGCACCGGCACCGGCGCCTCGGGCGACATCCTCGACACACGGCCATAGATGAAGCGGTCGAGCATCACATCGCCAAACACGAGAACGCGTGCATCCCGGAAACGTGAGATCGACGCGCCTGAAAACTCAGCCATGCTCCTGAACCTCGTATGTCAGCGCCGCCGAAGGTGCAGCGGCGAACGTCTCAGGTCGCTTCAAGACGACGAGCTGGATCTGCGCGAGAGCGGGCCCTTCAGTCTGGTCCACCGGCGTTCCCAGGCGAACGAACAGACGCGTCACTGCATCGTTGAGCCGCCCGTTCGCCGCACCCAGGCGGCGCAGAACACCTTTGCAAAGGTGGTGCACCCGGAACAGCACGCGACCCGCCGCTGTAATCCGCGATTTGCGAAGCGAATAGTCGTAGTTGTGATCGTGACGCTCACAGCTGACGATCTGCGATCCGGGAAGTGCTCTCACAAGCTCCACGATGTCGTAGGACACCGGCGACCAGGTTTCGGCCTTCCCCATGCGGAACGTCGCCTTGTGGTCGCTGTTGAACAGGCTGGGCCAGCCACCCTGTTCATAGAGATCTTCGTCGGGAACGACCAGCACGAGGTGCCCGCCTGGGCGGACCAGTGCCCACCATTGCGCCAGCGCTGCCGGAACATCTCGCATGTGCTCAAGGCAATGCGAGCTGCATACGGCATCGTATTCACCGATGGGCCGCAGGCTCGCGAGCTGCTGCGCATCGCCGTGCTCGAGATCGAAGGGCTCCGCGTGAGGGACTATCAAATCCGGTCCGCAGCCGATGTCGATGACACGGCCGCGCAGAAACTTCTCGTAGAAGTCCTTCGCGCGGACAGCCCTTGTCTTGGAGGCTTCGCCGCTCATACGGCCGTCACCTTCCGCCTTCCGGACAGATAAGTGGATGCAGTCTCAAACAGCGTGTGACGGTGTGGATGCATCCACACGGCTGCCGCGAGGATCACCGCCATCACACCAAGCTGCGCGATCCCGACGCCCCAGAGGCCCAGTGTTGCCCGGCCCGACGCATAGAGTGCCAGGGCCGCGGCCGTGGCCAGGAGTCCCGACAATGCGAACCTTGGAATATCCGCGAGCAGGTTTCGCACCTGCAGGCTGTTTCCCGAAGCTATACCAATCATCCATGTCATCGATCCGATGACCATCGCCACGTTGGTGGCGAGCACCAGCGAGCGCGCATCGCCCTCCAGTCCCGCAAGCACGCACAACGCGACATTGAGGACGACCATGAGCGCGTGCCCGGTCAGAATCCACCGGAACTGGTCAATGGCCATTCCGAAGTAATAGAGGGGCGCGGTGTAGAGCCCGGTGAACCAGCCGACCGTCAGCAACCCGGCAAACACGACAAAGTTCATGTCTAACCGGCCGATCCAGATTTCCGAGATCACCGGCAGCAGGCCAAGGAGTACGACCGCGACCGCCGTACCGAGGAAGTTCGTGACCATCTGCGCCTGACGGAGGATCGGCGTGCATCCCTGCGGCCCGGCATTGCCGAGCGCGGCAAACGTCGGCAGGAGAGCGTTGTTCGGGGCTCCGATGAGAGCCCTCACCTGCTGCACCATCCTCGTCGCCAGTTCGTAAAGCCCGACCATTTCCGCGCCGAAAAACCGGCCGAGGAGAAACTTGGTCACGGGCTCGTACCCCAGGACCAGGAGGGAAACCATCTGCAGCTTCCATCCGTAGCTGACGAGCTCCCGAAAAGTGCCTGGGCTCCATCGGAGCCGGATCCACCGGAGGCCGGGCAGCACATGCCCCAAAGCCACGGCGCCGATGAGCAGAGCGAGCACCGCTTGCGCGCACTGCGCGACGCCCAGCCCGAGAATCCCCATCTTCGGAACGAGTACGAAGGCCATCACGACGTTGGCAACGTTGCTCGCCATCGAGATGATGCATTTCAGATAGACATGATGCGTTCCGCACAGCCCGAAGAGCGCCAGCCATGCGATCTGCGATATCCAGAACGATGCGAACGCGAGCAGCAGAAGCTGGATCAGCGTTCCACCATCCACCGTCGGCAGGGTCGAATTCAGGACCCATAAGGCAGGATAGAAAGCAGCGGCGAGCAGCACCGCGTAGAACAAACCGACAGCCATGACGGCTGTTTCCACATAGTTGATCGCCTGCCCGCGGTCTCCGCCCGCCAGTGCCACCGCGATCTTTCGTTGCAGCCCCTGCCCCAGGCCCATGTCCGCGATGCGCGTCAATGAACCGGTTGCCAGCACGAGGGCCCAGATTCCCACGCTCGCCACGCCTAGCGTGCGATTCACGAAGGCATAGAGCGCAAAGAGACTCAGCCCATTGACGATCGTCTCGGCGACCGACAGCGAGGAATTCAGGCGGATGTTGAATTTCATCCGTGCCCCGCCCGCGCCGTAATCCGCGCATCCTCGTGAGAACCGGGCCTCTGGGCATGCGCGGTCAGGTACTCCGAGAACGCGAGAAAGAGGTGATAGAAAGTCGTGGCCGGAACCTTGTCGACGCACGGGTTGAGCCGGTCATCCACCTTGTCCCACCAGGCGCCTGGCACCGGACCCGAAAGGTGATGAGCAAAAAGACGGGACACGATGAGATCCGGTGCCAACGCGCTTTCGTTCGCTCCGTCGTCATCGCTTGCGTAGAGGCAGGCCTTCAATGCTTCGGTCTGAGGCCAGCAGCGTGAGGTCGCCCTCTTGCAGATCCCGGAGGTCCACACTTCGTCGAAGACGAGCTGGTGTTCAGAGACTCCGCACCGGTGCGCTCTCGCGCGCAGCGCCGATGCCTCGGGCGCTACGGGCTCTCCGGACAGCTGCGCGTATCGGTGGAGCAGCCATATCCATTCGAAGTGATGCCCAGGCTCGAAGAAATCGACTTCCGGGTCTCTGAGCGCCTGCAGGTCGTCGTTGAAGTACTCGCGAAGCGCTTCGCACGATCGATCGAAGAATGCGCGCTGGAACAACCTCAGGATGTTCTGCGCACGAAACAGGTATTGCTCCTCCTGCGTCGCTTCGAAGAGCGCAAGCCACGCCTCGAGCAGGTGCATGTGCGGATTCTGTCTTCGCGGCAGGCAGCCCGAGAGGTCTTCGCGGTATCCCGCGCCGCTGGGATGCGCGAGCTTCTGATCGAGAAATCGGACCGTATCGTCGATGGTACGACGGACATCGCTTTCGCCCGTCGCCCGGTAAAGCCAGGCAAGTGCGAAGAGGAAGAATGCGTGATCGTACAGATCGCGCCTTGAGCTCAAGACTTCTCCACTGGGGGCCAGCAGGTGCACGCAGCCGCCGTCCGGCGTCCAGGCGTGCCGCTTCGTGAACCGATAGCCACGCCACGCCGTCTCGACGCCATCCCGGCAAAGGCCCATGACGTGCGCGTGTGAATAGACGTAGATCTGCCTTGCCTGAACCAGAAGGCGCCGGGGAGCAGTGACATCTGGCCGGCCATCGAGCGAAAGGCATTCGACGAAGCCGCCATTGCGATCCACCCCGGCGTCCGCCCAGAACGGCAGCGCGGACTCCGTGAGCCATCTGTGGACCATTTCCGGCACGGCGTTCATTTCTTTGAACGAGCGGCTTCCGGGCCGGATGCAAGCTTGTCGCACAGGTAACGGAAGTCGGCTTCCGAGTGCCCCGTTCTCTGCGTTGCCGTCATCCACACGCTCGCTGCCCGCAGTCCCCACTTCGAAAGGAGCAGCTGGAGCGCAAGCCGGCGTGCGCCCGAAATGGGCGCCCGGGAGAAGACATGAAAGTCGCGCACGCCGACGTAGTGATAGCCGTGCTGTTCGGCGAGCATTCGCAAGCCCGCGGGTGAAAAGAAGAAGACGTGCTGCCCCGCGCGCGCGCCGATATACCACCAGTCCGCCTTCTCGCCGCGATAGGGAACGGTCGTCGCGACCAGCACCTGAGGCCGGACCGCAAACAACTGTCCGATCTCCCTGGCCGGATGCGCGCAATGCTCGAAAACCTCGATGGCTGAAAGCAGCCCGATGCTTCCGGGCACGACTTCCTTCAGATTCAGGACGAACTCTCTCGCGTAAACCGGCTCCGCGTACTTATCGCTAACGTACGCGTCGAATCCGCGGTCGCGCAGCAGCCTGCACAGGAGCCCGGTGCCGCCGCCGAAATCCAGGACGCGACCCCTCGCCTTCAGGATCGTCGCAATGCAAGCGATGGCTGTGTGACAGATGACGCTGCGCCTGACCGCGCCTGTATCCGTCGCAACGATGGCGTCCTGATACGCCTCGTCCAGCCAGTAAGGCGTCTCGGACTGAAGGGACCCGCAAGTGCCGCACACGTAGAACGGGACCTGATAGCGATCCAGGATCTTCGCGCTGAATGCCGGCATCGTGCCGCCGCCGCAGAGACGACAGGCTTCTTCCGTTCTGGAATCGGCTTCCCTCGCGTTCATGCGCGATTGTCCGGCAACTGCTGCGGGGTTCAGATGCGCCTCAGGAGATGAAACCAGGCCACTTTGCGAAGGTAGCGAGCGACGGCAACGATGTCGGTGACGACGCGGAACGGCCCGCTTACGTACCGGGCACGTGTCCGCATGTCTTCGAGATAGTTCTTCCATTTCGGGCGGTCCGAGTGCCCGCCGCAGCCGAGCACCGCGAGCAGCACGTTCGTGTGGAAGAACTTCTTGCCGGCGCTCAACGCCCAGAGATTGAACTCGTAGTCGTAGTAGACACGCAGGCTCATGTCGTAGGTCTTCTCGGAAAACAGGCTGCGCCGGTAGAGCGCGCCCTGTCCGTGAATGCAGTTCTTCACGCGCAGCAGACCCGGACGGTTGCTGCGATAGAGACGACCGTCTTCGTAGAGGGCATGGCCCGTCAGGACGTCATAGCCGGAGAGATCCGAGGGACAGGCACGGAAGAGCTTTTCCATCGCCTGGGGGCTTGCGAGAACATCGTCCGCGCCGAGGAAGTAGATCCACTCGCCCGTGGCGCGCATCACGCCTTTCCACTGCGCGTCGTTCAGGCCCCTGTCCTTCTCCGACGTCCAGCGAACGCGATTGCCGTATTTCTCGAGAATGGCGAGCGTACCGTCGTTCGAACCGCCGTCGACCACGACGATCTCTATATCGGGATGCGTTTGTGCCAGGACACTGAGAAGACAGTTCTCGATGATGTCCGCGACGTTGTACGCCGCGATCACGACGCTGACGGTGCGGTTGCCGGCCATCGCGCTTGCCTCAGGCAGCCGCTGACGCGCGGCGACGGTGCGCCATGTCCAGCACCTTGGAGAATCCCTCCTCCAGGGAAGTCGTCGGGCGCCAGCCGAGCGAATTGATGAGAGTCGGATCGCAATAGCGAGACTGCACGCCCACCGGAGCGTCGACGAGCGGCTTGATCTCGGCGTCGTAGCCTTCGATGCGCGCAAACGTGCGCGCCACGTCTATGAAGCTCGCCAGCTTCCCTGTACCGATGTTGATCCCCCGACCGTCGGAGACCTTCTCGATCACGAGCAGCATCGCGTCGATGCAATCGTCGATGTACACGAAGTCGCGACCCTGCCGGCCCGTGCCCCAGACCGTCAGCGGGTTCTCGCGTCCGGCCGCGCGATAGGCGATGGCAGGCACGGGGTACGAGAGATCCTGATCCTCGCCATAGCCAGAGAACGGGCGCACACACGCGACCTTCACGCCGTAACGCTCAGCCGCGAGCGTCGCCAGATATTCGCCGGTCAGCTTCGACCAGCCGTAAGTCATGTCCGGCTTGCCGATGTTTCCTTCGAAGCTGATGAGGTCCTCGGACAGCGCAACGCTGCCCTCAAGGCCCGTGGTCTGCTGCAGATCGATGGGATACGCGGCACTTGAGCTTGCGAAGAGCACGCGTCCGATCTTCTCCCTGTTCTTCACGACCCAGCGGAAGAACAGCGCGTCGATGGCGAGGTCGGTCGCAACCAGCAACGGGTCGCCGTCGATCACCGCGCGGCCGCCAACGATGGACGCGAGGTGGTAGACCTCCGGCACGTACCCGGCGGGCAGCATCTGCTCGCCCCGCAACTCGCGCCAGAAAAAGTCGATCGCGTCTCCGCGCAGGAAATAAATCCTGTTGTCGCCCTTCGAGAACGTCTCCAGGTTGCCGCGCTTGTCGTGCGCGTAGCCTGTCAGCCACGTTCCGGGATGCTGGCCCGTGGACAGGTTGTCCACGAGGAACAACGTTTCATGCCGCCGCTGGAGCTTGGCGACGAGATGGCGGCCAACGAAGCCGCACCCTCCGGTGACGAGGCAAACCTTTTCGGGCATGACAACTCCAGCACGACACGGTCTGGAGTCGTAGCAAGGTTCAGTCCTGCTCCGCTCAGGCCGTCAGGGCAAGGAGTCGATCGTCGGGAGGGGGGCTGGGTTTTCAGCCAGTCCGGTCGCCCGCCCGCAGGGGCGCTCCCATGCGGGCAGGCAGGAGTTGCAGCATTCGGCGGGTTAGTTCTGGAACGACTGTACCGCCGCCGCCGAGATCGCCAGGTTGTAGACGATCTGCGTAACGGCCTGCCAGAACGGCAGTGCCGGCAGTCTCTCCGTGTCGAGCGGCACGACGATGGTGTCCCCGGGCCGAATGTCGATGGCGCTACGCGAGAACCAGCGCCCGCCGTCGTTCGCCACGACACTGCCGTTGGCGCGGACAACGTAGATCCTGTCCTGATCGGCACGTCGAGTCACACCGCCGCTCAGGTTGATGTAGTCCTGGCGCGAAAGCCCCGGGTTGTACAGATGCGACGTGGCGGTCTGCACCTCGCCGATGACCGTCACCTCCTGCTGGAAGCGCGGCACGATGAGCCGATCTCCCTCGCGCAGGACGACGTCCACCGCCGATCCGACGGGAGCCCGCATGATCTGCGGCAGGTCGATGACGAGCCGTCCCACGGCCTTGGAAGCGCGCACCTGCGTGAGCAGCGACTGCCCGACCGTCAGAGCGGAGGCCGCCTGGCCCTGGTTGGCAGCTACACCCTGCAGGGCGAGCGTCGTGAGGTCCGTCTGAAGGCGTTCAGCGAACACGTCGAGCTGTCTCTGCTCTCTTTCCCTCGTGTCGTCACGAGTGAATACACTGCCTTCCGGGAATGCGAGCTCGGTGAGGCCGCCCGCCCTTTCGATGACGGACTTCAGCGTCTCGCCGCGCTTGATCGAATACCTTCCCGGGAAGCGAACTTCGCCAACGAGCGTGATGTATTCCTGGCTGCCCCACTCCGGCACCTGCTTGATGCTGAGGCTGTCGAACGGCTGCAGCAGCACATTGGCTGCCGGATCGCCGCGAAGAACGGCGGCAAGATCGATCCGGATCTGCTGCGTGCGTCGCGTGTCGCCGTTCACCACCACATACCGCGTGAGCTCGGCGCTTCCTGTGTACGCCGAAGCTTCCAGGTTTCCACCTGCCCGAATGAGGTCCCGCACCGTCATTCCGGGCTCCAGCGGGTACTCGCCCGGAACGTGCACCTGCCCGTCGATCGTCACGACTTCCGTGGGCCGCTCGAAGGTGGATTGCGTGCGGATTTCGTTCAGCAAGGGGCGAATGATCCGTTCGCGTCCCGGCTCCAGGTCGAACACGATGATCCGGTCACGCGGCATCAGCAGGATGTCCGCCGCGGAACCCGGCTGGTTCAGCGCGGCGCCAAGATCCGCGGAGGCCACCGTGATCTGCCGGTTCGGCGGCAGCTCGCGACGGATGAGCACATAGTTGAGGTCCGCGTTCGGTTTCAACTCGTCGACGGACCGGATTACGTCGGTGAGACGTAGCCCGTCCCGATACGCGTAGCTTGCCGGTGAGTAAACGTGGCCTTCGACCACCACGCCCGAATCCAGCGTGGGCTTCAGCCGCGACACGTTAAGGATGTCACCGTTTCGCACACCGCCCGCCGTAGCGCCCGGCGTGAGACTCACAGTCATGACCACGCGCTGACGGTTATCGTCGATGCGCGTCAGCGAGGCCTTGCTGACGTCCGCCTGAGCCGTGAGGCCGCCGGCAAGCTCGACCATCTGCGCGGGAGTCGTTTCGTTCTTGGCTTCGTAGATGGCCGGACGCCGCACCTCGCCTTGCACGGTGACGGTGGCCCCCACCGGCGGAACGAACACGACGTCTCCGGGCAGGAGACGCACATCGTCCGTCGAATCGCCGCGGATGAGCATGTCGTACAGGTCGAAATTCCTCACGACCTGACCCTGCCGCTTCAACTGGATGTTGCGCAGCGAGCCGATGGGCTTCACGCCACCGGCGGCAAAGAGCGCGGATGTGATGGTGCCGAACCCGCTGATGGTGTACGACCCGGGCCAGCGCGCCTCACCCAGCACGAACACGCGGATCGACCGCGTGTCCCGCATCGAAACGCTCGCGCGCACACCGATCATCTGGCGTTCGACGCGAGACTCGATGTCCGCCCTCACGTTGTTGAAGAGCTGCCCGCCGACGTTGATGGGCCCCAGCTCGGGAAAGTTCACACGTCCGTCAGGCCGCACCACGAGCGAGAAGGTGCGGTTCTGGTTGCCATAGAGCTGCACTTCGAGCTCGTCCCCGGGCCCCATGACGTAGTTCGCCGGGACAGGAACGTTCGTCACCGGCGCGAACGTCGAGATCGGCTGATCGAAGAGCTCGTACCCAAAGGGCTTGAGCGCCTCAATGCCGGTCTTGCGCAGCGGCAGGCGGATGAGACTCACGTCGAAACCGTTCAGGTCCGGATCGGACTGAAGACGAACCGTGGCTTCGAACTCCGTGAGCCCGCCGAGCGCGATCGACTTGAACCCGGGCAGCTCAAGCACACCCTCAGGCGTAAGACGGTACGGGTTACGGCTGCGGACGAGCTCGACCAACTTCGTCCGCCGCTCCCTTTCTTCGATGGACAGCTCGATCGCGCGCTGCGTGGCCACGCGTGGCGCACCCGAAGCCGGGGTTCCCGGAAGAGAATTTGGTGGGAGGGGATAACCCGTGGTGCCAACTGGAGGATAGCTCTGCTGCTGCACTTGAGCCGGCTGATCTTCCTCACTCGGCCGCTCCGGGGGCAGCGCGATCTTGATGATCACCCAGTCGTCGCCTTTGAGGATCGGCATGCCGTTCCGCAGCTCCTCCTCGCTCTCCTGGGCCTTCCGCTCCTCGCGCCTTCGGCGCTCGATCTCCAGTTCCTGGGCAGTGGTGCCCCGCTGCAGGCCGTCATCGCGACCGCGTGAGCTTGACGAGCCGGTGGAGCCCGACCTGCCGCCGGAGAGCTGCTGGAGGATGGCGTCGCGCTGTTCCGGCGACAGGTTGCGCAGCATTTCGAGCTGCTCGGCGCTCGGCATCGCAGCCTGGGCGACGGCCGCCGAAGAATGGATCAGCCCGACGAACGGGAAAAGGACAGCAAGTGCTGTAAGAAGCAGGCCTCGGTTCACTCGCATTCGGATCCTGTTTTCCTTGGGCGCGCGCGTTCCGGGTCCCCCGCGTTCGAAGGCTCGGGTCGATCGCCCGGCTGCCGCGCACGAAGGCGCGATTGTACTGAAGCCGGGAGATTCGGGTGGACCGGTTTTCCATCCGCCTCCGCGAGAGCGGCCGCAGGCCGGCGTTCACGCACAGGCCTCGACGTGATAGAGCGCGGAGTCGCGAGACAGCGACCGTACGGGTCGGCCAGCGGCGCGCTTCGGCATGCGCCCGCTCGGGCGTGCGATACTCGCCGCCATGAGAAGAAGCCTGATCGCAGCGAGTGTGCTGCTGTGCCTGCCTGTTTCCACGACCCTCGCCCGCGGTGTCAGCCCTTACCTTCCGTTGTCTACCCACCCGGACATGGAGGCCCGCATCGAGTACGTCCTGTTTCTCGCGGACATGCCTGTGCTTCGGCGTCCCATCGCGGCGGCTACGGTCCTCGATGCTTTGCCCGCGGCGTGCCGCAAGGACCCCGTCGTCTGCCAGGAGGTCCAGCGATATCTCGCCCGCTACATGAAGACCTGGGGGATCGTGGACGCTTCGGTGGAAGCAGCCGCGACCAGTGGAGCGGAGGCAAATATCCCAAACCGCTTCGGGCTCACGACTGAGAGCGACTGGGCGGCGCAGGCGCGCGGATACTGGCAGTTCTCAGACCACGGGCTCATCAGCCTCGGGGCCGTCGCCTATCAGGATGAGGTGGTCCCTGAAGGCTCGTACATCAGTCTCGGATGGGATTGGGCTCAGCTCGATCTGGGATACAGGGCTCGCTGGCTGTCTCCGGCAACGGAGAGCGCCATGCTCCTGAGCACACACGCGGCGACCATGCCATCGGTGAGCCTTTCGAACTACCGGCCCCTCACACGCTTCGGCTTGAGCTACGAGGTGTTCGGGTCACTGATGTCGACCTCGGACGAGATCTTGTTCCAGGGCGAGCTCACGAGCGGCCGGCCGCGGCTTTTCGGGCTGCACGTGTCGACGGAGCCCGCTTCCGGGTGGGCGCTCGGCGTCAGCCGGATCATGCAATACGGTGGCGGCCCCCGCGCCGGATCGTTCAAGGATCTCCTGCGGGCCTTCTTCAACCCGTCCGGCTACGACAACACCAATGAGGATCTCACGGTCGACGAGCAGTTCGGCAACCAGGCGGCAGCGATCACGAGCGAGCTGATATTTCCCGGTCGCACGCCCTTCAGCGTCTATTTCGAGTACGCGGGAGAAGACACCTCGAACGGCAAGAATTACCTGCTTGGAAACTCAGCGCTCACAGCGGGCATCCGTTTCCCGCGACTGACGCCCCGACTCGGGCTCATCTACGAAGTTTCAGAGTGGCAGAACGCCTGGTACGCGCACAACGTCTACGGCGACGGCCTCACCAACAAAGGTCACGTGATAGGCCATTGGGGAGGCGATGAGCGTGTCACGCTCCAGGATGCCGTTGGCGCACAGAGCCACACGATCAAGCTCGACTGGCAGGCTCCCTTCGGCGGCTTTGCCGAGCTTCGCCTGCGAACGCTGCAGAACGAATCCTACGGAGCAGGCGATTACGAACGCGCATACGACGGAATGCTGCGGTACTCGCAGCCGTTTCGTGGCTTCACCGTTGGTGCCGAAGTCTTCGCGGGGCGCGACGTATTCGGTGAGAGCTTCTCGCGAGTGGCGGCCTTCGTGAGGTACACGGGTGAGGAAAGCTTCCACGCACCCGCCCGGCCGTTCGACAGCACGGCGTCATACGGTGCGGACAACAGTGCCGAGGTATTTGTAGAGGCCGGCGCGGCCTTCAACAGCGTCCGCATCGACCTGGACGCGACCTCGCCCTTCACCGAATCGAACACCGGCGCGCACATTGCAATCGGCGCACGCAGAGCCGTCTCCGACTACAGCGACCTCGGCGCCCGTCTGGAGCTGGACGACGTCGATGGCCACAACCTGCTGAGCGTCCGCGCCATCGACTATCGCTTCAGGTTTGCCAACCCGCTGGCGCTCAGCGTATTCATCGGCGCTTCGCGCTACGACGTGGCGACCCCGGCCTATGGCCTGTACTACGGCCTGGGCCTCCAATGGCGCGACATTTTCCGCACGTGGGACGTCGGCGTGGATTACCGGACCGCGAAGAAGGTCGCGCGCGATCACCTTCTGCCCGACGATCCCAGCAGCGAGCTGCGACCCGACAGCTTCTACACCGTGAAGAGCCTTTCGCTGTCGCTGACGAAGAGGTTCTGACCTGCCGCCGGCACTCTGACCCTCCCGCCAGCGCGCTGGATTTCCCGTCAGCGCTCCGAGCTCCCATCAGCGCTCTGATCTCCCGCCGGCGCGCTGCCCGGGTGTGCTATCCGAGCGCTGGTAGATACCTCGCGCACAGCTGCTCGAACGGCGAATCCTCGGGGAAACGCGCGCCCTTCGCCCCGCGCTGCCGCTCGAGCAGGTTGTTCCACAGATGTACCGCGCGGCTTTCGCCGAACCCAGCTGTACGCCCCGGAGCTGGACTTTCGAACAGCTCATGAAACCGCTGGTGCGGCACAGGGTAGAAATGCCACGGCGGTAACGCACGCTCCAGAAGCCCGAAGTGCCTGAGGGCGAGCGTCAGTCCTAGGGGGCCACTCTCGCCCCAGCGGGTCTCGGATCGGCGGTTGAAGTTGAAGACGACCCGTTTCACTTTCCTGATCCGCAGCCGCAGGTCGTCGTAGGGCAGCCAGCGGTTCGGATGCTCACACAGCTCCGCCATCCAGCTGGCCAGCGGGTCCCCCACCGGCAGCCCGATGACTGCGTTGTTGACGAGCTCATCGTCCTGCCACGCATACACGTGCCCGGAATATTCGAACGGTGCGAGACACACCATGTCCGTATCCGCCCAGATGCCGCCCCGCTCGAACAGCAGCCGATAGCGGAACCAGTCCGCGAACAGCGCGAGGGACTTCGTACGCCGGTGCCGGAAAATCGAGGTGCGCGGCAGGATGGCCGAGGCATCCATCAGCCTCGTGCCGGGAGGCACGCCCGCGGGCTCTTCATAAACGTACAGATCGACCTCGTGCCCATGGGCAAGGAACGAGGCGATGGACAGCCGCTCCACGCGAGAGAGCGGAGCGCCATGCCAGAACATCTGGATGACAGGCAAAGACGACATTTGCAGGTTTTATGGATGCGTCAGGATGGGGGGACCGCGTTCGCTCGGTCAGGCGCTCCAGGGCGGCCGCGCGCGGGCCGGAATGCCGCTCGCGAACTCGGCAAGATGCTGGTCGAGGCCGATCTCGCATCGCGTCTTCCGGGCGCGGATGGTCGCCTCAAGCAGCGCGTCGTTCGGCGTCGAGCCTTCGGTCTGGCGCGAAGCATGCTCCAGGTGACAAGCCACCGCCATGAACCGCACCTCGCGCCCGCGAATACCGGCATTCAGCAGCCGCGTCGCACATTCCTTGTCCTCCGGGCCCCAGCCGATCATGCGCTCCTCAAACCCGTTCACCGCGATGAGGTCCGCGCGCCAGAACGCCTGGTTGCAGCCGCGGATGCGCCTCATGGTGACGTAGTCCCTCGTGTAGCGCTTCGCCAGCCAGGGGCTGCGCACGGCCAGGTGCCGCCGGCGCATGCCGCTTCGTAGAGGCCCGAACCGGATGGAGCGCGTTTCCAGCATGCGCTTCGTGCCCTCCATCGTGGCGTGGGCACGCGGCCCCTGCACGAACCACCCAGGCTCAGCGACACGTTCGTGGTCCTCGACGAAGTGCGGTTCCAGCACCATGTCCCCATCGAGCGTAATCACGTAGTCGCCGCGAGCCGCGGCAATCGCGCGATTTCGCGAGCGGGCCAGTCGGTACCCCTCGTCTTCCTGCCAGAGGTGGTGAACAGGTACGGGCAAACGCTCCGCCCATTGCCTCACGACCTGCGCAGTGGGCTCGCTCGAGCCATCGTCTGCGATCAGCACCTCATCCGGCATGCGCCGCTGATGAAAGAGACTCATCAGCACGAGATCGAGCGCTTCCGGCCAGTTGTAGGTACTGACGATCAGCGAGATCTGCACGAAAGGACGCCCCTGTCGTTCACGGAGCCCGTCGCCATTTTTCTAGCTGTTCGAGCAGGCGCGCAAGGCTCGGTGCGGCAGGATGTCCGCCCGCGGGATCGCGGACCGCGGGGGCGAGCTCGCCGGCCAGTTTCTTGCCGAGCTCGACGCCCCACTGATCGAACGCGTTGATGCCCCAGATCACGCTCTGCGTGAACACCTTGTGTTCGTACAAGGCGACGAGACGTCCGAGTGTTGGCGGATCCAGCTGGGGAAACGCTACCAGCGTGCTAGGACGATCGCCCTGGTGGACCTTGTGAGGCACCAGGTAATCGACCCTCTCCGTGGGCAGCTTCTGCTTCTCAAGATCCTGCCGGACCGCTGGCGCAGGGTTCCCGCCCATGAACGCCTCCGCCTGCGCGAGACAGTTCGCGATGGCGAGGTTCTGCTGCTCCTGGTTGCCCGCCGAGGACTTCGCGGGAAACAGGAAATCCAGCGCGGCGCGCGGCGTGCCCTGGTGAAGGAGCTGGAAGAACGAGTGCTGCGCATTGTTGCCGGGCTCGCCCCAGATCACCGCAGCGGTGTCCCACTCCACTGGCAGGCCGGCAAGCGTGACGGACTTTCCGTTGCTCTCCATCTCAAGCTGCTGGAGGTACGCCGGAAAACGCGCGAGACGGTCGTCGTACGGGAGCACGGCGAGCGTGGGCAGATGACGGAAGTTGATGTTCCACACGCCCAAGAGCCCCATGAGCGCCGGAAGGTTGTGTCGCCACGGCGCGCAGCGGAAATGCTCGTCCATCTCGTGCCCGCCGCGCAGGAACGCGAGGAAATGCTCGCGACCGATGGCGATGGCGAGCGCCACGCCGATGGAAGACCACATCGAATATCGACCGCCGACCCAGTCCCACATCTGGAAGCGGTAATCGGGATGCACGCCGAACGCGTCCATCGCCTTGTGGTTCACGGACACTGCGGCGAAGTGCTCGCGCACCGCCTGCTCGCCGAGTTTGCCTTTGAGCCAGGCGCGCGCGGCGTTGGCGTTCGTGAGCGTCTCAAGCGTCGTGAAGGTCTTCGACGCGATGATGAACAGGGTCGTCTGCGGATCTGCATTCTCGAGCACATCCGCAAGCCGGCAACCGTCGATGTTGGAGACGAATGCGCATCGCGGCCCGCCGCCCTGGAACCGCTTAAGGGCCTCCACGGCCATCGCGGGCCCGAGATCGGACCCGCCGATGCCGATGTTCACGACGAGCGTGTATTTCTTCTTCGCACTACCGACGATGGTCCCGTTCCGCACGCCCTCCGCGAACGACAGCATCCGCTCACGCTCATCGAGCACGAGCTTCTCGATGTCCGCTCCGCCGATTCCCGCACCGCGCGGCTGACGCAACGCCACGTGCAGGACCGCCCTGCCCTCCGTCGTGTTGATGGCATCGCCGCGCCACATGGCCTGGATTCGATCCTTCAGCGCCACCGCATCCGCGAGCGCACTGAGGGACGTCATCACCGGCTCATCGACTCGCTGCCGCGAATAGTCCATCAGCAGCCCGGCCGCCTCGGTCGAAAAATGCTCGAAGCGTTTCGCGTCACCGTCCACGAGCTCGCGCGTGTGCACGCTGGAGAGACGCGCAGCGTGAGTTTCGAGCTCTTTCCAGACTGGAGTGCGGGGCCCGGGGACGGTGCTATCGGCCATGGTTAGCGCCTGTAGAAGTCAGACACACTTTGCACGACGTAGCGGAGCTGCGTTTCCGTCAGCTCCGGGAAGATAGGCAGCGCGAGCGTTTCTTCGGCTGCCCTCTCCGCTTGCGGGAAATCGCCCTTGCGATGCTTCAGGTACGCGAAGCATTCCTGCAGGTGCAACGGAACGGGGTAGTAGATCTCGGTGCCGACGCCTGCGGCCATGAGGTGCTGGCGCAGCTGATCTCGGTCCCGCACGCGGATGACGTATTGATTGAAGATGTGGCGCAGGCCAGGCACCGCGCGCGGGGTTTCCACGGCCTTGCCCAGGTCCGCCGCTTCGAACTCGCGATCGTAGACGCGCGCGTTGCGCTGGCGGCCGGCGGTCCAGTCATCGAGATGCTTCAGCTTGATGTTCAGCACCGCCGCCTGGATCTCGTCGATGCGGAAATTGCCGCCGATGAACGAGTGGTAGTACTTCGGCTTGCCACCATGCACGCGCAGGATCTCGATGCGCTCGGCAAGCGCCTGGTCGCTGGCTACGACGCACATGCCGGCATCGCCGAAGGCGCCGAGGTTCTTCGTGGGGAAGAACGAGAGACAGCCGACGTCGCCGAAGCTGCCGGCGCGGACCTTGTTCGCGTCCTCCGCACCGATGGCCTGCGCGGCGTCTTCGATCACCTTGAGGCCGAAGCGGCGCGCGAGCTGCATGAGCGGGCCCATGTCCGCCACCTGCCCGTAGAGGTGCACGGGCATGATGGCCTTGATGACACCCTGCGTGTCCTTGTTGATGAGCTTGCCGTTCTTCGTCTGGCAGCGGCGTTCGATGAACGAGAGAACCGAGGCCGGGGAGAGATTGAAGGTGTCCGGCTCGATGTCGCAGAAGGTCGGGCGAGCCCCGGAGCGGGCGATCGTTCCGGCAGTTGCGAAGAAGGTGAACGGGCTTGTGATCACTTCGTCGCCGGGGCCGATTTCCAGCGCCATTAGCGCGACGAGCAGTGCATCCGTGCCGGAAGAAACGCCGATGCCGTAGCGGCACTGGCAGTAAGCGGCCACGCTCGCCTCAAGCTCACGCGTGGCGGGCCCGAGGATGAAGGCCTGGCTAGCGCAGATCTTCTCGATCGCCGCGAGGGCTTCGTCCTTGAAGGGCTGGTACTGAAGCTTCAGATCGAGCAGCGGCACCTGCATGGTAGGGATTCGCTGCGTAGGGGAACTCGACATGCCGACTCCGGGCGGGGCTGGGGGCGCGATTCTAGCCCGGATCTTCGGGCACCCGACGTGAGTGCGCCAAGTACACGGGCCGGCGAGTCAGCTTGAGTGCCAGACGGCACTCGTCAAAGCATCAACCAGAGCCTCAGATCAGAGGTAAACTTCCTTGCAAATTTAAAATACCGTGTTAAAAATGCAAGGATGATTAAACGCCGCTGCCAGGAAGAAGTCGAGCTTGCTCTGGCCCGGCAGGCCGCCGTGGCGCTGCTCGGCCCACGGCAGGCGGGCAAGACGACCCTTGCGCTGACGATTGCGGAGACGCGTCCCTCCACCTATCTCGACCTGGAGTCCCCGGAGGACCGCGCGAAGCTGTCCGATCCGGAGCTGTACTTCGCACAGCACCCGGACGAGCTGATCATCCTGGACGAAATACATCGCGCGCCGGATCTCTTTCAGACTCTCCGCGGCGTCATCGATCGCGCGCGGCGCAAGGGAAAGCGCACAGGCCTGTTTCTCCTCCTGGGCTCGGCAGCGATCGATCTGCTGCGCCAGACAGGCGAGACCCTGGCCGGGCGCATCGAATACGTCAACATGGGACCGTTCGACGCGCTCGAGATCGATGCGAAGCGCTCGATGCAGGAGCGACTCTGGCTTCGGGGAGGATTTCCGGACAGCTTCCTTGCGGCATCGGATGAAGACAGTTTCCGTTTGCGGCAGAGCTTCGTCCGGACGTATCTGGAGCGCGACGTGCAGCAATTCGGGCCGCGAATCCCCGCCGAAACGCTCAATCGTCTGTGGACGATGCTCGCGCACAACCAAGCCGCGACGCTGAACGCCTCCCGCCTCGCGGCTGCATTGGACATGTCGTCCCCCACTGTCACGCGCTATATCGATCTGCTGACCGATCTGCTGCTGGTCCGACGCTTGCCGCCGTTTCATGCGAATGCAGGGAAACGCCTCGTAAAGGCTCCGAAGGTCTACGTGCGCGATAGCGGCATCGTCCATGCGCTACTGGGACTGCGAACTCTCGATGACGTCCTGGGACACCCTGTGGCCGGCGCGAGCTGGGAAGGCTTCGTGCTGGAGTCCCTGTTGTCCGCCGCGCCCGCCTCGACCGCAGCGAGCTTCTATCGGACTGCTGCTGGAGCGGAAATGGATCTGGTACTTGATCTCGGAGGACGCGTTGGACGCTGGGCAATAGAGATCAAGCGGGGACTCTCTCCGACGCTCTCCAAGGGTTTTCACCATGCGCGGGAGGACCTTGCCCCGCGCAAGACGTTCGTCGTCTATTCCGGCACGGAGCGCTATCCCCTGGCGCAGGATGTGGAAGCAATCGGGCACGTCGCGATGGCGCGGGAGCTTGCGCAGCTGTTTCCGAGCAGGAATACCTGACAACTCCCCTTGTCCATGACCCGGACGGCCGTGGCCCTCCGTCGCAATCACTTCTTCCCGTAGTACTCGAGATACCAGTCCACGAACTTGCGGACGCCCACTTCGACAGGGGTCGCCGGGCGGTAGCCGACGTCGGACACAA
>Ga0182742_1000520_pt1 | contig 60537 bp, 52 predicted proteins | sample eDN5th37CBELigMG_FD_128880 | JGI IMG/M metagenome (GOLD analysis project Ga0182742, IMG submission 128880) | Enriched Miracle-Growth compost microbial communities from Emeryville, California, USA - eDNA 5th pass 37_C BE-Lig MG (version 2)... ...
CCGCGCGGTTACGACGCCGTCCGCGACGACGTTCAGGGCATCGTTCAACAGCAGGAAATCCGACGCCGCCTGCGCAATCGCCGAACCCTGCCCCATCGAGCACGACACGTCCGACGCACCGAGCGCGGGCCCGTCGTTGACTCCATCGCCGATCACGAGCACGCGCTTGCCTTGCGCCTGAAGATCCCGAACCAGCGAGACCTTGTCCGCCGGCATCATTCGCGCCCGCGCGGCATCGATGCGAAGCGCGGCCTGTGCGGCGGACACGGCTTCCTGGCGATCGCCGCTCGCGATGAGCGTATCCACGCCGAGCGCTTTGAACTTGCTGACGGCGCGCTGAGCTTCGGGCCGAATGCTCTCGCCCAATCGGAAGAGCGCCACGAGCCCCGTCTCGTTTCCGAGGTACAGCCCATCGTCTCCGGCTGGCGCCGCAACGTCGCCGGAAAGCGCTGAGACATACTCGTGGCGGCCGATGCGCCAGGTGACGCCGTTGATTCGTCCCGTGACGCCCTGCCCCTCGTGTTCGACGAGGTTCCCGGCAACGACGTCGGGGCGCTCGTGTAATGCGAACAGGGCTGCGATCGGGTGACTGGAACCGCGCTCCAACGCCGCAGCCACTGCCTTGGCCGATTGCGCATCCACGTTGCCGAGCATCGTCACGCCCGTGATCGAGAGGCTGCCGGCGGTGAGCGTTCCCGTTTTGTCCATCACCGCCGTATCGACGGTGGCGAGGCGCTCGAGCGCATCTGCCCGTGTAACCAGCAGGCCCGCGCGAGCCAGGCGCGTCGAGGCCGCAGCGACAGCGACGGGTGTGGCCAGTGAGAGCGCGCACGGGCAAGTCACCACCAGCACCGACAGTGCCGACGGAAAAGCGCGCGTGGGATCGACGAGCAACCACAACGCGACGACTACCGCGGCAACGAGAAGAATGGCGAGCACGAACCAGTTCGCCGTTCGGTCCGCCGTTCGCGCGATGGCGGGACGCGAGCCTTGTGCTCGCTCCAGAAGCGCGACGACCGACGACAACGTCGAGCCGGCCAGATCGCTGCGAGCGGTCACCCGAATGGCACCTCCGACGCTCAGCGAGCCGCCGAGAAGCCTTTCCCCGGCCTGCCGCCGTTCCGGCTTCGACTCGCCCGTCACCAGGGATTCATCGACGAGCGCCGTACCTTCGGCGAGCGTGCTGTCCACGGGGACGACGCCGCCTTTCGGGATCTGCAGCAGATCGCCAGGTGCGATGGCGCGCGTCGGCACACGCTCCGAACCGCCACCAGGCAGCACGCGCGTCACCATGGCCGGCAGGCTGCGCGCGACGGCCTCACTGACGGAGAGACTTCGCTGGCGAACGATCATCTCCACGTATCGGCCGGCGCTCAGGAAGAAGATGAACATCGTCACGGAGTCGAAGTACGTCTCGCCTTCACCGCGAACGGCGTTGAACACACTCGCCACATAAGCGAGGCAAAGCGCGAGCGCCACAGGCACGTCCATGCCCAGCGAACGCCGGTGCAGATCCCGCCACGCACCCGCGAAAAACGGCGCTCCGGAGTAAACGAGAACCGGCGTCGTGATAAGCATGCCGACGTACGTGAGATATCTTGCGATCGCCGGATCGATCTCGCCGGGATCCGCGAGATACACGCCGAACACGTACATCATCACCTGCATCATGCCGAGCCCGGCGAGCCCGATGCGCTTCAGCGCCCGACGCCGCTCGAGCGCGAATGCACTCTCGGCCTCGGTTCCGGCAAGCGGCACGGGCTTGAACCCCGCATCGGCGACCGCGCGCAGGATCTGCGCAAGGCTGCTCCGGGCTGCATCCCAATCCACGCTCACCCGGGAAGTGGCGACGTTCACATTCACGCGCGTCACGCCCGGCAGTGCAGAAACCGCTCTTTCGATCGAGCGGCTGCACGAGGCACAACGGATGCCTTCCGCCGCGAACACCGTTCGCGAGCGGCCGTCGCCTGCATTCGTCCAAAAGGCATGAGCGCTAGCGGCCGCGGACGTCACGACGGTCCACCGTTCCCGGTCACACCGGCGAGCGTCAGCGCGCCGAGCGAGGTCCGGACAGTCTTGCGAATGGCCCAGTCGTTCACCGAATCGACGAGCTCGACGCGCCAGGTTCCCTCCGGCAGATCCGTGCACATTCCCCGATACAGCACCGAACCGTCGCTCCATCCCGTCTCCGCCGGAATGCGCTCGAACGCGAGGCGCCGATCGAGCTCCGCGCGCGTCCCGTGAGAGAGCGCCAGCGACAGCAGATCGGGCGCGACGCCCTCCATGCGAAGCCGGAGCTCACACGCCCCGTTGCGATCGAGGCCGCTGAAGCTCGCCCGCACGCCCAGCTCGGCAGCCCGCGCGGCTCGCGAGAAATCGCGATCGAGCTGAAACCCCTCCCAGTGATACTGCTCGGGCAGTTGCCCGTCCGAGCCGCGAATCGCGATGCCTACCGTGAAGATGCTGGCGATCACCGCCACAGCCGGCAGGCCCCACGTCAGGATGAAAACCGGATTCCGATGCCAGGATGACATGCTTGCGATTCCTACCGTGACGGCGCCAGAAACCGTGCGTCAGTGCTGGCCGTGAGCTGGGGATCGTCGACGGCCTGGATGACGAACTCGATGTCCTGCGAGCCGAGCGGCTCATACGCCGAACGGGACACGCGAATCGCGGCGGGAAAGACGGCACCGCTCTCCACGTCGAATACGCCGGCCGAGGGCTCGACGCGCAGGTCCCCCTGCCCTTTGACGCTCACCCGGAACCGATGCGGGCGCTCGGTCTTGTTGAGAATTCTCACGCTGTAGACGTTCTCGACACGCCCGTCGTCCAGCATCCGATACAGGGCATTCCGGTCGCGGATTACATCCACATCGACGGGACTTCTCAGGTACAGCCCGACGAAGAACGCGGTGATGAGGCCGATGAGCAGGACGCCGTAAACGACGATCCGGGGCCGGAGGATGCGCGTCGGTTTGCGCTCGATCGCGTTCTGCGTCGTGTATCGGATGAGGCCGCGTGGATACGACATCTTGTCCATGACCGAATCGCACGCATCGATACACGCGGCACAGGCGATGCACTCGTATTGCAGGCCCTTGCGAATGTCGATTCCGGTCGGACACACCTGCACGCACAGCGTGCAATCGATGCACGAGCCGAGCTTCGCCTTCGCGAGATCCGTCCCACGGCGGCGCGAGCCGCGCGGCTCCCCGCGCTCCGCGTCGTAGGTGACGATGAGCGTATCCCGATCGAACATGGCGCTCTGGAACCGCGCGTAAGGGCACATGTACTTGCACACCTGCTCGCGCAGGAAGCCTGCATTGCCGTAAGTCGCGAACGCATAGAACAGCGTCCAGAAGACCTCCCACGGGCCGAGCGAGAAACCCGCAATCTTCGCAGGCAACGTCGAGATCGGCGTGAAGAACCCGACGAACGTCATGCCAGTCCAGAGCGAGAATGCGATCCAGAGGGTGTGCTTTCCGCCCTTGCGCACCAGCTTCCTGAAGCTCCATGGCGCGCGATCCAGCTTCATGCGTTCGTTGCGCGTGCCTTCGGTGATGCGCTCCATCCAAAGGAATGCTTCGGTCCACACCGTCTGCGGGCAGGCGTATCCGCACCAGAGGCGTCCGCCGATGGCTGTGAAGAAGAAAAGGCTGAGCGCCGCGATCACGAGGAGCGCGGTGAGGAAAATGAAATCCTGAGGCCAGAGTACGAGCCCGAACACGTAGAATTTGCGAGCCGGCAGGTCGAAGAGCACCGCCTGCCTGCCGTTCCAGGTCAACCAGGGCATCACATAGAAAAGCCCGAGAAGCACCCACACCGCGATCGTGCGAAGGCGCGCAAACCGTCCCGTGACCTCGCGCGGATAGATCTTCTTTTCCGCGACGTAGTACGACTCCGGTTGCTGCTGCTGTGTCAAAAAAGTGTCCATCACTGTTTCGGAGGCAAAGCGCGCTCGGTGTGAGCCATGTAGAGAGCGAGCGCCGCGGAGCTGGCTGCGACGGCCCAAAGCGAGAAGAACCCCAGCGCATATACGGTCAACCGGTTCCGGAACCAGTCCGGCATTCCGGCGATCTCGACGGCCTCCGGATCCACGTATGCGAAGACCACCATCGTCGCGGCGGAGGCCACGAGGAACGAGCACCACGCGACGACGCCGACGCTTCGCGCGCGTGGCGGCAGGTCCGGCTCACGAGCATCGCAGGCCCCGGCGTCATCCCGAATGCCTGGGTCCGTGTTCATGGCGCAGCCCGTTCGGCGGATGCGAGCGTTGGAGGTGACTTCTCTTTCGCGCTCAAGCTGAGCACGTACGCGGCCAGCAGCTTGGTGCGCACCTCGCCAAGCATGTCCGCATGAGCAGGCATCTGCCCCTGCCGGCCCTTGGCAATGCTGTCGCGAACGGCGGCAACGGAGCCGCCATGCAGCCAAATGCTATCCGTAAGGTTTGGCGCGCCCAGGAGCGGATTGCCGCGCCCCTCGGGGCCATGACATGCCGCGCAGATTTCCGCGAACTTCTGCTTTCCTCGCGCCACGTCGCCCGCGGGAAGCCGTCGTCCCGACAGGCTCATGACGTACGCCAGCATGTCCTCGACGCCTGCATCGCCGAGCACCGGGCCCCACGCCGGCATCACGCCCGTGCGTCCCTGTTGAATGCTTGCGAGCACCGCGTCCGGGGCATTGCCCCAGAGCCAGTCCTGGTCGGCGAGGTTCGGAAAGCCCGGAGCGCCGCGGCCGTCGGAACCATGACATCCCGCGCAGTTGTTCAGGAAGATGTTTCGCCCGCGCGTGACGGCAGCGGGATCGCTCGCCAGTGCCTCGACGGATTGCGTCGCGAACGGCGCGAGCGAGCGCGCCAGCAAGGCCTCAGCGGCTTCGGACTGCGCCCTGTACTGCGACTCCTGAGTCCATTTCTTCGCACCTGCGTAGCTCCCGAGCCCGGGATACAGGGCGAGATACACCAACCCGAAGATCACCGTCAGAACGAAGAGCACGAGCCACCAGCGCGGCAGCGGCTTGTTGTACTCCATAAGATCGCCGTCCCAGACGTGGCCGGTCGTCTCGGCCTGATCTGTTGCGGTTTTCCCGGGTTCGCCCCGACGCCGGCTCGTCCACCACAGCAACCAGAGCACCGCTGCGATGTTCACCAGCGTTGGAACGGAAATCAGCGCGCTGACGAAGTCACTCACGGCTGCCGCTCCGAATCTTCTTCCAGCGGCATGCGCGCCGCTTCTTCAAACTTCGCCTTCCGGCGCGCGCTGAACGCCCACACCCACATGCCGACGAACAACACCAGCAGGATCGCGGTGAAAATGCCGCTCAGAGTTCCCGAATCAATCATGTCCGCGACTCCCTAATTCCACTGCTTCGAGGCGACTCCCAGCCCCTGCAGATACGCGATCAGCGCTTCCATTTCACTCTTGCCGTCCACCACGCCGGCCGCGCCTTCGATCTCCTCGTCCGAATAAGGAACACCCAGCCTGCGCAACGCCCGCAGTTTTCCGGGCATGGCGGCGGCATCGACCTTTCGGGACTCCAGGAACGCGTAGGCCGGCATGTTCGATTCGGGCACGACATCGCGCGGGTTGATGAGATGCACGCGATGCCACTCGTCGCTGTAGCGGCCGCCGACGCGCGCGAGGTCCGGCCCCGTGCGCTTCGAACCGAACTGGAACGGATGGTCGTACACGGACTCTCCCGCGACGGAGTAGTGTCCGTAGCGCTCCGTTTCGGCGCGCAGCGGCCGGATCATCTGCGAGTGGCAGCCATAGCATCCCTCGCGCACATAGATGTCGCGGCCCGCGAGCTCCAGCGCACCATAGGGCTTCACGCCCGGCGCAGCGTGCGTCACCTGGCTGGAGAAATAGAGTGGCACGATCTCGACCAGGCCGCCCACGCTGATCACGAGTGCGATCAGGATGCCCATCAGCCCAGCCCGTTTCTCGACGATCTCATGTTTCACGTTTGATCCCTCTGCACATCAGGCGGGCTGCGGCACGCGCGCTTCGACGACACTCTCGCGTCCGGCGAGGATCGTTCGGTACGTGTTGTATGCCATGAGGAACATGCCGCCGAGGACCATGAGGCCCCCGACAAGCCGCACTGCGTAGTAGGGGTATGTCGCCTTCAGCGACTCGACGAACGTGTAGACCAGCGAGCCGTCGGCATCCGTAGCGCGCCACATGAGTCCCTGGGTGACGCCCGCAACCCACATCGCCGCCACGTACAGCACGATGCCGAGGGTCGTGGTCCAGAAGTGCCAGTCGATGAGCCGCGTGCTCCACATCGACGTGCGGCCGTAGAGGCGCGGGATCATCACGTACAGCGAGCCCACGGTCGTCATCGCGACCCAGCCGAGCGCGCCGGAGTGCACGTGGCCGATGGTCCAGTCCGTGTAGTGCGAGAGCGCATTCACGGTCTTGATGGACATCATCGGACCTTCGAACGTCGACATGCCGTAGAAGGACAGTGCGACGATGAGGAACTTGATGATCGGATCCGTACGCAACTTATGCCAGGCGCCGGACAGCGTCATGATGCCGTTGATCATGCCGCCCCACGACGGCGCGAGCAGGATGAGCGAGAACACCATGCCGATGGACTGGGCCCAGTCCGGCAACGTCGTGTAATGCAGGTGATGAGGGCCCGCCCACATGTACACGGAAATCAGCGCCCAGAAATGCACGATGGACAGGCGATACGAATAGATCGGCCTGCCCGCCTGCTTCGGCACGAAGTAGTACATCATCCCGAGGAAGCCGGTGGTCAGGAAGAAGCCGACGGCGTTGTGCCCGTACCACCACTGCACCATCGCGTCGACGGTGCCGGCGTATGCAGAGTAGGACTTGGTGAGCGATACCGGAATTTCGGCGCTGTTGACGATGTGCAGGACCGCCGTCGTCACGATGAACGAGGCGAAGAACCAGTTCGCCACGTAGATGTGCGAGACCTTCCGCTTGATCATCGTGCCGAAGAAAACGATGAGATACGCGATCCAGACGAGCGCGATCAGGACGTCGATCGGCCATTCGAGCTCGGCGTACTCTTTCCCGCTCGTCATCCCGAGGGGCAGCGTGATCGCGGCGAGCACGATGACCGCCTGCCATCCCCAGAACGTGAACGAAGCGAGCGCGTCCGAGAACAGTCGCACGTGACACGTGCGCTGGACCACGTAGTACGAAGTGGCGAACAGAGCGGAGCCGCCGAAGGCGAAGATCACCGCGTTCGTGTGAAGCGGCCGCAACCGGCCATACGAAAGCCATGGGATGCCGGCGGTGAGATCCGGCCAGATGAGCTGTGCCGCAATCAGCCCTCCGACCGCCATGCCGACGATGCCCCACACGACCGTCATGATCGTGAACTGCCGCACCACCTTGTCGTTGTAGGTCGCAACGGCAGCGGCCTGCGGAACAGGCGCGGTTCCGACGACGTCCGCAGTCACAGCGTTCACGAAGCGCGCTCCGGTGTGCGTGCGACGAATCGCGTGAGCCCTTTATGGGCCAGTCGCACGAGCGACACCACGCCGACTGCGGCGAGGGCAATGAAGATCGTCCGGAAAGGTTCTTCGCACAGAAAGCACATGGTCATCACTCCTCGGAAACCGGGCGCATTTTCGGAAACGGCCCGGTGCCGCGGGAGCCGCACCACTGCATAAAGGATTGCGGAGTAGTACGTAGCCCTTGAGAGACAGGTCACGCCGCCGCGCGCGAGCTGCAGGGATCTCGATTCGCTTTGCTGAAGGGACTACGCAGTCCTACGTGCATTGAGCCGCGCGATGAGCGGCGCGTCGTGCCCGTAGATGTCCGGAAAGAAATGCACGCTGCCTGCTTCCGTGGCGAGGGCGGTGCCGTAGAGGATGAACACGCGGATCGGCTGGCGCAGCGGTATCCGCACCGGCGTGCCCTTCGCCATGGCTGCCTCGATCTTTTCGCCGGTCCACGACAGGTCGTTTCGCAGTACATGCGCGAGCAGCGCGCCGGGATCGGACACGCGGATACACCCGTGGCTGAACGCGCGCCGGGTGCGCAGGAAGAGCGTGCGGCCGGGCGTGTCGTGCAGGTAGACGTTATGACGGTTGGGGAACATGAACTTCACGCGGCCCAGCGCATTCTCCGGGCCGGGCTTCTGGCGGAGCCTCAATGAGCCTGCAGCGAGGAGCTGGATGTTCTCCGGAGTGGGTGGGACCGCGCGCGCGTCGTCACCGGGGCCGCGGACGATCTCGTAGCCGTGCTTTTCGATCCATCCTGGATTGCGCTGGATCTGAGGGAGGAGCTCCTTGAGGAGGATGCTTCGCGGTACATCCCAGTACGGGTTGAGCACGACGTACTGCATGTCCGCGGCGAACACGGGCGTGCGTCGCGCTTCGAAAGTCTCGCCGACGATGACATCCATCTGCAGGATCTGGTCCGCGTGGTCCTGTGTCGTGCGAAAGGCGAACAGGCGGAACTGCGGGATGTTCACGATGATGGGCGGTGAATCGAGGCGCGAGGGGAGCCAGCGCATGCGCTCGAGGGACAGCTCGATCTGCTGCACGCGAAGGCTCAGGGGAGTGGTCAGGGCGCGATACGTTGCCTGACCTAGCACACCGTCCGGGTCGAGGCCGTGGCGAGCCTGGAAGCGCTTGAGCGCGTCGACGAGCGCGGGATCGAGCACTGGCTCGCCCGAGACCGCCTCGCCCCGCACGGCCTCGCTCGGCAGGGACTCGCTCGGCAGGGGTTCGCGCGGCGATGACTGGCCGGACACGCGTTCGCGCAGCACCGTTGCCGGCACGCGCTCCGATGTCACCGGCCCCGCGACGGGCAGGTCGCCCAGTGCGGTGAGCAGAGCACGCAGCGCCGACACGCCCTCATACCTTTGGCCAGGCGCGACCCGCTTGCCTGGCAACGGCGGCAGCTGCACGAGCGCCGGACCGCGAGCGGCCAGCTCGCGATATCGGGCCAGGGCCGTTTTCAGCAGCGCGTAGTGTCGGAGCTGCGGCTCCAGCGCATCAAGCGTCGCGGACACGTTGCTCGACGCAGCCAGTGAGCTGACTGCCGCCTCGACGTCGAACGACGGCTTGCGAACATCCAGGTCGTGCCCGACTTCTTTCGGCGAAACGCGTCCGACGTGCAGATCCACAACGAGCCGCCGGGCAGCGTTCGTGAGCGCGGCATCGAAGGCCGCCCTCTCCGATGCGCTCGCCTGTGCCAGTCGCTGCGCCCGACTGTTGAGCTCCGCGGCGTGATAGTCAGACGGACGCAGTCCGCGTCGCTCGGCTTCAAGCAACTCCTTCACGAGCTGCGCGCCCGCATGCGTCAGCCCCGACTGCCGTACCCACCGGCCAGCACCTTCCGCGGCCACGGACGCGCCGGACGCAACTGAGGCGGCAGCGACCGACGTCCCGAACGCTGCAGACCCGGACAGGGCAGGCGCGCCGGATTCGGCCAGCGCGGTGAGCACGGGATGCGCCGCGAAGACTGCCCTCCCCACCGGGCAGGCCACCAACACCACTGCAATAACCACCACGAAGAAGCGCATATCCGTCGCGCCTCATTCGCGCTGAATCGAGCGCAGATGCCCGACCAGCCGATCGATCTTCTCCACCGAACGCCGATGCGCGAGCTCATCGTCCGCATCGTCGCCGAAGAACTCGTATCCCCAAACAGGCATGTGTCGCGGCCCGTGAGCAGCAACCTCCGATTGCCCGTCAATGATCCGGAATATCTCCAGTTCCGGAAATTGCCCGCCACGTCGGGCAGCGATCCGCGTGAGATCCGGCACGTCGACCGTCAGAAGAGGGGCAACCGGCCCGTTTCCCCGCGCATCCTCACCGTGGCAAGCCGCGCACGAGACCCGAAAAAGCCGCGCTCCCGATGCTGGCTCGTTGATGCCGCCGGGCGCCGGCGCACGGCAGCCGGCAAGACTCGCGAGCAGCACGACAACCCCACACCTCCCGAGCCCGGCGAGCTTCACGCCACCGCCGAGCAGAAGCGGTTTGCGGCCGGCTTTGCGATAGCCTCCGGTTTCACGAGCACGAAATCGCAATCGAGCGAGTCGATGAGTCGCCCCGTCAGCGTGCCGATCTGCGGGGACACGCCAGCCTGGTGCGCCAGCGCCCCGAGAACCATCACGTCATAGCCCTGCCGGGCCGCGTATTCGGGCAGCGTGTCTTCCGCCTCTCCCTGCAAAATCGTCCGCCGTTCGCGCCCCACACCGAACTCCTGCACGAGGCTCGAAAGAGCCTCCCGGCGCTGCTGCGCCCCGGGCGAACCCGGCGCCTCCTTCTCGCTGTAGATCACGTCGAGCTCGCCCTTGCAGCCGAGCGCCAGGAATCCGGCAGTCTGCATCACCGCCCTGGGCATCTGGATTCCGGCGGGATCGGCCACGTCGATGGCAGCCGCGAACCGTCCCTCCGGGCTCCACGGCCGGCCGCGCGTGAGCATGAGCGGTACAGGGCAGGTTCGCGCAAGCTGCCAGTCGTTCGCGTCAAGCGTGAAGGAGTCGGGGGAGCGATGCCCGGAAGCGCTCTTGATCACGAGGTCCGGGCGAGCTTCGCGCACGCGGTCGACGATGGCTTCGCAAAGCGGGCTCTCGCAGGCCACATGCGTCGTGATGGGGACATCTTCCGCGAGCGACCGCCGCACGGCATCGACGTACCGCTGCGCGTTTGCGAGACAGGTCCGTTTCGCTTCAGCGACGCCTGTGCGGTCGTAGGTGTGCCGCAGGGCGAACGCGCTTTCGGACTCGCAAAGGAACAGCTCCACGGAAGCGCCGAAATGGCGCGCCACCACCATGGCCTTGACGACGACATGGCGGCTTTCGTCCGCCGGATCGATGACGACCAGGATCGAATTCAGCTTGTCCACGACACAGTCCCCTCAGGTCTGGGCGAATCCTCCCCCACGACCCCGCCCTTCCGGTATGCGCCCCCTTGCGTAGGGACTCGTGGAAACTCCCTAACTGGGCCGTCTTCCCCTCGGTCATACTTTCGGCATGCCTTACCACGAGCTTCAGGCGCTGCTGGATGCGGCGGTGGACGGAATCGTCATGATCGACCACCGGGGCCAGATCACGGCCTTCAACCGGTCCGCGGAGCGCCTGTTCGGCTACGAAGCCGCCGAGCTCATGGGGCAGAACGTGAGCCTGCTCATGCCCGAGCCCTGGCGCAGCGAGCACAACGACTATCTCGCGCGCTACGAGCGCACCGGCATCCCCCACATCATCGGCGTGGGCCGCGAGGTCGAGGGCCTGCGCAAGGACGGCTCGCGTTTTCCGGCTTTTCTCTCGGTCGGCCGCGTGGCCGACTCCAACCCGCCGCGTTTCGTCGGATTCGTTCGGGACGTGACCACCGAGCGCCAGGCGCTCGCCACGATCCAGGCCGAGCGGGATCACGCCATCCGGCGGCGCCAGGAGGAGCAGGAAGCGCGCCGGCTCCAGGAGCGACTCACCCACGTTTCCCGAATGGCGACGATGGGCGAGATGGCGGCGGGCATCGCTCACGAGCTGAATCAACCGCTGAGCGCCATCGCCACGTACGCGCGCGCCTGCGAGCGCTTTCTCGCGTCCCCGGAACCGGACCTTCCGGAGACGCTGACCTCGCTGCAGGAAATCGGTGCTGAAGCGCTTCGCGCAGGGGAAATCATCCGCCGGCTGCGGCAACTCGTTACGTCACGACCGAGCGAGCATGTGCCGACCCAGCTGAACGAGCTGGTCTCGGATCTCTCCGTGCTCATCGAGGCCGATGCGCGAATCCACAAGACGCACGTCGATCTGCAGCTGGCGGACGCCCTGCCCCCGGTGCTCGCGGATCGCACTCAGCTCCAGCAGATGCTGCTGAGCCTTCTCCGGAATTCGCTCGAGGCGATGGTCGATTCGGGCGCAACCGATCGGCGGGTGACGGTGCGCACGAAGGTCGCTTCCGACGGCCGCGTCGAGCTCAGCGTCTCGGACAACGGGCCGGGCGTCGCGCCGGACGTGGTCGACCGTCTCTTCATTCCCTTCATGACGACGAAAGCAACCGGCACAGGTCTTGGGCTCGCCATCAGCCAGACCATCGCGCAGGCTCACGGAAGTACCATCGCGTACCGGCCCGGCGAGTCCGGTGGAGCCTGCTTCTACGTGCGCCTCCCGAGAGTCGAGGAAACAGCATGAAAGAAACCAGTACCCCCATGGTTTTCATCGTGGACGACGACAGCGGCGTCCGCTCCTCCATCCGCGTCCTGATGAAATCCATCGGGCTCGCGGCGACGCCCTTCGCGTCGGCCAAGGAGTTCCTCGAAGCGTACAACCCGCACCAGCCCGGCTGCCTCGTGCTGGATATCCGGATGCCCGGCATGAGCGGGCTGGAATTGCAGGAAGCGCTGAACGATCGGGGCGCGGTGATTCCGGTCATCTTCATCACGGGGCACGGCGACATTCCGATGGCCGTCGAGGCCATGCGCCACGGCGCCTTCGACTTCCTGCAGAAGCCGTTCCGCGATCAGGACCTCATCGACCGCATCCAGAAAGCGCTGGAGCAGGACAAGGAAACGCGTGAAAACCTGCGCGAGCACGGGCGCATCCGGGCGCGCATCGCTTCGCTCACGCCGCGCGAGAAGGAGGTGCTCGAGCTGCTGACGACCGGGAAAGCCAACAAGATGATGGCGCAGGACCTGGGGCTCAGTCAGCGCACCGTCGAGATCCACCGCGCGCACGTGATGGAGAAGATGGGCGCGCGATCCGTCGCGCAGCTCGTTCGCATGGTGATGGATCTGGAGTACCGGGGGAATCCGGCTCAGCGCTGAGCGATCGCGGCGCGGCTCTGAAGTGCCGCGTGGCGTCGCGCTGTGGCAGCCGCGTCGCGCACGGGTCGGGATTAGTTGCGAGCCAGCGGCTGGGGAGGCGGACTCCACATCGAACGCGAGAGGAAATCCGCGACGCCCGCGAGATCGTCCCGCTGCAGCTTCTCAAGCAGCCTCACGTGTGAGGACGAGAAGTTCGGCCTTCGTCCGTCCACCGCGTCATACATCTGCCGAAGAATGTACTCGTAGTGTTGCCCGGCAAGCCGTGGCGTGGTGGTGCGATTGTTGCCCTCGCCATTCGCTCCGTGACACTCGGAGCAGAGCCGCGCGTAAACCTGCTCGCCGTGCGCCACGAGCGTCCCGTCTCCGACGTTGCGCGGCATTTCGCGGCCGAGCTGCGCCGCATAGGCGGCCACGTCCGCAATGGATTGCGCGTCCTCCAGGAGCTTGCGGCCCGCGTAATGCTCCATGCGGATATCCCACCGTTTCTCGTGCCGGTAATCGACGAGTTGCTTCACCAGCACCCTGAAATGCTGACCGGCGATCCGGGGCACGCCGCCGTCATCGCTACCGTTTCCGGACCTTCCGTGACAGACCGCGCAATCGCGGAACAGCTCTTCGCCCCGGACGGTATCCGGAACGAGCCGGGTTGCCGTGGCGAACTCCTTTCGCGCCGATTCGGCGGCGGACGCGGCAGCCGGCAGCGCGGTCGCAACGGCGAGAACGCTCGCCGCGCTCAGCAGGACGAATGTGATCTTCATGTGGAGGTGCCGCCCAACGGGGCCTGCAACACTACGCGATCCGGCGTGCCGTGGAAATGCAACGACGCCCGAAGCGCCTCCACGAACCCGGCGAGCTTCGCCTCGTATACGGCTCGATCCGCGAGCTCCGTGGCGGTGAACCCCGTGTACGCGATTCCTTTCCGTCCGGCGAGCGTTTCCATTGCGGGCACGATGCAGCTTGCGTCGGTGCTTCCGGACGTCACGAAGAACGCGATATTGCGAACGTCGGCTCCGCATCGTTTCAGGTATGCGCGAACGGCCGGGGTCATGTGCCGCGCCCAGATGGGCGTGCCCACGACCGTGAGCGCGTATTCGCGAGGAGTGTGTCGGAGCGGACCAATCCGCCCCGCCCTTCCGCAGACGGCGTCCACGATGGCCTTCAGGTATCCACTGAAACCCGCTCCGTAATCGGGATCGCGCAGGGGTTCGAGATCGGCGCCTGTGAGCCTCGCGATATCGCGCGCCACGCGCGCGGTATTCCCCGTGACGGAGTAGTACGCGACGAGAATTCGCTCCCCAGCTTCGCCGGACATCGCCCTTCTCCCGCATCCTGTTTGCGAGTGAGTGTAGGGAGGGCGCGGCCGCGAATCCTGCGTACTAGCGCCGGGGTAACCTGCGGAAAGTGCGTAAGACGCCCGATGCGGGTGCCTTCAGAGTCAAGGCAGCGCGAGCAAGGGAGCTGAAGGTCACCTGACATGAAAACACATACACGCCACGTCGCTGTCGCGCTGATTCTGGCGCTCATTCTCCTGCTGATAGCCGTGTCAGCCGCACACGCCCAGGACTATTCCGGCTACTCCGGAGAGCTGCTGTACGCACGCTTCTGCGCGAGCTGTCATGGCGACAAGGGCTTTGGGGACGGCGTAGTGGCGGCAAGCTTCAGCATCATGGTGCCGGATCTCACGCGCATCGCGAAGCGTCAGGGCGGTGTGTATCCCGCCGAGAAAGTGCGCCAGATCATCGACGGCCGCACGCCGATGCGTCCCCACGGCACTCGCGAGATGCCGGTGTGGGGCTACGAATTCTCCGCCCAGAATGAACCGAAGCCGGACGCCGCGAAGAAAACCGAAGAGATGGTGCAGCGGCTCGCCGACTACGTGGAGTCGTTGCAGCGGAAGTGAAGGATCGTCCGCGCAAGAAATGACGAAATCTCAGCGGCGAAAACTGACGAAACCGTCAGCGGTGCTCGCTCGGCGTCTGCAGGGGCAGCGTGACTCGCACAAGCCCCTCCCGCACGGGCTCGGTCCTGAACCCGTGGCTCGCCGCGAGTTGCAGCATCCTGGAATTTGAAGCCAGCACGTCGCCAGCGAGGAATCGCGTGCCTCGCTGCCGGCAGTACCGGATGATCTTCTCCATCATGCGATAACCGAGACCGTGCCCCTTCAGGTCGGATCGCACTAGGACGGCAAACTCCGCCGTGTCGTTGTCGGGATCCGCCTGTGCGCGCACGACGCCGAGCGTTTCGGGCTCGCCGTCATCCTTCGTGCGCACGGCGATGAACGCCATCGCCCTTTCGTAGTCGAGCTGAGTCAGCGCGGCGAAGTCACCTGGCGGCAGCTCTCTCACCACACGGAAGAAGCGCGCGCGCAGATCCTCGTCCGAGATATGCGTGATGAACTCGCGATGACGTTGCGCATCCTCGGGGCGCAGCGGCCGCAGGAGCACCGGTTTGCCGTCGAGCTCGATCCACTCCTCAAGCTCGCGCGGATACGGGCGGATCGCGAGCCGGTCCGCCGCGGACCCTCGCGCCGGGGCCACTCGAATGCGCGCGTCGAGAGCTATCACGCCCTGCTCGTCCGCGAGCAGCGGATTGATGTCGAGCTCGGCGACCTCCGCGATGTCCGCAGCCAGCTGCGAGACCTGCACGAGCACGCGTTCCAGCGCCGCCATGTCCACGGCTGGATAGTTCCGGAAACCCTGCAGCATGCGCGTTACGCGCGTCTGTGAAATGAGATCCGCCGCCAGGCGACTGTTGAGCGGAGGAAGGCCGATCGCCTTGTCCGGCAGGACTTCGACATCCACTCCCCCTTTTCCGAATAGCACGACGGGGCCGAAGGTGGGATCGACCGTGATCCCGACGATCAGCTCGCGCGCGAACCGGCGTTTGATCATCGGCTGTACCGTAAAGCCCGCGATGCGGGCCGCCGGCTGCCTGACGCGGCAGTTTTCCAGCATTCGCTCCGCCGCCGCTTTCACGGAGGCCGCATCGGGAAGATCGAGTGCGACCCCGCCGACATCCGACTTGTGCGAGATATCGGGCGAGAGGATCTTGAGGGCCACGGGGTAACCGAGCTCGCCTGCGACACTCACCGCTTCATCCGGAGTCGCCACGGCGCGGGTCGGCACGACCGGTATGTCGTACGCATCCAGCACCTGCTTGGCCTCGACTTCATTCAGAAGCGTGCGTCCGCTCGCGAGCGCCAGGCCGACGATCCCCTTCACGTCGTCGATTCGCGGCGCCTGGGTTTCAGGCACGGACGACGGCATTTCCATGAGCTGCCGCTGATTCCGGTTGTACCGGACGGCATGCGTGAACGCGCTGACGGCCTCCTCCGGCGTGGAATAGGTGGGAAGCCCCGCGCGCTTGCAGATCTCCCGCGCTTCGCGAACCGTTTCGCCTCCCATCCAGCAGGTGAGGACAGGTTGATTGCAACCTTCGATCGCCTGCGCGGAAACCCGCGCAATCTCCGTGGGCGACACGATTGCCGTCGGAGCATGGATCAGCAAAGCCGCGCTCACTGACGGATCCGCCAGAACGCGTTCGAGTGCCGCTGGATATCGCGCAGCCGGTGCATCTCCAATGATGTCGACCGGATTGCCATGCGACCAGCTCCCCGGCAGCACTTCGCTGAGCTTCGCCACGGTCTCCACCGACAACGTTGCGAGCACGCCGCCCGCTGCCGAAAGCGCATCGGTAGCCATCACCGCCGGACCACCGCCGTTGCTGACGATGGCAAGCGCTTCGCCCTTGAGCGGCTTGAGTCGAACGAGCGTTTCCGCCGCATCGAAAAGCTCGCGCGTCGTATCGACGCGAAGCATGCCCGCGCGACGGAAGGCGGCGTCGTATACATCGTCGGCGCCGGCCAGCGCGCCCGTGTGCGAGGCCGCCGCTTTCGCGCCTTCCGCCTGCCGCCCGGCTTTCACGACGATGACCGGCTTGTTTCTCGCAGCAGCTCTCGCTGCCGACATGAATTTTCGCGCGCTGCTGATCGCTTCGACGTACAGCAGGATCGCGCGCGTGTGATGGTCGTAGCAGAAGTAGTCGAGCAGATCGCCGAAATCCACGTCGGCGACATTGCCGAGCGAAACGAGCGCCGAAAAGCCGATATTCGCGGTACAGGCCCAGTCGAGCATCGCCGTGGCGAGCGCGCCGGACTGCGCGACGAAAGCAAGATTCCCCTTGAGCGCCTGCGTGTGGGCGAAGCTCGCATTGAGCCCGATTCGAGGCTGCAGCAGCCCCAGGCAATTGGGCCCGAGGATCCGCAGCGTGTAGGGACGCGCGGCCTCAAGCATTGCCTGGGCATAGGTTTTGCCGCCGGGAGGGCGAGCGTCGAGCCCCGCGGTGATCACCACGGCCGCACGTGTACCGCGTTCGCCAAGCTGCGTGATGAGGCCCGGCACCGTTGGGGCTGGCGTGCAGATGACCGCGAGCTCCGGTGTCTCGGGAAGATCGGCGACGGTCGCGAACGCCCGCCGTCCGGCTACGTAATCGTGGCGCAGATTCACGGGCCATACCGGTCCGTCGAACCCGCCGGAGATGAGGTTTCTCATCACCGTCGCACCCACACTCCCCGGCCGATCCGATGCGCCGATGAGCGCGACGGAGTGCGGCGTGAGAAGGTACTCGAGATTCCGGCTGCTCATGGCGTGCGGAAACGGCGGCGGTCAGCCGGAAGAAGCGAGAGCCGCGAGCCGGCCCTTCACATCCGCCACGACCGATTCGCTTGTCGTATCGGCGTCGATCACTGCCAAGCCCTCCCCTGGATCGATCGCTTCAAAGTGGGCGCGTTGCCAGTCGAGCACGGCCAGGTCCGCTTCGGAAGCATCGGTACCGCTGCGTGCCCGCTTGCGGATCCGCGACTCCAGAACTGCGTCAGGCGCGCGACATCGTACCAGCACCAAGGATACGCCCGCTCGCGCCGCGCACCTCACGAAATGAGCGCGATCTTCACGGCGCTGAAACGTCGCATCGACGAAGACGGTGAGGCCGCCCGCGAGCACATCGGCCGCGCACTCGGCGAGTCTGCGATAGGTGCGAGAGCTCATTTCTGAGGCATACGCGCCGCCGCCCACGGGGGACTGCGTGCTCGCGAGCGAGTCCACGCCGGCGAGACGCTTGCGCTCAACGTCGGAGCGGAGGTGGATGGCGCCAAGCTCTGGCGCCACGCGTGTTGCGAGCCATGTTTTTCCGGAGCCGGAGAGGCCGCTCATGAGCACGAGCACCGGGCGAGACGGCACGAGCAGGCTTTTGGCGCAATCGACGTAAGCCGTGAAGTCGTCGCTTGTCGGGTCGCCCAGGGCAGCCACCTTGGCCCGGACGAGAGCACAGTGCGCTCCGTACAAAGGCAGCAGACGTGCGGCCTCATAGTCTCCGCTCGCTTGGAGATATGCACTCAGGAAAGCCGCGGCATGCCGGGAAGCGCCGCGCTTCCTGAGATCCATGTAGAGAAAAGCGATCTCGTGCGCCACGTCGATCCAGCGAAACGCGGGCTCGAACTCCAGGCAATCGAACGCGAGGAGCTTCCCCGCATGCCTCACGATGTTCCGGCAGTGAAGATCGCCGTGACACTCGCGCACGCGCCCCGATGCCTTCCGGCCCTCGATCGTGGCTGAAAGTCGCTCGATCAGCGCCGGCAGGCTCTCGCGCACTTTTTCGTCCAGCGGCTGCCCGACACCCGTCCGCTGAGATACCGACTCGAGCTGCTCGACATTGCTCGCGAGCGTCGCGCGAACGGCCTGAAGCGTGCCGAACTCTCCATCCGTGTCCGCCGGCAATCGCTCGTGTATCGCGGCAAGAGACAGCCCGAACGCCCGCAGCTCATTGGGAGTCACGCAAGACTCCGCAATCAGGGCAGCGAGCTCTTCGGATGGCGCGAACTGACACATGCGAACGGCATGATCGATCGGTTCGCCCTCGCCGCCGATGCGTGCACGACCAGCGTCGGACGTGACGGGCACAACCGCGTCGTACAGCTCCGGAGCGAACCTTCGGTTTAGCCGCAGCTCCTCCTCGCACAGGAATTTGCGCTTCGAGGCGGACCTGAGATCGACGAACGGATAGCGCACCGGGCGCTTGATCTTGTACGCAAACCTGCCCGTGAGCAGCACCCACGAGATGTGCGTTTCCACGACCCTGATCTCCAGGGTCTCATGCGGATATGCCTCCGGCGTCAGCAGCGACGCAAAGTGCGGCGGCAGCTTCTGATGGGTTGGTTCACTCACGCGTCGGCTTTTGCCCTTGTAGATCCGCCATACCAACAGCAACCCTCATGCCGCAGTTAATGCCAGACTGGCGCACCGGCCGCATGGGTACGAGTGACCGGCAGCTACGTAGTCCTCCGGAAGTGCTAGGCAAGCCTACGAATCGCGCCATTCCGGCGGGAGCGCGAGCATGGGTGCCGAGCATCACCGACCAGCCGGAGTACGCAATGCGCACCGTTCGCCGAATTCTCGTCGCGATCAAGGATCCCTCCGCCCGATCGTTTCCGGCACTCGACAAGGCGATCCAGCTCGCTCGCAGCTCCGGCGCCAGCATCGAGCTGTTTCACGCCATCGCGACCCATGTGTACACGAGCTTCGGACTGGAGGAGCCGCATCTCGCGGAGATCAGGAATGCGCGCATCACGCAGACGCTTGCGCGGCTCGAGGCGCTCGCGGAGAAGGGACGCGAACAGAAGGTGCAGGTCAGGACGGCCACCGAGTGGGACTACCCGGCTCACGAGGCGATCATCCGACATGCCCATGGCACGAAGGCGGATCTCATCGTTGCCGAATGCCATGCCGGTCGCCGGCTCGCGCTCTTTCTCCACCTCACCGACTGGGAACTGCTGCGATTCAGCCCAGTTCCGGTTCTTCTCGTGAAGAACCGCAAGCCGTACAACAGACCGGTCGTGCTCGCGGCCGTCGACCCCACGCACGCGAATGCGAAACCGACGCGGCTGGACGATGAGATCCTTTCCGCCGCCGTCGCCGTGAAGCGGGCGTTGGGCGGATCCCTGCATGCCGTGCATGCATTCGTCCCGATTCCGGACGACGTGCTCCCTCGGGAGCTGCTGGACGAGCGCGCGACGAAGAAGATCGAAGCCCGCGCGCGGAGCCACGCTCGCGCGCGCCTGGACAAGGCGTTGAAAGGCGTGCGGCTCAGCCGCGGCCACCGGCATCTGGTCGCGCGTCATCCGGTGAACGCCATTCCGGATGTCGCCCGAAAGATCGGAAGCGACATCGTGGTGATGGGAGCGGTGTCGCGCACCGGGCTCAAGCGCCTACTCATCGGCAACACAGCCGAGCGAGTCATCGACGATCTCAACTGCGACGTCCTGGTAGTGAAGCCAAAGGAGTTCGTCGGGCGGACGCAGACCCGCAGCCGGGGAATGCGAGTGACCCCGACATATCTTCCAAGTCCCTACTAGGGCACCAGCACTGCGGCTCCGCGCACGCGCCCTTGCGCCAGCGATTGCAGGGCAAGGTTCGCGTCCTTCAGCGGGAAAGGCTCGACCGCAGGAGTGAGATCGACCTTCGCGGCGATCCGCATGAACTCCTTCCCATCCTCTCGGGTGAGATTTGCAACCGAGCAGACCGTGCGTTCGCCCCACAGCAGCGAGTACGGAAAAGACGGGATGTCGCTCATGTGGATTCCCGCGCAAACCACGCGCCCTCCCTTCCGGACATGCGCGAGCGCGCGTGGCACGAGCGCACCGACTGGCGCAAAAAGGATCGCTGCATCCAGCAACTCAGGCGGATCTTCGTCGGATCCGCCGGCCCACACCGCGCCGAGCTCGCGCGCAAACGACTGCGCCACCGTGTCCCCGGCGCGAGTGAACGCAAAGACCCGCCGATCCTGAGCGCGCGCCACCTGCGCGAGCAGGTGCGCGGCAGCTCCGAAACCATACAGCCCAATGCGTCGCCCATCGCCCGCCGCGCGGTACGCGCGATACCCGATGAGCCCGGCGCAGAGAAGCGGAGCGGCCTCGGTATCCGAATACCGCTCGGGAAGCTCCAGCACGTATCTCGAATCCGCGATGGCGAACTCCGCGAATCCGCCGTCGAGCGAGCAGCCGGTGAAGCGCGCGTTCTCGCACAGGTTTTCGAGGCCGTTGCGGCAGTACTCGCATTGGCCGCATGTGCTGGCGAGCCACGGAATCCCGACGCGATCGCCCACGCGCCATTGGGAAACCGCCGTGCCCCGGTCCACGACACGCCCGACGATCTCGTGCCCCGGGACAACCGGATAACGTGCCGCCGGCAGATCCCCGTCCATCACATGCAGGTCGGTCCGGCAGACACCGCACGCGGACACCTTGACGAGAATCTCGTGCTCGCCCAGCTCCCGCAAAGGCAACTGCTCTAGCGCCAGATCTGCTGCCGGCCTGATCGCGCGAGCAGCGAGCATCGTTTGGATAGCGGCCATTCGGATATTTCCTTCGGAAGGCACCTTGAGCGACACAGCCATGCCGCCTGAGTGGCGTGGGGCATATGCCCCGCAACTCTCACGCTAATCTGCTTTCTCGATACGCGAAAGCGTAACCGCAGCGACAGCAGCCGCGAAGTCATCGCCGACAGGCTCAAGGTTGTGATTGATGTGGATTAGTGACATCCTCGCTCCACGGACCGCACCGCCCGCATCACCCATGCTTTCTTCGGATCTCGTCCGCAGGGTCCTCGATGCCGCTCCCGACGCAATGATCATCATTGATGGCGCGGGCGCCGTCGTCTATGCGAACCAGCAGGTGCAGGCCCTTTTCGGATACGCGCCCGAGGAGATCATCGGGCAGAAGGTGGAAACGCTCTTGCCGGAGCGGTTCCGGTCCCGGCACGTCGGCCATCGCCTGAGTTACAGCCGCAACCAGCGGGTGCGCCCCATGGGCTCGGGGCTCGACCTGTTTGCGAGACGGCGCGACGGCACCGAGTTTCCCGTCGAAATCAGCCTGAGCCCGGCGCAGGACGGCGACCAGTCCCTCGCCGTCGCCGCCATCCGCGATATCAGCGAGCGGCGCCAGATCCAGAACGACCTGCGAGAAGCACGCGAGATCGCGGACCGTGCGAACCGCGCGAAGAGCCGGTTCCTCGCAACCGCGAGCCATGACCTGAGGCAGCCGCTGCAAGCCCTGTCCCTGCTGAACGGTACTCTCCGTCGCATGGTGCGCGACGAGACGATTGCCGACGCGCTCATCCAGCAGGAGCAGTCCATCGCCACGATGTCGCGGCTCCTCAACGCGCTGCTGGACATCAGCAAGCTGGAGTCGGGCGCCATCAGGCCCGATATCACGGACTTTCGCGTAGCCACGCTGTTCGACGAGATCCGCGGCGAATTCGCGGCGCTCGCGAGCGACAAGGGATTGAGTCTCGATGTCGAGGCGTCCCCCGATGAGGTGCACTCCGACCCCGCGCTCGTCGGCCAGGCCATGCGCAACCTCGTGGCGAATGCCATCAAGTACACGCAGAAGGGCCGTGTTTGTCTGCGTTGCAAGCACGAGCGGGATCTCGTGAAGCTGCAGGTCATCGACACCGGCGTGGGTATTCCGGCTGGCGAGCTCGCCCGCATTTACGATGACTTCTATCAGATCGGCGTGTCGACCAACACGTCGCGCGACGGATACGGCCTCGGGTTGAGCATCGTTTCGCGCATCGTCTCGCTTCTGGGCGCAAAGATCGACGTGCAGTCCGAAGTGGGTCACGGTTCGTCATTCAGCCTTCTGCTGCCCGCGAGCCAGCGCCACGCTCAGCAGGCGGCGCAACCCGTTGCTGCGAGCAAACCTTGCGAGCCGACGAAGGGGCAGCGCATTCCGATCCTGCTAGTGGAAGACGATGCGCGCGTTCGTAATGCCACTCGCATGCTGCTGAAAGTGGAAGGCTACGACGTGACGGCGGTCGCTTCCCTCGCCGAAGCCGTCCAGGCTGCCGAAAAGACGCCTGACATCCGGCTCCTCGTGACGGACTATCACCTCGGCGACGATCGCACGGGCGTCCAGGTCATCGCCGCGGTTCGCGAGCGGCTCGGCTCGCAGCTGCCGGCCATCCTCATCACTGGCGACACCTCGAGCGCGATGCGCGACCTGCGCTGTGACGCGCACCTTCGCACCGCCAGCAAGCCGATCAACCCGGACGAGCTGCTCGCGCTCGTCACCGAGCTCAGCTAGCGGATCACGAGAGCCCCTACGGAGTCCTTCGTATCGCCTCACCCGAGGCGAAGTGAAAGGATGAGCCATGGCAAACACCTGATGGAGAACGAGCCATGGCCGCGATCCGCCGCATTCTCGTCGCAGTGAAGGACCCCACCTCGAAGGCGCTGCCCGCGATCGGGAAGGCTGCGCGACTGGCGAAGGCCTTCGGCGCAAGGCTCGATCTCTTCCACGCCATCGTCGAGCCCGTTCTAGCGGACACGTACTTCTACGAGAACGGCGAGTTCCGCAAGCTCCGGCACGAGACGCGCGCCCGCGCCCTCGCGCGGCTGGAAACGATCGCAAAGCCGCTTCGCGAGACGGGTCTCGACGTGCACGTCTGCGCGGACTGGGACTATCCGGCGCATGAAGCGATCGTGAGACATGCCCGCCGGCACAAATGCGATCTCATCGTGGCCGAGTGTCATCAGGGCCGCCGGTTTGCACCGTGGCTCCTGCACCTCACGGACTGGGAGCTGCTGCGCACGAGCCCGGTTCCGGTGCTGCTCGTGAAGAGCGGAGCGGTGTGGGAAGACCTGAACGTGCTCGCAGCCATCGATCCGACGCATGCTTTCGCAAAACCTGCGCAGCTCGACGCCCGTATTCTTGCCACCGCTGCGACATTCTCGAAAGCGCTGAAGGCTTCGCTCCACGTCATGCACTCGTACGTGCCGGTGCCAGCCGGCTCAGTGCCGGGCCTGGGTGGTGCCAGCGCGTTGGCGGTCCAGCAGATCGCGCAAGGCTCGCGCACCCGGGCGAAAGAGGCGTTCAAGGAAGCCGTGGCCGACTACCGCATCTGCGAAAACCGCCTGCACCTCGTGGAGGGTCAGCCCGTCGAAGCGATTCCGCGGATGGCCGAGGACATCCACTGCGGCCTCGTCGTGATGGGAGCGGTGTCGCGCTCTGGGCTGAAACGCGCGCTCATCGGGAACACGGCCGAGCGAGTGCTCAACTCGCTCCGCTGCGATGTGCTCGTCGTGAAGCCGGCCGAATTCAGGACGCGGGTCGCGCGAAGGCGCAGGGGCATGCACTTCGTCGGCCTGCCGCGGATGGCTGTGGGAGCCTGACGCTCCGGCTGCCCGGAAGCGTTTATCATTGGCTTCATGCAAGAAGCCAAGCGACCGCCCGACGACACCGACCTCCCATCCAACCACGACCAGATGACGTCCGCGTCCTACCGTCTCGCGGCCATCGATCAGGACTTCCTGCTCGGGGACTCGATGCGCGGCGTGCGTTTTCTGCTGGAGTACGCGAAAGCGGAGGAGACGCTCCGGCGCTGGGAGATCGTCTCGACAATCGTTGTGTTCGGTAGCGCGCGGGTGCGCGAGAACGGCCCCGGTCGCCACGCGCACTGGTACGAGCAGGCTCGCAGGTTCGGGCGCATCGCCTCCGAGCGGGGCGGCGCCCTGCGTCAGCCGGAAGACGGACGATTCAATGTGATCGCGACCGGTGGCGGCCCCGGCATCATGGAAGCGGCAAACCGTGGCGCCACTGAAGCGGGTGCGCCGTCCATCGGCTTCAACATCACGCTGCCGGCCGAGCAGGAGCCGAACCCTTATTCGACGCCTGAGCTCACCTTCCGCTTCCACTACTTCGCCATGCGCAAGATGCACCTCGCGATGCGCGCGGCGGCGCTCGTCGTGTTTCCCGGCGGCTTCGGGACGATGGACGAGCTATTCGAGATCCTCACGCTTCAGCAGACGCGCAAGGCGCCGTGCATTCCGACAGTCCTTGTCGACGAGGAGTACTGGCGCAGCGTCGTGAATTTCAATGCTTTCGCCGAGCACGGGATGACGAGCGCCGCGGACTTCGAGCTGTTCAGCTTTGCGCGGGACGCCGAGGATGCGTGGCATACGCTCGAACAGCGTGGGATCGGAAAGGAATGAGCTCGCTGCGCTGAGGCTGCCACCCCGCACTTCGGGGGGCGCCGGCCTCGAGATCCCGCGCTGTTGCGCGCACGCGGTACGCGTACCCAGAGGGGGGCGCGGCGGCGCCTAGGGATGCGGGGGCTCCGGAAATCCCAGAACCTCTGACGTGTACGTTTCCACAACCTGACTGAACGGCGTGCCGTCCGGCAACGTCAGCACCGCGCGGTGCTGAATGACGTGCGACGGAATCTCCAGCGAACGCGATTCGCCTGCTGCCTGCCCAAGCGGCGCGCCCATCTCCCACCCTTGAGGAAGCGGCGACCACAGCAGCGTCGCCGACACCGTCTGCCGCCGGAACTTGAGATCCTGCACGGCGCGGCCGAAAGCGATGTCCGACGTGTCGAGCTGCCGATTCATCTCCGGCGTGAGACGCGCCGGCACGTACCAGTTGTCTGCTTCTGAAAGCACGTGCTCGCCGCAACGAAGCCGAACGCGGCGGTATCGAACGGCCTCGGTTGCGCTCACTCCGAGGCTCGCGCGCTGCTCGGCAGTGGGTTCCTTGTTGACGTCTCGCACGCGCTCGGCAACGACTTTCGCGGGAGACGCCAGCCGATGAGCCTCACACCACCGGTCCAGCGTGAGTGTGGCGCTGCTGTTGCTCAGAAGGTCCGCGTTCAACGATTGAAGCAGAGCAAGCGCCTCGAGCCGCGTCGTGTAGTCGCCCTTCCACGGCTTAGACCGCGCGGCATCTCCATCCGCGGCAAAGGCCGGCCCGCTAATAAGAAGCGCGCATAGGCCCCCGAGGAGCAACTTCGGCGAACGCATACGCTTCTACTTCACCCGCGTGACGCGCAGCGCGAGCCCGCTTCCCTTCGAAAGAAAGTAGGAACCGAGCGCGCCACGACGCAGCGTGACGGTGTCGCCCGGCGCCGGCGGGTCTCCGCCAGTGCGCTGGGTTTCCGCCCACACCTGGCCGTTATCGAGCGTAATGCGGTAATCGCCTTTGCGCTTCCCGGAAACCGAAGCGACCTTCGCCGTGATCTCGGAAGGCTGGTCCGCATCGCCGCGCCTGCCCTTCTTCGGAAGCGTTTCGCTTCCGAACTCGGTGTCGGCGGAGCCGGAGGTGACTGTCGTCGCCGCTGAGGCTCCCGGCACTGGCGCAGCCGACGACTGTGCCGCCGGCGCGGAAGCGGAAGGCGCCGTCGCTGGCGTCGTGGAAGCTGTCGACGAAGCGGGCGTCGCCGGAGCGGCGGCGGAAGACGGCGCAGGCGTCGGCGCGGGCGCCGGTGTCTGCGCGGAAGCAGGCGCCGCGACGGGCGACGATGCCGGTGCAGCCGTACTCGGCCGCGGCGACCGGCCACTCCTCAGCGCCTGCTCGGCGTCGTAGCACTGAAGGCGACTCTTGTCGTCGGTGATGGCCGCGCACGGACTCGGGCTATCCGATTGGGCTTGCGCGCCCCCCGCAGCACCTGCGAGTCCCAACACTGCAAACGCGACCCCGAGACCGCGGGCCCTGGTTGTTTTCATAAGCTTCGCTTCCCCTCGATAGGCAGAGCTTCTCGCAATTGCCCGATGTGCCGCCACCCCCGGCCACTTCGGGCATCCAATCGGCTGCGACAGGCCGGGCTCCAGCGGAGTTGCCTGCGTCACGACCTTCGGTTCATCGATCGTGGATAATAAACGGGATGTCGACTCCACTCTCTTCCGAATCTCCTCACGTCGCGACCGCCCACTCGCTGGCCGCGGCCGGCCGTCACGAAGAAGCGCTCCAGGCCCTCGTGCGCGGAACGAATGCCGGGGACATCGCTGCGATGTCGGAGCTCGGGCATCGACTCCTCGTGGGGCGGAATGCGCCACCGCTGCCGCAGGACGGGTTGCGGATGATCCAGACCGCCGCTGCGAAAGGCGAACCCGAAGCCCTGCACCGAATCGCGGCTCTCACGGCCGGCGGAGCGTTCTTCGCCCAGAACTGGGCCGGCGCGTTCCAGTTGCTCGCGCAGGCCGCCGCAGCTGGCAGCTTCGTGGCACGGGAACAGTTGGTAGCGCTTTCCAGCGAGCTGCCGGCGGACGCGTCCTGGCAGGCACGCGCAAGCTCGGTCGACGTTGCGCAGTGGCTGAGCGCGCCCACGGGCGAAAACGTCATTGCGGACGGGCGCGTGGTGAAGATCCCTCAACTCGTGCCGGATGCCGTCTGCGCATGGCTCATCAAGCGCTCGCAAGGCCGGCTCGAGCGCGCCCGCGTGTACGACGCGATCAACGGCATCGAAACCATCGACCAGACCCGCAGCAATTCCGCCGCCACGGTGGATCTCGCGACGGTCGACGTCGTGCAGTTTCTCGTGCAGGCCCGCATGGGCGTGGCGTGCGCCATGCCCTGGGAGCAGATGGAATCGCCGACGATCCTGCATTACGCGCCAAGTGAAGAAGTGCGCGAGCACTACGACTTCATCGATCCGAAATCCCCGAACTACGAGCGCGTCCTGCGCGAGCAGGGCCAGCGGATGATCACGTTCCTGCTGTATCTCAACGACGATTACGAAGGCGGCACCACGGACTTTCCGGAGATCGGCGTTTCACACAAGGGCCGGCGCGGCGAAGGCCTGTACTTCAAGAATGCTCACGCGAACGGCCGGCCCGACACGAGCATGATCCACGCCGGACGCCCACCTCTTTCCGGCGAGAAGTGGATCGTGAGCCAGTTCATCCGGAACGTGCCGATGCGCTGACAAAACGTGCGGATGCGCTGACGGCGCCGGGCGTAGCTGCGCGACAACGCAGGCGGCAAAAACCACGCTTTTTGCCGCCGGACGCGAGGCACGATCCGAAAAAGCGCCTCGGCGACTTTTTCCCATGAAAAAGGGCGGGTGTTGCCACCCGCCCCGAAGCTTGTCCAGACCTTCGGGCGGACGAGCCGCCCGTGGCCTCTTCTTCGATCGATCAGAAGTTCGCGCGGACACCCAGGTAGAAGCGGCGACCCAGCGGGTCGTAGATGCCGTTACCCGAGGTGACGAGCGTGCCGCCCGTCAGGCCGTTCACCGCGATCACGTTGCGTCCCGTGACCGGCGGATCCTTGTCGAGGAGGTTGTCCACGCCAAGGCGGAACGCGATCGTCTGGTTGAAGTTGTACGTGCCGGCCAGGTCGAAGATGTTGTACTTCGGCACCTGCGCGATCAGGCCGTCACCGCCGACGGTCGGATTACCGCCCGGATTGGTGAGCTCGTTCGCGTCGTTGATCGTCGGCAGATACCGATGACGCAGCGTCACGCCCCACACGTCCGTGTTGTAGCCCAGCGCGGTGAAGATGCGGTACCGGTACGAAGCACCGCCGCCCGCCGAGATGCCGGTGAGGTTCGGACCCTGGAAGTCCTTCCAGTCGCGAACCGGCGTGTTCGCGTCGAGCTGCTCCTCGAACTTGTCGAGGATCGACACCTGCACGTTCAACGACAGCGTTCCCGGCAGGTCTCCCAGGCCCATGTCCGCAAGCGCGGCTCGCCAGTCGACCTGCGCGTCCCAGCCCGAGGTGTTGTACGACGCCTCGTTCGAGTAGAGCGCGTTCACGACAGCGAGGTTGCCGTTGTCCGGATTACGCTGCATGGCCTGACACCAGACATTGTTCGGATCCAGCCCGGGGTTGAGCGCCGGGTTGAAGCACCGAGTCATGATCTGGTTGCCGGTGGTCGTCGTGATCGCATCCTCCAGCTCGATCGAGAAGTAGTCGACCGTCAGCCGCAGGCCGGAAGCCAGCGGATGATCGAACGGCGATGCGAGCACGAAGCCTGCGGTCCAGGTCTTCGCCTCTTCTTCCTTCAGCAGCTGGTTGCCCTGCACCTGATACAAGCCGCCCGGAGGGCCGGCCGGCTGCGTGGCGACGTTCGTCACGTAGTACGTGTCGGCGCCGATCGCACCCATCTGCAGCGTACAAAGAGCCTTGACCGCCGCTGCGCCGCCAGCGTTCAGCGTGGGATTCGCGCTCAGCGGGTTCGTGCTTCTCTCGGAGCAGAGGTCGAAGCTCGGCGGACCCGTAACCGTGAACGTCTGCGTACGACCGCTGAAGAGCTCGCCGATGTTCGGCGCGCGGCTCGCGGCCTGGTAGCCACCGCGGAAGCGGAAGAAGTCCACCACGGCCCAGTCGATGAGGCCCTTGTAGGTCGACACCTCGCCGCTCGGATCGTAATCCGAGTAACGGTAGCCGACTTCGAGGTTGAGCTGCTGGACCCCCGGGAGGTCCCTCAACAGCGGAACGAGGCCTTCCATGTAGGCTTCCTTCACGGACGTTTCGCCCGCGGAGTCGCCCAGCGGGAAGATACCGACCGCGCTGTCCAGGAAGTTGTTGATGCTCGTCAGGCCGTCCGTCTGGTACTGGAACTTGTTCTCGCGATACGAGGCACCGACGGCCGCGCGCACCTCACCGGCCCACCACTCGAAGACTCCACCCTGGAGGTTCGCTTCGTAGATGGTCTGGTCGAGCTGCTGGCGGTTCTGCAGGGGCAGCGAGAGCGCATCCTTGCAGTCCTGCGAGGGCGTGAAGTTCTCCATGATCGGCAAGCCGCTCGTGCAGGTGACGCGAGCGCCTGCGAAGCCGCCGCCACCCTGCGGGATGCCGTTCACGAGATCGTTGTTGTTCTGCGTACCGACGAAGCCACGGCCGTAGTTCGGCGAAGTGACGATCGTGCGATACCGGTCGAGCGACACGACGCCGAAGATCTGCGTCTGCGAGGTGCTCTGGCCGTGCGAGGCGTAGGCCTCCCAGGTCCAGTCCTTGAAGGGCAGCTCGCCTTCGAAACCCGTGACGATCTGGTACGTGTTGGTGTTGACGCTCGTGCTACGCGGCGGCAGCCAGTCGAACACCTCGCCCATCGTCCATGGGGCGTCGACGTTGCCGCGGCTTGCCAGTAGCAGGCCGAGCTCCGGCGAGACGGGGAACGCCTGAGTGTTCGTGCAGCCGCCCACCGCCGGGCAGGTCAGGCCAGCAGTTCCGCCGGCGAGGTACGCAGGAAGGGTGGGCACTTCCGCGAAGCTCGTGCGCGTGCCACCGGCCGAGAGAGCCGCCGGCAGCGTATCGGTGTCCTGGCAGACGCCGGTGGTCACACCGATCGACGCGCAGTTGCGCTGGTTGCCGTAGGGGACCTGCGCGGTCCATCCGCCGACCGCCGGCGAGAACTGCGATACCGTGTTCACGTCGCTCTGGCTGAGCACGCCCTGCGCGAAGTAGCTCACCCTGTCGCTGATCTGGAATGAACCGCGCGTGAACAGCGAATACCGCGTGAGAGGAGTCGACACGTACGCGTTCAGGTCGTTCTGCGCGAGGCCGTTGGTCACCCGCTTGCGGAAGAGTCCGTCCAGGGGACCGTTGTACCGGTACGTACCGCCCGCGTCAGTCGCGAAGGCAGTCGGCACCGCTGTCGAGGGGTTCGCGCTCGCACCCAGGGACCCGAAACCCACTCCGATCGACGAGTACAGCGTACCGTCGTCGTTCAGCAGGAAGTTGTTCGAGTTGAGGATGTTCGCGTTAGCGGGCCGGCCCGGGCCGGAGAAGATGCTGTCGACGACCGCCTGGTCCGGCAGGTTGCCCGCCGGGTTGTAGCTCGTCTCGGTCCACCAGAAGTCCGTGCCGGCGACCGTCGGATCCATGTACCGGTTGCGATAGAACTCGCGGTCGACCAGGAACGCGTCGCCGCGCTTGGTGTACTCGCCGCCGACCATGATGTTGCCGCGGCCGCCTTCGCCGAAGTTTCCACCCATGAGGGCGGAGATCCGGTACTCCTGCGCGTCGCCGATTTCAGTCTCGCCGTACTGCGCGTCGAACGTCACACCCTGGAAATTCTTCTTCAGGATGAAGTTCACGACGCCGCCGACGGCGTCGGCACCGTACGTGGACGAGGCACCGCCCGTGATCACCTCGACGCGCTCGATGGCGGCGGAAGGAATCGAGTTGAGGTCGATGGCGAGCAGCGCGTTGTTCGGCATCGCGCGCTTGCCGTCCAGCAGGACGAGGTTGCGGTTCGCGCCGAGGCCGCGAAGGTTCGCCGTGGCGGAGCCCGGCGTGTTCGTGGCGCTCGGCTGAATGTCGCCCGTAATGAGCTGGGACAGTGCCGGCACGAACTGCGGCAGCTTGTTCAGGCTCGCTTCGAGGGAGACGTTGCTGGTCTGCTCCAGCTGCTCGGTGCCGACCGTGACGATCGGGCTCGGGGATTCGAAGTCACGTCGAAGGATGCGCGATCCCGTGACGCGGACTTCCTCGAGCTCCGTGCTTTGGCTCGCCTCCTGAGCATGTGCGGTCTGGGTAATCGTGAGAGGTACGCCCGCGATGATCGCGGAGACTGCAAGGCCCACGAGATTCCGGGGTGCCGCAGCCTGTTTCATCACATCGACAACTGTCATGAGACCTCCAGCGCGAAAAGTTTTTAAAAACGCAAGAGGTAACCGGAGAGCGCAGTCGTACACCGCGCCCCCGCGATGTGCCCTGAAAACGACTCGGCCCCCCGTCACCGGATCATTATTGTTGTGCGGCGGACTCTGGCGCATGTGACATGCCTCCATCCAACACAGCGTATGCGATGTTCGCTAGGTGGCGCATGTTGTGTTTGTTTTGCGACAACTTCAGATGCATGTGCAACCGGTTGGGAGCGCAACCACCGGGCCTTTCGGCCTATTGCGGCCGCGATTTGAGGCTGGATGTAAATGGTTTTACGTGTTGCTTTTGCAAACCGTGGAACCGCGGCGCGTGAATGCGACGGAGCCCGAACAAATTGTCTGCGTTAGGGGACACCTTTGGATCGGGCCTTAAGTCCAAGCTCGTGCCCCACGCGAGTGCGTTGCTCGCGCCACACGCACTGCGGACCGGCACGTTTGCGGATTTATTGCGACTCCGGCGCAAAGCGCGGCCGTCGTTCGCCAACAACGTGACGCAAGTCCGACCTGGTCAACCGGGGTTGTGGGCTCGGATAAGATCGCGCGATGTTGCGAGCGAGAGCGATGTGCGCCCTTCTGCTGGCGGTGCTCGGAGCCGGCATGGCGCCAGCGCTCATGGCCCAGGCTGACGAATCCGCCCAGCCGGCGACACAGTCTCAGCAGATATCGCGCGCGGTCATGACCGGCGAGCAGGTCATCCAGATCCTGGACGAGACGGTGGACTGGTACCGCACGCTGGGACTTCAGCAGCAATCTGCAACGCAGCCGAGCGATCTCCTCATCCTGTATGCGAATCGGCAAACGGCCGACAAGGTCATCGATCTCGCGTTCGAGATTGCGCGGGCCAATGCGGAGCTCCTGAGCAGCGAGGCGGAGCTCAAACGAAGCCGGGCCGGCGAAGCGAGATCATCGTTCCAGGCGTTGCAGAAGTCGCGACAGGAGCTGGACGCGAAGCGTCAGTCCATCCAGAGCGAGATCGCATCAGTGCAGCGGGAGATTCCCCGGGCATCGAATGCGAAGCGGAACGATCTGCGCACGAAGCTCTCGGAGCTGCAGAGCGAGCTGGATCTCGTGAACGCGAGACGCAACCTGCTCGCAACGATGTCGCAACATCTCTACCAGAGCGACGCGGATGGCTCCGGCGCAAGCACACTGAAGCAGCACATCGATGCGATCGCCGCTTCGATCCCCTCCTCCGCCGCGATGCCTGCGCCGGATGCGGCGGCGGCCGCGCCCGCCGCCGCTGCTGCATCGGAAAGCGAGTCGGCGCCCTTGCTGGGCTCGACCAGTGATAACAGCAGAGGTCGTCTCGGAATCTGGGATCTCGCCGCGAACGTCTGGAGGCTTCAGGAAAAGATCAGCACCATCGACGCGGTGGATGAGCGGACGGCGCAGCTTCAGGAGATTTTCCGGGAGGTGCAGACACGCCCGCAGGACCAGGTTCGCGCGCTTTCGGAGCGCGGAGACAGCCTCGCGCAGCAAGCGAACTCCGCGGACAACGCCGTGCTACGCGGAGTCCGAGATCAGTTCGACACGCTCGCGTGGCTCTTCAAGCAGACCTCTTCCATCCTCATTCCGCTCAACAAGGCGGGCGTGCTGCTGGATCAGTATCGCCACAACCTCAGCAACTGGCGCGAGGTCGCGCAGAATCAGTATCGGGATGCACTCGGTGCGCTGGCGCGACGCGTGGCGCTGCTTCTCGTGCTCCTCGCCATCGTCTTCGCAAGCGCCGAAGTGTGGAAACGCGTCGTGTTTCGATACGTGCAGGAATCCCGTAAGCGATATCAGTTCCTGCTCGTGCGGAAGATCGTGCTCTGGGCGCTGGTGGTTGCGATTGTCGGATTCACGTTCGCCACAGAGCTGGGGTCGCTGGCGACGTTCGCGGGCCTCATCACGGCCGGTCTCGCGGTCGCGATGCAGAGCGTGCTCGTATCGTTCGTCGGCTATTTCTTCCTGATCGGGAAGTACGGCATCCGCGTGGGTGATCGGGTGCAGATCGGCAGCGTGACTGGCGAGGTCATCGACCTCGGGCTCGTGAGACTTCACCTCATGGAGCTCAGCGGACAGGGGCCATTCAGCCCGACGGGCCGTGTGGTGGCGTTCGCGAATTCCATCGTATTTCAGGCGTCGGGCGGCATCTTCAAGCAGATCCCGGGCGTGAACCTCGCGTGGCACGAAGTCACGCTGACCCTTCCGCAGACGGGCGACTACTCAGCGCTCAAAGAGAAGCTGATCGCAGCGACGCGCAACGTGCTCGAGGATTACCACGAAGACCTGTTGCGGCAGACGAAAGAGATTCAGAGGAACGCGTCGTCGAGCTCTGCCGGGGATGCGCAGCCGCAAGTACAGCTCAAGTTCTCCCCTACGAGCGTCGAAGCCGTGGTCCGATATCCGGTACAGCTTCAACGCGCGGCGGAGATCGACGAGCGCGTCTCCCGTGAGCTGCTCAATGTGATCCGGAGCGAGGCCGCCTGACTCTCAGGGCGCTCCCACCGCGGTGGGGAACAGCGTCCTCGACGGGAGGGAGCCAACCGTAAGCGTCGTGAGCCGGATGGTCCTGCCGGGTGCGCTCGCATTGACGGCCACGAGCCCGGATGTTGGATCGTCGATGATCGCGAGCGACCTGGCCGTTGTCGGCGTGACGTACAGGGCATTCGTTGGCGTTCCGGCCCGCACCAATGCGGTCGGCGTGCTACCGAAATCGCTTCGTGCGATGACGGACGGCGTCAGCGTGCGACTGAAGAGAAACACGCGATCGCCCGTGTCGTCGTAGATACCACCGGTGACGTTCGTCGCGACCCGCTCGGCGTTGCCGGAATCCAGCAGCACCTCGAACAGCGTTCCGTCGTTGCCGAGGCCCGCCGGAGATCGCGTGACCAGCGTGGCCGCCGCGTCGGGCCGCAACTCCGTCAGGAGCGAGACGTCCGCATTCAACACGCGGCGTGGATTCGTCCCGCTGTCGTCGATCGGCACGACGCTGATCTGGGAAGTCACCGAAGTCCCGGTGCGCCAGAGATAAGTCAGCTGCGTAAACGAGTCGTCGATGGCGAATCCTTCGATGACCGCACCGTTCGGCATGTCCGTCGTCAGCCGCCGCTCGGTGTTGGGGCTCCCCTCGTTGAGGAGGAACGCACCGTTGACGCCGGAGTGCGTGCCGAAAAGAAGGATCTTCGTCTTGTCCGGCGAAACGCGGATCACGGTGTTCGTATCGGTGGTCGGATAAGGCGGCGATACGCGGACCGGTGAATTGAACGCACCGATATCGGCCCGGTACAGCACGCGACCCGAAAGCCCCGACGGCTGCGACATGAAGTAGAGCGACGGCAGATCCCCGCCCCACTGCACGGACTCGACGACCAGGTTCGCCGAGAAATCGACGAGCTGCGGCGAGTTCGAAGAGCTCGTGGTGTCGAGCGCGAAAAGGCTGTTCGCAGTGTTCGACGTGGGCGTGGTCGGAAACGCGATCCACTGATCCGTGTTGCTGACTGCAACCGGCGCATCGGCGATGAACGTGCGCGACGACGGCCGCGGCACGCGCACCGGATCCGAGATCGGATTGAGCTTCACGTAGAAAAGCTCAGGGGTCGTGCCGTCGGAGCGCTCGTACACGATCAGAGAGCGCGGACCCTCTTCCGGGAGCCACATGTTCCGCAGCCTGAGGTTGCCCGATGTCGCCTGGCTGATCCGCTCGGTCGAAGCCAGGTTCGAGAGATAGATCTCGTAGTTCTGGGCCGAGTCCTGCGCGGCGAAGGCGACTCGATACGCCTCGACGTCCACGAACACGACGGCCGTCGAAATGGAAAAGCCGCCGAGGGAATTCGTCACCTTGTACCGAAACCGGGTCGCTCCGCGAAAGCCGGCGGGCACGTCGAGCCTCACGGTGTTATCGGCGTTGACCGACGCCGAGCCGACCGTCGGGTTGTCCTCGATGGAAACCGTCAGCGGCTCGTTGTCGAGCTCCGTGTCGTTGTTGAGAACCGGGATGGCCGTGGCGGCATCCGACCGGACTTCGACAATATCGTCGACGGTTCGCGGAGGATCTTCGCCGCCGGAGTTCGACTCGTCCGAGCACCTGAACAAGGCGCCTGTCGCGCTCAGCATGACCACCACGCACAGCGCCGCTCGCCCGAAGATCCTCATCTTGCCTCCTGCCCGCTCGACATCGAAATGGCGGAAACCCGCCGCATTGCGGGCGCAGTCTAACGCAGCCGTGAAACGCGCAGGGCTACAGATGTTTGCCCGCCCCTGCCCGAGCTGCGGCGGAGGATCTGTGCATACTGCGTGCCCAGGGAAGCGGCCGGTACACTTTGATTCATGAAGGGGTCTCGCGAGACGCTGGCATACGAGTTCGATCGCTTCAGGATCGACCCTGTTCACCGCCTGTTATTCGAGAAAGGCTCGACGGAGCCGGTCCCCTTGCCGCCGCGGGTGTTCGACACGCTGCTGTACTTCGTCGAGCGGCCGGGCGAGCTCGTCTCCAAGGGCGCCCTGATGGCCGCCATCTGGCCCAACGTCGTCGTCGAGGAAAACAGCCTCAACCAGAACATCTCCGCCCTGAGACGCGTGCTGGGCGAAACACCGGCAGAGCATCGCTTCATCGCCACGGCGCCGGGCAAGGGCTACCGGTTCGTCGCGCCCGTGCGACTCGTTACCGGATCGGGTCGCGAGGAACGTCCGCAGTTCGCTGTCGCGGCGGATTCGAACCCGTCCGTGGCGGTGCTGCCCTTCGTGAATCTCACCGGCGATCCCGGCAAGGAGTACTTCGGCGAGGCGATCGCCGCCGAGCTCATTCACACGCTCTCACGCATTCCGAAGCTCAAGGTGCCGGCTCGCACTTCTACGTTCGCGTACAAGGGACGCAACCTCGATGTGCGCGCCATCGCGAAGGAGCTGGGCGTTCGCCAGGTGCTGGAGGGGAGCATTCACAGCCTCGAGGATCGCGTGCGCATCTCCGCACAGCTTGTCGATGGGACCACTGGATACCACGTGTGGTCGCACAGCATCGAGCGCCCGCTCGCGAATCTGTTTGAGTTGCAGGATGAGCTCGTTCGCACCGTCGCGAAGGTGCTCGATGTGAGCCCGGCGCCCGTGACGGCGGATGCCGCCGCCCAGAACACCGAGGCCTATCAGCTGTACATGCAGGCTCTTTCGCTGACGTTGCGACCGAGTGGCGACAACGTTCGCGGAGCCATCGAGCTGCTGCGTGAAGCGCTGAAGCGCGACCCACAGTTCGCGCGCGCGTCCTCGCTGCTCGCCATTCAGTACAGCACCTGCGTGCTGTTTGGATTTCGCATACCTGATGCGCTCGCCGCGGCGGAGCGCGAGACGCGAAGCGCGCTGGCGCTCGATCCGCAGGACGGTACGGCGCATTGTGCAGCGGGCGTGGTCGAGAGCCTTCGCGGCCGATGGATCGAGGCCGATCGCTGCTTCAGCAAGTCGTATTCGCTCATGCCGGATCCGCTCACGAGCGGGATGCGGTCCGTGTACCTTTCTCAATCCGTCGGGAAGATCGAACAGGGGCTGCGGGAGGCGGAGGATGCGTTCCGCGCCGTGCCGAGCCAGCCGATCGGCGCGCGAATGCTCGCTGCGCTTCATCTCTTCGCGGGGCGGGACGATGAGGCGCGGAAGTACGCGGATATCTCGATCGGACTCGGGCAGCCGCTCAATCTCGCGCCGCTTGCCGACATTCACGCGCAACTCGCGCTGCGAGCCGGGCGGCATGCCGAAGCGGCGGAGCACCTGATCCACTCGCTTCCGCATTATGCGCAGTTCCATGACGCCGCGAAGACCGTGGAGCTCGTGTGCCTGGCGTTGAAGGATTCGTCGCGGAAGCCGGCGGCGATCAACGCGCTCCACCGGATGCAGAAGTCGCTGCGCTCGGCGGAGTTCGATCCGCCGATGCGCAAACGCCTGATGCTCTGGCATACGCAGCTCGGCGCGATCGACGCCGCATACGATGTGATGTTCCGAAGCCTCAGCCATTACGAAGAGACTGGCGCGGTAGGCTCGGCGTGGGGGCTGCTGTGGCTTCCGGAGATGCGGCCGTTCCGGCAGGACCCGAGGTTCCAGGGATGCGTGAAGCGGCTGCGGCTCGTGGAGTACTGGGCCGAGCACGGCCCGCCTGATCGGTGCGAGCTGCGCGGCACGCAGCTCGTCTGCAACTGAGCTCGCTGGATCGCTGAGACCGCCTGGGCAGGACCCGAGCGCTGGATCGCCGAGATCGGGCCCGGAGCGCTCGAATCGAGGGGCCCGGGGGCGCCGCATCGGGCGCCCTCGTCAGGCTGTAAAAGCATGAACTCGCGATCACGCGGCGAAGCGCGCCGTCAAGCTCGTGCGTTTGATGTCAGGCCTTCGCGTTGCGCGCGGCCGCGAGATCGAACGGCATCCGGCGCAAACGAATCCCCGTCGCCATCCGCACGGCATTCGCGACGGCCGGCGCGATGGGTGGAGTGCCCGGCTCGCCCACACCCGACGGCGGATTCGTCGATGGCAGGATGTGCACCTCGATCGACTTCGGCATCTCGTTGATGCGCAGAACCTGGTACTGGTGGAAGTTGGTCTGATCCACGCGACCGTCGGTGAGCGTGATCTCGCCACGGAGCGCGGCGCCGAGACCGTAGCCGATTCCGCTCTCCATCTGCGCACGCACGACATCCGGCGTAACCGCGATCCCGCAATCCACAGCGCACACCACGCGATCCACGGTCACCTGATCGTCTTTCACGGTGACTTCCGCAACTTGCGCAACGACGCTGCCGAATGACTCCTGCAGGGCGATCCCGCGCCCGCGACCGTTCGACTTGTCGAACGGCCGATCCCATCCCGCCTTCTCCGCTGCGAGCCTCAACACCGCGGCGAGCCGCGGATGTTTCTCAAGGAGCGACAGGCGGAATGCCACGGGGTCCTGTCCAGCAGCTTCGGCAAGCTCGTCGATGACGACTTCTTTCGAGAACGCCATGTGCGAGTGCCCGACCGACCGCCACCAGAGCACGGGAATTCCCACTTTCGGGTTGGTCCAGGTGACGAGCGCATTCGGGAGGTCGTACTGCTCCGGTGCGCTGCCTTCGACTGCCGTGGGATCCACCCCATTCTGCATCATCGCTTCGAACGGCGTCCCCGCGACGAGTGACTGACCGACGACTCGCTGCCGGAAGCCGACAACCTTGCCTTCCCGATTCACACCGGCGGTGATCCGGTGGAAATTCAGCGGGCGATAGCGCCCGCCCATGATGTCGTCCTCGCGCGTCCACACGAGACGCACGGGATACTTGCCGCCGGTTGCCTTGGCAATCGACGCCACTTCGGCGATGTAGTCGGACTCCATGTTGGCGCGTCTACCGAAGGTGCCGCCGGCCGCGAGCGTGTGCAATGTGACCTGCTGCGGCTTCAATCCAACCGCCGCCGCGGCATTTGCCTGGTCGACGGTGTGAAACTGCACGCCCGCCCAGATTTCGCAACGATCCGCGCTCAGCGAACACACCGCAGTGAGCGGCTCCATCGGCGCGTGCGCGAGAAACGGCATCTCGAAATCGGCGTTGATGACTTTCGTCGCGCCCTTCAGCCCGGAGTCTGCGTCACCGTTGCGGATCACCTGCACGCCCGGATCGGCACTGGCGAGCCGCTTGTACTCCGCCATCAGCTCCTTCGTGCCGCGCTTCTCGGCCGCACTCTCGTCCCACGTGACCTTCAGAGCTTCGCGGCCCTTCTTCGCTGCGTACGTATCCTTCGCGACAACAGCAACGCCGCGCGGAATCTGCACGACGTCGACGACACCGGGAACGGCCTTCGCCGCCTCGGCGTCGATCGACTGCACCTTCGCGCCGAATCGCGGCGGGCGAAGAACGACGGCGGTCATCATTCCCGGCAGCATCACGTCGATGGCGAACTGCTGAGTGCCGGTCGACTTCGCGCGGCTGTCGAGGCGAGGCAGCTTGTCCCGCCCGATGATCTTGTACTCCGACGGATCCTTCAGCTTCACGTCCTTCGGAACCGGCAGCTTCGATGCATCCCCTGCCAGCTCGCCAAATGTGGCGCGCTTCCCGGAAGAGTGCGATACAACCCCGGCGGAGACCGTGATCTCCGATGCCGGCACGCTCCACCGTTCCGCCGCCGCAGCGACAAGCATCGCGCGCGCAGTGGCGCCGGCTTCGCGCAGGTCCTGCCAGGAGCTCGACATCGCTGTGGAACCGCCCGTGCCCTGCACGTTGCCGCTCGGATCGAAAGCCTTGTTGCCGTACTGAGGGACCTGCGCGGGCGCGCTCTCCGCGCGCATCTGCGACCAGTCCGCATCCATCTCTTCGGCAACGACAGCGGTGAGCCCCGTCCACACGCCCTGACCCGCCTCAACGTGCTTGTTGATGACCGTAATGGTGTTATCCGGCGATACACGCACGAAAGGCGAAACCAGCGCCCCACCCGATGCCGCGGCTCCCCCACTCTCCTTGCTCGAGCTGCAGCCGGGCAGCACCGCGCCGAGCGTGAGACCCGCGCCTGCGATAGTGGTGAACTGAAGAAAACCTCGCCGCGTGAGCGCGAGCGGCGCGAACTTCGGAAGGATGGACGAGACGTCCGGAATATTGCGGAAGTACATGCGGCGTTCCTCCCTCAGCCTTGCGTGAGCTTCGCCGGCAGCGAATTCGCTGCTTCGTGGATCGCCGCGCGGATTCGCGTGTACGTGGCGCAACGACAGATGTTTCCGGTCATCGCCGCATCGATGTCCGCGTCGCTCGGCTTGGGATTCGATGCAAGCAGCGCCGCGGCCGACATGATCTGACCGCTCTGGCAGTAGCCGCATTGAGGCACATCCAGCTGTACCCAGGATTCCTGAACGGCCTTGCCGGCCGGCGTGGAAAGACCTTCGATCGTCGTGATGCTCTTGCCTTCAACCGCCGAGACCGGGGTGACGCATGAGCGGGTCGGCTGCCCGTCGACATGCACGGTGCATGCACCACAAAGGGCCATCCCGCAGCCGAACTTGGTGCCGGTGAGTTGCAGATGATCCCGGATGGCCCACAAGAGAGGCATCTCGGGATCGACGTCGAGCTCCCGCGGCTGGTTGTTCACCGTGAGTTTGATGGGCATGGGCGTGTCCCTGTGAGAAGAAGGAAGGGGCCGGAATGCCAAGGGATTTTTCGCGCGAGGGTTCGGTGCCGCATCTCCCATTCGGGAGAGGATGGCCTAACGCGCACACGTCGTTTCGACGCGCGTCAGCGGGGTTGTCGATACGCGTCAGCGCGTTCGCGGAGCCTTCATTTCAAGCATCGCAAAGATGGCGAACAGCGCAGCGATGGAGCTGACGAAGTGTTTGATGCTGTGGCCGCTGAGGCCGAGGGCATCGTAGATCTGCGCGTCGAAATGTTCCGCGATCTTCGCGAGCACGTATCCCGCGAACGTGTACCAGAGCCACATCGCGCTTCGCTTGCTGCCGGGAAACATCAGAAGCAGCAGCGGCATCAGCGCGATCGGCAGGAACTGCACCAGGCCGTACGGACGCAGATCCCCCGCGCCCTGACCCTCCGTCCACGCCCAGTAGAAGACAGTGCCCATCCCGATAAAGACGAGAGGCCAGAGCAACCGTCGCGCAAGCTTCCACGAGACGCGCTCACCCAACACGAGAGCGAACAGCGCCATGAAGCCGATCGACATCGGCAGCCGATCCCAGACGAGGCTCTCAGTCGATGGCGTGTAGTGATACCAGCCCGAGCCGAACGCAACGAGCGCGACGGCTACACAGAACGTGAAGTATGCGGGGAGGAGATCGCGCGACGGCAGCCGCTTTACGAGCAAGAGGCCGTACAGGCCGAACACGAGGTAGCCGATATTGGAGATGACATTCCAGAAATTCGGCACGCCCGCGATCGTGCGCGTATCCACGAAGGCGTGATACGCCGGATCCTGGGGAATGGGAGGAACGAACAGCGTGGCGACGAGCGCCACGATACAGATGAGGGCGAGGATTCCCTCGCGCCGGGCGGCGGTAAGCATCGACCTCCCTGACCGACGAAGAAGCCGCGGCGAGTGTAGCAGCGCCCACGCCGACGCCGCATCAGACCGCGGGCGCGGCGCGCGAAAACTGTGAAGACCGTGACGTTGACGGCTGCCGGAATCTTGTATTAATGTCGTAATACAAGACGACAAGAGCGCGGTCGATGCAGATACACGTCTCGCCGGACGACGGGCTGCCGGTCTACAAGCAGATCTTCAACCAGATCAAGTATCTGGTCGCCTCCGGAGTGCTCGCGCACGGGGAGGAGCTGCCTCCGATCCGGGCGCTCGCCGAGCAGCTGCTCATCAATCCGAACACCGTCGCGCGCGCGTACCGGGAGCTCGAACACGCGGGCATCGTCGTGAAGCGCGGCACGGTCGGCACGTTCGTCTCGGACGCGCCCTCGCCCTTCGCGCGGCGCGAACGGCTGCGCGTCCTGCGCCAGAGAATCGACACGCTCCTCGCCGACGCGCGCCACATGGGAGTGGGCCTCGAGGAGCTGAAAGAAATGATCGACGAGCGCGACGCCCTCATGCGCGCCGAGCGAAAGAGCAAGGGAGCCGTAAATGAACGCTGAACTCTCCACGGAAGCGCCGGGCCGCACCGCGCCTGCGATCGAGATCCGGAACCTGTCGCGCCGTTTCGGCGGGAACGATGCGCTGTCGGACGTGAGCCTTACCATCCCGCGTGGCGTCGTGTTCGGGCTCGTAGGCACGAACGGCGCCGGCAAGACAACGCTCATCCGTCATGTGATGGGGCTTCTGCGCGCGCAAAGCGGTTCCGTCGCCGTGTTCGGGCTCGATCCGGTTTCCAATCCGACGGCGGTTCTCTCGCGCGTCGGCTATCTCTCCGAGCTGAACGAGCTGCCCGAGTGGATGCGAGTGGACGAACTCATCCGCTTCACGCGTCCGTTCTACCCGAACTGGGACGACAGTTACGCGCGCAAGCTTCAGGAGATGTTCGAGCTGGATCCGCGCAAGCGGATCCACCAGCTTTCCAAGGGCCAGCGGGCGCGCGTTGGGCTCGTGCTCGCGCTGTCGTACCGTGCGGAGCTTCTGATCCTCGATGAGCCCTCGTCGGGACTCGATCCGCTCGTGAGGCGGGACATCCTGCGCGCCGTGATCGAGACCATCGTGCACGAGGGTCGCACTGTGCTCTTCTCGTCGCACCTGCTGGATGAAGTGGAGCGCGTGGCGGACCAGGTTGCGATCATCCACGGCGGCCGCATCCTCCGGCACGACGCGCTCGATGCCCTGAAGTCGAGCTATCACCGGCTCGTCCTGCACTTCGACCACGCGGTGACCTCGCCTCCCGCCACCGAGGGCTTCTTCAACTGGCAAGGCGGGGACCGTCACTGGAGCGCCTATTTCCACGGCGCGGCGGATGAGGCGGCAAGAGTCACATCGCAGCTCGACGCAAGGCTGGTGGACTCCACAACGCCATCGCTGAACGAGATCTTCCTTGCGCTCGTCGGCTCCCGACCCTCGCCGGAAGCGCGCGCATGAACGCGGCAGCCTTCAAAAGCACGGCGATCTACACCTGGAGCCGCAACAGGTGGGCGCTCATCTCACTCGCCGCTGTGTACGCTGTGCTCCTCGTAAACTCGCTTCTGGTCGACTCGGAAGTCGCGACCTTCTCCGGTATCGGGTTGCTTCTGCTACTGGCTCCCACATTCGCGCCGGCTGCGATCCTGGGAACGGGTAATGTCGCTACGGCGGACCTGCTGAGCCCCGAGAGCACATTTCCGAAGCAGTTCTTCCACCTGCCTGCGACACCGTCGCAGCTCGTGCTGCCTTTCATGCTGTACGCGCTGGTGCTGTCGGCCATCATGTGGGCCCTCAGCCTCGCCATCCTGGACGGCAAGCTGATTGCGATCGGCACGGAGAGAAGCTGGCTGCCGATCTTCAGCATGAGTTTCATGACGTTGCAGCAGGCGCTCGCCTGGACGCCTGTCACGAATCGGATCGCACGGCTCCCGCAGGGCATCGCGCCGATCGTCGCTTACGTCGTCGTCCTTGTGGCCGCGCTGAATGGCACGATTTCGGCTGGCGCCGTGGTTGCATTGAGTCTGATGCAATTCCCGCTCGCGTACGCGGTGGCGGTGCGCGGCGTGGCACGGGCTCGGTGCGGATTGCCCGAATCTGAGATGAAAGCCTCCTCATCGGCGGCCGCAGCGGGGCCGAAGGCATCTTCACGAGCGATGCCTGAGCTCGCAAACCCGCAGCACGCCATGTTCTGGATGGAGCGGCAGATGCACCGGTGGGTCGGCAAATCGGGCCTGATCGCGCTGGTGCCCGCCATGCTGATCCTCATCATCGTGTTCACAAGACTTGGAGGTACCGCGGATCGCGATGTCGAGGGGCTCCAGACGCTGGGCGGAATCACGCTCACGCTGCTGGCGATCACCGTAATCCTGATCGGGATTTCCACCGGCCTGAACGTCGCGAGCTTCCGGCCCCGGATGCGTTCGAACGAGTCGGAGGCGTTCCAGATCACGTCGTTCCTCGCCGCCCTGCCCCTGCGCGCGGACGACTTCGTGTGGGCGAAGTTCAAGGTGGGCCTTGCGAACATGCTCTGGGTGATCGGCATCGCTCTCCTCGTCGCGATTGCTGTCGCGTACGTTTCCGGGCTCACAGATCTCTGGGGTGCTCGGTACGAAAGCTGGATACAGGCCTACGGCGGAATGAAAGCGTTCGCGCGTGCGTTCCTTCCGCTCGCGGTGATCCTGCTCTTCGTGCTCTCGATCACCTTGAGCGTCATGTGGATCGGGCTCCGCGGCCGCGGATGGACCATCGCGTTCGGCGTCGCGTGTTTCCTCATCGTGGTCGCCATGCTCGCGGCCCTGTCTCTCAACCGCAGCCGGCCCGGCGTGATCAGCGACTGGCTGCCCGAAACGCTCTGGGGACTCGCCGCCCTGAAGGTCGTCGGCCTCGGCGTGCTCATCCTGCGCACTCGATCCCTCCACCTCCTGAGCGAGGGCCGCCTCGCCACGATTCTCGGCCTCTGGGCGGCAACCGTTGCCGTGATCGTCGGCTTTTGCGCGATCTGCCTGCCGGAGGGGGCGGTGGCGCCACTCACCGCGCTCTGTACCGGGCTGGTTCTCGCTCCGGTGCTCGGGACGGTCGGCGCGCCCCTCGCCATGGCGCGGAATCGCGTCGGGTAATCGCGTCGGTAAAAAAGTTGGCGGGGGTTGTCGGATCCGTCGTGCACGGATCGTCCTTGGGATTGGAAAGGCCGCCAAGGCCGATCCGACCTCACGATCCACGACAATCCGGAGTCACGACAATGAGCAGCGCCACCGCCGAACAAGCTACACAGCTCCCCGCCATGGCACCCGTCCGGGGCGGTCTCACACCCTATCTCTCCGTCGAAGGCGCGGTAAAGGCGTCCGAGTTCTACCAGCGTGCGTTCAACGCCACCGAAGTGGCCCGGCATCCGGTGGACGAGAAGGGCCGCACGATGCACGTGCATCTGTACATCAATGGCAGCTCGCTGATGCTGAGCGATCCGTTTCCGGATTACGGACATCCGTGGGAAAAGCCGCAGGCGTTCAATCTCACCCTGCACGTCGACGACATCGACGCGGCCTGGAAGCGCGCGATCGAGGCCGGCGCCACCGAGGTGATGGCTCCCCAGGAGATGTTCTGGGGCGACCGCTATGCGCAGCTGCGCGATCCGTTCGGCGTGCTGTGGTCGTTCAACGAGGCCAAGAAGCGCTGACCTTGCGCTGAGCGGCGCCACCGGAAGGCGCACTCATCTGCGGCCTCGCCCGCTGCAACCGGAACGACATCGAGCCAGGGCTTCCCCTCGCCCGCGCTGAGCAGGCCGCCGGGTTCTCGCCGCCCGGCGGCCTGCTCGCGTTGCCCGGCAACGTGTTCGCATAGCCCGGCAACGTGTGCGGTTGGCGATGGCGCCGGGTGTGCGCGGCGGGACGGGGACGGGAGCGCTTCAACGCGCTGCTAACCTCGTCGCATCGCCTGGCGACCTGCTCGCGTTGCCGGCGGCCGGGTTGCGCTTCGGCGTCACCGGTCTGGGCGGCGCCCCACCGGGGTCCGTGCACCCGGTGCCGACGGCTTCCGCGAGCCGTTCGCCACGGCCTTTCGACCGCTCGACATCGATTCGCCGCGCCCCTGCCGCGCGTCGGTAGTCTGTGTAAGCATGCGCACTCATGCTGGCCTTCACGGCTCCACGCATTGCCGCCCAACCGGAACGCACCCAGACGGAGATGCGTGACAGCTTCCTTTATGCCGGACTTCAGTGGGGATGCTGGGGCGTGTGGTTCTGGGTGCTGGCGTCGGGCGAGGTCCTTCTCGGCGAAGTGCCCTGGCGCAAGGCTTTGCTGGTGTGGGGCGTCGTGGCACTCGCGGCGCTCTGTCTGACTCACGCGCTTCGCGGCGCTTCAAAGGTCGACGGGTGGTTTGCACTGCCGGTCCGGCCGCTGGTGACGCGTGCACTCATCAGCATGGCCGTCGTATCGGCGATCCTTTGCGGAATCGCGGTGCTGGTCAGCCTTGGAGTTTATGGAAGTCCCGTCTCGCGCATGTCCGCGAACGTGCTCTACAAGCTGCCGGTGAGCGTGCAGGTGCTGCTTCAAGGAGTGGCCATCAGCGCGACGATCGTTGCTTGGGTCGCTCTGTATTTCGGATTCACATCGCAGCGCTGGCGATATCGCGCCGAGCTGCGGCAGGCCCAGCTCAGCGAGGCGCTTCAGGAAGCGGAGCTCCTGCTCCTCAAATTCCAGCTCAATCCGCATTTCCTGTTCAACGCACTGAACGGAGTTCGGGCGCTGATTGCGGACGAACCTCGGAAAGCGCAGGACGCCGTGACACAACTGGCGCGGACGTTGCGATACACGCTCGCTTCAGGAGATGCGGAGCTCGTCACGCTCGGGAGGGAAATGGAGATGGTGAACGACTATCTCTCGCTGGAATCGCTGCGTCTCGCGGACCGGCTCGACGTCGTGCGTGATATCGAGCCGAGCGCGCTCGACGCGCGCATCCCGGGCATGCTGATGCAGACGCTCGTGGAAAACGCGATCAAGCACGGCATTGCGCCTCTACGTCATGGAGGCACGTTGCACATCAGCGCACGAGTAGTGGAGAAGGAACTGATCATCGAAGTGAGCAATCCACGGCCGGTGGGGGACGATCATGTTCCGCGGGAAGGCGTGGGACTGCGGAGCGCGTCTGGACGGCTGCGCCTCCTTTTCGGCGCCGCTGCCACGCTGAATCTGGATCTTCTCGACCCCGGTAGGGCGACAGCGCGAGTGAGGTTGCCGGCATGAGGGCGCTTATCGTCGACGACGAGCCCCTTGCGCGGCGTGAGTTGCGGCGCTTGCTCTCGGGGTTTTCGCGGGTCGAAATCATCGGGGAGGCGAGCGACGTGGATGAGGCTCGCCAGAGCATCGAATCGCTGTCGCCGGACATCGTGTTTCTCGACGTGCAGATGCCGGGTGGGACCGGGTTCGACCTGTTGGCTCAGCTCGACCGCATGCCGCGGATCATCTTCACCACCGCATATGATCAGTATGCGGTGAAGGCTTTCGACGTCAGCGCGCTTGACTACCTGCTGAAACCCATCGAGCCGGATCGGCTCGCCGCGGCGTTGAAGAAAGTCGAAGCGACGACGGCGCCTGCGCCTGCATCTGAGTCTTCGTCTGCATCTACGTCTGCGTCTGCGTCTTCGAGCGCACTCCCGCTCCAGGGCGGCGCTTCATCGCCTTCTGCGAGCACGACGCCGAACGCGACGCGAGCGGATGGGCCGATGGAGCAGCTCTTCGTGCGCGACGGGCCGCGATGCTGGTTCGTTCCCTTGCGCGAAGTGAGCGTCTTCACGGCGGAGGGAAACTACGTGCGCCTTCAATGGGGAAAGGACAAGCCGCTGCTCGGGCGCTCGCTCATCGCACTGGAGGAGAAGCTCGATGCGAAGCGCTTCTTCCGCGCGAACCGGCGGCAGATCGTAAACCTGGATTTCATCGAGAAGGTGGAGCTCGGTCTCGGAGGCCGGCTGCACATCCAGCTCCGGGACGGGCCGGAGGTCGAGATCTCGCGCCGGCAGGCTCGCCAGTTTCGGGCGCGCATGAGCATCTGACGACGACGCGCCCGGACGACGCGTCCGGTTGCGGAAGCTACTTTGCGTTAGCGGCCATCTGCGCCGCTGCGATGGCTTCCAGTCGCGCGGCCAACGCGTGTCCTTTCTTTTTCGCGAGATCCGCTGGTCGTTCACCGTCTGCCGTCAGGGCATTCGGATCCGCTCCATACATCAACAGCAGTGCAACGGCCACAGTGCTCCCGTTCGCCGCGGCCGAATGCAGCGGTCGCGCGAGTTTTTCCTGCGGCAGATTCGGGTCCGCTCCCCGGAGGAGCAGGAGCTCGATGATCTCTATGTCGCTGCGAGCCGCGGCTGCGTGCAGAGGGCCCACGCTCTGCGCATTCCTGGACCGCAGATTCACGTCCGCACCCGCATCGATGAGGTGCTTCACGATCCCAGGGTGACGAAAGAACGCGGCGAGCCCCACCGGAGTGAAGCCATCCGGCGCGAACGCATTCACGTCCTGCCCCGCGGCCAATGCGGCCTGCACGGACCCCTCGTCGCCTACGATGCATGCCTCGTAGAAATCCGGAGCTCCGCGCTTCACGCGCAACGCTTCGACGACGGGCTGCTGGCCGAGATACGCAGCCCAGCTCAGTGGCGAGATTCCCTGCGCGCTCCGTTGATTCAGAACGTCGGGATGTTCCGAGACCACCTCGTCCACTTTCGCGAGATCGTGCGATCGAATGGCTTCGAACAATCGATCGAGCGGAGTATCGCCGGCCATTCCTGTTCCCCCTCAGTCTGACATCACGTTAGCACGCAGGAACTGCCCGGGATCGGGCGGCCCGCGAACGATGGAGGTCATGCGAAAAAAAATACGCCGCCGGCAACAGAATTCGCGAGGGGGTCACGAGTTGTCGCCGGCGGCGTGCTGGGTGACCGGATCACCGGCCATCCCTCCGGGCGTTGAGGCAAACGCCCGTTGCGCAGTACTTTGCAATGGCCGTGCCAGCGGGAGCGGTGGCCGCATCCTCTTGTAAGAACAATGAGTTGCGCGAGGCTTGGCGACGCGGCAGGCCAATCGCCGCCTGGGTGAAGAACTGCGCCGGAGCGTTCGGGACGGAGATTGCCCTCTTCACGTGCGGGACATCACCTGCGGGGGACGGGCGTCATCTGCGGAGACGGGCGTCACCTGCGGAGACGGGCGTCATCTGCGGGGAGGAAAGTCACGTGCGGGGACGGAGTCCTCACATCTCCGACCGACTGCGAGTGCGGCTCACAGTGCAGAGTCTCGCTTAACATGGGCGCATGGCTGTGAGCGCCGCATTTTCGCAGTACATCCTTGAGCAGCTGGAGCGCACCGGGCGCGTCACGTCGCGACGGATGTTCGGAGGCGTCGGGCTCTACTGCGACGGGGTCTTCTTCGGGCTCATCGATGACGACACCTTGTACTTCAAGGTGAACGATGCGACCCGCTCCGACTACGAAGCGCGCGGGAGCAGGCCCTTCAAACCCTATGCGGACCGGCCGGAAGTCAGCATGAGCTACTACACCGTGCCCGCAGACATCCTCGACGACGCGGAAGAGCTCGTCATCTGGGCGCGACGCTCGGTCGCCATCGCCGCCGCGAGCCCGAAGCCAAAGCGAGCCGCGAAGAAAACGAAAGCTGCGAGCGGCACCCGCAAGCGCGCCCGCTGACGCGCGGCCGCCGCGGCTACCGCATGGCCACCCTGCTACATCGCGGGGGCGGCACATCGCGGACTGCTGCTAGAGTCCGCCGCACTCACCGAAGGGGGAACTCCGATGACACGACGTCTCTGTTCGTTCAGCAGTGCGGTTGCAGTTGCATTGCTTGCAACCACCTCCGGCGCCCACGCGGCGGATGCAATACCGGCCGACGTCAGCGCGGCCGTGGCCGATGCTGCCCGTCCGGCAGCAGACAAGGAGCGCGACGCGGGCCGCAAGCCAGCGCAGTCCGTGGCGTTCGCCGGCATCAAGAAGGGAGACAAGGTCGTCGACGTGATGCCGGGGCGCGGGTATTTCACGCGCATCTTCAGCAAGGTCGTCGGCGACAGTGGCGTGGTCTACGCAGCGACGCCTTCGCCTCGTCCGAACGCTCCCGCGGGCGCGCCGGACCCGGCGGCGGGAGCCAACGCGATCGCGGCCGAGTACAAGAACGTGAAAGTGGTCCCGGGGACGCTGCCGAATCTCACCGTGCCCGAGCCGGTGGACGTCGTGTGGACGTCGCTCAACTATCACGACATTCGCAACCAGCCGAACGACGGCTACGTGACCTTCAACAAGGCGGTGTTCGCGGCGCTGAAGCCGGGCGGAACGTACATCGTGATCGATCACGCCGCCGCCCCAGGTTCCGGCACGCGTGACACGCAGACGCTCCATCGAATCGATCCTGAAGCCGTGAAGCAGGACGTCACCGCGGCTGGTTTCAAGTTCGAGGGCGCGGGCACCTTCCTCAAGAACGACAAGGATCCGCACACGGCTCGCGTGCACGACGAGACGATTCGCGGCCAGACGGACCAGTTCATCCTGAAGTTCGTGAAGCCGCGCAGCTGACGGAAAGGGGAGGCCCCCTCGATCGCCGGGCGGCTCGGACTCGGACTTCGACGATAGCTCCGAGCTTTCCGAGCCGCCGGCGAGGGCTTCCGCTCCGATCCGCGGAGCCTTTCGAGCGCCTCCTCATTCCAGCCGGCACAGCCGTTGCGCTCCCTCCGGTTCTGAGCCACCCGGCGACTGAGGGCTTCTTCGCTCCGCAACCCTTCGAGCACCTCCGCGCTCCCGCCCGCGCAGCCGTTACGGCCGCACCCCCGCTCCGAGCCGCCCGGCGATTGAGGGCCTCCCCTCTTTGCTATCCTCGGCACCGCAAAGAACCAGGAGGACCCCCGCATGCCCGTCCGCGAACAACTCCTTGAATACCGTGATGGCGACGCCCTTCTCGAGGGCCTGTTCTGCTACGACGACGCGTTGCCCGGCCCGCTGCCCGCAGTCCTCATCAGTCACGAATGGGGCGGTCGCGGCGAGCTCGTCGAAAAGAAGGCGAGGCGTCTGGCCGCGCGCGGCTACGCCACCTTCGCGCTCGACATGTTCGGGAAAGGCAAGCGCGGCACGACCACCGAGGAGTGCCAGGCGCTCATCACGCCTTTTGTGCAGGATCGTGCCCTGCTCGCTCGGCGAATCAACGCCGCGCTTTCGTTCGTGCGAACGCTGCCGCAGGTGGACGCCCGTCGTGTAGCCGCGATGGGGTTCTGCTTCGGCGGCATGTGCGTGCTGGACCTCGCGCGCAGCGGCGCGGACGTTCGCGGCGTCGTCAGCTTCCACGGCCTGCTGAAGCCGAACGGCCTGCCTCCGGCTAAAAGCATCCCCGCGAAGATCCTCATGCTTCACGGTTGGGACGATCCGCTGGCGCCGCCCGAGGACGTGCTCGCGATCTCGAAGGAATTCACGGACGCGAAGGTGGATTGGCAGCTCCACGCATACGGCGGCACGATGCACTCGTTCACCAACCCGAACGCGAACAACCCGGAAGCAGGCATGGTCTTCAGCGACAAGGCGCAGCGGCGCTCATGGCATTCGCTGATGGAGTTCTTGGAGGAAGTGTTGCGCTGAGCGACACCGAAAGATGCTAAGTCGCCGGCGACCAGACGAATCGGATCCGGACACCCGACGGGTGCGATACCGGTTTTATCTCGTGGGGTCTGCGTTCGCCGCAGCGGGTATCACCATGGGTACGATGCCGGTGTTCGCGCAGAGCACTCCCATTCTGGCGGCGAAAGGATGCGCACTGACGGGCGCTGTGATTCTTGCGGTGGGGCGGTTTTCGTCGGGTGGATTCTTGCGGAGGGTTTTTCGGATCAGATCGTGAGGCAAGAAGAAGCCCTCCATCGCCGGGCGGCTCAGAAAAGAGGCCTTCGATCTGCGGACTGCTCGAATCAGGATGCTTGCGGGCTCCTTGTTTGAGCCGCCCGGCGATTGAGGGCTTTCTTACGCCCCCGCGCCAATCACCTGCCAGATCTCCTCAAGCGACAGGACGCGCTCGGCGGCCTCCATCCGTATCGCCTCTTTCGGCATCCCGAACACCACGCAGCTGGCTTCATCCTGCGCGACGGTGCGCGCGCCCGCATCACGCATCTCCCGCAAACCGCGAGCGCCATCGTCTCCCATGCCCGTCATGATCACACCCAGCGCGTTCGAGCCCGCGCAGGCCGCCACCGAACGAAACAGAACATCCACCGAAGGACAGTGACGATTGACCGGCGGCCCCTCCTTCACCTCCACGTGATACTGCGCCCCGCTCCGCTTGAGCAGCATGTGCTTCCCGCCCGGCGCGATCAGCGCGCACCCGGGCACAACGCGATCGTTGTTCCGCGCCTCGCGAACTTCGATCTCGCAAAGCGCATCGAGCCGTGAAGCGAACGCCGCCGTAAAGCTCGGCGGCATATGCTGAACGATCACGATTCCCGGACACACCGCCGACAGCCGCGTGAGCACCTGTTCCAGCGCCTGAGTCCCGCCGGTCGAAGTTCCGATCGCAACCACTTTCTCCGTGGTGCGTGTCATCGCCTTATCGCGCGCGGGCGCGAGGATGACATCCGCCGAGTGCTTCGTCGGCGCCGCAGCCGCGGACACGGGCTTGCGCGCGGCACCCACCGGAGCCGCGGAATGCCTCCGCACCTTCGCTCGCGACGCGAGCCGAATCGCATGCGCCAGCTCAGAGCTCGCGTCGTGCAGAAACTCCTTGAGTCCGACCTTGGGTTTGGTGATGACTGTAACCGCGCCAGCCGCTAGCGCTTCGAGCGTCGTCGGCGCACCTGCCTCGGTCAGCGTGGAGCAGATGATCACGGGAGTCGGTCGCTCGTGCATGATCTTGCGCAGGAACGTGATGCCATCCATGCGCGGCATCTCGACGTCCAGCAGGATCACATCCGGCCATTGCGCCTTCATGCGCTCGATGGCGAACAGCGGATCCGCCACAGCGCAGAGAACCTCCACGCCGGGATCGGAATCGAGCAGCGCCTTCATCACCTGTCGCACGACTGCCGAGTCGTCGACGATCATGACCTTGATAGGCCCCACCGGTCAGGCCTTGCGGTAGATGGCCGGCGCGACCATCTCCACTGCCTCGTCGATGCCGTTGAGGCTCTCCGAATGCCCGATGAAAAGCCATCCTCCCGGCTTCAGGGTCGACAGCACGCGTGCAACGACGCGCTGTTTCGTCTCGACGTTGAAGTAGATGAGCACGTTCCGGAGGAACACGATGTCGAACGTCCCGAGCGTCGGCAGCGTTGCATTGAGGTTCACCTGCAGGAAGCGCACCTTCTCGCGAAGGCTGCGCTCGACGAGCAACGTTCCCGCTTGCGGGCCCTCGCCCTTCAGGCAGAAGCGTCGTAGATAGTCCGCGGGAACGTTACGGGCGCGCTCCATCGGGTAGTGGCCGGCGCGTGCTCTTTGCAGCACCCGCGTGCTGATATCTGAAGCGACAACTTCCCATGGATGGCCGCTCCGGATGTCCTCAAGCACCATCGCGATGCTGTAGGCCTCTTCCCCCGTGGAACCCGCCGCGCTCCAGATGCGCAGAGGTTGCGATACTGGGTGCTTCGCCACCTGCGCGCGCAGGAAATCGAAGTGGCGCGGCTCGCGGAAGAAGTAGGTTTCGTTGGTGGTGAGCAGATCGATCGCGATCTGCACTTCCTGGGGCGCACTGCCGCCAGCGAGCAACTTGAAATAGTCGCCGTAGCTCGCCGCCTGGCACTGCTCCAGCCGGCGCGCCAGCCGCCCACTCACCAGCGCCTTCTTCCCTGCGGAGAGCGTGATGCCCGCCGATTCGTAGATGAAGCGCTGAAACTGCGCGAACTCCTTGTCCGTGATCGCAAGCATGCTGCGTCAGGCGATGAGCCGTCGGGGCGCGTCGCGCATCGCCGAGCGCTGCTCGCGTGCGACGGCCTGCTGGACGAGCACCGCAACGTCGAGGATGAGCGCGACCTCACCGGTGCCAAGAATGCTCGACCCGCTGACGCATTCGACCTGGCGGAACATCTTTCCGAGCGGCTTGATGACCGTCTGCGACTCACCGTGGAGCGCGTCGACCACGAGCCCCGCACGCTGTCCGGCATGGCCCACGACCACGATGCTCTGGCGGCGCGCCGGGGATCCCTTGATCTGGAACAGATCGCGCAGCTTGATGAACGGCAGTACTTCGCCGCGAAGACTCGTGAGCTCCCGCCCATCCTCGGCGGAAAACTCCACGCATTCCTCGATGGACTCCAGCGGCAGCACGAATACCGATTCGCCCAGACCCACCTGGAAGCCGTTGATGATCGCGAGCGTCAGCGGCAGGCGAACGGTGACCGTGGTGCCAACACCTTCGGTGCTTCGGACGCCGACATCGCCGCGCATCGCCGTGATGTTGCGCTTCACGACATCCATGCCGACGCCGCGACCGGAGAGGTTCGTGACCTTCTCGGCGGTCGAGAACCCCGGCTCGAAGATGAGCCCGAAGATCTCGGCATCGCTCAGGACCCGGTCGGGGTCCGCGAGGCCACGCTCGATGGCCTTCGCGAGGATCTTCTCGCGCCTGAGACCGCCGCCGTCGTCGCTCACTTCGATGACGATGCTGCCGGAGTCGTGAAATGCGTTCAGCCGCACGGTGCCGGCCACCGGCTTGCCGCGCGCGACGCGCACGTCCGCGGGCTCGATGCCGTGATCGATGGCGTTTCGCACCAGGTGCGTGAGCGGATCGGTGATGCGCTCGACGAGCGTCTTGTCGAGCTCAGTGTCCTCGCCGCTGACCACGAGCTTGATCTCCTTGCCGAGATCGCGTGCCACGTCGTGCACCACGCGACCGAAACGGCTGAAGGTCGCGCCGATCTTCACCATACGCAGCTGGAGGGCACCGCCGCGTACCTCTTCCACAAGCGAGGTGAGCACGGAGAGGCTCTCTTCCACTTCGGTGTTGCCGGCCTTTCGGGCCGCCATGTTCGCGCCTGCGGCGGCGATGATGAGCTCGCCGATGCGAGTGATCAGGGTGTCGAGCTTCTGCGCGTCGACGCGGAGGGTGCTGAGATCCGGAGCGACAGCCGTCGTTGCGCGTGGGAACGCGGGGGCTCGATCAGGGTCCGCCGGCGCCCTTGCAGTCTCCCCCGCCGCTTTTGCGGCTTTCGATGGCGCCTTTGCGGCTCCCGATCGCGCCTTTGCTGCTCCCGCTGACGTCGCGGTGTTTGAGCTTGTCATCGCCACTTCCGCTGGCGCCTCTCCGGCCGCTGGCGCAAAGACAGGGTCGATGAAGAGCGTGCAGTCATCCCGCACGAATTCGAAGGCGCCTTCGACCTTCGCGCGGTCTTCCGTCGTCTCGAGCGTGAGATCAAAGCCCAGGTAGCAACGATGAACGTCGATCTGGCTGAGTGGCGGGAGCGCATCGTCCAGCACTTGCAGCTGCGAGATGGTTCCAAACGTCGTGAGGTAACGAATGAACGCAATCGGATCCATGCCCGACATGAGCACGTCCGGCGAGAACTGCACCCGAACCCGCCAACCCCGAACCCCTCCGCCGGAGGACGTCCCACCCGGCTCCGCGCCCGGCACTCCGCCCGCTTCCGCGCCCAGCACTGCGCCCGCCTCCGAGCCCGGCGCTCCGCTCACATGCACGCCAGGCGCCGCGCCGCCCCCAGCGCGCCCGACACCGTGCGCGGCTGCCCCTTCCGAGCTCTCCGACGCCTGATCGCTCCCGCGCGCTGAGCCGCCCGGCGACTGCGGGCTTCTTCGCTCCGCTCCACGACGCGCCTGAGCTCCACCCCTCTTCCCCAACTCCCCAAGCAGCTCCGAACTCCGCGCCATCAACTCCGGCGCCACCCCATTCTTCGCATCCGCTGCACACGCGACCAGCGCGGCAATGTGGTCCCTGCAATCCAGCAGCAACTGCACGAGTCGCGCATCCAGCGTCACCTCGTCCAGCCGCACGCGATCGAGCAGCGTCTCCACGCCATGCACGAACGACACGATCGCATCCAGCCCGAAGAGCCCCGCCGATCCCTTGATCGTGTGAGCGGTCCTGAAAATCAGGTTGATGGTCTCAGCGGAAGCCTGCCCCCGCGCGCATTCCAGCAACCCCGCCTCCATTTCGCGCAGAAGCTCCGACGCTTCGGCGATGAACGAAGGCAACACATCATCGAAATTCATTGCGCCGACTCCATCAGGTGCTCCTGACGAAAGAGCGCAAGCACATCCGCCACCGCCTGGCTCGCCGCGACGATAACCAGCCTGCCACCGCGTCCAAGCACCTCGCGATCCGCCGACATCAGGATCTGCAGCCCCGCCGTGTCGATCTCGCCGACACCGGACAAGTCCAGGTTCGGGAGCGCATCGCCCTTTTCCAGCGATTCCAGCAACACGGGGTGTATCTCAAGCGCACGATGCATCGTGAGATCGCCCGCGATGTGAATACGCCCGTCCCGAAGCTCGACCAGAGGTCCGTCCATTGCGAGAGTCGCTCCGGTCAGGCGAGACAGAGCTTGGACACTGCATCGAGCAGCGTCTTCGGCTGGAACGGTTTGACGATCCACGCCTTCGCGCCCGCGGCGCGCCCTTCCTGCTTCTTGTCCTCGCCCGCCTCCGTGGTCAGCATGATCACGGGCGTGAAGCGATAGTTCGGATGCGCCTTGATCTGCTTCAGGAAGCCGATGCCGTCGAGCACCGGCATATTCACGTCGCTGATCACGAGATGAATGCGATCGCCGTCGAGACGTGACAGGCCTTCCTGCCCGTTCGCGGCCTCGATGACCTCATATCCCGCTTCACGCAGGGCGATGCCCGCAACCGTCCGCACGGACGCGGAGTCGTCCACCACCAGAATTCGCTTTGCCATGATCTGCAAGCCCTTAAAAGTATGTGACGTCCTGCGGAGCGACGGCTTTCGCGTCGAGCCCCTCGTGATTCCGGCGCTGCTCTTCGGTGGTATAGCCGCGCATCATCCGTTGCATGTGCTGGCTGGTGCGCTCGTCGCTCCCGGAGCCGGCGCCCGAAGCGGACGCGGAGAGCTCGTTCATCGTGCTGACGACCTGCGCGAGGATCTGCCCCACGCGGTCCTGGAACTGCAACTGGACCAGCGACTCGCCGATCTCGTCCTTGATCTCCTCGCCGAGCTCGCGCGATTGGGCCGCGACCTGCTCCAGCCGTATGGCGTTCTCCGCGAACCGGCCCAGCACGGCATCGATGCGTGCTTCGGAGCTCTCGATCGCCTTGTGATCCCGACTCGCCACCGTCTCGCTGGTGGCGCCGATCTGAGTGAGCGCGTCGCTCACGGCGGTGACCTTCTGCGTGATGCGCTTGCCTGTATCGCGCGCGGCCGTCGAGAGGTGCCGCACTTCATTGGCGACAACGGCGAAACCCTGCCCCAGCGAGCCCGCATGCGCCGCTTCGATGGCGGCGTTGAGCGCGAGCATGTTGGTCTGGAATGCGATGGATTCGACGTCGCCGGCCATCTTCCGCAGCTCCTCGGTGTACCCGACGAGCCCACGGATCTCGCGCGCAAGCTGGTCGCGGCTTTCCTGCATGGCCTTCAGCGCGTCGACGACGAGCTTCAGATCGTTTTCGTTGTCGCGCGTGGCGGCGGCGGATTCACCGGTGCCGTACGCACGACCTCCGGAAAACATGGAATCGATGCGACTGACCGTTCCCGCGAAACGTGCGCTCAGCTTCACGATCGCTTCTTCGGTCTGCCTGCGGGCGGTTTCTACCTGACGGGCCCAGATGGAAAGGGATTGAAGCGCGGCGCTCGCGCGTGCGGCTTCGTCGTCGGGCTCTCCGGCATCCATGGCCGGAGAATTCGGGTGTCTGCTCATCGGACCTTCAGTCGGCGTGCGCCGGGACCTGCCCGGCTTGGCGATGCAGAGCCTATCGGCAGAAGGTCGCGGGAACTGTTGATGGATTACGCACGAGCGGATAGGTAAAACGCGCAGCTGTGACCGGGGCACACCGCGAGTACGCAGTTACCGAACCGATGAGCGGTCCGCGCTCGTCATCGCGCGGGCACGAAGCGTGCCTTCAGGAAGGTTTGGTGGCGCCCATGCGATTCCAGACTTCGTCGGGAATATCGAAGTCGGCGAGCACTGTTCTCATGTTGTGCGCGCCTATTCCCATGGACTCGCGCTGAACGACGAATCCGAGGCAGGCCTCAGCGGCTGCGTCCACCAGCTCGGCGCGGGACCGGCGCCCCACTGGCTTTGCATCGAAGGACTTCAGCGCGGAAAGAGAGCGCTTCAGCTTTCCTTCGCTGAGGCTCAATGCGGCCGCACGTTCCGCGGCGATCTCGGCCTGGACCGCTGCAAGCTTCTTCTCTTTCATGAGCGCTAGCATAGAGGGCGGCCGTACGGGCTTCCAACCTTGTGCGCGCCCGAATCCGATCTGTGGAAGCGATGGCAGGTGCGTTGCCATTGCAACCCGATGACGAGCAATATGCAGGTCGGTTCGAAGGTCGCCTGCGCAGACGCGAGCGATCGTGCGCTTTGAAGGGGGAAGTGCCATGACGGGTTCCAGCGCGAGTTCGGGCGAAGACATTCCGGTCCTGATTGCCGGCGGCGGCATGGTGGGGCTTGCGGCGGCGACGTTTCTTGCCCGGCACGGCGTGCGGTCCGTCGCGATCGAGCGGCTCAAGGCGAGCTCTCCCCTGCCGCGTGCGGCCTTCTTCCACATGCGCACGCTGGAGATGTTCCGCTCCGTCGGCATCGAGGAGAAAGTGCGCGAGGGGTCCGCGAAGGACTTCGTGCCGGACGGCGCGATCATTGCGATGGATTGCGTTTCGGGTCGCAAGCTCGCGGACATCATTCCCGAGCTGAACGTCGGCGTGGACGCCGTGAGCCCGTGCCGGCGATTGTTCCTGAATCAGCCGAACCTCGAACCCATCCTGCGCGAACGCGCGCGCGAAAGTGGCGCGAGCGTGCTGCAGGGAACGGAGATCACGGCGCTACGGCAGGATGCGGATGGCGTCACCGTCACGATCAGGGGTGTGGATAGCGGCGAGCAGCGAGAGCTTCGTGCGAAGTACCTCATCGCGGCGGATGGCGGGCACTCGAAGGTTCGCGAGCTGCTCGGGATCGGTTACGAGGGGCGCGGGGTTTTCTCGAACTCACTCACCATCTATTTCCGAGCAGACCTTTCTCCATGGATCGGTAACAATGCGTGGAGCATCATCTATGTGAACAATCCGACGCTCGGCGGGTTCTTTCGCATGAATCGCGCGGCGAATGCGGGGTTTCTGGCGATCAATACCATCGGCGATCCGAAGGTGGATCCGGTGGCGGCTTGCAACGTCGCGACGGATCTCAGCGAGAAGCGGCTGGTCGAGCTCGTTCGCGCGGGAGTCGGCGTGCCCGATCTCGATGTGAAGATCGACGGGTACACGCGCTGGCGCGCGACGGCGGATGTGGCGAGCCGATTTCGGGACGGACGCATCTTCATCACGGGCGACGCGGCCCATCTCATGCCGCCGAACGGCGGGTTTGGTGGGAACACCGGCATTCACGATGCGCACAATCTCGCGTGGAAGCTCGCGCTGGTGCTGAAGGGCTATGCGGATGCGCGTTTGCTGGAGACTTACGAAACGGAGCGCAAACCCGTTGCGAAGTTCACGGTGGAACAAGCCTTCTCACGGTACGTGACGCGCACGGCGCCGTGGCTTCAAGCTGCGCAGAAGACGGATCCGGTGGTGCACGACTTCGACATCGAGCTCGGGTATTTGTACGGCGATCCTGAGCGGGTCCATGCGGATCCGCGAACCACGCGTGGGGCCCCGGGTTCACGAGCGCCGCACGTGTGGCTCACGCGTGATGGCGAGCGTGTTTCGAGCCTGGACCTCACGGGGCAGTATGTCGTGCTTGCGGGGCCGGAGGGAAAACGTTGGATTCAGGCGGCGCGGGCGGCCGCGGAACGCTGCGGCGACGTGCCGGTTGATGCGTGGGTCATTGGGACGGATTTGCAGGATCCGGAGGGACGCTTTGCTGAAGCATTCGGACTGACTCCCAGCGGCGCCACGCTGATCCGGCCGGATGGGTTCGTCGCCTGGCGCAGCCCTGCGCTGGCGACGGATCCGGATGGGGCGCTCTCAGCAGCGCTCGCCGGTAGCCTCTGCAGAGATTGAAGAGGCCCTCAATCGCCGGGCGGCTCGGAAAAGAGCCCTCAGTCGCCGGGCGGCTCGGAAGAGAGCCCTCAGTCGCCGGGCGGCTCAAACCAGAGTGCTTGCGAGCTCTTCATCTGAGCCGCGCGGCGACTGAGCGCCTCTTGGCTCCCAAGCCGCGCGGCGACTGAGCGACTCAGTCCTTATTGAGCGTCCGGCACCCGATCCAGCTCCGACACTTCGCCATGCGACGACTTGCGCGCGAGGCGCGGCGCCGTCTCATGCAGGAACACGGCAAACAGGATGCCGACGACCTGCCCACCCATCGCGAAGTACAGCGCATGCTTGAGGCTGTACGCCTGCGCGATGCCGCCCGCGATAGCCGGCGCGATGCCGCCACCGAAGATCTCACCGGCACCGATCACAAGTCCCGCCGCGGACGCCATCAACCCCGCCGGCGCCGCTTCGGCCGGAATCGGTCCCGCCAGAATCGCCAGCGCACCGAAGTTGAAGAGCGACGCGAAGAACAGCCACACGAACAGCATCACCGGATTGTCCGCGCCCGTCTGGATGAACAGGTACAGCGCAATCGCCGCCGCGACGAAGGAGACGAGCGCCGACGCGCGCCGCCCGATGAAATCCGAAATCGCCAGCACGCCGAACTGACCGAGCACGCCGCCGAACCCGATGGCGGACGAGACGAACCCCATGTGGGTGTTCTCAAGCTTGAGATAGTCGACGAGGTAGCTCGACATCATCGCCGAGAGCACGAAGATGCCGGTCATCGCGCAAAGCAGAGCCAGCATCGAGAGCGGAATGTTCCGATGCTTGAACATCGACATGAACGGCGCCCGGGGAGCCGAGGCCGCGGCGCTCGAAGCGGTGGGCGCCTGATTCGGTTCGCGAACGATGAACCACAGGAACACCGCCACGATGAGGCCCGGCACACCGGCGATGAAGAACACGTTTCGCCAGCTTGTGACCTCAAGCAGCTGAGTCGCGAGAATCGGCGCCACCGCGAGACCGAACAACGAAATCGAGCACTGGAAGAATCCGTTGTTCATGCCGCGACGCCTGGGGTGCGACGCTTCGACCGTGACCGCGACGCCAGTCGAGGCAACGGCGCCTTCGGAAACACCCATCAGCGCGCGAATGAGGATCAGCCCGACGAGCCCCGTGGCCATGCCGCTGAACACCGAGAG
>Ga0182742_1000521_pt1 | contig 60465 bp, 59 predicted proteins | sample eDN5th37CBELigMG_FD_128880 | JGI IMG/M metagenome (GOLD analysis project Ga0182742, IMG submission 128880) | Enriched Miracle-Growth compost microbial communities from Emeryville, California, USA - eDNA 5th pass 37_C BE-Lig MG (version 2)... ...
TGCCCGACAGGCCTATGCCCCTTATCAGGATATTCTTGGCCGGGCCGGTGTAGGCGATGGAGCCCATCTTCGCATTGGGTCCGGGCCCCTCGATATGAATATCCTGGTTGCCGCCATAGGCGACATCGCCGAAATCTCCATCCGTGAGAATGTAGGCCGTGCCGCCAGCAGGGGCAGCACAGGCACACGAACCATTTCACGTGACGCTCGTTAGCGGGGGAGAGCGAGGCCCGATGCGATGAGCGTCCTCACGGATCCGAACTCCCGCCATGCACTCCGCGTTCGCCGTGCCCGGCATAGGCTGTCGTGGAGCGGCCCTCTTCTCGTGCTGTTTGCGCGTCCGGTGCTTGCCGTCGTCGCGCAGGCGATGGTTGCGGCGGTCTATGCCGCGCAGGGATCGGCCGGAGCCTGGCGCGCGGCGGGCGCATGGCTGCCGGTCTACGGCACGCTGATCGATGCCGGCTGCCTTGCCCTGCTGTGGCGGCTCCTGCGTGGCGAGGGGATCGCGCTTCGCGATCTGGTCGGCTTCGACCGGCGCCGCATCGGCCGCGACGTCCTGCTCGGTCTCGCGCTGATACCGGCCTGCCTGCTGTTCATTTTCGGCGGCGTCGCCGTCAGCAGTCTGCTGGTCTACGGCAATGTCGGCGGCCCGCAATTCGGTGAACCTCTGCCTTGGATTGCCGCCCTTTATGCCGTGCTCGTCTGGCCGCTGGTCTGGGGTTTCACGGAGCAGATGACCTATAACGGATATCTGGTTCCGCGCCTCCAGGTGCTTTTCGGGAGCACGGCGGTCGCCGTCGCGGTTGTGGCGTTTTCCTGGTCCGTCCAGCATGCTTTCATGCCGCTGACCGTCGATCCGGCATTCATGCTGCATCGCCTGCTGTCGTCGGTGCCGAATTCGATCTTCATGATCCTCGCATATCTGCGCCTCCGGCGTCTCATGCCATTGGCGGTCGCGCACTGGCTGATGGACGGTGTCTCCGTTCTGCCGTCGCTGCTGCGCTAGCAAGGCCCGGACCGCACCGCGTCAGCCGGGCGGGCTCCTGAGATAGCCGATGATCAGCCGGCGGCACTGGCCGATCATCCTGTCGGCGTCGATGCTGACGGGATGCCGCTGGATGGCGCGGTGGACGACGGTCTCCAGAACCGTCTCGATCATGGCGGCCGCGTCGGCAAGGTCGAGATCCGGCGAAATCTCGCGCCGGTGGCGCTGCAGTTCGCGTTCGATCAGCTGCGCGATCCCGCTGCTGACGGCGCGCGTCCTGTCGAGGCGGCCGATGCGCGGGGCCAGCTCGTTGAGCGCGCGGTGCAGCTCCGGTTCGTGCGGATGCGACAGCAGCGCGAAGCCGATCATCGCGTCCACCGTTTCGGCCAGCGTGTCTCCCGGCCGCGTGCGGATCGCTTCGGTGAAGCCGGCCAGCACCTGCTCGCTGTAATGGTCGACGACTGCCGCCGCGAGCGCCTGCTTGTTGGGGAAATACTGATAGAGCGAGCCGATGCTCACGCCGGCGCGTTCGGCGACGCGCGCGGTGGTCAGATTCTCAAATCCCCGCTCCGTCAAAACCTGAGCCGTGGCGACGATGATCGCCTCAACGGTGGCCCGGGCGCGCGCCTGGCGGGGGGATTTGCGTGGATTTACATCGGCTTGGGCTGAGCTTGGCATCGGCGATCCGAATGCGAATACAAAACATGACGGATTGATCACATATTTGGCGCATCGGTCGAACGGGATCAAGGGAGACCATAATGAATGCGACCAAGGCCGCCATCGCCGTCAGTATCGCCTTGTCGGTGGTGGCGACGACGCTCATCCTGCCCATCCTGGCGCCGCTCATCCGGGACCTGCACCTGTCCGTCACGCAGGGCGGGCTGATGCTGTCGATCGGTTCCGTCGCAATGGTGGCGGCCGCCCCGCTCTGGGGCGCCGTCAGCGACCGCTACGGCCGCAAGACCGCGATCCTCGCCGGCTTTCTCGGCGTGCTGGCCGGATATGCCGCCTATACATTCGCCGTTGTCCGCGGCCTTTCCGGCGCCATGTCGGTGACCGCGATCTTCCTTGCGCTCACCGCCTCGCGCGCCTTTGTCGGCGCCTTCCTGTCGGCAGTGCCCTCCGGCGCACAGGCGTTGATGGCAGACGTCACCAGCGCCTCAGAGAGGGCCGGGGGCATGGCCATCATCGGCGGCGCCACCGGCCTCGGCCTGATCATCGGCCCCGCCGTGAGCGGCGTCCTGGTGGCGGGCGGCATCACATGGCCGTTATATGCGGCCATCGCGCTGTGCGCGCTCGGCGCGGTCGTTGCCATAGTTTTCCTCAAGGCGCCGCGAACGGTCTCACCCATCCGCCCGGAAAGGACGCGGCTCTTCTCGGCCGCGCTGCAACCCTGGCTCTTTGCCGGCATCCTGCTTTGGGTCGCGATCGCGACCATCCAGATCAGTGCCGGCTTCTATTTCCAGGACCGGCTGCATCTGGACAGCGAGACCGCCGCCAGGATGCTGTCGGTTGCGCTGACCCTGGTGGGAACCGCGATGTTCGTCGTGCAGTTTCTTCAGGTCAGGCTGATGAGGCTCACGCCGCGCGCGCTCGTGCTTTCGGGAGCCGGTGCGTGGACGGCCGGGCTGGTCGTGTTGCTGTCGACGGCGAATGCGCCGGCCTATTATGTCGCCTACGCGCTGCTGGGGCTCGGCGCCGGCCTTCTGCTGCCGGGCATCATGGCCGGGGCATCGCTGGCCGTCGGCCACGACGATCAGGGAACGGCGGCGGCGCTCGTCTCTGCCTCGCAGGGCATGGGCTTCATCATCGGGCCGGCCGCCAGCACCGTTCTCTACGAATGGAACGAGGCCTTGCCCTTCTGGCTGCTGGCTGCCCTGATGGCGGCTCTCATCCTGGCATTCGCGCTCGCGCGGCCGCATGCGGCGCGGCTGGAAGATGCGTAGGAACGGCAGAAGAACGGAGGCCAACATGTCGGAAGCCGTCAACCGCCAGCTCGTCCTGATGGCGCGTCCCGACAGGGATGTCGGCCCGGAGCACTTCGAGATGCGCCGCTCGCCGGTGCCGGCGATCGCGGCGGGCCAGGCGCTGGTGCGCGTGCAATGGCTGGGGATCGACGCCACACAGCGCACGTGGCTCAACGGGCGGGAGACCTACATATCGCCCGCCCGCATCGGCGAGGTCATGCCGGGAAGCGGCGTCGGCAAGGTCGTCGCAAGCAGAAGCGAGGTTTTCGGCGTTGGCGACTGGGTCGTCGGCCAGACGGGCTGGCAGGACTATGCCGTGGCGGCCGGCGAGGGGCTGCACGGGTTTACCCGGATTCCCGCCGGCATCGAACCGAGAGCGATGCTGAGCGTCTTCGGCGTCAACGGGCTGACCGCCTATTTCGGCATGACCGAGATCGGAAAGCCGACGGCCGGCGAAACCGTCTTCGTCAGCGCCGCCGCCGGCGGCGTCGGATCGATCGCCGGGCAGGTCGCGCGCAAGCTGGGGGCGCGGGTGATCGGCTCAGCCGGTGGTGCGCCCAAATGCGCATGGGTCCGCGACGTCGCGGCGTTCGATGCCTGCATCGACTACCGCGCGGACGACATGCGCCAGCGGCTCGGCGAACTGGCGCCCGACGGCATCGACGTGGTCTTCGACAATGTCGGCGGCGCGACGCTCGAAGCGGCCCTCGACCATATCGCGCCGCATGCGCGTGTCGTGCTGTGCGGCAGCATCTCCTCCGGCTACCGCGACGCGGCCTATGGCAGCGGTCCGTCGAACTACATGCAGCTCGCGTTCAGACGCGCGCGCATGGAAGGCTTCATCTTCCTCGACTTCGCGGCGCGCTTTCCGCAGGCGCTGCATCAGCTGCTGGCCTGGGTCCAGGCAGGCGACATCCGCTACGAGGAGACGATCAGCATGGGCCTCGAAACCGCGCCCGCCGCGCTCGCCGGCCTGTTCAGCGGACACAACCTCGGAAAGCAGCTCGTGCAGGTGGCGTGAGCGGGCCGTTCGGGGGATACGAACCTTCGGCGTGATAGTCGTATCGTGACCAAGTCCGGGCCGCTGAGCTGAGCGAGCCGCCTGAACCATTGCAACAGATCGTGCCCCGGACATGCGCGCTCTTTCCGGCGTGCCCCGTCCGTCGCGAGTGGTGTGCCGCAAGAGCCCGCTGCAACCGACCGTTCCTGCCTGTCCGCTTCACAAGCAATGATCAAAACGGCCGGATGCAAGCCGTACGCTTGACTCACGCCATTCGATGTGCGTTCATATTCGTGAATAGAGTTCACATATATGAACGTCAAGTCAGCGACAAGAGCCCTCAGCATCCTGCGCCAGCTCGGCGAGCGGGCGCAGACGCATGTCGAGCTCGCGCTCGCGCTCGGCATTCCCAAGAGCAGCCTGACAGGTCTTCTCGGCACGATGATCGACGACGGCTTCGTCACCTACGACCCCGCCGAGCGCGTCTACGGCCTCGGCCCGGAGGTGCTGGTGCTCGCACAGCGCTATCTTGCGGGCATCAACGTCGTGACCACGGGGCAGGCGAGCGTGCGCGAGATTACACGCGAAACCGGGGAATCGACCGCGCTGGTCGTCAGGGCCGGTGACGACATCCTCGTCGTCGCCAAGGAAAATTCCGAGACGCCGATCCGCCGCTCGATGCAGCTCGGCGAGCGAGCGCCGATGTCGATCTCGGCCGCCGGCCGCGTGTTCCTGGCATTCATGAGCGAGGCCGAGCGCAAGCGCGTCATCCATGCCAGCCTGATGGAAACCGGTTTGACGCCCGAGCGCATCGACGCGCTGGAACAGCATCTGCGGGACGTGCGCGCCGGCGGGGTCGCCTATTCGCGGGCCGAGCTTCTGTCGGGCGTCATCGCCATGGGCCTGCCCGTGTTCGACGCTGCCGGTGCGGTCGCCGCCTGCCTCAGCGTCTCCGTCCCGTCATCGCGTTTCGACGACATTCTCGAAGAGAGGATCGCCGCATCGCTGCGCCGGCATGCATCCGCGCTGTCGGCCACGCTCGGCGCAAGACCATAACGTTCAGTAAAAGCATAGGGAGGTATCCATGCGTCATTTCTTCAGCACCATAACCTTGGCCGCAGGGCTGGTTGCCGGCTCCTTCTCCGCCGCATATGCGGAAAAGGAAGTCGTGTTCGCACATGTCTTCGCCGCCAATAGCCTCGAACAGGAGGCCGCCGGCGTCTTCGCGCAGAAGGTCGCGGAGTACAGCAACGGCGAATTGAAGGTCACCGTGTTCCCGGCCAGCCAGCTCGGCGGCTGGGCGCAGATCGCCACACAGCAGCGCTCCGGCGCCGTCAACGCCACCATCATCTCCACCAGCGCGCTCGGTTCGTTCTCTTCCCTGGCGACGGTCGATGCATGGCCTTACATCTTCGACACCCGCGAGCAGTTCGACCGCGCCTATTCCAGCGATGAGGGCAAGGCCTTCTTCAAGGCGATCGAGGACGAGTCCGGCTATCGCGCGCTGTCGCCGATGTACAAGGGTTTTCGCAACGTCTACCTGCGTGGCGACGCCAGCGACCTGAAGGGTCAGAAGATCCGCGTTCCGGGCCTGCCGGTCGTGCTGCGTTCGTTCGAAAGCTGGGGCGCCAGCCCGACGCCGATGGACATGGCCGAAATCTACACCGCCATGCAGCAGGGCGTCGTCGACGGCATCGAGATCGAGGCGCAGACCGCGCAGGCCGCCGGCATGCCGGATGTCACCAAGACCGTGCTGATGACGAAGCACATGATGCCGAACTATGCCTTCATCTTCTTCGGCGCGTGGCTCGACCAGTTGCCGGAGGGCGAGCGCGTCGCGCTCGAGAAGGCATCGGCAGATGCCAGCACCTTCTTCGCCGAGAAGATCGCGGTGGCCGAGGAAGAGGCGATCAAGTTCTTCGCCTCGAAGGGCGCAGCCGTGAAGGAGGCCGATCTCGACACGATGCGCAAGCAGGTCGAGGGTCTCGCCACCGAATTCCCGGCCGAGTATGAGTGGGTGAAGCGCCTGCGCGCCGCGGCCGGCATGAACTGAACCCCATGAACGCCGTCACCGCGACAGTGACGCGCGTCGCGAACGTCTTCGCGACAGCCGCGCGGTGGGCGATCGGGCTTTGCCTGCTCGCCCTCCTCGCGGCGGTGGCGATCCAGATATTCGGGCGTCACGTCTTTCATTCCACCCCGGCATGGACGGAGGTGTTCGCGTCGCTGATGATGACATGGCTCTCGTTTCTGGGCGCGGCCTATGCGGTGCGGCTCGACGAGAACATGGCCATCACGGTGCTGCCGGACGCAATGACCGGCCGGATGCGGACCGCGCTGCTGATCGTCATCGGTCTCGTCGGCATGGTGTTCGCCGTCATGCTCCTGCAGGCCAGCATCGAGCAGCTCACGCTGCTCGCAGGCTCCAGGATCATCGGCCTCGGCGTTTCCACGCGCTGGCTCTACATGAGCGCGCCGGTCGCCCTGGCTCTCATGCTGCTCTTCCTGGTGGAGCGCATACTGCTGACATTGACGACGCGCGAAGGTCCGGAAACGGGCAACGAGATACCGCTATGATTCCATTCTCCCTGTTCATCGTCACGCTCGTCTTGGGCGTGCCGACCTTCATCGTCATCGGACTGACCGCGATCATCGCCGTCCAGCAACTGCCGCATTCGGTGCTGGTGGATCAGATGGTGGCCGCGCTCAACAGTTTCCCGCTGATCGCGCTGCCGCTATTTCTGCTCATGGGCAATCTGATGACCTATGGCGGCATCACCACATCGCTGGTGTCGTTCACCAACCTGTTCCTCGGCCGCGTTCGCGGCGGCCTGTCGCTCGGTGCGGTTGGCTCCTCCGCCTTCTTCTCGACTGTCTCAGGCTCCGCCGCGGCCGACACCTCGGCGCTCGGCGCGGTGCTGATCCCGGCCATGAAGGAAGACGGCTACCATCCGGGCTATGCGGGCGCACTGATCGCCGCCGCCGGAACGCTCGGCTCGATCATTCCGCCGTCGATCCTGCTCGTGCTCTATGGCGTGCAGAGCGGCACATCCATCCGCGGACTGTTCATGGCCGGCGTCGTGCCGGGCATCGTCGCGGCACTCGGCATGGCCGGGATGGCGTTGTGGATCGCGCATCGCCGCCAATATCCCAAATATCCAGCCCCGACGGCCCGCGAGGCGGTTCGCGCCTCGTTCGGCGCCATTCCGGTCCTGCTCCTGCCGCTCATCATCCTTGTCGGCATCACCAGCGGCACGTTCACCATTACCGAAAGCGCCGGGGTCGCCGTGCTGTATGCGCTGGTGCTGATCATCGCCAGAGGCAGGTTCAGGTTCCGCGCATTGTCCGAGATCTTCATGAAATCAGGCGTCGAGACGGCGGCGGTGACCATCGTGATCGCGGCGTCGGCGGCTCTGGCCTGGCCGCTGACGCGCAGCCAGGTGCCGCTGCACACGGCCAATTTCATCCTCGAGCACCTGTCCAGCCCGATACTGATCCTGTTCGTGATCAACCTGATGCTGCTGTTCCTGGGCATGTTCCTTGCGCCCGCCGCCGCGCTGATCATCGTCACGCCGCTGCTTCTGCCGCTCGGCAGCGCGATCCACATCGACCCGCTGCAGCTCGGCCTGATGATCGTCTTCAACCTCAACCTCGGCCTGATCGTACCGCCGATCGGCGAAAGCCTGTTCATCACCGCGCGCATAGCGGGGACCAGCTACGTCACGCAGGTCAGGGAGGTGATGCCCTTCGTCGCGGTCAACCTCACCGTTCTCATGCTCGTCACCTACTGGCCACCGATGACGACCGCGTTCCCGGCCCTTGTTGGATATTGATGGTGGAAATGTCACTGCTGCTTACGGAAATGACTGGCCGCGTCCTGGTGCTGACCCTGAACCGGCCCGACATCGGCAACCGCGTCTCGAAGCCTCTGGCGCTCGACCTGATGGCGACGCTGGACGATGCCGAGCAGGATGGCGCCGTCGGCGCCGTCGTGCTGACCGGCGCGGGCGAGGCATTCTGCATCGGCGGCGATCATTCCGGCTCCGGCACGAGCCCGGAGGCGATCCAGAGTTTCGCCGAGGCCTTCGGCAATCTCAACAGGCGGCTGCAGACCTTCGGCAAACCGGTCTTCGCCGCCATCAACGGCGATGCCCATGCCGGCGGCTTCAGCCTGTTGAGCTGCTGCGACATCGCGGTGATGAGCGAGACCGCGACGCTCGCCTTGCCCGAGCTGGAGCATGGGCTGTTCCCCATTCTTGCGATGGCGACCGTGCAGCGCGTCATGGGCCGCAAGCTATTCTTCGAGCTCGTCTATGAAGGCCGTCGCCTGACCGCCGCCGAGGCGCGCGACCTGTGGTTCGTCAACGAGGTCGTTCCGGCCGCCCAAGTGCTCGAACGCACCCTGCAGCGCGCCGCAAAGGTCGCCGAGGCGCCGGCCTCATCGCTCAAGCTCGGCCGCCAGGGCTACGAAACCATGATGGGCGGCGATCTCGACGTTGCCCTGCGCCACGCCAGGACGCTGCTGCCGCTGCTTGCCGGCAGCCGCGCTTGATTTCATTTCAACAGGACAGAGACGACCGATATGGGAAAGACCGAAGAGCTCAGGAAGCTTCTCAACGCGCAAGATACACTGCTCGGCGTCGGCGCATATGATGCGCTTTCGGCGCGGCTGGTGGAGCAGAGCGGCTTCAACTGCATCTATCTCGGCGGCTTCGCGGCCGCCACCTCGATGCTCGGCGTGCCGGACCTCGGCATCCTGACGCTGCCGGAAATGGCCGACCACATCCGCCGCATCGCCGCCGTGACGACGAAGCCGATCATCGCCGATGCCGACAACGGACATGGCAATTCCGTCAACGTCGCGCGCACCGTCGCGATGTTCGAGGCGGCAGGCGCATCGGGCATCCACATGGAAGACCAGGTGATGCCGAAGAAGTGCGGCCACCTCGCCGGCAAGGTGCTCGTGCCCCAGCAGGACATGATCAACAAGCTGCGGGCCGCGCAGCAAGCCCGCGCCAACAAGGATTTCGTGATTATCGCCCGCACGGACGCCATCGCCGTGGACGGGTTGGACGCGGCAATCACGCGTGCGCGCAGCTACGCCGAGGCCGGCGCGGACGCGCTGTTCCTCGACGCCCCTGAATCGATGGAGCAGTTGGAGAGGATCGGCAAGGAACTCGCCTCCACCGGCAAGCCGCTCGTCTTCAACGCCGCAAGCACCGGCAAGACGCCCGAGCTGAGCGTCGCGCAGTGCCGCGCGCTCGGCTTCGGGATCGTCCTCTACCCGATCGAGCCATTGCTTGCGGCAATGGACGGCGCCCTGGCGGTCATGAAGGCCATCCGCGAGACCGGCGAGCTGAAAAGAGTACGTCCGCGCATGTCGACCTTCGCGCAGATAAAGGATGCCGTGGGCTTCCCTGATGCCGAGGCGATCGACATCGCCTACCCGATGACGAAATAGGCGGCACCACGCCTTCGATATGCGCTTCGGCGCGGATGACAGGGACATCGATGTTCATTGGCGGCTGACCGCGCCAAAACATCGTAATGGAGGACATCCTGATGGGTGGACATGTAGCAATCGTCGGCGCGGGTCTGGTCGGGTCGGGCTGGGCCATCGTCTTCGCACGCGCCGGACACACGGTGCGCGTCTTTGACGCCAGCAGCGAGATCCGCGACGGATTGCCGGCGCAGCTTCGCGCTTCGTTGGAGGCAATGCAGGCGCACGGACTGCTTGACGTGGTCGACCCCGTGTTGGAACGCATCGAGATATGCAGCGACATCGCCACAGCGGTCTCCGGCGCCATCTACGTGCAGGAATCAGTCATCGAGCGCGTCGACCTCAAGCGCGAGGTCTCGGCGGCGATCGACCGCCATCTCAGCCCCGATGCGATTGTCGGCAGCTCGACCTCCGGCCTGCCTGCCTCGTCTTTCACTGCGGACTGCGCCAACCGCGCGCGCTTCGTCGTCGCGCATCCGGTCAACCCGCCGCATCTGGTGCCTGTCGTCGAGATCGTGCCCGCGCCATGGACGGCGCAATCGACCGTCGCGCGGACCCGCGACCTCATGCAGGCCGTAGGACAGGCGCCCATCGTCGTCACCCGCGAGATACCGGGCTTCATTCTCAACCGTCTGCAGGGCGCGTTGCTCGACGAGGCCTGGTCCCTGTTCGAGCAGGGCTATGCCAGCGCCGAGGACATCGACAAGACGGTGAAATACGGCCTCGGCTTGCGCTGGTCCTTCATGGGACCGTTCGAGACCATCGACCTCAACGCGCCGACCGGCATCGACGATTATGCGAGGCGGCTCGGGCCGATGTATCTGGAACTGGCGCAGGGCCGCCAGCCGGTCGGACCGTGGAGCGACGACGCCATCCGCCGCGCCACCGCGGAACGCCGCGCAGCGCTGCCGCAGGACCAGATCCCCGCCCGCCGCGAATGGCGCGACAACCGCCTGATGGCGCTACGCGCCTGCCAGAGCAAGCTCGACCGGTAGTCACGCCCGCAGACGGTGCCACTTGACGGCTCGAAGGTCGGTCGGGCCGCTCGACGTTCGCCACCATTGCCTTTTTTATATGGCAAAGGCCGACGCCACCGTTCAGTTCAACGCGACATTCCCGTCGGCCTTCGCCGCCGTATCGACGGTGACGACGACCGACATTCCGGGGGCCAGTCTTCCGGCCAGGGCTTGGTCGGGATCGATGGCGATGCGCAGCGGCACGCGCTGGGCGACCTTGGTGAAGTTTCCCGTTGCGTTGTCGGCCTTGAGGACGCTGAATTCCGAACCGGCGGCGGGAGAGAACCGTTCGATATGGCCGGTCAGCTCCGCGTGATGCAGCGCGTCCACGCTCATCGTCACGGGCTGGCCGATCTTCATCTCCGCGAGCTGGGTTTCCTTGAAGTTGGCGACCACCCATTTGCGCGCCGGCACGATAGCGACGAGCTGCGTTCCGGCCGACACATATTGACCGATGCGCGCTCCGACCTCGCCCAGCCTGCCGTCCTGCGGCGCCAGGATGCGCGTGTTCTCAAGGTCGATCTCCGCCAGATGCACGGCCGCCTGTGCGCCCTGCACGGCGGCTTCGAGGGAGCCGCGGCTGACGATCGTCGCCTGCAGGTCCTGCTTCGCCACCTCCAGGTTTGCCTCCGCCTGCGCGTGGCTCGCACGCGCCTGGTCCACCGACGAGCGGGACTTGTCGGCTTCGCTGGCGGTCACGACCCCGCCTCTGAGCAGGGGCTCGACCCGCTGCCAGTTCTTCTCGGCGATCTCCATGGTGACCTTCGCACCTTCCAGCGCGGCTTCGCTCGCCCGGATGCGCGCTTCCGCCGATGCCTGCTGCTGCGAGTTCGCAAGCGCGGCCTGCTGGGCGGCAAATGTCGCGCGTGCCTGCTCGAGCTTCTGCACATAGATGCGATCGTCGAGGCGCACCAGGAGCTGTCCGCGCCTGACGGCCTGATAGTCCTGGACCGGCACATCCACCACATAGCCGGCAAGCTGGGGAGACATGATCGTCACCTGGCCGCGAACATAGGCATTGTCCGTGGTCTCGACCGTCGTTTCGAACGGCGGCAGCCGCCATGCATAGAGCGCGAGCGTCACGCCCAGAACGCCGAGCAGCACGGCAAGAAAGGTAGCGGAGGGTCTCAGGAACTTCGACATGGAAAATGCACTCGGTCGGTCAGGTAGATGCCGATGCGAGCGCCGCACCCTGTCGGCTGCGAAGCGCGTCAACGGCGATGTGGATGAGCAGGCCCGCAAAGGCCAGTGCGGCCAGCAGGGCGATGAGCAGGAACGCATCGTTGTAGGCCAGGATGTTGGCCTCTCTCGTCGCCTGCTGGCCGAGCAGCGCCATGCCCTCGGCGTTGAGGAGGGACCTGTCGGTCAGCGTCCGGGCATAGGCGCCGCTCAACTGCGCGACACGCTGGGCCACCACCGGGTCGGTCAGCAGGAGATGCTGGACCAGCGCATGCGAATGTAATTTTTCGCGCCAGGTGATGAAGGTGCCGAACAGGGCCGCGCCGGCTAGGCCGCCTAGGCTCTGCGTCGTCAGGAACACGATTACGAAGCTCAATATGTAGTTCGGGCCCTTCTTGAGGGCCGACATCAAGCCGCTGAGCAGCGCCGGCGGCAGGAACAGCGCCCCGGCGAAGGCGATCAGCGCCTGGCTGGCATACATCTGCTCGGGGCGCGTGAGGTTGGTCGAGCGGCTGTCCATCAGCGCGCCGATGACGAGGAATGCGAGGGCGACGAGATGAATGCCGGATTCCCGGCCCGGCTTCATCACGACCGCACAGGTCAGACCGCCGGCCACCGACGCCGCAAGGATGATCCAGTAGAGGGTCGCGGTCTGGGCGTTGCCGAGGCCGAGGACCTGGAAGAGGCCGGCCGCGCCGGTGGTCTGTTCCGACAGCACCACGCGAAAGATCAGCAGCGCACCGGTGAAATGCAGCACCGCCGGGCTCGCCAGCCACCTGATGTCGAGCAGCGGATTGGCGCGATTGAGCTCGATCACCGCCGCCATCGAGATGCAGGCGACCGCAAGCGCCAGGGTGATGCCGATCCAGGGCGCCTCGAACCACCAGTAGAGGCGCCCGAGAACGAGGACGACGGCCGTTGCGCCGAATCCGATCGCGATCAGAAAATAGCTGACAACGTCCAGCCGTTCGATGACCTTCGCCCGCGGCTGCGGCTGTCCGAGCGGAAGGAGGTAGACGAGGCAGAAGGCAACCAGGGCCAGCGCGACCTCGAGCGTGGTGACGTTATGCCAGCCCTCGATGTCGAACAGCGCCGGCGAGATCAGACGTGCCACCGGCGCGCCGAGCGAGATGCTGGTCAGCGCCAGCGGCAGGCCGACCTGCATCTTCCTCTGCGGCGGGAAGGGCTCGAGCATGTAGAGGAAGCCGAGCGTCGACATGGGCGCAGCCGCGATGCCGCTCATGAAGCGCACGACGATCGCGGACGGCAGGTCGCTGATCAGCAGGTTGAGCAGGCAGGCGATGACGAAGCCGAGGATGCTGACCTCGGCGAAGTTCCTGAGCCCGTACTGGGTCCTTATCTTGATCAGGGCAAGCGACAGCGAGACGTTCGGGGCCATGTAGGCGGCGATCATCCAGCTCGCCTCGTTCGACGTCGCCCCGATGGCGCCCTGGATCTGGGGGATGTTCGCCGTGACGAGGTTCATGCCGAGCCCCTGCGTCAGGGCGAGGAGCAGCGAGGCCGACATGTAGCCGGCGGCCCGCGCGGGATGCATGGGAAGGAACGGCGGCGGCTCGGCCGCCGGTGCCGCGGGTCGAGGATCCGGCTTCGGTTCCGTGTCCGCCGTGGCGGAGGCACCCGGCGAGACCACCGGTTCCGGCGGTGCGGACGAAGGCTGCTGCATCTGACGCCGGGCTCCGTTCAGGCCGCCGCGCCGATATTGCGCGACACCTGCTCCAGCACGCGCGTCGCGACCGACAGGTCGTCGTCGTCCACCCCCGCCAGTATCTGTTTGCGGAGCTCGGCGACGAAGCCGAAAATGGCATCCGCTTCCTCGCGCGCCTTCCCGGTCAGGAAAATCCCGTTGGCGCGCCTGTCGCCCTCCACCGCGCAGCGGAGGATGAGGTCCTTCTTCTGCAGCGCGTCGAGCAATGTGACGACAGAGGCCTGTTCGATCTCCAGCGCGGAGGCGAGCTCCGACTGCGTCGCGCCCTCGTTCTTTGCCAGATGCATGAGCAGGCGCGCGCGCGACAGCGTCAGGCCCCGCGTCCTGACGCGTGCGTCGAACATCGTCCGCAGCTGGCGATTCACCTTCGATAGCTCATCGACGAAGCGCGTTCTTAAAGCCGCTGAATCCATAGGTGCCACACATATAGGCTGCATATAATAAGGTATCTAACTAATGGATCGCTTCCGGCTTTGCAATGGCGAATGCGCGCGCCACCGGTTGAGCCTGGGTGTGAGACGGATCGGGTGGCCGGCGCGCCGGTGCCTTCAAAATCACATCAAGCCGGAGCTACGGGAATCGTCGCGGCGATGTTGCGGAGCCGTGCTGAAAAGGGGTCCGTGGGCAGCGCTAGTCGTTGCCGCAATCTTTCGGGACCGCACCCTCAAGCGGACCGTCCGCCTTGCGGAGCGTGCCTTTGCGGATGCCGATCGGCTGGAAGGGCGGCGTGGCCTGGATGGCGGGATTGGGCTGGGAAAGCGTGTAGCATCCGGCAAACAACTGGCTGGTGCCATCGCCGCGCAAGGCCTCTATCGCAACGGGAACCGTCCAGTACACGGTGCCGGCGGCGCCCTCGGCTTGCTCGGCGCCCAGTTCGAACCGCACCCGCTTCGTGTCCTCGTATCCCTCGATGAAGGTATCGAGGCCGGGCCGCTCGGTCTCGTTGAAATAGCTCCATGCGCGCAGGTACTCGCCGCGGTTGATCGCATTGTAGAGCGAGCGCAACACGTCCGCCGCGGTGCTGCGGTTGTCGATGTAGCCAGGTTCCCCCGCGTCGCGCTGGGCGGAGGCGGGAAGAACGACGAGGAATGCCGCAAGGGCGATGGCGATCCGGTTCATCGTCTGGAAAATAGGCGGCGGACGGGCAAATGAAACCCCTGCCGACATTCCGCCGCGGCAAAGCACGTCGTCAGCCGAACATCAGCTCCACGCGGTCCGCCAGAAACTTGGTGCAGACGAACTGGATCGGCCGGCCTTCGAGGTCTGCATCGACGGCGCGGCTGATCATGACGATCGCGTCGGATGCGCAGCTCAGCAGCTCGGCATCGTCGGCCGAGACACGTTCGGCGGTGATCCGCGTCTCCGCGCGCCTGTAGTCCGACAGGCCGCTGCGGCGCAGGGCCTGGGTGACGGAGCCCGTCTCCGCATAGGCCTCGATTATGTCGGGAAAGCGCTCCGCCGAAAACCAGGAGGTGGAGCGCGACATCGGCATTGCGTCGGCGACGGAAAGGCGGTCCAGCCGGTGAAGCGGCGCGCCGGCCGCGCATTTCAGCCGGGCCGCCACCTCTTCGTCGGCGGGCACGAGCGCGGAGCGGATGATGCGCCCGGCGGGCTCCAGCGATTGCCGGATCATGTTCTCGGAAAACCGCGTGCGGACGCCGATCGGATAGAGCACGCGCCGGGGCCGCCGGTGCACGAAGGTTCCCTTGCCGCGCTCGGCCTTCAGGATGCCCTCGTCCGACAGGGATGCAATGGCGCGCCGCACCGTATGGCGGTTCACGCCGTAGACGGCGGCGAGCGCCGTCTCGGGCGGCACGATGTCGGAAATGTCGCCATCGGCGATCCGGCTGCGCAGGTCGTCGGCCACCCTGCGCCAGCGCGAGACGCCGTCGCCCGAGGCGGTGAAATCCACGCTGCCGTTCCTGACTGTCATCCGGGTGTCACGCAATGGAAGGTAAGAGTCGCATGTCAGATATAGTTGTCTACACAATTAGACAAGAGGGAATCCATGCCATTGGCAAGCGGCGCAACATCGCAGCGGAAAGCGACGCTCGACGCGCTGGCAGGCGCCGATGGCGCAAGCCTCTCCGCTCGCTATGACGGGCTCGCCGACAGCCTGCCGGCAGCGGTGCCGCTGCGCGGGCCCGAGATCGGCATGGTCATGCTGCGCGGTCGCATCGGCGGCGGCGGGGCCTTGTTCAACCTCGGCGAAGCGACGGTGACAAGGGCGACGGTGCGGCTGGACAGCGGCGAGGTCGGCCATGCGGTGGTGCTCGGCCGCGATCCCGACAAGGCACGGATCGTGGCGCATCTCGACGCGCTGTCGCAGCGTCCCGACTGGCGCGGCCGCGTCGAGGCCGAGTTCGTGCAGCCGGCGATCGCCGAGGCGGCCATGCGCCGGCGCCGTCAGGCCGAGGAGACGCAGGCGACGCGGGTCGACTTCTTCACCCTGGTACGCGGAGAGGATTGATGGCGACGGTTTTCGAGGGCGGCTTCGCCCAACCCGTTTTCGGCGCGCAATCGGCGTTTCGGCTGCTGATGGACGCGATGGCCAGTCCGGGGCGCGTCGTCGACCTCGGCACCGAGGCCCGCGGCCCCGCGCCGCTCGACAATGCGGCGGCGACGGTGCTCGCGGCGCTGGCCGATTACGATACGCCGGTCTGGTTCGAGGACGAGGCATCCGGCGACGCGGCGGCCTGGCTCGGCTTCCACACCGGCGCGATGCGCGTCTTCGATCCTTCGGCCTGCGTCTTCGCGGTTCTCGCAGCCGGCAGCCCGGTCGAGAGCTGGGCGACGTTTCCGCTCGGAAGCTCCGCCTATCCCGATCGCGCGGCGACGCTGATCCTGCCGGTCGCCGCATTTCAGGGCGGCGATCCGCTGGTCCTGCGGGGGCCCGGGATCGAGGCCGAGGCGATGCTCGCGCCGGCGGGCCTGCCGGCGGGCTTCGTCGCCGCGATGGCGACGAACCGCGCCGCGTTCCCGCTCGGCTTCGACCTGCTTCTCGTTTGCGGCAGCGAAATCGCGGCGCTTCCCCGCACCACCCGCATCGCAGAGGCCTGATCCATGTATGTGGCGGTAAAGGGCGGCGAGGCCGCGATCTCCAACGCGCACCGGCTGATGGCGGACCGCCGCCGGGGCGGCCGCGACGTGCCGGCGCTGACGGTGGAGCAGATCATCGGACAGCTCTCGCTGTCGGTGGACCGCGTCATGGCGGAGGGCTCGCTCTACGATCCCGGCCTCGCGGCGATGGCCGTTCGGCAGGCGCGGGGCGACCTGATCGAGGCGATCTTCCTGCTGCGCGCCTACCGCACCACGCTGCCGCGCTTCGGCAACGCGCTGCCGCTCGACACGGCCGCGATGCGCATCGAGCGCCGCGTGTCGGCGACCTACAAGGACATTCCGGGCGGGCAGCTCCTCGGCCCCACCTTCGACTACACGCACCGCCTCATCGACCCTGCGATGGCAGGCGACGAGCCGGTGGCCGAGCCCGAACGGCGTCTCAATGCGGCGCAAGAGGCATGTCCGCGCGTCAGCGACATCCTCGACGGGGAAGGGCTCATCGAGCCCGACCAGCCCGGCGATGCGGAGCCTGCGGACCTGACGCGGGAGGCGACGAGCTATCCGGTCGGGCGCGACCTGCGGCTCCAGGCGCTGGCGCGCGGCGACGAGGGCTACCTGCTGGCGCTCGGCTATTCCACCCAGCGCGGCTATGGCCGCACGCACCCCTTCGTCGGCGAGATCCGCATCGGCATGGTCGACGTCGAGGTGGAAATCCCCGAACTCGGCTTCGCCGTCCGCATCGGCGAGGTGCGCGTCACCGAGTGCCAGATGGTCTCGCAGTTCAGGGGCGGCGCCGGCGTGCTGCCGCGCTTCACGCGCGGCTACGGCCTCGTCTTCGGCCAGTCCGAGCGCAAAGCCATGGCGATGAGCCTTGTTGATCGGGCGCTGCGCGCCGACGAGTTCGACGAGCAGCGAACAGCACCGGCGCAGGACGAGGAGTTCGTGCTGGAGCATTGCGACAATGTGCAGGCGACCGGCTTCGTCGAGCATCTCAAGCTGCCGCATTATGTCGACTTCCAGGCGGAGCTCGACCTTTTGCGCACGCTTCGGCGCGAGGCGGAAAGCGCGTTCAGCGAGGCAGCAGAATGACCGCCCTCCCGGAATACAATTTCGCCTATCTGGACGAGCAGACGAAGCGGATGACCCGCCGCGCGATCCTCAAGGCGATCGCCATCCCCGGCTACCAGGTGCCGTTCGCCTCGCGCGAGATGCCGATGCCTTATGGCTGGGGCACCGGCGGCGTGCAGGTGACGGCCTCGATCCTCGGCCCCGACGACGTGCTCAAGGTCATCGACCAGGGCGCCGACGACACGACCAACGCCGTCTCCATCCGCGCCTTCTTCGCCAGGGTGGCGCGGGTCGCCACCACGACGAAGACGACCGAGGCGACCATCATCCAGACGCGCCACCGCATCCCCGAGACGCCGATGCGGGCAGGGCAGATCATCGTCTACCAGGTGCCGATCCCCGAGCCGCTGCGCTTCCTCGAGCCGCGCGAGACCGAGACGCGCGTCATGCACGGGCTGGAGGAATACGGCATCGTGCAGGTCAAGCTCTACGAGGACATCGCCCAGCACGGCCACATCGCCACGACCTACGCCTATCCGGTCAAGGTCGAGGGACGCTACGTGATGGACCCGTCTCCGATCCCCAAGTTCGACAATCCCAAGATGCACCGCTCGCCGGCGCTGCAATTGTTCGGGGCGGGCCGCGAGAAGCGCATCTATGCGCTGCCGCCCTTCACCGACGTGGTGAGCCTCGACTTCGAGGACCACCCGTTCACGGTGCAGCGGTTCAGTTCGCGCTGTGCGTTGTGCGATGCGGCGAGCGTCTACCTGGACGAGGTGGTGACCGACGACCGCGGCGGACGCATGTTCGTCTGCTCCGACACCGATCATTGCGAGACGCGCCGCGCCGAAGGGCATCGCGGTTCCGGCCTGCCCCAACTCGGGCAGGATGCGCTGGAGGCGGCGGAATGAGCGATCCCATCCTTTCCGTCCGCGACCTGGAGCGCCGCTACGGCAGCTTCGTCGGTTGCACCGATATCTCGTTCGATCTCTGGCCCGGAGAGGTCATCGCCATCGTCGGCGAATCCGGCTCCGGCAAGACGACGCTCCTCAACTGCATCTCGGCACGGATGGAGCGCAGTTCCGGCACGGTCCGCTACCGCATGCGCGACGGCCGCTTCCCCGACCTCGCGGAGCTCGGCGAAGCCGAGAGGCGTTTCCTGATGCGGACAGACTGGGGCTTCGTCCACCAGAATCCGGCCGACGGCCTGCGCATGCGCGTCTCGGCCGGCGCCAATGTCGGCGAGCGCCTCATGGCCGTCGGCCAGCGCCATTACGGCAACATCCGTCGCACCGCCGGCGACTGGCTGGAGCGTGTCGAGATCGCGGCGAACCGCATCGACGACAAGCCGGTCACCTTTTCCGGCGGCATGCGCCAGCGGCTGCAGATCGCGCGCAACCTCGTCACCCATCCGCGCCTGATCTTCATGGACGAGCCCACCGGCGGGCTCGACGTGTCCGTTCAGGCCCGCGTGCTGGATCTGCTGCGCGCGCTGGTCGCCGATCTCGGCCTGTCGGTGGTCATCGTCACGCACGACCTCGCCGTCGCGCGCCTGCTGTCGCAGCGCATGATCGTCATGAAGGGCGGCCGCATCGTCGAGCAGGGGCTGACCGACCGCGTGCTGGACGATCCGCACCATCCCTACACCCAGCTCCTCGTCGCCTCGATCCCGGAGAACTGAGATGACCGCGTTCGAGAGGGACGCCCCCCTGCTTCAGGTGGACGGCGTGGCGAAGTCCTTCACCATGCATCTGCGCGGCGGCCTCACCCTGCCGGTGGTGGCGAACGTCGCCTTTACCCTGCATCCCGGTGAATGCGTGGTGCTGGGCGGCCCCTCCGGCGTCGGCAAGTCGTCCATCCTGCGCATGGTCTACGGCAATTACGCGGTCGATGCCGGCCGCATCCTGGTGCGCGACCGGAAGCAGGGCGCGATGCGGGACCTCGCCACCGGCGACCCGCGCGCGGTGCTGGAACTGCGCCGCGACTCGATCGGCTATGTCAGCCAGTTCCTGCGCGCGGTGCCGCGCGTCAGCGCCCTCGACGTGGTCGCCGAGCCGCTGGTCGCGCGCGGCATCGCAAGGGATGCGGCGGCGGAGCGCGCGGCATGGATGCTGACGCGCCTGAACCTGCCGGAAGCCCTGTTCGGCTTGCCGCCGGCCACGTTCTCCGGCGGCGAGAAGCAGCGCGTCAACATCGCCCGCGGCTTCATCACCGATCATCCGGTGCTGCTGCTGGACGAACCGACCGCCTCGCTCGACGCGACCAACCGCGATGTCGTCGTCGCCATGATCCGCGAAAAGCTCGACGCCGGCACGGCGATCCTAGGCATCTTCCACGACGCGCCCGTGCGCGACGCCGTCGCGACCCGCATCGTCGACGTCTCCGCATTCTCGGCGCGCGAGGCGGCCTGATGCCCAGGCTCAGCGAACATACGCCGCTCATCCATCCCACGGCCGAGGTCGAGACCAGCCGGCTCGGCCGCTATGTCGAGGTCGAGGCGCGCTCGCGCATCTCCGAGACCGCGCTCGGCGACTATTCCTATGTGATGCAGGACTGCGCGGTCTGGTGCGCCACCATCGGCAAGTTCGCCAACATCGCCGCGGCCGTGCGCATCAACGCCACCAACCATCCCGTCTGGCGCGCGACGCTGCATCATTTCACCTACCGCGCCGCAAGCTATTTCGACGGCGCGGCCGACGAGGAAGCCTTCTTCGGCTGGCGGCGGGAGAATGCTGTGACGATCGGCCACGACGTGTGGATCGGCCACGGCGCGACCATCCTGCCCGGCGTCGCCGTCGGTGACGGCGCCGTGATCGGCGCGGGTGCGGTCGTGTCGCGCGACGTCGCGCCGTTCACCATCGTCGGCGGCGTCCCGGCGCGCCTGATCCGCGAGCGTTTCCCGGCGGAAATCGGCCGGCGGATGGCCGAGCTGGCATGGTGGGACTGGCCGCATGACCGGCTTTTCGCGGCGCTGGAGGACTTCCGCTCGCTGACCGCCGAAGCCTTCCTGGAACGCCACGGTGGGTAACGTCCGCCTGTCACCGAAATGTCGTCGAACCGTCGTCGCCAGGTTATTTGCCGCGTGTAGGGCGGAAAAAACGGAGATCAGCACATGACTGCGATCAGTGTTTCCAACCTCTCCAAGCGCTATGGGCGGACCCAGGCGCTCGACAATGTCAGCGTCGAATTGCAGCGCGGCGAGATGGTGGCTCTGATCGGTGCCTCGGGTTCCGGCAAGAGCACCCTGATCCGCCACATCGCCGGTCTGGAGGCAGGCGACGGCGCCGCCGGCAAGGTCGTCATCCTTGAGAAGGTTTCCCAGGCGGGCGGCAAGCTCGCACGCGGCCGCCGTGTCGGCCGCGTGTCGGTGATCTTCCAGCAGTTCAATCTGGTCGGCCGCCTTTCCGTGATGACCAACGTCCTGATCGGCAATCTCGGCAAGGTGCCCCGCTGGCGCGGCACGCTGGGCATCTTCAACCGTGCCGAGAAGGCGAGGGCGGTGGAGGCGCTGGCGCGCGTCGGCATTCCTCACGTCGCGGCGCAGCGCTCATCGACGCTTTCCGGCGGCCAGCAGCAGCGCGCCGCAATCGCCCGCACGCTGGTGCAGCAGGCCGAGATCCTGATCGCCGACGAGCCGATCTCCGCCCTCGACCCCTCGGCCGCGCGCCGCGTCATGGACGTGCTGGCAGACATCAACACGCAGGACAGGATCACCGTCCTGGTCTCGCTGCATCAGGTCGAATATGCGCGCCGCTACTGCAAGCGCACGATCGCCATGCGCGACGGCCGCATCGTCTATGACGGGCCGTCCACGGCCCTGTCCAACGCTTTCCTGGCCGAGCTCTACGGCGACGCTTCGGAAGAACTGGTTCTGCCGGATACGCCGGCCGAGCCGACGCCGGCCATGCCACCGCGGCAGGCCGTACGCCAGCCGGTGCACATGCACGCCTGACCGCTACGTCAAATCGGAGAAACTGCAATGAACGCTATCTTCAAGAGCCTGGCGGCGATGTCGCTCGCCTGCGCCATGTCCACCGCCGCCCTGGCTCAGGACGTCATCAACTTCGGCATCATCTCGACCGAATCCCAGCAGAACCTGAAGGCCAACTGGGAGCCGCTGCTCGAAGCCATGACCGAGAAGACCGGTCTCGAGGTGAAGCCCTTCTTCGCCTCGGACTATGCCGGCATCATCGAAGGCATGCGCTTCGGCAAGGTGCAGATGGCATGGTACGGCAACAAGTCGGCCATGGAGGCCGTCGACCGCGCCAATGGCGAAGTCTTCGTGCAGAGCGTGCCGGTGGCGGGCGAGCCCGGCTACTGGTCGGTCATCATCGTGCCCAAGGATTCGCCGATCCAGTCGCTCGACGACCTGCTGAAGTGCGACCAGTCGCTCAACTTCGGCCTCGGCGATCCGAACTCGACCTCGGGCTTCCTCGTGCCGATGACCTTCGTCTTCAGCGCCAAGGGCATCGACCCCAAGACCTGCTTCAAGAACGTCACCAACGCCAACCACGAGACCAATGCCATGGCGGTCGCCAACAAGCAGGTCGACGCGGCGTCGAACAACACCGAGAACATGACGCTGATCGAGCAGAACCAGCCGAAGGCCTTCGCCAATATCCGCGAGATCTGGCGTTCGCCGCTGATCCCGTCCGATCCGATCGTCTGGCGCAAGGATCTGTCGGACGAGCAGAAGGCCAAGATCAAGGACTTTTTCCTGACCTACGGCACCGACAAGTCGACCGGCGACGTCGCCGCGGAGAAGAAGGTGCTGGCCGGCCTGAAGTGGGCGCCCTTCCGCGCGTCCACCGACAAGCAGCTGCTGCCGATCCGCGTCATGGAACTGACGAAGTCGATCGCCCAGGTCGAAGCCGACACCTCGCTTGCGGCCGACGCCAAGAAGGCGAAGCTCGACGAGCTGAACGCCCGGAAGGCGAAGTACGAAGCCGAGCTGAACGCCGCCGGCTGATCGCATCCGACGGGAGGGCGGCCGGCCGCGGCCGCCCTTTTTCTTGCCCGCAACCCGGCGGAGACGGACAATGGAACAGACCATCCCGACCAACGGCCTCGCCGCTCCGGACAGGCCGGCAGCACCGGCGCCGGAGGCCGCGCGCGCACCCGGCGGCCTGCGCAACCTGCTCATGCTCGGCGCGCTGCTGGCCGTGCTCGCCTTCAGCTGGGGCCCCGCGGAGATGGGGCGCTGGACCTATCTCTTCACCGATGCCGGCAACATGGCCGAATATGCCTCGGGCTTTCTCCAGCCGGATTTCCGCGACTGGAACTATTACCTCGAGGAGATGGTGGTCACGATCCAGATCGCGGTCTGGGGCACGTTCCTGGCCGTCATCCTCTCCATACCCTTCGGCATCATGTCCGCCCACAACATGGTGCCGTGGTGGATCCTGCAGCCCACCCGCCGGCTGATGGACCTCTTCCGCGCCATCCACGAGGTGGTCTTTGCCGTGCTGTTCGTCGTGGCCGTCGGCCTCGGTCCCTTCGCCGGCGTGATGGCGCTCTTCATCCATACCACCGGCATCCTCGCCAAGCTCTTCTCGGAAGCCGTCGAGGCGATCGACCCGCGACCCATCGAGGCGATCCGCACGACCGGCGCCTCGCGGGTCCAGCAGGTCGTCTACGGGGTGATCCCGCAGGTCCTGCCGCTGTGGATCTCCTATTCGCTCTACCGGCTGGAATCGAACGTCCGCTCCGCCACCGTGCTCGGCATCATCGGCGCCGGCGGCATCGGCCAGGTGCTGTTCGAGTCGATCCGCGCATTCTACTATCCGCAGGCCGCGGCGATCCTGATCATCGTGGTCGTCACCGTCACGATCATGGACCTGATCTCGCAGCAGCTGCGCAAGCTGGTGATCTGATGCGGTTCGCGATCTACTTCACGCCGGACCGGGACCACGTGCTGACGCGCCGCGCCGCCGACTGGCTCGGTCGCGACGCCTTCGCCGCCGGGACCGCCGCGGCTGCCGGGGGCCGTCCCGTCGCGGAGCCTGCGCGCTACGGCTTCCACGCCACGCTGAAGGCGCCATTCCGGCTCGCGCCGCCGCACATGCCGGCCGCGCTCGACGCCGCGCTTGCCGGCTTTGCGGGGAGCCACGCCGCCGTGCAGCTCGGCACGCTGGAGATCGCGCGCATCGACGGCTTCTTCGCGCTCGTTCCCGCGCAGGCACCTTCCGGGCTGCCGGAGCTGGAAGCCGACGTGCGGACGCATTTCGAGCCCTATCGCGCGCCGCTGACCGATGCCGACTATATCCGCCGCCAGCCGCACCGGCTGACGCAGCGGCAGCGCGACAACCTCATCCGCTGGGGCTATCCGCACGTCGCCGAGGATTTCGGCTTCCACATGACGCTGACCGACCGCGTCGAAGACTCGGAGGCCCCCGCCATCGCCGCCGAACTGGAGCGCCGCTTCGGCCCCGCGCTGCGCGAGCCCGTGTCGCTCGACGCCCTGTCGCTCTTCGTCGAGCCGGAGCCCGGCCAGCCCTTCCACGTCCACTCGCGGCACGCGCTCGGCGTGCCCGCAACCACCGAAGCATGACGCCATGACCGAACAGATCTACACCAATGCACGCATCGTGCTCGCCGACGAGCTGGTCGATGGAACGCTGGTGGTGCGCGACGGGCGCATCGCCGACATTTCCGCCGGCACCACCCGCGCCGGCGAGGATCTCGGCGGCGACACGCTGATCCCCGGCTGCGTCGAGCTGCACACGGACCATCTGGAGACGCACCTCCAGCCGCGGCCGCGGGTGCGCTGGAACATGGACGCCGCACTGCAGGCGCATGACGGCCAGATCGCCACCTCCGGCATCACCACGGTGTTCGACGCGCTGCGTGTCGGCCTCGAGGGCGACACGCAGTTCGGCGCCGAGGAGATGTCGATGATGGCGACGGCGATCGCCTCCGCCGGCGCCGAGGGCCATCTGCGCGCCGAGCACTTCATCCATCTGCGCTGCGAAGTGTCGGTGCCCGACGTGATCGAACATTTCGATGCGCTTTACGACAACCCGCGCGTCCGCCTCGCCTCGGTCATGGACCATGCGCCCGGCCAGCGGCAGTTCGTCAGCCTCGACGCCTACCGCGTCTACTATCAGGGCAAGAAGAAGCTTTCCGACGCCGAGTTCGCTGCCTACAGCGAGCGGCGGGTGGCTGAATCGCTGGCGAATTCGGACCGGAACCGGCGGCTGATCGCCGAAAGGTGCCATGCCGCGGGCATCGCCATCGCCTCCCACGACGACGCCACGCGCGGCCATGTGGCCGAGAGCGTCGAGCTGGGCGTCGCGCTGGCCGAATTCCCGACGACGGCCGAGGCCGCGTCGCTCTCGCGCGAAGCCGGCCTTCACGTTCTGATGGGCGCGCCCAACGTCGTGCGCGGGGGCTCCCATTCGGGCAACGTGTCGGCGATCGATCTCCTGCGCGGCGACGCGCTCGACATCCTCTCCTCCGACTACGTGCCGTTCAGCCTCGTGCAGGCCGCGTTCCTGCTGGCCGAACAGGAGGAGATCAACCTGCCGCATGCGGTGCGCCTGATCTCCGCCAATCCGGCGGATGCCGCCGGGCTTTCGGATCGCGGCCGCATCCAAATCGGCTTGCGGGCCGATCTGGCGCGTGTGGCATGTGCGGCCGGCCGGCCGCCGCGCGTCCTCGCGGTCTGGCGCGAGGGGATGCGCGTTGCGTGAGGGGGTGTTCGTCGCGGTCGTCGGGCCGAGCGGCGCGGGCAAGGACTCGCTGCTCAGCGGCGCGGCAAAAGCGCTGGCGGTGCGAACCGACATCAGCTTCGTGCGGCGCGTCGTCACGCGCGTGCCGGACCGCCGGAGCGAAGACCACGACACGCTGAGCGTCGAGGCGTTCCAGGCGGCGAAGGCGCGGGGCGCGTTCTGCCTCAGCTGGAGCGCGCACGGCCTCTGCTACGGGGTGCCGATGTCGGCGCTGGAATCCGTGCGGCAAGGATGCGTGGTGGTGGCCAACATCTCGCGATCGGCGCTGGCGGACACCGTCCGCGTGTTCGGATCGGCGATGCTGATCGAGGTGAGCGCAGCCAGGGACGTGCTGGCTGAACGGCTCAAGGCGCGCGAACGCGAGACGCCGGCGGATGTGGAGAGGCGGCTGCAGCGCGCGGCGGTCTTCGACATTCCCGCCGGCCTGCGCCGCCATGTCGTCATCGACAATTCGACCACGCTCGAAAACGGGATAAGCGAGATGATCGCAGCGATCGCCGGCGCGGCATCGCCCGATGCCGGCGCACCGCGCGGCGTCAGCGCAGGCATTCGGTGACGAAGAGGGCGGGCATCGCGGTGAAGATCACCGCGATGAAGCTGAGGCCGGACAGGAGGAGGGTGGCATAGCCCTGGAACAGCAGCCGGTCGCGGCGGGTGGGATCGTCGTGCGGCGGGTCGCCGGCGCCGAAACCCCACTGCCGCCAGGCGAGCAGCGCCGAAACGACGATGAGCGCCAGCGAGGCCACCGTGAGCCACGCGATCGCGATGCGCAGATTGTCGAAGTCGGTGCCGAGGAAGCCCGGCTTCTCGCAGAAGATCGCCGCGCCGATATAGCAGGCAAGGAAATGCAGCGCCCAGACGACCGGCGCCGTGAACAACGTCCACAGCGATTCCACCTCGCGCGGCAGGAGGCGCCACATCACAGCGCCTCCGGGAAGAGGCCGACGACCGTGAACGTGATCAGCGCCGTCACCAGCATGAAGTGCCAGTAGAGCGCCACGTTGTGCAGCTCCATGTCGTGCCGCGCGGTGAGCCGCCCCGCAAGGCTGCGCGCCAGGCAGTAGAGCTGCATCAGGATGCCGACCGCGCCGTGGACCGCGGTCCAGATGACCAGCGTCCACACGATCGCGGGATAGACATGTGCGGTGGGGTCCATGGCCGTGGTCCAGGGGCCGGCGAGCGCGGCCGCGCAGCCCGCTGCCGAGAACAGCGCTCCCGTCACGAGGAGGGCGCGCGCGGCGGCGATGCCGTCACGCCGGTTGGCCTCGCGGGCGGCCAGCGTCGCGGCCCATGCAACGGCGAACGAAGCCAGCGCTGCCATCGGCCAGACTATGCCGGGGCCGTCCGTTCCGGCGGTGAAATCCGCGTGGATGGTCCAGTAGAAGAAATAGCCGAAGACGAGGCTTGCGAATGCGGTCCCGTCGCCGGTCATGGTGATGAACATCGCCCACCAGCCGGTCGACTTCACGCCCGAGGCATAGAGCGGAAGGCTCAGTCCGCGCCCGATGTCCTTGCGTTCCTTCTCCGGGATGTCGCCGGTGCCGGTCCACAACCACCATATCACCGCCGCGACGAAGCCGACGCCCGAGGCGAGCGAGAGCAGCCACCATTTGAACGTCAGCGCCACGAAGACCGTGCCCAGCAGCGCGGCGCTGACGATGGTGACATAGGCCGTGCCGCGCACGCGCAGCACCTGCTCCGGCCGTGCATCGAGCACCGAGGTCACCAGCGTCTCGCGGCGCCCTTCATTCGCATCGGACAGGTACCAGTCGCCGGCACGGACCTCCTGCGCCAGGTTCTTCTGGTCCCAGAGCGGATAGCGGCTCCGGATATGCGGGATGGACCGCACGCCCCAGTTCTCCTCCGGCTCGTTCAGCCATTCGAGCGTGCCGGCGCGCCACGGGTTCTGCTCGCCCCTGGGCTTGTTGCGGCGGTGCAGCGTGACGTCGACCACCACGGCGAACATGCCGATGCCGAGCACCACCGCGCCCATCGTCGAGATCAGGTTCAGCCAGTCCCAGCCGATGTCGGCCGGATAGGTATAGACGCGACGCGGCATGCCGCGCAGGCCGGCCAGATGCATCGGGAAGAAGGTGATGTTGAAGCCGGTGAACATCAGCCAGAACGCCAGGCGGCCGACGCTGTCCGACATGTGCTTGCCGTCGATCAGCGGGTAATAATAGTAGAGCCCCGCAAATACCGGGAACAGCATGCCGCCGATCAGCACATAGTGCAGGTGCGCGACGATGAAGTAGCTGTCGTGGGCCTGCCAGTCGAAGGGCACCAGCGCCACCATGACGCCGGTCAACCCGCCCATGACGAAGATTGCGATGCCGCCCATGGCGAACAGCATCGGCGTGGAGAAGATCATCCGGCCGGCCAGCATCGTGGCGATGAAGACGAAGATCTGCACCGCGGTGGGGATCGCCACCGCCCCGGATGCGGCGGAGAAGAAGGCGAGCGAAATCTGCGGCAGTCCGGTGGCGAACATGTGGTGCACCCACAGGCCGAAGGACAGGAAGCCGGTTCCCACGGCGGCGAGCACGATCCAGGAATAGCCGACGATCGGCCGCCCGGCGAAGGTCGGGATGATCATCGCCAGCAGCGCGATGGCCGGCAGGAAGATGATGTAGACCTCCGGGTGGCCGAAGATCCAGAACAGGTGCTGCCACAGAAGCGGATCGCCGCCGCGCGCCGGATCGAAGAACGGCCAGTCGAACATGCGCTGCATCTCGAACAGCAGGTCGCCGGCGATCAGCGGCGGGAAGGCGAAGAGGATCATTCCCGCAACGATCAGCAGATACCAGGCGAAGAGCGGCATCAGGTTGACCCGCATTCCCGGCGCCCGGCACTTCATGATGCCGACGATGAGCTCGACCGCGGCCGCCAGCGAGGCGACCTCGATGAAGGAGAGGCCGAGCAGCCAGATGTCGGCGCCGATGCCGGCCTGCTCGGAGGTGGCGAGCGGCGGGTACATGAACCAGCCGCTGTTGGGCGCGGCGCCGAAGAAGATCGAGCCGCAGACGAACACGCCGCCGATCAGGAAGCTCCAGAAGCCGAAGGCGCCGAGGCGGGGAAAGGGCAGCTCGCGCGCGCCGAGCATCGGCGGCAGGAGGAAGATCGCCACCGCCTCGAAGATCGGCACCGCGAACAGGAACATCATCACGGTTCCGTGCAGCGTGAACGCCTGGTTGTAGAGGTCGGGCGAGATCAGGTCGTTCTCGGGCACGGCGAGCTGGGCGCGCACCAGCAGCGCCAGAAGGCCGGCAAACAGCATGAAGGCGAAGGCCGTCGCGCCGTACCAGAGGCCGATCTGGGTGTTGTTGACCGATGTCCAGTAGCGCCAGCCGGCCGGATTGGCCCAGACCGCGCGCAGTTGCGCCTCCTCGGCTGCCTTGTCGCGTTCGGCGGGCGAAACGTCGCTCATCGCAGTCCCTTCAGCCAGGCGGCTATGTCGGCGAGCTCCGCTGCCGAAAGGCCGGGATAGGCAGGCATTCGGCTGCCGGCCTTGAGCGACGCCGGGTCGGCGATGAAGCGCGCCAGGCTCTCCGCGTCGTTGTTCAGCAGCCCGGCGCCGATGGTGAGCCGGGAGCCGACATGGGAAAGGTCGGGGCCGGAGCTGCCCTGCGCCCGGGTCCCGTCGATGCGGTGGCACTCGTCGCAGCCTTCGCGAAGGAAGAGCGCCCGCCCGTTCGCCGCCGCACCGACGCCGGCCGAAGGAGCGGCACGGGCGTCCAGCCAGGCATCGAACTCCTCCTTCTCCATGGCAATGGCCGGGAACGCCATCAGGGCATGCGACAGCCCGCAGAACTCGGCGCATTGGCCGCGATAGGTGCCGGCGCGCGTGGCAAGCAGCGACAGCCGGTTCACGCGTCCGGGGATCAGGTCCATCTTGCCGCCGAGCGCGGGAATCCAGAAGGAATGGATCATGTCGGCGCTTGCCAGCGAGAACTCGATCCGCTCGCCGACCGGCAGCCTGATCTCGTTCGCCGAGACGACGCGCGGGCCTTGCGGCCGGTGGTAGACGACGTGCCACCAGAACTGGCTGCCGACCACCTCGACGCGCAGGCCGGACTCGTCGCGGTCGGCGAAGGGGCGCAGCGACGGCATCAGCCACAGCGCATATGCCAGCAGGGCGACGAGCACGGCGACAGGAAAGACGACGCCTGCCCACAGGATGAAGCGCGACGCGGCCCGTTCGGAGATAGCCTCGCGCTTCCAACGCGATGCGTGCAGCGACAGCATGACGACGCCGGCCCAGATGACAGCGCTGCCGATCGTCATCACCCAGAACAGCGTCGCGACCTGCCCGGCCTCCTCGCCGGCGGGGTCCAGCGCCGACTGGATTCCGCTGCAGGACGACAGCAGCGGACAAAGCAGCAGCGCCACGGGACGGCGTCCGGCGCACCATGTCCGGGCCGGGCGAGGGCGGCTTGGCGCCACGTTGATATTGCCTGTCGCTATGGCGTCCCCTCCGCCGATCTGCGGACCTTCAGGAATGCAACCGCCCGGCCGCATGCCGTGGCCTTGCTATTCGATCACCGCACAGGCCAGCCTGTCGCCGGCATCGCCGGACGGCTGGCTGCGATAGTCGTCGCTCTTGGCATGGATCATCAGCGCGCGGCCGCGAATGGCGTCGTCGCCGCCGGCCAGCGTGACCGCCGGGTTGGCGACCTCGGCGCGCAGCGTGCCGTCGGCCGGCACATACTGGTTGGGCATGTCTCCCGCATGCGGGCCGCTGGCCGCCATGTAGCCGTGCTCCCCGGAGCCGGGGTTGAAGTGGCCGCCGGCGGATTCGTGGCCTGTCGCATGGTCGCATGTGCCGGTCTCGTGGACATGGAAGGCCACCCAGGAATCCTCCGGCAGGCCGGTCACCTCGAGCCTGATCAGCACGCCGCCCGCCGGCAGCGCCCAGAGCTCGGCCGAGCCGTTCGCCTCGCCGTCCGCGTCGACGAAGCGCGCGGTTGCGGTCGCCGGCTCCTGCGCGGAGACAGCGGTCGCAATCACCATGGCGGACAGTGTCGTCAATGTTCGAAGCATGATCTTTCTCCTCTTCCCGGCGTCCTATCGGTCCGGCCCAAGGCTCTGTGCGAGCCGTTTCCTGAGGCCGGCGACGTCCGACGCCGATACGGCGCCGCCGCGGTTGCCCCAGCTCGAACGGATGTAGGTGGCGACCGCGGCGATCTGCGCATCGGTCAGCTTCCAGTCGAAGGCCGGCATGGTGAGCGGCGAGGGGTGCGCCTCGGTGGGCACCGCGCGCGCGCCTTCCAGGATGACGCGGATGACGGTCGTGGCGTCCTCGTTGTTGACCTTGCCGGAGCCTGCCAGCGGGGCGAAGAAGCGCGGCACGCCGCGGCCGTCGGAAACGTGGCAGGCGCTGCAGTTGTCGAAATAGATGGCCGCGCCGGCGTCCATGACCGCCTGATCCGGCCGGGGCGGCGCGGTCCGCTCCTCGCCTTCGAGATCCTTGAGATAGACGGCGATGGCCCGCAGGTCGTCCTCGACCATGTTCTGCGTCGAATATTCGATCACTTCCGCCATGATCGAGAACGCGGCCGTATGGGCGTTGCGGCCTGCCTTCAGGAACTCGACGATGTCGTCCTCGCTCCAGTGCGCCAGCCCGCCATTGCGACCGCCGCGAATGTCGGGCGCGGCCCAGTCCTCGAGCTGCCCACCCATGAGGTGCCGGCTCTGCTTGTCGGCACCGGCGAGGTTTTTCTCGGTATGGCAGCCGGCGCAGTGTCCCGGCCCCTCGACGAGATAGGCGCCGCGGTTCCACTGCGCGGATTTTTCCGGATCAGGCCGCAAGGGGCCTGGCTTGAAGAACATCCACTGCCAGCCGGCGAGAGATGCGCGCCACGACAGCGGCCAGGGCAGCTCGTTGTCGGGCTTCTTCTTCTTCACGTGCGGCAGGGTCGCCAGATAGTCGTAGAGCGCATCCACGTCCTCGCGCGGTATCCGCGTGAAGTGGGGATAGGGGAAGGCCGGATAGAGGCGCGAGCCGTCGGGTGCGATCCCTTCATGCATGGCGCGCCAGAAGTCGTCGCGCGACCAGCGGCCGAGGCCCGTTTCAGGCTCGAAGGTGATGTTGGGCGTGTAGATCGTGCCGAAGGGCGTCTCCAGCCCGCGTCCTCCTGCAAAGGGCTCCTCGCCGGTCGCCGTATGGCAGCCCTGGCAATTGCCGGTGACGAGCACGTAGCGCCCGCGCTCCACCTGCGAGTAGACGGTTTCCTGGGACAGCGCCGGACCGGCGACGAGACTGCCGGCAAGCAGCAGGGCGGCGGATGCGTGGCGGGCGGCGCTCATGCCTGCACCAGCGGGCCGGGACTGCGCAGATATTGCGAGCGGATGGCATCGGCCGACCAGTAGGCAAGGGCAGCGACGGTGCCGGTCGGGTTGTAGCCGGCATTCTGGGGAAACACGCCGGCGCCCATGATGAAGAGGTTCGGCACGTCCCAGCTCTGCAGGTAGCGGTTGACCACGCTGTTCGCCGGGTTCGTGCCCATGATGGTGCCGCCGGTGTTGTGCGTCGTCTGATAGGGCATCGAGTCGTAGGGGCCTTCCCTGGGGCTGAGCTTGATCTCGCGTCCTCCCATGCGCTCGGCGATCTCGCGCACCCGTTCCGTCAGGAAGGCCGTCATCGCCCTGTCGTTGGGCGTGAAGTCGAAGGTCATCCGCATCAGCGGCCGGCCATAGGCGTCGGTGTAGGTCGGATCGAGGTCGAGCGAGTTGCTGGCATAGGCCATGGAGGCGCCGTGCGACCCGACATTGGTCGATTTCAGGAAGTTCTCCGCCACGGCCTTCTTCCACGCCGAACCCCATGTGGGGGTGCCCTTGGGCGTGCGCTGCCTTTCGATCGGCCGCGAATGGGTGGTCCAGCACGAAATATATCCGCCGCCGATGAACCCGAGCCCGGAATGGTCGAAATTGTCGCCGTTGTACTCGTCGATGCACATGCCGAGCGCGCCGGCACCGACGAACTCGTTGGTGTACTTGTCGTCGAAGAAAACGTCGGCTCCCGAGGTCACCTGATAGCAATAGTTCTTGCCCACCAGGCCTTCGCCGGTGGCGGGGTTGTAGATTTCGCCGATGCCCGACAGCATCATCAGCCGCGTGTTGGAGAGTTGGTAGGCGCAAAGAATCACGAGGTCCGCCGGCTGCTCGTATTCCTCGCCGTTCTGGTCGACGTGCATCACGCCGGTGGCGCGCTTGCCGGTGCTGTCGAGGAGTATCCTGAAGACCTCGTTGTGGGGCTTGAGGCGAAAATTCGGCTTGCGCATCAGCACCGGCAGGATCGTCGTCTGCGCACTGGCCTTGGAATAGTTGCCGCAGCCATATTTCTCGCAGAAGCCGCAATAGGTGCAGGGCGCGAGCTGGCAGCCGAGCGGGTTCACATAAGGCTGGCTCATATTGGCGGACGGGCCGGGAAACGGCTTCAGCCCGAGCTCCTTCGCCGCTGCCTCGAAGCGGTGCTGGGAGAAGGTCATGTGCATGGGCGGGTTGGGGTATTCGTCGCTGCGGCGGCCTTCGAAGGGATTGCCGCCGTCGCGGATCTCGCCGTTCAGGTTGCCGGCCCTGCCGCCGACGCCGCAAAGCTTCTCGAAGCGGTCGTAATGCGGTTCGAGCTCGTCATAGGTGACGCCGTAGTCCTGCACCGTCATGCCGGGCTGCATCGGGCCGTAGCGCTCGATATTGTGGCTGGCGGCGACGAAGTCGCTGGGCAGGAACCGCCAGGTCTGGCCGTTCCAGTGCACGCCCCCGCCGCCGACGCCTTCGCCGGGCAGGAAGGAACCCCAGCGCCGCATCGGCAGGGCCGTCTGGCTGCGGTTGTTGCGGAAGGTCAGCGTCTCGCGCGCCGTCGCCTGGAACATCTCCTTGCGCCAGTACCAGCGCACCTCGTCCTGGGCGACCGTGGTGGGGAAATGGCTCGGCGTGTCGCGCCATCCGCCGCGCTCGATCGCCAGAACCTCCAGCCCGTCTTCCGTCAGCTCCTGCGCCAGGATCGCGCCGGTCCATCCGAACCCGACCAATACGACGTCTACGGGTGGAAGCCTCCGCGCCATCCTGTTCCTCCTTGCCTGCCGTCCCGTGCGGGAGGTGGGTTAGTCGACATTCCACGCCGGCCGGCCGGACAGGCCCACCGGTTCGATCGAGATCGCCGTTCCGTCGTGGTCGAGATAGTCGCGATAGTCGTAGCGGGCGCCGGGGAAACCCACGAGGCGCCAGCCGACCATGTCGCGGTTGCCGCCGTAGATCGGGTCGCAGAAGAAACCCTCCACGGTGTTGTCCTGGAGCATGTCGAAGAAGGCGCCGGCCGAAACGCCGTCGAAATCCAGTTCCTCTTCGTCTAGTTGCCGGAGGACCGCATCCTGCTCAGCCTCGCCGAGCTCGGCGAAGACGCGCCCGTCGAAGCGCTCGCGGCAATGCCCGTCAAGCGCCGCGATGGCGGCGCGATAGAGCTGCGCCGGCGGATACTCGCTCTGGTAGCCCTGCGTCTTGAGCCCGTCGGCGAAGGGTCCCTTCATGTACCACCGCTCGCCGCGACCGAACGGGCCGGCGAGCTGGCTGTCGATGAAATCGACCACGCCGGCCTCGCGGGCGCCGGGTCCGAGATCGTCCGCCGGGATGAGCCTGCCGACCAGCGCGTCGACGCAGCGGCGCTCGTCTGCCGTCAGAAACCGCGCGCCGTCAAAGCGGTCGGGAACGGGGCTCGTTCCGGGAATCCATGGGATGCTTCCACCCAGTATGCGTTGAGAAGCGGCATTTTCGGCGAGGAGCGAACCGCCGGCGACGAGCGATATGGTAAGAATCTGGCGTCGCGATACCCTCGCTCCGGTCATCAGCGGTCTCCATTGGGTTCATTGCTAACCCGACAGCCCGCATAAGGTTCCGCCGCGCATTCCCGCGATGGGGAACGCGATCCACCCGCCCGACGTTGTCGCCTGCGCAGCCGTTCCGCCCACCGCGAGGATCACGATGGACAAGGTGCCCGGTTATTCACCCGCGCAGATCGCGCTTCACTGGACCGTCGTGGTGCTGGTGGCGTTCCAGTTCCTGGCACATGACGCCATCGCCACGGCCTGGCAGTCGTTCCTCAGCGACGAAGCCGCGCCAGCCCGGGGAACGGCGCTCACCTACATGCATGTGGCCGCCGGGACTCTGGTGCTCGTTCTGGCGCTGGCGCGGATCTATCTGCGGGCGACGCGCGGCGCGCCGCCGCCGCCGGAGGACGAGCCGCGGCTGATGCAGCTCTCCGCCGAGCTCATCCACGGCCTGATCTACGCGTTGCTGCTCCTGTTGCCGGTGACCGGCATGGCGGCATGGTTCCTCGGTGTCGGCCCCGCCGGCACCCTGCATGGCTGGATGACGAACGTTCTGCTGGGCGCCATAGCGCTCCATATCGCCGGAGCGCTGTTCCAGCATTTCGTCAGGCGCTCCGAGGTGCTGATACGCATGTTCAGGCCGCAGCGTTCCGAACGCTGATTCCGCAGCCGCATCGCGGTGCCGTCCGGAACCTTGTGACGCTGCACGAGTTAGACATCGACAACAACCGAGGGGACCTTCATGAACCTGTTGCTCAGCATCCTGGTGACGTTCCTCGTCATCATCCTGGTGCTCTACCTGATCGGCATGCTGCCGATCGACGGCCGCGCCAAGCAGATCGCCCGCATCATCGTGATCATCATCGGCGTCGTCTCGCTGCTGCGGTATCTGGCGGTTTTCTGAGCCGGCGACGTGACGTCGTGACTGCGCGAACCGCCATTCCCGAGGCCTGCGTTCGCGCTGTCCACAGGAGCACATCCCGAATGCTTCCAAAGGGTTGACGTCCCGCACCTAAATCCTGATAAGAGCAATCATGTTTTGAGCCGGCGGGAGCGGATTCCCGTCGGCCCATGGCATGTTCGAGGGCGGAGAGCGTTCGACTCCGTTCGTCGGCCGTGCCGTCGACATCGCTTCTTCCAGCCTGAGCCAGTCTCCATGACAAGCCCAAAGGCCCGCCCCCGACGGGGGAGAGCAGTTGCTTGTCGACGGCCAGGTCATTGGCTGCGGGTGACCGCATCTTCAGGAGTGGGAAGACGTAGATGGGCAAGTTTTGGGGTGGGACCACAAGCACAATCGTGAAGGTCGCGATGCTGAGCGTTCCGCTCGGCATCGCGCTGCCGGACATGACGAACGCGTCCTTCGCTCAGGAGGCGGACGAGGCGGAGCTGGAGAAGAAGCGCAAGCAGGGAAAATCCACCCTGCTGGAGACGCTCGTCGTGACGGCGACCGGAAATGCGCAGACCGTCCCCGAAGCGCCGGCCACGGTTACCGTCATCGATGCCGAGGAGATCAATTCAAAGCCCTATGCCTCGATCGCCGACATCCTGCGCGACGTTCCCGGCGTGGTGCTGGGCACCACGTCGGCGAAATCCGGTTCTCCCTCCATCTCCATGCGCGGCATGGGCGAGACCTATGTGCTGACGATGGTCGACGGCCGGCCGGTCGGCAACTCCAACGAGGCGACCTACAACGGCTTCGGCATCGGCGTGGGCACCAGCCACCTGCCGCCGCCCTCGGCGATCGAGCGCATCGAGATCATCCGCGGGCCGATGTCGTCGCTTTACGGCACGGCGGCCCTCGGCGGCGTGATCAACATCATCACCAAGCCGGTCTCCGACGTCTGGACCGGGACGGTCACCGGCGGCACGACGATCTACCAGAATCGCGGCGACGGAAGCGCCTACGAGGGCCGCTTCTATGCCAGCGGCCCGCTGGTGCCGAACGTGCTGGGGCTTGCCCTCTACGGCTCGCTGCACAACCGGTTCGACCACCTCCTGACGGATCGCTCCATCCAGGATGTGGGCCGCAACAATCTCGGCGGAAAGCTGAGCTGGCGCATCAGCGAGAACCAGGACGCCGCACTCGAGATCGCGCGCAACAGATACGATTCGTCGTCGAGCAACGGCGCCAGCGGCGGCGTCGGCGTGGAGCGCATGAACTACAGCCTCACACACCGCATGCGCTGGGGCAACGGCTACGAGACGAACTCGTTCGCCAACTACGAGGATGTCGGCTTCGTCAACGGCGCCAATGTTTCCGGCTACGGCCAGCTCAACCTGAACAGCAAGACGAGCCTCACATTCGGCAAGCACGACCTGACCATCGGCGGCGATTTCCGCTCCGAGGTCACGCGCCATTCGCCGCTCCGGCTTCCCGCCGGCATCGACCCGATCATGACGCGGTGGAACGCGGCGGTCTTCGGCGAGGACAACTGGCATATCCTCGACAATTTCACCGCCACGGTCGGTCTCCGATACGACCACAACCAGCGCTACGGGTCGCATTTCACGCCCCGGCTCTACGGCGTGTGGGACGTCTCGCAGTCGCTCATCGTCAAGGGCGGCATGAGCGGCGGCTACAAGGTTCCGCAGCTGAAGCAGGCCGACGACAACATCATCGAGCCGGCCGGCGGCGGCAGGGGCTGGGACCAGGGCAACACCAACCTCAAGCCGGAGGAGAGCACGAACTACGAGATCGGCGTGGTCTGGATGAGCGATCTCGGCTTCCAGCTGGGCGTCACCGCCTACCACACCCGGTTCAGGAACAAGATCGACCGCGAGCGCATCTGCGAGGACCTCGTCGGGCTGACATGCCGGGGGCGCCAGTATATCGCCCGCTACGTGAACCGCGACGCGGCCGAGCTCAACGGCGTCGAGGTCACGCTCGACTTCCCGGTCAGCGCGGTCGACGTGTCGCTCAACTATACCTATGCCGACAGCCGCATCACCAAGGGCGCCAATGTCGGGAAGCGCTTCAACAACCTGCCGGTCCACGTGGCCAATCTGGGCCTCGACTGGAACGCCACAGACGCGCTGAACGTCTGGGGCAAGGCGCAGTACCGCAGCGAGACCTTCGACACCAACGCCGCGCGCGTGCCGGACCATTTCGTCTTCGACATCGGCATGGACTACACGTTCAACGATCACCTGCAGGCGCATGTCGGCGTCTACAATGTCGGCAACGTCACCTTCGCCAACGACTATATCGACGGACGGCGCTATTATCTCGGCATGACGAGCCGCTTCTGAACGCCAGGGCATTCCCGCTTTCACAGGATCGCGGGAATGCCCTCTCTCTGTTTCCACGCATTTTTGCGCGCGCGAAGCCGCAAGCCATCGCCGATGCAAGAAGCCCGACGCGGCGGATCATCCGCCGCGTCCGGCTTTCCTGCGATTCAGGCGTCCTTCAGGACAGGACGATGGAGTAGCTCGCCAGGCCCTTGTGGAAGCCGAGCAGCGTCGTCAGGTAGCGCGGGTTCGCGTCGCCGACATAGGCCAGAAAGCCCTCGTCCTCGGGCAGGTGGTCGGCATTGTCGCAGATGACCGCCGATCCCGGACGCAGCCTGTCCTCCAGCATCTTGAGGATGTCGATATAGAGGTCCTTTGCGCCGTCGAGGAACAGGAGGTCGATCGGCCCATCGAGATCGGCCAAGGTTTCGCGCGCGTCGCCGACCCTGATCTCGGCGCGGTCGGCCAGGCCCGCATCGGCCAGGTTCGCGCGCGCCTTCTCGGCCTTGCTGGGATGGAACTCGGAGCCGGTCACCCTGCCGCCCGTGTCGGCGGCGGCCGCCGCCAGGTACATGGTCGAGATCCCGAAGGAGGTGCCGAACTCGACGATGTTGCGGGCGCCGGACACGCGGGCAGTGTTGTAGAGGAAGCGCCCCATCCGCGGGCCGATGGAGAGGTAGCTCGTGCGATGGGTCTCCGAGGTACGGAAGTCGAGCTTGTGGGCGGGCTGTTCACCCTCGGCCGCCGGCGGGCGCGCGGCGCGCGCGGCAAACATCGCCCTGGCCGCCTCGTGCTCGCGCCTCAGCGTTGCCGCCACGTCGGGGCGCAGAAGGGTGCTGGTCATCGTGGTCTCCGTATTCAGGTGGTGAGGACGACGGGGCAGCCGCGGACGGGATGTTCGAGAATCCGCACGTCCTGGCGATAGACGGTTTCGATCAGCTCCTGGCGCAGCACGTCCCACGGGGTGCCGTCGGCGGCGACCCTGCCGTTCTCCAGCAGCACCACCTTGTCGGCATAGGCGGCCGCGAGATTGAGGTCGTGAAGGACGGCGACGACGGTCGCCCCCGTAAGGGCCATCTCCCTCGCCGCCGCCAGAACCTTCTCCTGGTGCCGCAGGTCGAGCGCGGCCGTCGGCTCGTCCAGAAGGACGATCGGGGTGGCCTGCACGACCACGCGGGCGAACGTCGTGCGCGCCTGCTCGCCGCCCGACAGGGTCTGCGCATTGCGAAACGCCATGTGGTCGATCTCCGAGGCCACCATCGCCTCGTGCACGGCGCGCCGGTCGTCGTCGGGAGGAAGGTCGCGGAATGCGCGGCCCATCGCCACCACCTCCTCCACGGTGTAGCCGAAGCGGATCACGGAACCCTGCGGGAAGACCGAGCGTATCTGCGCCAGATCCCTGACCGAATAGGAGGCGACGTCGCGGCCGGCGAGCATGACCCTGCCGCGCGTGCTCCTGCGGTCACCGGCGATCACCGACAGCAGCGTCGACTTGCCGGCGCCGTTCGGCCCGACCAGGGCCGTCAGCGTGCCGGGCAGGCACGCCGCGGAAACGTTTTCGAGGAGGTTGCGCCCCTCGACGGCGACGGTGACGTCATCGACCTCGATCATGTCTGGGCGATCCCGAACTTGCGGCTGCGATAGATCATCCAGAGGAAGAATGGTCCGCCCAGCGAGCCCATGATCACGCCGATGGGGACTTCCGACGGCGGATCGAGCGTGCGCGCGGCGAGATCGGCCAGCATGACGAGGAGCGCGCCGCCGGCGGCCGAAAACGGGATCAGCAGCCGGTGCGCGGGGCCGATCATCAGCCGGAACAGGTGGGGTATCACGAGGCCGACGAAGCCGATCGTGCCGTTGAACGACACCGCCGCGGCGACCAGCAGCGCCGTCACGAAGATCAGCTTGCGCCGCAGCACCGTGACGTCGACGCCGAGATGGCGCGCCTGCCGCTCGCCGAGCGCCAGCAGGTCCAGCGGGCGCGACCAGCGGTAGAGCAGGCCGATGCCGACGATGGCCAGCGGGGCGGAGATGGAGACGGTGATCCACTTGGCCGACGAAAGCGAGCCCATGGACCAGAATGTCAGGCTCTGCAGCTGCTCCATCGTCGCGAGGTAGGTGAGGTAGCCGGCAAAGGCGCCGCCGATCGCGTTCACCGCGATGCCGACCAGCAGCAGCTTGGAATTGTCGCCGCCGTCCTGCCCCGGCCGCGCCAGCGCATAGATGATGAAGGTCGTGCCGGTTCCGGCGAGGAAGGCGCCGATCGGCAGCGTCCACATGCCGAAGGTCGAAATCTGGAGAACCACGACCATGATGGCGCCGAGCGAGGCGCCGCTGGAGACGCCGACGATGCCCGGATCGGCGAGCGGATTGCCGAACAGGCCCTGCATGGCCGCGCCGCAGGTCGCCAGGCTGGCCCCGACGATCATCGCGGTGAGCACGCGCGCCAGGCGAAGGTCCCAGACGACGGCCTCGTTCAGCGCCTCGGCCGGGCTGACGGTGGCGGAGCCCAACCGCGTGACGACGGCGCGCAGCACGTCGCCGAGCGAGAGCGAAACCGCGCCGATCGCCACGGAGGCGAAGAAGGTCGCGACGAGGCACGCCGCGACGACCGCCGCGAACAGCGGAATGCGGTCGACCGGCCGCGCGGGCGCCGAACTGCCGGCGATGCTCATTCGAACATCTCGTTCAATGCCTTCGACAGGCCCTTGCTGGCGATGCCGCTCGACGCCGCATCGGAACGCACATGCAGCTCGCGCATGATGACGATATTGCCGTCGCGGCCGGCGGGGGTGAGGCCGATGCCGGGATAGTCGCTCCAGAGGCCGTTGACGTCGCCGAAGGACGGCAGCTCCTTCGCGGAAATGATGACGACGTCGGGCGCCATGAGGATCATCCCCTCCGGGGTCACGGCGCGGTAGCGGTCGCGGCCGATTTCGGCGAAGGCGTTGAGCGCGCCGACGCGCAGGATCAGGTTGTGCACCGCGGTCGCCGCGCCGCCGGCGGAGAAGTGGGTTCCCGCCCCCATCTTCGAGGCGTGCACGATGCGCAGCGGACCGTCCGCCCGCTCCACCGGGCGCACGGCGGCATAATCGGCCTCGATGGCCCCGACGAGCTTTTCGCCGCGCTCCTCCAGGCCGAGCAGCGCCGCCAGCCGCCGCACCTTCTCGGTGGCCGGGAGCGCCCGGTCGATATTGGCGGTGCGCACGCCCACCGCCTCCAGCCCGTCGAGAAGGCACTGGCTGATGACGCTCGAGCCGACGACCAGCCTGGGACGAATGGCGAGGATGCCCTCGACGCCGGCCCACTCGCGCACCTTGTGCGGCGTATCGTCGATGCCGGGCAGGTCGACGTCGACGGGGCGGGCGAGGATGCGATCGGCGGCGCCCAGCGCCACGGCGATCTCGACCATGTCGGCGCCGAGCAGGACCAGCCCGCGGCCATCGGCGCCGGGACCGGCGTCATCGGGCCGGTAGAGGGCGGGATAGGCATCGATGTCGGAAATGTCGATCACTTCGGCGCCGGCCGGCGCCGCTATAGCGGCGCAGAGCAGGAGGGCCAGAGAACGGATTCGCGCGTGCACAGATTTATCCCTCGTCGGCGCCCGGGTGGGCTGTCAGGGCACCCCTACAAAAGATGATAAAGCTGCTCAAGATTTTTTTCGCCCGGCGACGGACTTACTGACGCCGGCCCGCCGGAGGGCGTGCGGCGCTGCGCGGACGACATTGCGGGCATCGAAACCGGCCGTGTCCTCCACAGCCTTTCTCGTGCCCGGGAACCAGCGGCCGTGCAGGCTCGTTGCCTCTCCACAAGCCCAGGAGAAGGCACATGAAAACCAGGTTCTGGATCGCGGCGATGATCTTTCCCGTCGTCAATGCCGTTCTTTTCGGCGTCGGCACGATTCCGCTCTTGTCCATCGCCGTGCTGGCCGAACAGGCGAGCACGCTGTTTCCGTATGTCGTCGCAGGCAGCTTCCTGCTGGCAGCGCCGATTGCATGGCTGATCGCGCCGCGGCTGCGGCTGCGCTACTGGCGCGAGCGGGAGCGGGCTGAAAGGATCGGCCTGGCGGCAAGGTAGCGACGAGACTACCCGTCGCTGTGGCTATCGCGGCAACAGCCTGGCGATGATGCTGTCGCGCACGGCTGCGATATGGCGCTCCACCGCGGCCGCCGCCGCCGCGGGGTTTGAGCCGTCGCGCAGGGCGGCGATGATCTCAAGGTGCTCGTGGCAGGTATCGCGAAAGCGCTCGGGCATGTTCTTGAGGTCGAAGATATGCGTCTTCAGCCGCAGGCTGGCGACGATCTCGGCGAGCTGCACGTTGCCGGCCGCCCGGGTGATGGCGCTGTGCAGCGCCTCGTCGATGTGGCGGACCTCCTCCCGCCGCGGATGCGCGCCGGCTTCGAAATCGGCCAGCATCCGGTTCAGCGTCTCTTCCATCCGCGTCAGTTCCTGCGGATCGATCCGTCCGGCGGCGAGGCGGGCGGCCTCGCTCTCCAGCAGGCGGCGGATGGCGAGGTTCTCCATGTAGCGGGTGATGTCCATCGACACGACGCGCAGCAGGCGCTTGCCTTCGCGCACCAAAAGACCTTCGCCCTCGAGCAGGAGCAGCGCTTCGCGCAGCGGCGTGCGCGACAGGCCCAGTTCGTCGGCGAGGACACGCTCCTGGACGACGGCGCCTGCCGGAAGGCCTCCGGAGATCATGTAGCCGACGACCCTGTCATAGGCATCGTCGGACAGCCGTCTGTCCACCACCTGTTCCAGCGTGACCTCCAACGTCGTCTTCGGTTGGAAACGGCGGCTGCCGAATACGAGCCCGAATATTTATGGTTGACGGCCATATACAAGCGGCCTATCGATATATCAATAATATATGTGCCGTAGATGGGGCGGACGAAGCGGCGCCAAACCCGGCGATCTCCTCCGGATAGCGGATGAGATGCGCGGATCGGAAGATATACCGTATCCGGCTGGGCTCATTGGCGTATTGTCGCTTTCGGGTCTCTCTCCCCATCGCAGCATGAAAAAGACGGGAACAACAACGCATCGTATGCGGTCAATATCCGTATCGTATGCGGATGGGGTCGTGACGTACAGCCCTGAAGGCGCTGGCGCACAAAGAGGAGAACAGAAATGAAATTCCGCATCCTGGCCGCGCTGGCGGCCGTCCTGGCTATCCAGGCCGCGCCCGCGCGCGCCGACTATCCGGACAAGCCGATCGAGATCGTCGTGCCGTTCTCGGCCGGCGGCGGCACCGACATCATGGCGCGCATCTTCGGCGCGTCGCTGGCGCAGAAGCTCGGCGTTCCGGTGGTCATCAAGAACACGACCGGCGCCGGCGGCGAGATCGGCATGACCGAGGTGGCCACCGCGCCGGCCGACGGCTACAAGCTGCTCATCATCAACACGCCGAACGTGCTCACCATCCCGCTCGAGCGCAGCGCCGGCTTCTCGCTCGACAGCTTCGCGCTGCTCGGCACCATCGCCGACGATCCGGCCACCCTGAGCGTGCTCGGCTCCGGCCCGATCAAGTCGATCGCGGACCTGGTCGCAACGGCAAAGGCGGCGCCCGGCACGCTGACATACGGCTCCGCCGGCGTCGGCTCGGCCGGCCACATCGCCATGCTGCTGCTGGAGCAGTCGGCTGGCATCAAGGCCGTCAACGTCCCCTATGACGGGACGGCGGCGGTGCGCACCGCGCTGCTCAACGGCGACATCAAGGTTGCCGCGGCCAATCTCGGCGAGGCGCTGACCTTCGCCGAGGGTGTCGACTGGCGCATCCTGGGCGTCATGGCTTCGGAACGCGTCGCCTCCCAGCCCGACCTGCCGACCTTCGCCGAGGCCGGCTTCCCGGTGGTCGGCGGATCGCTTCGCGGCCTCGGCGTGCCCAAGGCCGTTCCGGCCGCGATCGTCGAGAAGCTGCGCAAGGCGATGGCCGAGGTGATGGCCGACAAGTCATTCCTCGACGCATCCGCCGCCGCCAAGGTCCCGGTGCGCTACCTCGACGCCGAGGCCTATGCCGCCGAACTCAACAACGCTGCGACCGCGCTCAAGGCGCTGTGGGACAGCAGCCCGTGGAAGTGACGCCACGCCCTCGTCTTTTCGGAGTTGGAACAATGAAGATCAAAGCTCTCCTCGCCACGGCCCTTTTGGCCACCGGCATCTCGGTCTCGGGCGCGCAGGCCGAGTATCCCGAGCAGCCCATCACCATGATCATCCCCTTCGCGGCCGGCGGCGGCACCGATGCGAGCGGCCGCACCATCGCCCGCTTCCTCGAGAAGCAGCTCGGCAAGCCGGTGGTGGTGGTGAACCGCGCCGGGGCGGGCGGTGAACTCGGCCTCGCCGAACTCGCCAAGGCCAAGCCCGACGGCTACACGATCGGCCTCATCAACACCCCCGGCATCGTGACGATCCCGATCGAGCGCCAGGCGCAGTTCAAGATCGAGGATTTCACCTTCATCGCCGGAATGGTGGAGGATCCGGCCACCCTCAACGTGCTCGGCAACAGCGAGATCAAGTCGATCGAGGATCTGGTGACCGCGGCCAAGGCCAATCCCGGCCGTGTCACCGTCGGCACGCAGGGCGTCGGTTCGGCCGGCCATATCGCGGTGATGCTGTTCGAGAACGCCGCCGGCATCGACCTCCTGCCGGTCCCGTTCGACGGCGCGTCGACCGCGCGCAACGCCTTGCTCTCGGGCGAGATCCAGGTGTCGAGCGCCAATCTCGGCGAGGCCGTCACCTTCTCGCAGGGCGTCGACTGGCGCATCCTCGGCGTGATGGCCGACGAGCGCGCGTCGATCGCGCCCGACGTGCCGACCTTCAAGGAAGCCGGCTATCCGGTCGTCGGCGGCTCGATCCGCGGCCTCGGCGCGCCGGCCGGCCTGCCGGCGGATGTGCTGGCCAAGCTTTCGGCGGCGGTCGAGGCGGTGGCGCAGGACCCGGAATATCTTGAACTGTCCAAGAACACCTTCCAGCCCGTCCGCTTCATCAAGCCCGACGCCTATTCGAAGATCCTGGCCGATCTCGATGCCAGGTCGCGCGAGCTGTGGGCCAAGACCCCCTGGAACAAATGACCGATGCACCGATGCGGGTGACGCGATTGCGTCATCCGCGCCGGACCAAACCGACCTCCGAAGCCGCCGGCTTCACCTCCACATAGAGAAAGCAGAGACATGAGAACCGATCTCGTCCCCTATGCCGATATTGCCGCCTACCTCAAGAAAGAGGACACGGTGCTGATCCCCATCGGCGCGACGGAGCAATATGGCCCGCATCTGGCGACGGGAACCGAGCTGCGCCTGTGCGAGCTGATGGCGATCGAGGTCGGCGAGATCACCGGCTTCGCCGTGACGCCCATCGTGCCGTTCAACTATTCCGCCATGTTCCTCGACTATCCCGGCACGCTGACGGTCGAGATGGCCACCGTCGAGGCCTACATCTCGCAGATGGCGCACGGCCTGGCGAGCCAGGGCTTCAGGCACTTCTTCTTCGTCAACATCCATGCCGGCTCGCTCGGGCCGCTCGAAAGCATCTGCCGGTCGCTGCGCGCCAAGTGGGGCACGGTCGGCGGGCTCATCGACGTCTTCTCCATCATGCGCGACAAGGGCAACGTCACCTATGTGACCGACCAGGCGCCCACCGGTCACGCGGGCGAGATGGTGACCTCGGTCGCCCTGCACAAATGCCCTGAATATGTCTTCATGGACCGCGTAAAGGCGCCGCCGAAGCCGCTGCGGCCCTTCGTCGACGGCGTCAAGACGGTGTCTTCGGGCAAGGTCTCCTTCGACGGCTCCAGCTTCGCCGTGTTCTCCGACATTTCCGACTACACGCCGCTCGGCCAGCAGGGCGACGCCTCCGCCGCCAATGCGGCGCAGGGCGAAGCGATCTGGAACAACTCCCGCGACTATATCGCCGCTGCGGCGAAGAAGTTCTCCAAGATGGTGCTGAAGCCGTGATCACAGAAATCGCATCCAACCCGGTCAAGCGGCTGCTGTCGGAAGGCAAGCCGGTCTTCGGAACCTGGGCCACGCTGGTGCATCACCCCAAGATGATGCGCCTCCTGGCAGCGACCGGCCTCGACTTCGTGCTGCTGGAAATGGAGCACAGCGACTTCACCATGCGCGACATCGGCGCCATGGCGCTGGTGGCGCGGGCGTCGGGCATCGTGCCGATCGCCCGTCCCGCCGGCCACAAGCCGCACGACCTGACGCGCCCGCTCGATTCCGGCGCGCAGGGCCTGCTTCTGCCCTGCATCGATACGCCCGAGCAGCTCGAGGCGATCATGACGGTGACGAAGTACTATCCGCGCGGCGAGCGCATCCTCAACCTGCGCGGCGCCCATACCGACTACCTGAAATATGACGATGTGGACGCGCAGATCGCCCATATCAATGCCGAGACCGTCACCATCGCCATGGTCGAGACGAAGACCAGTCTCGGTGCGCTGCCGGAGATCTGCGAGGTCGACGGGCTCGACGCGATCATGATCGGGCCGGACGACCTGTCGCAGAACCTCGGCGTGCCGGGCCAGCTCGGCCACCGCCTGATGAACGAGGCGACCGAGCGCGTCATCGAGGTCTGCACCGCCAAGAAGATTCCGTGGGGCTTTTCCTGCCAGTCGATCGAGGCCGGCCGGAAATGGCTCGACCGCGGAATCCAGTGGATGCCGCTGTCGAACGACGCCAACGCCATCTTCAACACATTCGCTCCGCTCGCTTCCGGCCTGAAGGCCGCGGCGGGGCGCTGACGGACAATAAGAAGGAGTAAGCCCCGTGAAAGCGGTATCGATGTACAGCCCCTATGGCTGGCGCGGCAAGATCGGCCTGATCGTCCCCTCGACGAACACCGTCAACGAGCCCGAATTCTGGCGCATGGCGCCGCCCGGCGTGTCGATCCACAGCGACCGCGTGCTGCTTCTCGGCAACGCCACGCAGGAATCCTACAACGCCATGGCCGATGCGCTGGGCGCGGCCGCGCAGCGGCTGGCGACGGCCGAGGTCGACGTGGTGGCCTATGGCTGCACCTCGGGCTCGATCGTCTGCCCGATGCCCGAACTGCTCGACCAGATGGGCAGCCAGACCAAGACGCCCGCCGTCGCCACCGCCGGCGCCGTCGTGGCGGCGCTGAACGCGCTGGGCGCCAAGAAGATCGCCGTCGGCACGCCCTATGTCACCTTCGTCAACGAGGCGGAGAAGGTGTTCCTCGAGGATTACGGCTTCGAGGTCGTCTCGCTCCACGGCCTGCAGCTCGGCGAGACGCAGGAAGAGCGCCGTGGCATCGGCCGCGTTCCGCCGGAGCAGGTCTACCGGCTCGCCCGGCTGATCGACCGTCCCGAGGCCGATGCCATCTTCATCTCCTGCACCAACCTCGCCTCGATCGACATCATCGAGCAGATCGAGCGGGATCTCGGCAAGCCGGTCGTCATCTCCAACCAGGCCTGCTTCTGGGCCTGCATGCGGCTGATGGGCCTGCCGGACCCGATCGAGGGCTATGGCCGCCTTCTGCGCGACTGCATCGACCCGATCACGCAGGATGCTTTCTATCCGCCGGCAAAGTCATGATAGCGCCGGATCTCCGGTTGGCGTCCGCACTGTTCCAGGCTCTGCACGATGCGAGCTTCGACGGTGTGGGCATCACCCGCGACACCTATGGCGAGGGGGAGCAGCGGGCGCATGACATCGTCGCCGCGAAGGCGCGGGAACTCGGGCTGGAGGTGCGGACCGACGCGGCGCTGAACCTCTACATGACGCTGCCCGGCCGCGACCGCTCGCTGCCGGCGGTGATGACCGGTTCGCATCTCGACAGCGTGCCGCGCGGCGGCAATTACGACGGCGCGGCCGGCGTGATCGCCGGGCTGGCTGTGCTGGCGGGATGGATCGCCGCCGGCCACCGGCCGGAGGCCGATACGACTGTGATGGCGGTGCGGGCCGAGGAGTCGGTCTGGTTTCCGGTGTCCTATGCCGGCTCCAAGGCCGCATTCGGCCTGCTGCCGCGCGGCGCCACCGCGCTGATGCGCCAGGACGGGCTCGGCACACTGGGCGCGCGCATCGATGCGCTGAAGGGCGACAGCGCCGCGCTTGAAAGCGGCAAGGCGTATCTGGACCCTAAGAAGATCGCGCGCTTCGTCGAACTGCATATCGAGCAGGGGCCGGTGCTGCTCTTGGAAAACCTGACGGTGGGCATCGTCACCGGCATCCGCGGCAGCTTCCGCTATCGCGACGCGAAGATCCTCGGGCAGTACGGCCATTCCGGCGCGACCCCGCGCGCGCATCGGCATGATGCGGTGGTGGCGGTCGCCGAACTCATCTCGGCGCTCAACCAGCGCTGGGCGGAACTGGAGGAGGAAGGCCGCGACCTGTCGGTGACCTTCGGCCGCGTCTTCACCGATCCCGAGCAGGCCGATTTCAGCAAGGTGTCGGGGCGGGTGGATTTCTGCATCGACGTGCGCTCCTTCGAGCCCGCCACGCTGACCCGCTTCGAGGAGATCCTGAAGCGGGAGGTCGCCAAGGTCGAGCAGCGCACCGGAACGCGCATCGAGCTTGGCGAGCGCACAGCCAGCACGCCCGCGCCCATGGACCCGCAATTGCAGAAGCTGCTGCTGGACAGCGCCGGCGCGCTGGCCATTCCCGCGCGCGCCATGCCCTCGGGCGCGGGCCACGACACGGCGACTTTCGCGCTCGCCGGCGTCCCCACCGTGATGATCTTCATCCGCAACGAGAACGGCAGCCACAACCCGGACGAGAAGATGGAGATGGCGGACTTCGCCGCCGGCGCCCGTCTTCTTTCCGTGGCGATGGCCCATCCCGTCGCGGCCGACACCTCTCTTCAAGGAGCCCATAGCGATGCCTGAATGTTTCGTCGTCCAACCCATCCACCAGGCAGGCATCGACGCGCTGGAAGCCGCAGGCATCACCGTGCGCCGCGCCACGGCGCAGGATATGGAAACGGTGGCGCGCGAGATCGGCAATGCCGATGCGGTCATCACCCGCGATGCAGGGCTGAACGCCGCGGCGATCGATGCCGCGCCCGGCCTGAAGCTGATCTCCAACCACGGCATCGGCACCAACAAGATCGACGTCGCCCATGCCACCGCGCTCAACATCCCGATCTCGTTCACGCCCACGGCAAATGTGATCTCGGTGGCCGAACATGCGCTGATGCTGATGCTGGCATGCGCCAAGCGCACGGTCGAGGCAGACGCGGCCACGCGCGAGGGCGATTTCCGCTTCAAGTTCAGCGGCGGCATGATCGAGCTGTCCGGCAAGGTGCTGGGCATTGCCGGGCTTGGCACCATCGGCCGGCATCTGGCGCGGATGGCCAGGGGAGCCTTCGGCATGCGCGTCGTCGTGTGGTCGCCGTCGGCCGATCCGGCGCAGGTGGCGGACGTCGGCGAACGGGTGGAAAGCCTCGACGAGCTTCTCGCCGTGGCCGATGTGCTGTCGCTCCACCGCCCGGCGCGGCCCGACACGCGGCACATGATTAATGCCCGCACGCTGGCGGCGATGAAGCCCGGCGCGATCCTCATCAACACCGCACGCGGCGCACTGATCGACGAGGCAGCGCTTGCCGAGGCGCTCAGGGCGAACCGCATCCGCGCCGCCGGCCTCGACGTGTTCGATCCCGAGCCGATCGATCCGGCGGCCTCGCCGCTGGTCGGGCTGCCCAACATCGTGTTGTCGCCGCATGTCGCCGGCTCGACGGAAGATGCGCTCAAGGCGACGGCGCTGGCCTGCGCCGAACATGTCATCGCCGCGCTGAAGGGAGAGAAGCCGTCCGACCTGGTCGATCCGGCCATCTGGGAACGACGCCGCCTCGCAGCCTGACCGCGCCGCACGAAAGGGAGAACGTGTGATGCCTCGACAATATGATTCCGTGGATGTCATCGGCGGCCTTGTCACGGTCACGCTGGGCCTCGTCGCATCCTACATCAGCCTCGGCTACCCGATGGGAAGCATCGCGTCCATCGGGCCGGGCGTGTTTCCGCTGATCCTCGGCGTGCTGCTCATCCTGCTTGGGGCAGGCATCGTGCTCGGCGCGCGCGGCCGGGAAGGTGAGGCGCCGTCCTTCAACCTGCGGGCCGTGGTCTGCATGCTTGCCGGCATGGTTGCCTTCGCGCTGCTGATCCCCACGGCGGGGCTGGTGCCGGCCATCGTGGCCTGCGTGTTCTTCTCGCGTCTGGCGGAACCGGAATTCCGGCTGGTTCCTGTCCTCGTGCTGGGCTTTGCCCTCTCGCTCCTGTGCTGGGCGGTGTTCGCCTTCGCGCTCGGGCTTCCGCTGCGCATTCTGGGATGGCCGTTCTGATGGATACCTTGACCCTTCTCATGCACGGTTTCGCCACGGCAATGACGTGGGAGGCCCTGTTCTTCTGCTTCGTCGGCGTCACCATCGGCATGCTCATCGGCGTGCTGCCGGGCATCGGCCCGCTGGCGACCATCTCCATGCTCTTGCCGCTGACCTATTATCTGGAGCCGTCCACCGCGCTGATCATGCTGGCCGGCATCTATTACGGCTCGCAATATGGCGGCTCGACCGCGTCGATCCTGCTCAACCTTCCGGGCGAGGCGGGCGCGGCCGTCACCTGCCTCGACGGCTACCCGATGTCGCGGCAGGGGCGCGCGGGCGTCGCGCTGTTCGTCACCACCATCGGCTCCTTCGTCGGCGGCTGCACGGCGATCATCGTCATGGCGCTGCTGGCGCCGCCGCTCGGCAAGGTGGCGGTGATGCTCGGCTCGGCCGAATATTTCGCCGTCATGCTGCTCGGCCTGATCGCCGCCGTCACGCTGATCGGCAAGTCGGTGCTCAAGGGGCTGGTGATGATCGTGCTCGGCCTCCTGCTCGGCCTGATGGGGACGGACGTGATCTCGGGCCAGATCCGCTTCGCCTTCGGGACGCCCTATCTCTATGACGGGCTGGATCTGGCACTGGTGGCGATGGGCCTGTTCGGCGTGTCGGAGATACTCGCGAGCATCGGCTCGCCGGCCAGCAACTGGCTGTCGCAGCAGAAGATCACGCTGCGCAGCCTGCTGCCGACGCGGGAGGATGCACGCCGCTCGGTCGCGCCGACCGTGCGCGGCTCGCTGATCGGCTCGCTCATCGGCGTGCTGCCGGGGGCGGGCACCACTGTCGCGGCCTTCATGGCTTATGCGGCGGAGAAGCGGTTCAGCCGCTACAGGGACCAGCTCGGCACCGGCATCGTGGAAGGCGTCGCCTCTCCCGAGAGCGCCAACAACGCCGCCGCGCAGACCAATTTCATTCCCACGCTGACGCTGGGCGTGCCGGGCGGCGCGACGATGGCGCTGATGCTGGGCGCGCTGCTCATCCACGGCATCGTGCCTGGGCCGACGCTCATCACCAACCATCCCGACATATTCTGGGGCCTGATCGCCAGCTTCTGGATCGGCAACATCATGCTGCTGATCCTCAACCTGCCGATGATCGGCCTGTGGGTGCGTATCCTCCAGATTCCCTACAGCATCCTCTATCCGGGCATCCTCGTCTTCATCGCGCTCGGCGTCTACACGCTCAACTATTCCTTCGTGGACGTGATCATGGTCGGCGTGCTGGGCATCGTCGGCTACGGCATGAACCTGCTGCGCTTCGAGCCGGCGCCGCTGCTGCTCGGCTACATCCTCGGCCCGATGATGGAGGCGAACCTGCGGCGGTCCCTGCTCATCTCGGGCGGCGACGTGTCGATCTTCTGGACCCGTCCGCTCAGCGCCACGCTGATGCTGCTCTGCATCGCGCTGATCCTCTATCCCATCGTCATGTCGCTGCTCGGGCGCACGCGCGTGCAGGCGGCGCTGGAAGAATAGCGGCGGCGGGCTTTACTTCGGTTCCCGGTCCGCTCAATGCGGGCCGGACGGTTTACAAGATGCCCGCCGACGCGGCGCAAGGACATGCAGGAGTTCCATCGATGTCGATTCAGGAAAAGTTCAGCAGGCTGGGCACCGACCATGCGCCGGGCCAGGAAGTGCGCCAGCAGTCCTCGTCGATCGAGGCGATGCTGCGGGGCGATCCGATTCCCGGCCGCCCGGTCGATTTCTCGCATGGCGACGTCGATGCGTTCGAGCCGACGCCCGGCTCCTTCGAGGTGTTCTCGGCCGGCGTCGCGGCGGGCGGCAGGCAGGCCTATACCGAGTATCGCGGCGACATCGGCATCCGCGAGCAGGTGGCCGGGCGCCTTGCCGCCTTCACCGGCGCGCCGGTGGACGCCGCCGACGGGCTGATCATCACGCCCGGCACGCAGGGCGCGCTGTTCCTGTCGATCGCCTGCACGGTCGCGCGCGGCGACAAGATCGCGATCATGCAGCCCGACTATTTCGCCAATCGCAAGCTGGCGGAGTTCTTCGAGGGCGAGATCGTCCCGGTCCGCCTGGACTATGCGAATGCGCAGGGCCGCGCCGGCATCGACCTCGACCAGCTCGAAGCGGCCTTCAAGGCCGGCGCGAAGGTCTTCCTCTTCTCCAACCCCAACAATCCGGCCGGCGTCGTCTATTCGCCCGACGAGATCGCAGCGATCGCCGCGCTCGCGGGGCGCTATGGCGCGACCGTCATCGTCGACGAGCTCTATTCGCGGCTGCTCTATTCTGGCGTCACCTACACCCATCTGCGGGCGGGCAAGGTGGACCCGGAGAACGTCATCACCATCATGGGGCCCTCCAAGACGGAATCGCTTTCCGGCTACCGGCTGGGCGTCGCCTTCGGCTCGAAGGCGATCATCAATCGGATGGAGAAGCTGCAGGCGATCGTCTCGCTGCGCGCCGGCGGCTACAGCCAGGCGGTGCTGCGCACCTGGTTCAACGAGCCCGAGGGCTGGATGGACGAGCGCATCCGCCTGCATCAGGCGATCCGCGACGACCTGCTCAAGGTGCTGCGCGCGACCGACGGCGTGGCGGCGCGCACGCCGGAGGCGGGCAGCTACCTGTTCCCCAGCCTGCCGAGGCTTGCGGTCTCGCACACCGATTTCGTGCGCGTGCTGCGGCTTCAGGCCGGCGTCACGGTGACGCCGGGCAGCGAGTTCGGGCCGCATTCCGGCAACAGCCTGCGCTTCAATTTCTCGCAGGACCACGCCGCCGCCGTGAAGGCGGTCGAGCGCCTCGCGACGCTCATCGAGCGCTATCGGGCCTGACCTCGGCGAGCGACCAGGCGAGCATCTGCCCGCCCTGGAAGACCACGACCTCGTCGCCGTCCACGGGCACGCTGCCCAGCGCATAGCTCGGCTTGCGCTGGAGCGTCACCGTGCCCTCATTGGGGGCGAGGCCGTGGAAGCGCGCGCCGTTGAGCGAGGCGAAGGCCTCGAATTTGTCCAGCGCGCCTTCCTCGTCGAAGACCTGCACATAGGTCTGCAACGCCGTCGCGCCGGTGAAGATGCCGGCCGAGCAGCATTCGGCCTGCTTGGACTGGGTCGGATGCGGCGCGGTGTCGGTGCCCAGCAGGAAGCATGCTTCGCCCGAGGTGGCGGCCTTGCGCAGCGCCTGCCGGTGATGCTCGCGCTTGGCGACGGGCAGGCAGTAGAGATGCGGCCGCAGCCCGCCCTGGAAGAGTGAGGTGCGGTTGATGACGAGGTGGTGCGCGGTGATCGTGCAGGCGACGCGGGGGGCGTGGGCGCGCACGATGTCGAGCGTCTCGGCGGTGGTCGCATGCTCCACCACGACCTTCAGGCCGGGGTGGCGCTTCAGCAGCGGCAGCAGGCTTTGCTCCATGAACACGGCCTCGCGATCGAAGATGTCGACCGCCGGGTCGGTGGCCTCGCCATGGATGAGGACCGCCATGCCGATCTTCTCCATGCGCTCCAAAACCGGCGCCAGCGCGGGAATGTCCGTCACGCCGTGATGCGCGTTCGTCGTCGCGCCGGCGGGATAGAGCTTCGCGGCCAGCCAGATGCCGTCGCGATAGCCGCGCTCGATCTCGTCGGGCGAGGTGGCGTCGGTGAGGTAGCATGTCATCAGCGGCTCGAAGTCCGACCCTTCCGGGAGGGCGTCGAGGATGCGCCGGCGATAGGCGGCCGCGTCGGCGCAGCTCGTCACCGGCGGCGTCAGGTTCGGCATGATGATGCCGCGCTTGAACTGCGCGGCGGTGAAGGGCAGCACCGCCTGCATCATGCGGCCGTCGCGCACATGCACGTGCCAGTCGTCCGGGCGCCGGATGGTCAGGGTCTGCCCATCGTCCCCGGCCGCGGGTGCGTTGTCGAAAAGGTCGGAAAGGCTCATGGTGCATCCCTCGTCAGGCGGCCGGATGTTCGGAACATGGGCTCCGCGTAGATAATCGCGCCCGGCGGCGCAATAGAAGAACCCGCCGCGCGTCGATTCATCGGCCATATCGATAGCTGCTAGCGGTCCGCTGCCGTTGGAGCGCGGCGAGGGACGATATAGTCAGTCTCCCATATCGCGAGCCAGGAGGAGCCGTTCATGTCATTCATCGATGAGATTCCGTCGGCGGAAACGGCCGAGCCGCGCGTGGCGCGCATGCTGATCGACGGGGAATGGGTGGCCGCCGCCTCCGGCGAGACGCTGCCGGTGGAGAACCCCGCCCGCCGCCGCGTCATCGCCCATGTGCCGCGCGGCCGCGCCGAGGATGTGGACCGCGCCGTGAAGGCCGCCCACAAGGCGTTTCCCGCATGGAGCAGGCTGGCGCCGCGCGAGCGATCGCGCATGCTGGCCGAGATCGGCGACAAGCTCACCGCGCGCGGCGAGGATCTGGCGCGGCTGATCGCGCTCGAAACCGGCAATGTGCTGAAGACGCAGGCGCGGCCGGAGGGGCACGGGGCGGGCTATGTCTTCCGCTATTTCAGCGGGCTGGTCGGCGAGATCAAGGGCGAGACGGTTCCCGTCGGCGAGACGATGCTGAGCTATACGCGCCGCGAGCCCTTCGGCGTCGTCGGCGCGATCATCCCGTGGAACCTGCCGGTCGGCATCGGCGGCCTCAAGATCGCCCCCGCGCTCGCCGCCGGCAACACGGTCGTGCTCAAGGCGGCGGAGGATGCGCCTGTGTCCGTCCTGCTGCTGGCCGAAATCTGCCAGGAGGTGCTGCCGGCCGGCGTGCTCAACGTGGTCACCGGCTACGGGCCGGAATGCGGCGAGCCGCTGGCGCGCCACGAACTGGTGCGCAAGCTCGCCTTCACCGGCTCCACCAAGACCGGCAAGAGCATCATGGCGGCGGCGGCCGAACGCATCGTGCCGGTGTCGCTGGAGCTGGGCGGCAAGAGCCCATCCATCGTCTATCCCGACATGAACGAGGACTGGGTCGTGGACGGCATCATGTCGGCCATGCGCTTCTCGCGGCAGAGCCAGTCCTGCACGGCGGGCTCCCGTCTCTTCCTCCATGCCGACATCTTCGACAGCTTCCTCGACAAGCTTGCCACCAAGACGCAGGCGCTGCGCATCGGCGACCCGCTTGACGAGAAGAGCGACATCGGCAGCATCATCAACGAGAAGCAGTTCGCCAAGGTCTGCGGCTATGTGGAAGAGGGCCTGAACCGCAAGGAGGCGGAGCTCGTCTTCGGCGGCCTGCCGCCCAGGGAAGGACCGCTCTCGCAAGGCTATTTCGCGGTGCCGACGGTCTTTGCCGATACGTCCAACGACTGGCGCCTCGCCCGCGAGGAGATCTTCGGCCCCGTGCTCGTCGCCATTCCGTGGCGCGACGAGGCGGAGGCGATCCGCATGGCCAACGACACGCATTACGGCCTTGCCGCCTTCGTCTGGAGCCGCGACATGGGGACCGCATTGCGCACCGCGCATGCGATCGAGGCCGGCTGGATGCAGGTCAATCAGGGGCTCGGGCCGATGATCGGCCAGTCGGCCGGCGGCTTCAAGCAGAGCGGCATCGGCCGCGAGGGCTCGCTGGAAGGCATGCTGGACTCCTACACCCAGCGCAAGAGCATCACCGTCAACCTCGACACGCCGCGCATCGTCTGAACCAGTTTCGCGCTGGCCCTATCGCCGGCTCCCGCTGATTCAAGCATGGCGATGGCGCCATGCTAACGTGGCTTCGCGGCAGCGACTCGCAACCGGGCGGGTCGCCCATTCGGACGGGGACATGACATGACCAGAATCATCTACTGGGTGGCCACACTCGGCTTCACCGGCTTCTATGCGTTCAGCGTTTTCGGCTATCTCACCCAGGCGGAATTCTGGGCCGGCGAATATATGCGGCTCGGCTATCCGGCCTATCTCATCACCATCATGACCGTGGTGAAGCCGCTCGGCATCCTCGCGGTGTGGGTCCGGCGTCCGGTCTGGCTGGCGCAGCTTGCCTATGCGGGCTTCTTCTACCACCTGCTTCTGGCGGCCAATGCCCATTTCCAGCTCGGCGAGTCGGCCGGCTTCCTTGCCGTCGTCCTGCTGGTGCTGATGCTGGCCTCTTGGGCGACGCAGAACGCCGCCCGCGCCGAGCCCGCCGCCTACGCGCCGCGCTTCAACTGACCCTCACGCCCGGACGAGAGCGGCGAAACGCTGGATCTCGTCCGCCGTCGTGGCGAAGCTGGTGACGAGGCGATAGAGCGCCTCGTCGTCGCCGAGCTGCTCGGTCTGGCCGGAGGGCTTGCGCCAGTTGCCGAACACCGCGCCGGCGGCGCGCAGCCTGTCGGCCGTCGCCCTGTCCATGATCGGGAAGAGCTCGTTGGCCTCGGCCTGCCATGCGAGGCGCAGGCGGGGCGAGGCCGCGATGATGTCCGAAAGGCGGGAAGCCATGTCGTTGGCGTGGCGGGCGCTGTCCAGCCACAGGCCGGCGGCGAAATAGGCCTCGAACTGGGCCGAGACGAAGCGCGTCTTGGAGAAGAGCTGCGCGGCGCGCTTGCGCAGGAAGGGCATGTCGGCCGCGAGCTCGGGCCGGAACACCACGATCGCCTCGGCGCACCAGCAGCCGTTCTTCGTTCCGCCGAACGACAGGATGTCGACGCCGCGCTTCCATGTCATCTCCGCCGGCGTGCAGCCGAGCCGCACCAGCGCATTGGCGAAGCGCGCGCCGTCCATGTGCAGCGGCAGCCTGTGCCGGCGCGCCACGTCGGCGACCGCGTCGATCTGCTCGAGGCTGTAGACCGTGCCGATCTCGGTCGCCTGCGTGATCGACACCGCCACCGGCCGGCCGGAATGCACGAAACCCTCGGGGTAGCGGCCGATCGCCGCGTCGAGCCGCGTCGGGTCGATGCGGCCGAGGGAGCCGGGGACGCCGACCATGCGCATGCCGCCGGTGAAATATTCCGGGGCGCCGCATTCGTCCTCAAGCATATGCGCCTCGGCGTGGGCGAAGCCGACGCCGCCCGGCCGCGACAGCGCAGCCATGGAAAGCGCGTTCGCCGCGGTGCCGGTGGCGACGAAATAGACAGCCACCTCGCGCTCGAATACCTCGTTGAACAGCCGCTCGATCCGCTGGTCCAGCGTGCTCGTGCCGTAGGCGGCGGCGAAGCCCGCGGCATGGTCCGAAAGCGCGCTGGCGATGGCGGGATGGGCGCCGGCCCAATTGTCGGAAGCGAAATTCATGGCGTGCCTGCTGTTGGGGCAATCCGGCAAGGGCGCAGCGGGATTGCGTGGAGAAAACGAGGAGTAGACCATTCCGCGCTTCGATGGAAAGCGGAAGGTGAAACCGCGCGGCAGGACGACAGGGCAGGGATGGGCCTCACGGCAAACGGGCCGCGCAACGCATCGCGGAGTGGGTAATTTTATTGCGCATTGGTCAGGTGCTGCGCATCTTTGCGTCGCAAAACTGTGCAGATTTTTACCTTTGCGTCTTGTGCCGCGTCCGGTTTTCTGCCATATCGCAAATAGGACAGTAGTGCTGTCTTATTTATTCGGCGCGCTCAGCCGCGGATGGCGTATAGTCATGTGTGGCATCCCTCGCGACGAATGCCGGGGCGACGATGTCGCACGGTGTGAGGCAGCTCGAAAATGGCCGGCGCTTCCGAAGAGCGCGCGGGCAGAAAGCCTATCGCTATAAAGACCGATGAAGCGGGACGGCGCATTCGCAAGTTTGCCGGCCCCGCATTGCCGACCGCCCGCCAGGGCCAGAATGGAGGATCACGATGATGACGGACAAGACGCCATCCGCGACGAACGTGCAGCTGCTGCACGGCGACCGGACCACGGCTGCCGCCACCAAAGCCGCTTCCATGGCTGGCCTGCCGCCCGCCCGTGGTCTCTACGACCCGCGCAACGAGCATGATGCCTGTGGCGTCGGCTTCATCGCCCAGATGAAGAACGTCAAGTCGCACCAGATCGTCGAGGACGGCCTGTTCATGCTCGAAAACCTCACCCATCGCGGCGCGGTGGGCGCCGATCCGCTGATGGGCGACGGCGCGGGCGTGCTCGTGCAGATACCCGACCGCTTCTTCCGCGAGGAAATGGCGGCCGAGGGCATCGAGCTGCCGCCCGCCGGCCAGTACGGCGTCGGGCATATCTTCATGCCGCAGGACGCCGAGGCGCGCGCGCATCTGGAGGAACTCATCCGTGAATCGGCGCAGTCCGAAGGGCTGCCGCTGATCGGCTTCCGCGACGTGCCCGTGGACAATTCGTCCCTGTCGAAGGCGCCGCATATCGCCGCCTCGGAGCCGTTCCACCGGCAGGTGTTCATCGGCCGTCCGGCCGAGATCGAGAGCGACGAGATCTATGAGCGCCGGCTCTATATATTGCGCAAGGTCATATCCGGCCGCATCCATGCCGGCGGCAGCGACGCGAGCGCCTACATCGTCTCGATGTCGTCGCGCACGATCGTCTACAAGGGCATGTTCCTGGCCTATCAGGTCGGCGCCTATTATCGCGACCTCAAGGACCCGCGCTTCGAGAGCGCGCTGATCCTCGTCCACCAGCGCTTCTCCACCAACACCTTCCCGTCCTGGCGGCTGGCGCATCCCTACCGGATGGTCGCGCATAACGGCGAGATCAACACGCTGCGCGGCAACGTCAACTGGATGGCGGCGCGGCAGGCCTCGGTGGATTCCGAGCTGTTCGGCAACGACATCGCCAAGCTGTGGCCGATCTCCTACGAGGGGCAGTCGGACACGGCCTGTTTCGACAATGCGCTCGAATTCCTGTGGCAGGGCGGCTACCCGCTGGCGCATGCGATGATGATGCTCATCCCGGAAGCCTGGGCCGGCAACAAGCTCATGGATGCCGACCGCAAGGCGTTCTACGAATATCATGCCGCGCTGATGGAGCCGTGGGACGGCCCGGCGGCGGTGGCCTTCACCGACGGCCGCCAGATCGGCGCGACGCTCGACCGCAACGGCCTGCGGCCGGCGCGCTACATCGTCACCGACGATGATCGCGTCATCATGGCTTCGGAAGCGGGCGTGCTGCCGGTCGAGGACAAGCACATCGTGCGGCGCTGGCGCCTCCAGCCGGGCCGCATGCTGCTGATCGACCTCGAGAAGGGCTGCATCGTCTCCGACGACGAGATCAAGAAGGACATCGCCACCAAGCATCCCTATCGCAAGTGGCTCGCCAATACGCAGCTCATCCTTGAAGACCTGAAGCCTGTGGAGCCGCGCGACCTGCGCAAGGACGTGTCGCTGCTCGACCGCCAGCAGGCTTTCGGCTACACGCAGGAAGACCTGAAGCTGCTGATGGCGCCGATGGCGACCACGGGTCAGGAAGCCGTCGGCTCGATGGGTACCGACACGCCGATCGCGGCCATGTCGGAGAAGACGCGGCTGCTCTACGACTATTTCAAGCAGAACTTCGCGCAGGTCACCAATCCGCCCATCGACCCGATCCGCGAGGAGCTGGTGATGAGCCTGGTCTCCTTCATCGGACCCCGGCCCAACATCTTCGATCTCGTCGGCTCCTCGCGCCGGAAGCGGCTGGAGGTGCGCCAGCCGATCCTGACCAATGCCGATCTGGAGAAGATCCGTTCCATCGGCCATACCGAGGAGCGTTTCGACACCAAGACGATCGACATCACCTATTCCGTCAATGAAGGCGCGGAAGGGATGCCGGCGGCCATCGAGCGGCTTTGCGAGCGCGCCGAGGCGGCGGTCGCGGGCGGCTACAACATCATCATCCTGTCGGACCGGCAGGTCGGCCCCGACCGGATCGACATTCCGACGCTGCTCGCCACGGCGGCGGTGCACCATCACCTCATCCGCAAGGGCCTGCGCACCTCGGTGGGCCTCGTCGTGGAATCCGGCGAGCCGCGCGAGATCCATCATTTCTGCTGCCTCGCCGGCTATGGCGCGGAGGCGATCAACCCCTATCTCGCCTTCGACACGCTCACCGACATGCACAAGCGCGGCGAGTTCCCGCCAGAGGTCGACGCCTACGAGCTGGTGAGCCGCTACATCAAGTCGATCGGCAAGGGCATCCTCAAGGTCATGTCCAAGATGGGCATCTCGACCTACCAGTCCTATTGCGGCGCGCAGATCTTCGACTCGGTCGGCCTGAAGTCGGAATTCGTCGACCGCTATTTCACCGGCACCGCCACCACGATCGAGGGCGTCGGGCTGGAGGAGATTGCCGCCGAGACGGTCATCCGCCACGCGCGCGCCTTCAGCGACGACCCGGTGCTGCGCAACTCGCTCGAAGTCGGCGGCGAATACATGATGCGCATGCGCGGCGAGAAGCACATGTGGTCGGCCGATGCGGTCGCCTCGCTTCAGCACGCGGTGCGCCAGAACTCGCCCGAGACCTACCGGCAATATGTCGAGCAGGTGGATTCGAGCACGGCCGACGCCAAGGCGATCCGCGGCCTGTTCCACGTCATGACGGCGCAGGAGTCCGGCCGCCAGCCCGTCCCGCTGGACGAGGTGGAGCCGGCCTCGGCCATCGTCAAGCGCTTCTCGACCGGCGCGATCTCCTTCGGGGCGATCAGCCGCGAGGCGCATGTCACGCTGGCGCGCGCCATGAACGCGATCGGCGGCAAGTCGAACACGGGCGAGGGCGGCGAGGAGCCGGACCGCTTCGTGCCCATGCCCGACGGCTCGCCCAACCCCGAGCGCTCGGCGATCAAGCAGGTGGCGTCCGGCCGCTTCGGCGTGACGACGGAATATCTCGTCAATTCCGACATGATGCAGATCAAGGTCGCGCAGGGCGCCAAGCCCGGCGAGGGCGGGCAACTGCCCGGCCACAAGGTCGATGCGACCATCGCCAAGACGCGTCATTCCACGCCGGGCGTCGGCCTGATCTCGCCGCCGCCGCATCACGACATCTATTCGATCGAGGATCTGGCCCAGCTCATCTTCGACCTGAAGAACGTGAA